>Ga0315905_10003877_pt1 | contig 15360 bp, 10 predicted proteins | sample LakEriMetagenome_5_FD_203522 | JGI IMG/M metagenome (GOLD analysis project Ga0315905, IMG submission 203522) | Freshwater fungal communities from buoy surface, Lake Erie, Ohio, United States - Buoy 4 MA121 | ecosystem: Environmental > Aquatic > Freshwater > Lake | place: USA: Lake Erie, Ohio... | reverse complement strand
CGCGACGATTACCAAAGTCGCTGCGACCAACTCGAATGTCCTGCTGAGCGGTGAGACCGGGACAGGCAAGGAGCTGTTCGCCCGCCAGATTCACTCGTCCGGCCCGCGCAAGCAGGAGAAGTTCCTGGCCATGAACTGCGCGATTCGCCCGGTCGAATTGCTCGAAGGCGAACTGTTCGGCTCGGAGTCGGGAACGCCGCAGGCCGGACTGCTTCGCACTGCTGGCGAGGGGACCGTCTATCTCGATGAGATCGCTGAGTTGCCACCAGGAACTCAGACCAAACTCCTGCGGGCGATCGAGTATCAGGAGAGTATGCCGGTCGGGGGTACAGAGACCTATCCGGTGCATTGCCGGATCATCGCCTCGACCAACCAGGATCTGATGACTCTCGTCAGCGAGCAGAAGTTCCAGGAGGATCTGTTCTACCGTCTCGACGGGATGAAGATCCGTATCCCTCCTCTGCGCGAACGTCTGGACGATGTCCCGGAGCTGGTCGATCATTTCATTACGCGGCATTCGCGGGCGATGCGAAAGCGTGTCACAGCCGCCTCCAGCGAGGCGATCCGTCTGCTGATGGCCGCCCAGTGGAAGGGCAACGTGCGGCAGCTCGACAATGCGATCGAGCGGGCCGTGATTATGTGCGAAGGGACCAGCATCGAGCCGAGCGACCTGCCTCCCGATCTAATCGGCATGGGACAGCCGCTGCCCGACACGGACGACCTGCGAGCTGCATTGCGGCACTATGAGAAGCTGCACATCACGCGCGTGCTGCGGCAGTGGCCGGACAAACGCGAGGCGGCCAAACGGCTGCGACTGGGGCTCTCCAGTCTCTATCGCAAGATCGAAGAGCTGGAAATCGAGCTGTAAGGTCTCAGCGAATCATTGAAGACCGACGCTCGTCTCGATTTGACTCCGGCCGCCGAACGTGCGAGAAACGTGTCACCCCCATTCAACCAGGAGTGACCTCATGCCGGTGGCCGTCGAGACTCTGACCCGATTCTGTGTGACTTGCCTGACTCAGATCGGCATGCCGCCGCGCGATGCCCAGACCACAGCCGATGCGCTCGTCACGACCGACACGATGGGGGTCTTCACCCACGGCACCAAGTTGCTCGCGGGGTACATCAACCGCCTGAAGGGGGGCGGCTATAAGGTGACGGGCACTCCGAGAATCGATCGTGAAGGTCCCGGCTGGGCCGTCATTGATGGAGACTCCGCACTCGGTCAAGTGGGGGGCATGTTTGCGACCGAGGCGGCGATCCAGAAGGCCAAGAATGTCGGTATTGCTTATGTCGGCCTGCACAATGCGGGGCACATCGGAGCTGCGGGTTACTTCGCAGCTCATGCCGCCCGGCAAGGACTGATCTGCCACGTGGTCGGCAACGATGTCCCCAGCGTGGCGGGGCCCGGCTCGAAGGGGCCGGTCCTGGGCAGCAACCCCTACGCGTACGGAATTCCGTTCGCCGGGCACGACCCGATCCTGCTTGATATGGCCACAGCTGCGGTCGCGGGGGGCAAGGTCTACGCAGCTCATCAGCGTGGAGAGGCGATTCCGCCGACGTGGCTGATCGACAAGAATGGACAGCCAACCACCGATGGCAGCTTGTACCCCAAGGAGGCCTCGCTGGCTCCCATGGCGGGTTACAAGGGATATGGGCTCGGCCTGTGGGCCGAAGTCCTGTCGGGAGTCCTGCCCGGCGGCGCCATCACCTGGGAAGTCGGCGTCTGGATGTTCGATGAGCCCAGCAAGCCCTCGCGGCATAACGCGGGGATCATCGCGGTTGATGTGAACGCGATTGCCAAGCCGGAGTTCTTCGCGGCTCGTGTCCAGAAACTTGCGGACGAGATCCACGCGGCTCCCACAGCTGCCGGTGTCGAGCGTGTCCTGCTGCCCGGCGAGCGCGAGTGGACACTGCGGCAGAAGGCCCTGGCCGAAGGAATCCATCTGCCCGCTGACGTGCTGGAGAAACTCAAGCTGGCCGCCGAACTGACCGGTGTTAATCCTCTGTAAGCCATAGCAGGATTCGGAAGAATCCTGCCGTCCTATTGACTCCACGGAAGCCCCCGATGTCACGTACGCTGCTGAGCTGGTCCGAGCCGATGTTCTTCGCTTTGCGTTTCCGGACGATGAAGCAGTGGCTGCTGCGACTAGGCATCATGCTCGCCATTGCGGCGGTGAGTGTCGTCGGGCTGCAGTGGATGGGTCGGAACGTGCCGATCCTGGAGAATCTCACCATCGGACTTATGCTGGGAGGAGTGATCGTTCTGTTCCCGGATCTGTTCCTGATGAATCGGGAATTGTGGGTCGATGAAGAGGCGGTTCACTGCCACGTCAACGGTGGCAAACTCCAGTTCAGTCACAAGTTTCTGCTCTCGAATATTGAGTTGATCGAGTTGGTGCGGCCTCAGGATTGGGAGCAGTCACCCGGGAAGAACCTCAGCGGCATGCTGCTGCACCTGAACGACCAGACTCAGGCTGTGTTCGGGATCCCCAGATCGAAGAAGCTCGACACGATGGCCACGATCCTGCATCGGCAGGGCATCAACGTGCTGCTGCGGGAGTGGAAACCAACGACTGCGGATACCCGCGTCCGCGTGGAAGATGAGATCTCTCTGGCGAATCTCAAGGCCACAACGAAGGATGCCGAGTTCCTGCAGCTGCCTGCGGAGGAGCCCAAGCTCAACCCGCTGGGCGTTCAGATCATCGGCGGCCTCTTCGGAGGAGGCCCGCTGCTGGTCGCTCTCATTGCGATGATCTGGGGCTTCGTTCATCTATGGCGGTCCTGGAACGAGTTGTCGGTCCCGTGGCGCAGTGCCTGGGGGATCGGATCATTTGCGGTATTCATCCTGGGTTTTCTGTTCATCCTGTACATCGGCCAGTTCGTCGAGAACGCCTACCGGATTGCCAAGGGGCGTGAGAATCTGCGAACGCGGCTGAGCCCGCTGCTCGATGTCGAAGACGAGGATGTCTTTCCGGTGGTGCTCTACAACCGCGAGATGTGGTCGAACGTGATCTCCCGCTCGGCAGACTTTGGGTTCTTGCAGGTGAACCGCCGTCGCCGCGCGATCGTTTTTGAAGGGGATATCGAACGCTGGACGATTCCACTAACAGCCCTCACCGTGGCCCGCATCGAAGAGGCTGCGGTCGGTCAGGAAGGCGCTGAGCCTTCGGAGATCCGGTACTATGTCGTGATTGGCACGGAGCGTGACGGCAAAAGCTGGGAAATCGGGCTTTCCCGGCCCCGGACTCAGTGGGGCAGCGATGGGCCGGAACCCCGCAAAGAGCGGACACGCCAGCTGTTTGATGAGCTGAAAACCGCGATCAGCCTCGTCTGATCGTCAGGAGTGTTGGCCTCGGCGACGCTCTTCATGCCGATTGCCGGCCTGCCGACCCGTTTACAGGTTCTCCCTCGTTCCGCAGGGTGATATATTTCTAGAACGGGACCGGCACGGATGTCGGGGCCAATCATCTTGAGGGAACTCTCCCAGACTGACACGACGTCCCCCAGAAAGCACCAGCCATGGAGTTTCGCAACTGCCCGTCCTGCAAGGCGTCGGTCCTGGAGGACGATGTTGAGGACTGTCCGTTCTGCGGAGCCTCGATGTCGGGCAAGCCAAGTGCGAAGCCTGCCCCCAAGGCGGCTCCCCCCGCTGCCAAGCCCGCGGGTCCCGCCGCGAAGGGACCGCCAGCCAAGGGGCCCGAAAAGCCGGGGACCGGAGCTGCGCGGCCCCGCGCCTCCGAACCGGAGCCCGAAAAGCCGGCCGATGATGGCGATCCGTTCGATGTCGATTCACTGGCACTGAAGAACGCGATCGCGGTCAGTCCCAAACCGGCCAAGGGCCGGACGATCGAAATCAAATGTCCGATGTGCGAGACGATCGGATATATCGCCCCGGCGCACGGCGGCAAAGATGTCAAATGCTGCAACCCCGCCTGCCGCTTGCCGATCTTTAAGGCTCCGAAGACTCCCGTCGAAGTTAAGGCAGAACCGGAAAAGCCGAAGGGGCTCACCACGCCGATGCTGGCTGGAATCGGTCTGGTCATCGCCGGCATTGCTGGCGGGGGGATCTGGTGGTTCCTGCTCCGTGAACCGCCGACGCCAGATTTCGGTCCCGTAGATCCAATCGTCGGGCCCGTGGTTCCTGATGGAAAAACCAAGGTCATTGAGAACACTGTCAAGACGGAAGTGGAACGGGTCGTGCCGATCGAAGAGATCCGCAAGACTGCGCTCAGCGAGATTCCAACGATCGCTCTGAGCAACAGCATCATCAGCCGCCCGTTCGGTCGGCAGATCGCCGCCGAGGCCGCATTGACCAACGGCGACCTGACGGCAGCGCAAACCCAGCTTGAAGCGCTGACCAAGCTGGGGCCGGTGAACGAGCACTATCTGATTGAACCGGTCGCGATCATGCTGCATCAGATGATTGCCAACGGTCAGACGGCACAAGCAGAAACGCTGCTGACAAACACGATCCCGATCACGAAGAAATTGCCGGAAGTCGGACGGCATTCATTCGACGCAGCTGCGAACATGGCGGCTGCCATGGTACGACTCAATCGCAATAGCGATGCCCTCGCGCTGCTCGAGCGACAAGCGGAGAAGGACACAGCTGGCCGCGGACAGCTGGCGCTGTTGTGGAACGCTGCCATGGCCCGCGGCACCTACCATGCGGGGCAGGAAGCTCTGCTCAGTCATCTTGAGCTCTCGAATGATCCGCTGTGGGTCGCGACCTGTTTGCATCTGTGCCGGTACGAGCAGTGGGATCAGGCAATCGCGTGGTCCAAATCGGCCAGCAGCTCCGCGACGCAGGACGCTTCGCTGGCGGCTTGGGCTGGCATGATGGCATCCAGGCTTCAGCGAATTCCTGATGCTGCCCTCCAAGAGAAGCTCAAAGCGACGATCGACGGAGTCGGGCCCGTTGCCAAGGTCCGCATGCAGGTCGCTGTCGCTGAAGTCCGGCTGAATGCGGGCGACAAGGGCGTCACTGCAGCCAGTGCGACCGAGATCGAACAACTGCTGGCTTCTGCCGCGATCCCGCCGGCGATGGCTCCCGCTTCGCTGCTGGAGATTTACGGAGGGAAAGGCAAGCCGTTTGGAGGACTCCCGGACCCCAGGCCGACGATCTCGCGAGCGCTGGCACTGGCCGATGTCGCAAATCTCAAGATGCGGTTGGGAGACTCTGCAGGAGGATGGGCGACCCAGGAGAAGGCGATGGATCTACTCCGCTCGGTCGCCCCTTCACCCGCTGCGATGGAGTCGCTGCTCAACCAGACCAAAGGTGCGACCGCAGGCATCGAAGCTCAGCTCGACAGCGCGCTCAAGTTGGGTAACAACGGGCAGAAGATCAAGATTGCCCTGAGCCAGTACCGGACGCAGATCGAAGCGATCCTCAAGGTCTCGAACGAGCGGTTTGCGATCCAGCAGACCCTGCTGCGCCGAGCGGCCCGCTTTGGCCTGATCGACGAAGCCTGGAAAGTCGTGGTGGCTCGGAGCAGTGGAGAACTTAAGGACGTTGAGCCGTACATGCTCAAGACATCGCTGCCTTCGCACCTGCACAGCCGGGCGACTCAGGCGGGCAAATCGGCTCTGATGGATCTGATCGTTTCTCAACTCCCTCAGGATCCCCAGGAGAAGAAGCAGCTGATCATCGACTCCGTCGAGAACGCCATCGTGGCTGCGGAAACAGACATCACCAAGGGAAACAGTTCCAAGGCTGCGAAGTCGCTCAAGCCGATCTACAACAATTCGGCCAGTCGATACGTGCTGGACATCCATGTGATCGAGACGGCCAGTCGGTTAACGGACAAGTCGATCGGTGATGCCTACGCCTACGTCCGGGATTTGACCGACCCTACCATTAAGGGTGACGCCCATCGACTGCTGGCCGCCCGTGCGATTGTGATGGGGAAGGCTCCCGAATTGTGGAAGCTGATTCAGTCAGATCAGAACATCACGAAGACCGACACAGCCACGAGTTACCTGGGCTTTCTGGAAGCCATACAGCTGACGGGAGCCAAGTAATGTCACCATGGCAGATCGCCGCCGCCGGAGTGTCCGGTGTCGTGGCTGTGGCGCTGGCCGCGATTCCCCTGGCCAAATGGATGAGGCAGCGTGAAGTCGCTCAAGCCAGTCGGGAGTTCAAGCTTCAACGAGAAAACCTGGAGGCCAAGTTCTTCGAGTTGGCTTCGGGCTCGGGAAAACCGCGCGGCCTGAGGTGGGTCCGCTGCGACTGGCAGCCGGCCTATTCCCTGGCCCGTGATGCGCAGTCCGGGCTGTTGACCGCGTTTGTCTCGATTGAATTGCACTTCGAGGCGATCGAGGGCGGCGACATGGAAGACGTCGCCGCCGTCGGAACGGTCCGGGACGCCTGTGCCGTGTTTCATTACCAGCAGGGGAAATGGGGTACCGGTGGCAGAGCCTTGTTCAACATGAATGCCTCTGACGCTGTTGAACGACTGGCAGGACAGTTCGTACGAGCCGAGTAGCGATTCTGCGGTCAACAAAGAGTGAAGGCCAAGACCGCACGGAGACCTTGAATAAGGCCAATCATCTCCCCGTTCTCGCTGAGCAAGAGCTGTCGTTGCGAATCATCCCGGAAGTTGGGAACATCGACCGTGACTGATGAGTTGTCGCTGGTTGCGACAGAGGATAGAGCGGATGGTCGATTTGAGATCGCATCGGAACTCAGCTGTGGTCCTCGCGCTGATGTGGCTGGTTGCCGCTTCGTGGCTGAGAGCTGCGGAGATTCCAGCGGCACCGGACTATGACCGTGACATCAGACCGATCTTGCGCAGCCGGTGTGTGACCTGCCACGGTCCGATCAAGCAGGAGGGGGGCCTGCGGCTGGATGCGGGGAAGCTGGTCCTGCAAGGAGGAGACAGCGGCGCAGTCGTGCAGCCAGCAAAGAGCGGCGAGAGCCCGCTGCTGGCCCGTGTGAGTACGACGAACCTTGACGAGCGAATGCCGCCCAAGGGGGCACCGCTGGCTGAGCAGGAAATCGCAGTCTTGAAGGCCTGGATCGACGCCGGAGCGCCTGTCCCCGCTGGCGAAACGATTGCACCGCGGCCCGAGGAGCATTGGTCGTTTCAACCGATCAGGCCGGTACCCGCTCCCGAAGTCCAAGATCGCGATTGGCCGCGAAATCCAATTGACCATTTCGTTCTGTCGAAACTGGAGGCCCAGAGCTGGCGGCCCAATCCCGATGCTTCTAAAGCCGCTCTGCTCAGGCGGGTGTATCTCGACCTGATCGGGCTGCCTCCGTCCATTGCGGAGCAAGATGCGTACCTCGCCAACACCGACCCGAAGGCCTATGAACAGCTGGTCGACAGTCTGCTCGATCGGCCGGAGTACGGGGAGCGCTACGCCCGGCATTGGCTGGATGTGGCGCGGTATGCCGACTCGAACGGGTACGAGCGCGATGCCGCCAAGCCCGAGGTCTGGAAGTACCGGGACTATGTGATTCGGTCGCTCAACGGCGATCTGCCGTTCAATCAGTTCATCCTCGAACAGGTCGCCGGAGATGAACTCGCCGATGGAAGCGACAGCTCGATGATCGCCACCGGGTTTCTGCGGCTGGGGCCCTGGGACGATGAGCCCGCTGACTTTGCGACCGACCATTACGACCAGTTGGATGACCTGGTCAACACCACCAGCCAGGCATTCCTGGGGCTGACGATGGGGTGTGCCCGCTGTCACGATCACAAGTTCGATCCGCTGACTCAGGTTGATTATTACGGCATGGTGGCTGTGTTCCATCCGCTGAAACGGCCACAGTCGGGACGCACGGAGCTGACACTGCCGATCGCGACCCCCGCGCAGCGGAAGCAGATGACGGACGAGCAGAAGAAGGGGGCTCCGCAGGGGTACTTCCTCGAAGAGCCTGCGGGGAACGTCCCAGCCACACATCTCCTCGTGCGGGGCAGCCCGCATCAGCCTGCGGCAGAGGTGCCACCCTCGGTCCCCGCCGTACTGGTTCACGAGCCGCTGAAGTTCCTGACAGCGAGTGAGTTCACGACGCAGCGGCGATTGTCGCTGGCCCAGTGGCTGGCCTCGCCGGAGAACCCGCTCACGGCCCGGGTCATCGTGAACCGTGTCTGGCAGTGGCACTTTGGTGAGGGGCTCGTGCGGACGGGGAACGACTTTGGCCTGAACGGGGAACGCCCGACGCATCCGGAACTGCTGGGCTATCTGGCTCACTGGTTCGCACACGACGCGAATTGGTCACTCAAGAAGCTGCACCGGCTGATCGTCACCAGCCGCACGTACCAGATGAGCCGCGATGATCGCGAAGAGTACGCCGCCGTTGATCCCGAGAACCGGCTGCTCTGGCGACGGTCGCTCCAGCGGCTGGAGGTCGAGCCGATTCGGGACAGTATTCTGGCTGTCAGCGGCCAGCTGGACCGCACGATGTTCGGCCCGCCGATCTATCCTTTGATCCCGAAAGAAGCACTGGAGAGCCATGCCGACAAGACCTCGATCTGGCCCGCGTTCGATGAGAAGGCTGCGGCCCGCCGCACGGTGTATGCCTTCACCAAGCGGTCGCTGATGATCCCGCTCCTGGAGGTGCTCGACCTGTGCGATACGACGCGCTCCTCGCCCAGGCGGAACGTCACGACCGTCGCGACCCAGGCTCTGACGCTCTACAACAGCGAGTTCGTCATGCAGCAGGCGGCCCATCTGATACGCCGTCTGGAAACGGAAGCGGGCCCCGAGCTCAACGCCCAGATCGAACTGGCCTGGAGGCTCGCCTTGTGCCGACGCCCCACCGATGCGGAGCACCAGGCGATGGCCCAGTTCGTGGCTGAGGAGATCGCCGAGCTGCGTTCCCAGCGGGGTCCCGACGCCCCACAAGCGGAACTGGAGCAAGCGGCCCGGACACAACTCTGCCGGGTTCTGCTGAATCTGAACGAATTCGTCTATCCGAACTGACTACGAGATGCTCGAATTCGCGCCCGGATGTCGACCGTTCGCGAAGTCGCGAGGATCTCCGGGTTCACACTCTCACTGCCTGACCCACTTCCATGGCCGAAAACCGCAACTTCTCGCCCGCTCAGCAAAAGATCATCAAGCGGTTCTATGACAACCGCGACCAGCTGGATGAGCAGCATCTCGCGGAGAACGTGACGAACCTCTATCTGGCCACCAGCGAGAAGCAGAAGGCCAAGATCTGGAAAACGGTCGAGGAGATGATGGGCCGCCTGGGAGTTCCGGCCAGCCGCATTCAGCACATCCTGGACAAGAAAGACCCGGCGATTCTGGCCGAAGTCGTGAAGGACCTGCAGGCGGGGAAGATCAAGAAGCCCACCCCGCCAGCGGCTCCGCCCGCTCCGTAGCGGAGGTTTGCGGCACACGCCCTCCTCTTGTCAGCCGACTCTGATTGACGCAATAATCAAAGTTCACTGATCCGTCTTGCGAGGAGCCCGTTGATGCTGCAGCCCAGTTCGCTTCTGCCGTGCTCCAGCCTGCTCTCGCGCCGGGATGTGCTGCGAGTCGGGGCAATCAGTGCTGCTGCGTCATTGATGCCCGCAGGATGGGTGAGCGGGGCCAGTGCGTCTCCCAGCTCGGCGAAAGCTGACTCCGTGATCTTTCTCTGGATGGGCGGCGGGGTCACGCATATCGACTCGTTCGATCCCAAGCCGCAGGCTCCGGAAGAGATTCGCGGTACGCTGTCAGCGATCTCGACCACGGTTCCCGGCGTGCAGTTTGGCGAGCCGATGTCACAGCTCGCTCAGATCGCCGAGGAGCTCTGTCTGGTTCGCAGCTTCTCGCATGACAGCAACGATCACTTGCTCAGCCAGGCTTATACGCTGTCCGGCCACAAGGTCACGATGGCCCAGCTTTATACCGAGCCGAACATCGGCTCGGTCGTGTCGTATCTGAATGGACCGCGGCAAGGGCTGCCCGGTTACATCGCGGTGCCGGGGATCACGCGACCGGGCCCGCCGCCGTATAACCTGTTTGTCGGGGGATGGCTCGGCAATGGTTACGCTCCGTTCTGCCTGGGAGGAGTGCCCGAGCAACCGGACTTTACGGTCGGGCATAAGGAAGTGAACCCCAGCCCGCTGGCCAACGAAGACCTTTCCCCGCGCGAGCTGTTGCCCGTTGGCGGACTCACCTCGGGGAGGATTCACTCGCGACTGGGGCTGCATCAGCAACTTGATGCCGCAGTGAACCAGATTGAGAAGGTGCAGCGGACGACTGCCCAGTCGCGGCAGTTCGAGGGGGCAGCCACGCTGCTGACCAGTCCAACGGTGCGGGCTGCGTTTGATATCTCGAATGAGAAGGAGTCGCTGCAGGACGACTATGGCCGGACCAAGATTGGCAAGCGGTGCCTGATGGCGCGGCGGCTGGTCGAGTCGGGCGCCCGGTTCGTGATGGTCGATTACGGCTACGACCCGGACTATGGCAACCTGTGGGACAACCACAACGTCCCCGAACAGAAGATGCCGCACATTTCCGAGATGTGTAAGCGCGGCTATCACCTCGCGGGAATCGATCGGGCCTTCGCAGCTCTGATTCGCGATCTCAAAGGCCGCGGGATGCTGGAGCGAACGCTGGTCGTCTTCCTGACCGAGTTCGGGCGCACGCCGAAGATCAACAGCAACGGCGGTCGCGATCACTGGGGGATGTGCGGCTCGATCTTCTTCGCGGGGGGAGGGACTCGCCCGCATGTGATCGGCGCGACCGATGCCCAGGCGATGTGGCCCACGACTGTCCCGTGGGGACCCGCTGATATCGCAGCCACGGTATACGAAGGGCTGGGTGTCTCGCTGGAGACCCGCCTGCCGGATCAGCAAGGCCGCCCGCATCCGATCCTCGATCACGGGCGGGTGATTGAAGGGGTCTACGGTTCGTAGCGCCGGGGCAACCAGGCGTCTCCGTCCTTTCGTCCGTACGGACTCCCCACTCCCCTGGAACTTATTCGTAATGCCGCCAGCTTCGGCAAGGCGGTCGTGAAGCATGTGGCCGATGGCGGGAAGCATGTCAGCGACCAGGTCTATCTCGTTCGCCTTTCGGTCCGTGCCAACTGCCCGTCACTCGCCCTCGAGCGGATGCGCTGCCTGGAGAAGTCCTGCGGCTGCCGCCTGAAAGTCAAAGCCCGCTGGCGATCGGAATCGTGTCCGCAGGGGAAACGGCCGAGTGCGAACTTTCATATTCCTGGCAATTCTTGAAATCGTTAGTTTGCCTCTCTCCACTCAGGACGCCCTTGCAATGCTCTTTCCAATTCACGTACCAGCTCTTCTCGCAGCCGAGTTTCGAGGCTGAGCACTATCTTGGCAGTGCAAAAAGAGAGAGGGATATCCTTGCGTCTGCCTCCCTTCGAAGTCCGTTCCCATGGAGCGTAGTAGACGGTCAAACAATACTGTCCAGTGGTATCATCTTCAGGTCGCCATTCAACGTCGACTGCCAATCGCAGAACTTGATTCGATGCTGCAAACAGCGAAGAACCTCCGAAGAAGCCTCGGCTGACGTTCTCAGGGGTTGGGTCAGTCTCAAATAGTGTGTTCCAGTCGACCCTCCATCCTGGAGGAATTCGTAGCGGCTGAAGAGGTGTATCTTCCAAAGGCAGCTCCTTTTCGTGCCGAGTTGATATTCAGCTGAAGAACAGCGGTTGAGCGTCTCTGAAGGTATGCGGTGTTGAGTGGATGCGTCAACTTGAACGTCGCAGCCCCGGAGAGTGCGGCGGGCAAGGAATTCGGCTCGTGGTTTGGTGGCAATAACCTACAGACCTTCCTCCGCTTGATCGTCCGCCACGAGGTCCAGCCCGAACTGTTCGAGGGCCTTGTTCACGCCGCCTGTATGGTGATCGTGCTCCGACGTTTGTAAAAGGAGCCCAAGATCGAGTGAGCCGCTTGAATGCCCTTCAAACAAGTTTTGAGACCGGCTCTCGGCTTTTTCTTGAGTCCTGTGGTGTCTGCCCTCGCGACCCGGCAGATTCTCACACCGTCCGCAAATGACCGGGCAAGCCAATGCCGAACCCACTCTGCGAGCGAATCGGTCTATTCCGCTTCCCCGTCTGCGCGTAAGATTCCCGTACCTCGCGGGCTCGCCACGCGGGCGGATGGAACACCTCACTCATGAGGCGGCTGTCATGGTCGTTCCCACGGAGCACGATCTGCCCCCGGAGATCCGGGCCTTGCAGAGCGAGATGGCCAAAATCGCTCGGGGCTACGGTCTCGACTTTCCCGATACGATCTTCGAGTTCGTCGATTACGACGAAATGAGCATGATGGCTGCGTATGGCGGCTTCCCCGTGCGCTATCCGCACTGGCGGTTTGGAGCCCAGTACGATGAACTGAGCAAAGGGTACTCGTACGGGCTGCAGAAGATCTACGAGATGGTGATCAACACTGACCCGTGTTATGCCTACCTGCTCAACTGCAACGGGATGACTGATCAGAAGTTGGTCATTGCCCACGTCTACGGGCACGGCGATTTCTTTAAGCACAATGCATGGTTCCAGGGAACCAACGTCCGCATGCTGGACCAGATGGCCAATCACGCCGCCCGCATCAATCGCTATATCGACCGCTATGGGTATGAGCCGGTCGAGCAGTTCATCGATGCCTGTTTGTCAATTGAAGACCTGATCGACCCGCATTCGGTCCATATCCGGCGTCGGCCCGATCCGAAGCGCGTCGCCGAAGAGCGTGCCCGCAAGCAGCAGGAGCAAGAAGAGGACGAACACGGCCTCGAAGGGACCCGGGGCCGATTCGCTGCCAAGGAGTACATGGACCCGTACATCAATCCGCCCGACATCCTGCACGCCGAGAACGAAGAGCGGCGCAAGATCGACATGGCCCGCGCCGCCGAGCGAAGGTTCCCTGAGGAACCCCAGCGCGACGTGATGCTGTTCCTGCTGGAACATGCCCCGCTGCGGGACTGGCAGCATGACATCCTGGCCATCATCCGCGACGAGGCGTACTACTTCGCTCCGCAGGGGATGACCAAGATCATGAACGAAGGCTGGGCCAGCTACTGGCACTCCACGATCATGACGCGGCACGGGCTGACCGATGCCGAGGTCGTCGACTACGCTGATCACCACTCCGGCACGATGGCGATGTCCGGACACAGGCTCAATCCCTACAAGATCGGGATCGAGCTGTACCGGGATATCGAAGAACGCTGGAATCGTGGCCAGTTCGGAGCCGAGTGGAACAGCTGCGACGACGAGGAGGTGAAAAAGCACTGGAACACCAACGCGGGTCTGGGCCGTGAGAAGATCTTCGAAGTGCGTCAGATCCATAACGATGTGACGTTCATTGACTCGTACCTGACCGAGGACTTCTGCCGGAAGCACAAGCTGTTCAGCTTCGCCTACAACGAGCAGGAAAAGACGTACGAAATCGCCAGCCGCGAGTTCCAGGAGATCAAGGCCCAGCTGCTCAATAACTTGACCAACCATGGTCGTCCGTTCATCTCGGTCGTGGATGGGAACTACAAGAACCGTGGCGAGCTGTATCTGCGGCACGAATTTCAGGGGATTGAGCTGAAGCCAGATTATGCTCAGGCGACGCTGACGAACCTGCATCGCTTATGGGGCCGCCCGGTGCATATTGAGACTGTGATGGACAACAAGCCGCGAGTGATCGGCTTCGATGGGTCTCGGCACGAAGTGGTGTAGCGGCCCGGTTGTGAGGCTTTCCTCGCCAGCGGTAAGATCTGGGCTCACCACATTGGGAGACCGGATGATGACGGGACTGCGCCGCTGGTTTGTAACTCGACTCCTCATAAGTCTGGTCTTCTTGAGTGCTGCCAATCTGGTCCCTGCAGCGAACCCTCCAGAACCAGATCGGAAGGGAGAAGACTGGCCGACGTTTCTGGGGCCGCGCCACACGGGGATCTCAGGCGAGACCGGGCTGCTCCCGAAGTGGCCCGAAGGGGGCCCGCCGCGTCTGTGGGACAAGGAGATCGGGACGGGCTACTCAGCTCCCTCCGTACTGGGGAACCGGCTGGTGCTGCATCATCGCATCGGGGACGAGGAGATCGTCGAGTGTTTCCGGGCCGACACCGGCGAGCCGCTCTGGAAACATGCGGACCCGAGCAAGTTCATTGACCCATACGGTTACAACAACGGGCCACGATGCTCACCAGTGCTCACTCCAAAGCTGTGCTACACCTTGGGAGCGGAAGGGCGGTTGCTGTGCCTGGCTCTCGATACGGGAAAGGTGATCTGGCAGCGCGAGCTACGTAAGGAATACCAGATCCCCGACGGATTCTTTGGCGTGGGCGCGACTCCGCTGCTGGAGGGGGACAAGCTGATTGTCCTCGTCGGTGGGCAGCCGAACGCGGGCGTGGTGGCGTTTGATGCAGCCACGGGGAAGCCACTATGGCAGAGTGTCGGCAAGGCGACCTGGGACCAGGCTGAGACCGGCTGGTCGGGTGAAGAGATCTATGAGTGGACCGGTGATGAGATGGTTGTCAGCTACTCGTCTCCGATCTGCGAGACGATCCACGGGCAGCGGCACTTGCTGTGCCTGATGCGGCACGGGCTGGTGTCACTCGACCCCGCCACGGGGCAGCAGCGGTTCAAGTACTGGTTCCGCGCCCGCGTACATGAGTCGGTCAACGCCGCCCAGCCCGTTGTCGTCGGCGACCGGGTCATCATCACAGCTGCATATCGCGTCGGAGCTGCAGAGCTGAAGGTCAACCCGGACGGGAAGTCGTTCGAGGTCGCCTGGCGAAACCCGACCAACATGCTGGCCCACTGGTCGACGCCGATCGCGCACGACGGAGTGTTCTACGGGTTCAGCGGCCGGCACGAGAACGAGGGGATCTTCCGCTGTCTGGAACTGGGCACGGGCAAGACGCTCTGGGAAACACCGGGGATCACTCAGGAGCAGCTGGCGAACCTGAGACCGGGCGAGAAGGAAGAGGATGTCATCGACAAGACCACGAACAAGCCGGTCCCGTGGCCGTTCTATGGCCGGGCCTCGAAGATCATGGCGGATGGGAAGTTCATCGTGCTGGCCGAACGCGGCGGGATGCTGTCACTGGTCAACGTCGACAAGTCGAAGTTCGAAGAGGTCTCCCGCTGCCGGGTGGAGGGGATGAAATACCCGAGCTGGACTGCCCCGGTGCTGTCACGGGGGCGGCTGTATTTGCGGTGTGAGGACAAGCTGATCTGTTTGGATTTGAATCGCGATTCGCGGTGACCGAAATCCGGTTGCGGCCCGCGACAGCGTAGAAAAATCAACTCGTGCGCCCCGCGAGCAGGTCTTGAAACCGCTCCCAGAAGCACAAAATCACTGCTGTCCTCGGGGAGTCAACTGCTGCTCAAGGCGAACAGACTCCAGAGTATCATTACCCTGAAAATCGTAGCCTGGGAACACCTGGCCGGTTGCGGGATCAATA
>Ga0315905_10003876_pt1 | contig 15360 bp, 15 predicted proteins | sample LakEriMetagenome_5_FD_203522 | JGI IMG/M metagenome (GOLD analysis project Ga0315905, IMG submission 203522) | Freshwater fungal communities from buoy surface, Lake Erie, Ohio, United States - Buoy 4 MA121 | ecosystem: Environmental > Aquatic > Freshwater > Lake | place: USA: Lake Erie, Ohio... | reverse complement strand
CTCGATCATATCAATCGTAAACTGCAAGTCATCGGTCTGTAAGTTCTGTAAAGCTTGCGCTGCAAAGTAGCCGGCGGGACCTGCGCCAACAATTGCTACTTTATAAGTCGTCATAGTTAAGTCTATTCGTAAGCAATGGCAAACTAAAAATTCCCGATTACAAAGTTAGCAAAGTTCTTAAAGCCACCGAATTTTCGATAATTCCTTAGATAGAAACCAGCGCGGATCAATGGAGCCAATCCACCAAAGACTCGTTGAAATACCCGAGCGCGTGCTCGTAAATCTGGTTCTGTCCCCCAGCGGCTGCCCGAACTATCTTCGGGATGAATTGCGATAGTTAGCGGCAAGAAAGTTGCCCTGCCACCTTTCTTAAGCAGATCGGTGATAAATATGTACTCATCACCCAAATAGTTCTGCGCGCCTGCACCAAAGTTTTCATCGAAAGTAACGCCCTTACTTCTTGCGCTATCTACACGCACGATCATTTCGTATGTTGCTGCCTTGGCAGAATTAAACTTGGTTAATTTAGCCTCGGACTTCGAGTAGGACTTACGGAGAACGCCTTTGTTATCGACGGCTTGCGCGAGTACTAAATCGCAGCGTGGATTAGCTTCTAAGTAAGAGATTGCCACCTTGATACCATCGTTTAAAAATTCGATCTCGTCGTCTGCAAATAACAGGTACTTGGTTTCTGTGCTTCTCAACACTTTATTCCGACTCTTTGCCACGCCTTTTTCATTCGCTGTTGCAGAACGAAAATCGAAGTTGGTTGGAAGCGTGAATTCACTGTTGCTTGGATTCTGAATAGATATGAAGATATCGTGCGGTAGATCCACTTTAGGTGGCGTTATGTTATTTAAGCGATCGGCAAGAGTGGAATATCCAATCGTAAGAAGCTTCTCTTGCATCAGATCTGATTCCTACTCGCTATTTGTGCGCGCTCTGGCGAATCTCATCAACGCAGTTGAGACATTGGAAAAATTAGAGTTCTGCATTTTTAGGCCGAAGAAGAGCACGATGGTGTTGGAGGTGCTGATTCCGCCAATATAGCTGAGGTAAATTAAGACTCCCAGAAGAACTAGCATCGCAATTCCGGAAATAAGAATGCCTATTTCTCCAGATTTAATTCGAGTTCCGATTCTAACGGCATTCGTAATCTGCTCTTTATTCTTTCTTGCAATCACAAAGCCACGTTGTGCATCAAGCTGGCTACTAAATAACTTTCCATAGACTTGAAATATTGCGAGTACGACGAGGATGTTTATGACTGCAAATTCCCAACTTAAATATGCGAAGAAAAGGATTATGACACCAAGCTGGGTACACGTACTAAGAATATTTGTTAATTCAAAGGCGAGAGACCAACGCCAGTTCTCCTTTGCGGTCGGAACTTCTGCATTTGACGCTTTAAATGCCTTATCGAAGAATCTGACCTTATAAACTCGTTGGAGAAAGTGCCCCGCTTTGGTAATACCGAAAAATAGGAAAAATCCAATAATCAAAATTATTAGATTTGTCTGACTCATACTTTTTTCGAAGGCGATGATATTTGTGAATAACTTTGCAACCGCGAGTTCTGAAACGGAAATCATTGCGGCGATGAGCACTAACCCTAGAAGAATATATCGATCTCTCTTGGTGGTAAATAAAGCCTTGACGGCATATATCAACTCTTTGGCTACTATCAGCATCTCTTAATTATTCCTTAAATTGTGAGACGTTACAATTGCAGCAATTCGTCCTAAAGTTACAGAAACCACAATATTTATTGGAGTTTGCGGAACGATATTTACCGTCATAAGCGGTAATCTATCGTGCTGAAGCGTCACTTAAGCGGTAGATAGGTCAAGAAGGTAGATATGGCTAATCAAGTCGTAACAAACGCAATCGTGTGCTCCTTTTACACGGGCGATGACTATTACAAGAGCCATGCCACCAGACTTAAGGCCAATCTCGAATCACTTGGTATTCCTTATGAATTGCGCGAGATCGCAAAGAAGCCAGGCGATGACTGGGCAGATATTTGTCGTAAGAAAGTTGGATTTATCGCTGAAGTTTGTGCCGCTAATCCAGATAAGAAAGTTTTCTGGATAGATGTTGACTGCGAAATTTTCTCACTGCCTAATTTCATTCTTAATTCAACTGCAGATATAATTGGATTTCAGCGCGGATTCAGTACTCCATCCAAGATCGGATATGAAAATCGGGGCCGTTTTTGGGAACCCTGCTTCTGGGGAATTAACACAACCACTCAGGCAAGAAAAATGGTGGCTTCGGCGGCAGAATTTGAAGCGATTGCAACAGTTAAAGCTACCGATGATTTCTTCTTCGAAGAGGCTTGGAGAGCTTCTTCCACAAACCTAACCTTCCAGATTATTCCTTCCAACTGTGCGGTGGATAAGGGCTCGGGAAATATCGAAAGCCATGAAGTATTTTTTAGATTTGGTTCAAGTGGTCAGGTTGCTAATTTCAAGCAAAAAGTTGAGCAGCACAAAGGCAACGTAACCAAGAAGAAGAAGATGGCTCCCAAGCGAGATTTACTTGAATTTGCGAAATTAATTGAGGATAGATTGCCTGAAGCTTTTTCCTCAAAATTGCGACTTTTAGTTGATGCATCTGGTGTAACTGGATTCTTAACTGGGAATAAACATCTCGGCCTCGACGGCAAGAATGTTGGAGAATTGATCAATGCAGGAAAAGCTGGGGATAAAGCAAAATTTGATCACTTACTAAAGACTTTTCAAAGTAAGTTCCTGCCAAATCGTTTCGAGAGTGCGGCTATTTCGGCTGCCTCAAGCTTCCTGAGTTATTCATCAAAAACAAGCACAAAGAAGATACTTTTATCTTGGTGGGAATATCCATACCCAGGTAACTATGGTGATTGGTTGACGCCTTTTGTATTTAGCCATTACACCGAAAATAAAATTGTTTTTCAGGGATTGACAAGTAGAACTTCTAAGAAGCACATTATTAGCTTGGGTTCTGTAGGCCGATTTATTAAAAGTGGGTCTGTAGTTGTTGGCACTGGCATCAGTTCATCCAAACATGCGATTAACCCAAAAGCTGATTTCGTCTCTGTGCGCGGGCCCCACACAGCAGACTTAATTCTCCAATCAGGTGGACCTAAGGTCGAAAGCTTTGGAGACCCAGCGATAGTCCTCTCTAAGATTCTTCCCGTAACTCGAGGCAAAACAAATGGACGAATTGCCTTCGTGCGCCATTACACACACTCACAAGCGCCTGTAGAACTGCTAGCAAACTGCGATGAATTCCCAGTACATCTTTCACACCCTGATGACATCGTCGCCTTCATTAAGAAACTTAATGAGTACGACAGCGTTATAACCAGTGCCATGCACGTACTAATCACTTGTCAGAGTTACGGAATTCCTTGTGCCCTCGTTGTGTTTAAAGGATTTGAGCAATACGTCCACGGTGATGGAATTAAATATCTTGATTACGCTTTAGGTGCGGGCGTAAAGGCAGTCAACCCAACTCCGATCAATCCAAAATTGGATTGGAGCGAGATCCAACCATTAACCGAAACCATCAAGGTCTCAGATGAGAAAATCGCTCAAGTAGAAGCCGCAATTAAAGAGGGGCTTCGCCGAGTTTCGCTTTAATTTTTCAATAGATAAAATGGCGGAGACGAGGAGATTTGAACTCCTGAAGGCTTTTACACCTTACCTCGTTAGCAGTGAGGCGCACTCGACCGGGCTATGCGACGTCTCCAAGTGGTGGTCTTAGTTTACATCTAATAGATAAGTACTTAAAACGCTCATTTGAGAGCGCTTTTGGGGCTAAATGGCTTTCCGGGGAACGACGAAGGGGACCGATTTATTCGATCCCCATTCGTCGTTTTGTTAAGAAATAAAACCCCATCGCACGCTATCGCCAGCTCCTATCGACACGGCTGCGCGACCTTCGTAAAAGTTATTCGCAGAATCGAATTGAGGATTGATAATGATTGTTCCAGTGGAATCGACATACCCATATTTTCGACCTTCGTAATTTTCATCGTACTCACCGCTACCAATTACCGCTACGCCATTTGAAAAATCTGCGGCGGATGGAAACTGTAATGGGATTATAACTTTGCCGGTCGTATCAATGTATCCACAGCTAACACCATTGGAAAAATCATCGTAAGTACCTGTGCATACGGACGCCAATGATTCAGAAAATGAATTTGCAGAGGTGTATTTCGGGTTGATTACATACTTGCCTGTCTTATCGATATACCCCCATTTACCTTTATCTTTAACTGGGAATAATTCTTCTGAATAAGAACTCATCGCTTCGTAAGTTGGGTTAATAATATACTTACCTGTTACATCTATTGCTCCGTATCGAAGTACGGTTTCACCTTTAACTTTAGATTCAATTGCCACAACTGCAAATCCGTTTTTATAGTCATATACTTCTTTAAATTGTGCTGGGGTTACTTGCTTTCCTGTCTTGTCAATAAAACCCCACTTGCCGGTGTCATAATCTCCAACACGGTAGGAAGCCAATCCTTCTGAAAACCCATAGCTTGCGTCATATTGTGGGTTTATAACGTACTTTCCGTCGGAATCGACGTAGCCATATTTAAGTTTATTGCCACTTCGGATTCCAATGGATACCAATCCCTCACTAAAAAACCATGCATCATCGAACGTTGGATTTAGAGTGAATAGCCCGGTTTTATCAATAAAGCCATACTTTGAATCTTCACCTGAACCTAATGCAACTAAAGCTTTCCCATCGGTAAATGAGTATGCGTAATCGAATTGGGGTTCAATCACCATTTTTCCATCTATACCAACATACCCCCACAGTCCATTCTGCTGGACCGCAGCAAGGCCTTCTGAAAACTTATTTACGCTGCTGTATTGAGGGTTAATTACATATTTACCCGTTGGGATATATTTTGTAACGGGAGGTGCGCTTTCCTCGCTGGCTTTATTTTCGGAAGAACTGCAGCTTGTTAGCAGAATTGAAAATGCCGCAAATATTGAAACTAGTCCCAGTAATCTATAGTTCTTCACTTTGCCCCCGAATTAAGTCGATGATGGGGAAATTGTAACTTTAGAACCCTTTTCTGGGCAAGAATCTGTCAAAAACGCCCAATCTATGTCAAAATTTAGCCACCCGGAGGAAGTGGAAAAGACATGAATTCTAAGAAGAGAAGTGTTTTCGCGGTTTGTATCCTGTTTTTATTCTCCAACTCCCTCTGGAATCCATCAACTGCATCCGCAGTAGATGTTATGCACGTTTATTCACCTGCTGATACATACAATTCCCCTGGGCTCTCTTCTACTTATGACATTACCTCTATTGAGACTGCGATCGAATCAGATGATCCAGATAAAATATATTTCTGGATTATATTTAAGAATGCAATCAAGGGATCACAGTTTGTACACGGAACTAAGGAGCCTTGGGCGGCTATTTTTCTCCACCGAGAAGAACCAGACTCAAGAGGCGGAAACTTTGACGATATTCGAATTCAAACAAACAAAAAAACTGCTTTATTTGGATATAACTCAATCGCCGCCGAGGCTTACGGTAATGAATATTCGGGTGATGCGAGATCCTCATTGGCAAGTTGCAACCCAATAGTTTGGTCAAACTTAGATACATCGGCAAATTGGATTGGTTTTTCAGTTTCTAGGTCCTGTGCAAATATCCCAAATGAATTCTGGATTTCTGGATATGCCGATCCCGATGATAGTAACTCCGGTACAGTTAAAGACTTCGACTGGGCTCCCGATGAAGCTTGGTATGTTGATATTTCAGAAGCAGATAACATTGACAGCGAAGAATTTATGGAGTTTGAGCCCCAGACAATTACTTTTTATCAGGCACCCGATATTGCACTTTCCAAAAAAGTTGCATATTTGAAAGCTTTTTCTGACTCAGGTCTGGATATAGAATTTACATCTAGCACGCCAAAAGTTTGTGTACCTTTAAATTGGAGCAATGTAATTAGATTAATTAACACTGGTACTTGCAAAATTACGGCAAACCAAGAGGGGGATGAAAGCTATGATGTTGCCGATCCCGTTTCGATGAGTTTTAAGATTACAAAAGTTGCCGTGAAAAGTAAGGTGGTTGCAAAACCCACACCTGTACCAGTGCCAACTAAAAAAGCACCTGGAGCTATCGGCGGTAAGACTAAGAATTAACTTTCTTTTCTAGCGCGTAAAACGCTTCTCCTGCATTATTGCGTCCCAAATAACCGCTTGGGCAGCAAGAGCATCCTGAGAATTCTGAGCTTGATTAAGGGCGTTGATATCTACGCGATCGCAGACTTCTTCCAGGTAGGTAATGATTTCGATGCTGCGAGTAAGTGCGCGCACTGGGTCTTCGCGGAATGGGAATTGATCAAGCAGTATTGGATCACTCCAGTTGATGCTGCGAAGTGCCAACATATATTCGATGGTTTCAAAGAGGTGAACAGATGCAACCGGCAGATCATCATCCCAACCGCGCCAGTTATCGTTTAGCTCAGCACTTACTAATCTGCCGTGGCGATGGATAAGCAGAAGGGATTCTGCCGGTGTTTCTTGCGCCATAAGTGAATGGCCAAAGTCCATAACAATTCCGACGTTATCAACTTTCATTTCGCTAATTGCAAGAAGGGTTTTCGCAGCTGTTGCAAGGGTCATGCGAACGCGTGGTTCTTTGCACTTATATTCAATTGCAAATTGCACCTTTGGATTTTCATTTGCGAGATCGCGGATACCGTTAATTGTGTAATCCCAGATCTGTAAATAATTTGCTTGCAGTGGGAAGTCAAAACCATCTTGACCGGGCCAGAATTTAACGTAGGTCGCGCCTAGAATTTCAGCGGCTGCGATTGCTTCGCGTACTCGGTCTTTAGTTTGCGAGCGCAACTTGGTATCAGGGTTGGTAAATGAGCCTTTTACATACTCGCGCATATAAATATGCGGAGTTGTGGCACGGCAGATAAGTCCGTTGTCATCGAGCATCTTCTTGATTTCAACTGCGGTGCGCTCTGGAATATCAAATGGGACATTTATATCAAGGTGTTTTAGACCAGGGACTTTGGCGGCATCTTCAATCATCTGCTGGCTAGTGCGAGTTGGGCCGTAACCATCTCCGGCATAACGATCAACGAATTGGCCGAATGCCCAAATACCTGCGCCGTAAGTTAGTTTTCCCATTTTTAGCCTGCTTTCTCTTCTTGTCTTGAAATCTTAGGAGGTTTACTCGTTCGTGAATAGGGCTTTACTGATCTTTCATACGCGATGCCGCCAAGGCTTTACGCCAGGTTTTTAGCCTTTCTTGCCGCTCTAGTTCTGAGATTTTCGGCAGATATTCGTCATATTTCAATTCAATCTTTTCCAGGTCTGCAAGTTTGGCTAGACCTGCACCGAGTGCGGCAACCATCGCTGCGCCGAAAGCGGATAGTTCAAGAAGTTGAGAAGATTTAATCTTCTTGCCGGTTAGATCAGCCAACATCTGCACTAAAAATTGGTTACGCGCTCCACCGCCATCTGCATAGAGCGTTTCGATCTTGATATTTGATTTAGCAAAATCTTCGAGAACATCATTGATTTGCGCCGCAGTTGATCTCAGCGCTGCAGCAGCTAAATCTGCTCGACTCGAACCTCGGGTAAGTCCAGTAATGATTCCGGTAGCTTCACGGTCCCACCACGGTGCACCTAGCCCGTTAAAGGCGGGTACTAGTTCTACAACTTGAGTGGATTCTGGTGCCATTTTTGCTAACTCATCTGGAGTTGTGCCGAGAAGCTCTGCCAACCAGACCAAAGTTGAACCAGTTGAGAGAATATTTGCTTCGGCGGCTTGAGTTATTTCGCCATCTATCTGCCAAGCAATGGTTTGCGGATTTGTCTCAGTTAGACCCATTAGTGAAGTACCAGTTCCAAATGTTGCTTTAAAGTAACCGTCTTTCCAACCTTGGTGAGCGAAGAGGGCAGCGTGTGAGTCACCCATAATTCCAGATAGCGGAACATCGTTAGAAAGCCCGAGCGCCTGCATATTTGTGCAAATGTGTTTTTCGTTGGATGCACAAACTCGAGGTAGTTGTGATTTATCAATGGCAAATATCGAAAGAAGTTCTGGACTCCATTGGCCGGATTTGATATCTAACAACTGAGTGCGGCTGGAACTTCCTGCTTCAACAATATGTCCTGCGCCTAGTTTGAACGCTATCCAAGAGTCAATTGTTCCAATACAAATATCGGCGCTTTGATATTTATTATTTTCAAATAGCCATTGCGCCTTCAGCGCTGAGAACATCGGGTCTAATTCCAAGCCGCTGATTGCCTTTACTTGGGCAGCGTTTTTCACTTGTTTTGCCGCTAATTCTGAGGCTCTGCGATCTTGCCAGGTGATGATCTTTGATAACGCTACTCCCGTTTTGCGATCCCAAAGCAAAACTGATTCGCGTTGAATACTTAAGCCGACTGCGGCAATTTTATGAGCACCAGTAATTTCTTTACTTGCCGTAACAACAGATTGCCAGATCTCTTCGGGATCTTGTTCAACCCAGCCAGTTTGTGGAAAAGTTGTGGCGATTTTAACTTCAGCTTGGGCAAGGACTTTCCCATTTACATCTATCGCAAGTGCTTTTGTAGATCCGCTACCTTGATCGATAGCTAAAATAATTGGGGTGTTATCTGCCATTTTTCAGAAGTTCCTGCGCCGCAGCGGCGATGGCATCGGCGGTAAGTCCAAAGTGTTCCAATAAATAAGGTGCAGATCCAGTCGGTGCGAATGAATCAATGCCCATCAACTTCATCGGAATCGGATGGTTTTGCACGACGAACTCAGCGATAGCGCCACCGACTCCACCGCGGGTTACTGATTCTTCAGCGGTGATGATTGCTTTCGTTTCTTTAGCGGCTGCCAATATTTCGGCGGTATCTAATGGGGAAACAGTTGAAAGATTAATTACGCGAGCCGAAATTCCTACAGTCTTTAGCTGCTGCGCTGCTGCTATTGCCCGCGAAACCAAAGTGCCGGTAGCAATAATAGTTATGTCGCTGCCATCGACGATGCGCATCGCTTTATTTGGAAGAAAAGCTGGGCTCTGTCCTTGTGATACAGATGGAACTTTAAAGCGACCAATGCGCATAAAGACTGGGCCATCTATATTTGCCGCCCAGCGAACTGCGCCTTCTGTTTGTGCTTCATCTGCTGGTAAAACAATTGGTAGAGAATCAAGTGCACGCATCCAGGCAATATCTTCGATTGAGTGATGTGTTGGACCGAGTTCACCGTAAGAAATACCTGGGCTCATTCCGCAAAGTTTTACATTGGTGCGGGTGTAAACCACATCGGCTTTTATTTGCTCGAGGGCGCGGCCAGTTAAAAACGGGGCTGCAGCGCATACAAATGGCGTAAATCCGGCATTCGCCAGACCCGCAGCAACGCCCACCATGTTCTGTTCTGCGATCCCGACATCGATCAAACGATCCGGAAAGAGATCGCGGAATTCACCTAAATTACTTGAGCCGACTGAGTCGTTGCAGACAACAACAATCTTTGGGTTTTCATTTGCGAGGGCAATTAAAGTCTTGGCAAAAATAATTCGGTTATCGAACTCTTCCAATTTTTCGCTCATTGCTTACCAACTTGTTCAAGCGCTGCCTCATATTGTTCAGTCGATGGAACTTTATGGTGCCACTCGGCCTTGCCTTCCATAAAGTCAACGCCTTTACCTTTTGTGGTCTGGGCGATTACAACACGAGGCTTGCTCTGTGGATCGGTAAATGTCTTTAGTAACGCTGCATGATCGTGGCCATCAAGAACTACAACTTCCCAGCCAAATGACTCAAATTTCTTATCCAAGGGATCAAGTTCATTTGTCTTTGCTGTTGGACTACCTTGTTGGAAACCATTGCGATCGACTACAGCAATTAAATTTGTAAGTTTGCGGTGTCCGGCAAACATTGCTGCTTCCCAGTTGCTGCCTTCTTGCAGTTCACCATCACCCATAATTACAAATGAACGGCTGCCGTTCTTCGCTAACTGTGCACCAATTGCGGTGCCGACAGCGATTGGAAAACCGTGACCAAGTGGGCCAGTGTTTGATTCAACGCCTGGAACCTTGTTGCGGTTGGGATGACCATTTAAACTACTTAACGGTTGGGCAAATGTTTTTAGATCTTCAACTGGAAAGAAGCCACGCAGTGCAAGTGTTGAATAAAGGGCAACAGCAGCATGGCCCTTACTTAAAATTAAACGATCGCGATCAGCCTTATTTGGATTTTTTGGATCTACATTTAAAACTGCGCCAAAGAGCGTTGCCAAGATATCTGTGACAGAGAAGTCGCCGCCGATATGGCCCATGCCGGCACCTTTAATTGTGTGAAGGATTTGTAGGCGGATTTCTCGCGCTAAATCAGCAATTTCCCGCGTATTCATCGACATAGTGGCTTAACTCTATGCGTAAATAGATCAGGGTCAATACCAATTATTTGATGGTTACTTATTTTTGCTATTTCTGTACTCTTAGCGATATGAATGAGAAGGTGGAAGCCCCAGAAGTTAACGATGTGCGATCTTACGATGTTGCACCGCCTGCGGGTTATGCAGAATTTATGCGCACCGGTTGGGCACCCTCAAATCTTGAAGGTTTACAACCACTGGAAGTTGTTACTTTTGCATTTTCGCGCCGTCAAGTTTTATCGGCAGCGTTTCCAAATATTCGCCTAGTTATTCCCTCAGGTAACTTTAAAACTCGATCTAATGACACTGAATATGCTTTCCGTCCACACAGCGCCTTTGCTTACTACAGCGGAGTGCAAGGTTCAGATGCAGTTCCAGATTCAGTCTTGGTAATGGAACCAAATGAAGCTGGCGGCCACGATTCGTATCTTTATCTGCATCCGCGTTCAACTCGCGAAACCGATGCTTTTTATACCGATCGCAAATATGGCGAACTCTGGGTGGGCCGTCACTTCACTCTCGATGAAGCAAATGCGGTTTATCAAATTCCTACTCGTGATGTAGAAAAGATTGAAGATCTACTTCGCTTCAGCAAAGAGACTTTATTGATTCGCGGCGAAGATGCTTTGATGGATAAGTTAATTTCAAAGAGCGCTAAAGAGCCCGAATTTCTTACCTTCACATCTGAGCAGCGTTTGGTAAAAGATGGCTACGAAGTTAGAGAATTACAAGTGGCTGTCGATGCAACTGGTCGCGGATTTAGCGATGTAATTGCTGCTCTTCCTGCCGCTGCAGAGCATCCCCGCGGTGAAAGAATTGTGGAGGGCGCTTTCTTTGGTCGCGCCCGTTTAGAAGGTAATGACATTGGGTACACAACGATCGCAGCTGCTGGCTCGCATGCCTGCGTTCTTCACTGGATTCGCAACGATGGTGCTGTTCGCAACGGCGAACTGTTGCTGCTAGATGCTGGTGTTGAAATGGATTCTTATTACACCGCAGATATAACGCGCACCTTGCCGATAAATGGAAAATTTACGCCTGCACAGCGCGCTTTATATATGTTGGTTTATGAGGCGCAACTAGCTGGATTTGCTGCAGTCAAGCCGGGTGCACAATTCTTAGATATCAACCGCGCCTCACAACGTGTTCTTGCAGAAGGTTTAGCCAATATGGGCGTCTTAACAATTAGCGCCGAAGAATCAATGAAACCAGAAGTTGGTTTACATCGCCGATGGACTTTGCACGGAGTTAGCCATCACTTGGGCCTTGATGTGCACGATTGCGAACATGCGCGCCAAGATATGTATCGCGAAGGAATTTTGCGCGAAGGAATGGTTTTAACTGTAGAGCCAGGACTCTATATACAGCCAGATGATGAATTATTTGCACCTGAATATCGCGGAATTGGTATCCGTATCGAAGATGATGTCGTTGTTACCGCTGATGGCTACCGCAATTTGAGTGAGAATATCCCGCGCCACCCAGATGCAGTAGAAGAGTGGATAAAAGCAGTCCAACAAGCAAGATAAGATTGGATGATGAGCCAATCACTAATCCATGCGCGCGGGTTAACTAAGAAGTTCGGTGATTTCACCGCCGTTAATGGGATTGATTTTGACGTTATCAAAGGTGAATCTTTCGGTCTGTTAGGCCCTAATGGGGCTGGAAAATCAACTGCCATGCGGATGATCGGTGCCACCTCACAGCGCACATCTGGTGATCTCACAATTCTCGATAAGGATCCAGATAAATTTGGTCCACAAATTCGCGCCCACCTTGGTGTTGTTCCACAGCAAGATAATTTAGATACCCATTTAAGTGTTACCGACAATCTTTATATTTATGGGCGTTACTTCGGGTTGAGTCGTAAATTCCTAAAGGGGAAAATCGAAGAACTCTTGAGCTTTGCTCAACTTGAAGAGAAGCGAAATGCGAAAGTTGAATCTTTAAGCGGTGGAATGAAGCGCCGTTTAACTATTGCACGCGCACTTGTGAGCGAACCTGAAATTTTAATGCTTGATGAACCAACCACTGGGCTAGATCCACAAGCGCGACATATTTTATGGGATCGCCTCTTTAGGCTAAAAGAGGATGGCGTAACACTGCTGATTACAACTCACTTTATGGATGAGGCCGAACAACTCTGTGATCGCCTGGTTGTTATGGATAAAGGCGCAATTATGGCCGAGGGAAGTCCGGCCCAACTTATTAAGGATTACTCGACGAAAGAAGTTCTTGAAGTTCGTTTTGGATCAGAACGAAATGCGCATATGGCAGATGATTTGCGCCAGCTCTGTGATCGTATTGAAGAGTTGCCAGATCGCATCTTGATGTACACCGAAGATGGTGAAGAGTTGCTCGAGCGTGTTTATAAGAAAGGTTTTCATCCTAAGACTTCACTTGTGCGCCGCTCTTCGCTAGAAGATGTTTTCTTGCGATTAACCGGAAGAACGCTTGTAGATTAATGAGCTCATTCCAAACCAGACAAGGTTCACTCAAGATTGTTGATGCAGCGCGAGTAGCAGCGCGTGGCGCCTTATTTGTTACAGAGGCTCGTCTGCGCGCAATGGTCAAATGGGTTTGGTTAATTATCTCAATTGCGATCGCCAACCCTGTTCTATATCTAATTTCTATTGGTCTTGGCCTCGGTTCTTTCATAGATGGGAACACCGGTGCAGCGGGAGTTGATGGCGTTTCGTACCTAACTTTTCTTGCACCAGCGCTGCTAGCAACTGCAGCAATTCAGGGAGCAATGGATGAGAGCGTCTATCCAACTCTTGAGGGGTTTAAGTGGAATAAAACGTTCTTCTCAATGAATTCAACTCCACTAAGTGGAAATCAAATTGCTATGGGAGTTTTCTTTAACAGTCTAATCCGAACCGTCTTTACCGCCGTTTTATATTGGTTGGTAATGCTCGCATTTGGAGTACTTGATTCTCCACGCGCATGGCTTGCCATCTTTACCGCTGTTATGGCCGGTGCAGCATTTGGTGCATTTATGCAGGCTTTGGCCGGCTTTCTTGAAAATGAGAATGTCTTCTTCACTATTGTTGAGCGATTTATCATTATGCCGCTCTTCTTATTCTCGGGCACTTTCTATCCACTGACAAATATGCCGATATTTCTGCAATGGATAGGCTGGATTTCACCACTTTGGCACGCAACGGAATTAGGCCGCTGGTTAACATATGGGTCTGAGATTTCTACGCCAATGCTATTGCTGCACTTCATATTCTTAAACTCAATTCTTATCTTTGGATTAATTGCATCACGCCGAATCTTTACAAAAAGGTTGGGCAAGTAATGATTATTTTGACCGCGGTCGCAATTGCCGAAGCGCGCATGGGTAAACCTGGCGAAAAATATTATTCCGGTCGCTCAAGAGCAATTATGGAGCGCGCCTACATCGCCTTTAAATCATCGACTTGGCTAATTGTTATCTCCGGTTTTGTTGAGCCTGTTCTCTTTCTACTCTCATTTGGTTACGGGCTAAAGGATCTAGTTGGAGATATGACCGTTGCGGGTCAACCAGTGGGTTATGTCGCATTTATAGCGCCAGCACTTTTAGCAACGAGTGCAATGAATGGCGCAATTTATGACTCAACCATGAATGTCTTCTTCAAAATGAATCACGACCGCGTTTATCACGGAATGCTTGCAACCTCACTTGGTCCGATGGATGTTGCACTCGGTGAGATTAGTTGGGCTCTGCTCCGCGGTTTCTCTTACGCCGTTGGTTTTATGGCTGTCGTTGTCCCGCTGGGACTTGTCCCCAGCGCATGGGGCATCTTGGCAATTCCTGCAGCAGTTTTAATCGCCTTTGGTTTCGCCTCCTTTGGTATGGCAGTTACTTCATATATGAAGTCATTCCAACAACTTGAAGTAATCAATATTTTCTTACTTCCAATGTTCCTATTTTCTGGTTCCTTCTATCCGCTTTCTGTCTTCCCTGAATGGCTGCAGACAGTTATTAGGCTCTTTCCGTTGGCGCACGCAATTGATTTAGTTCGCGGATTGACGCTGGGAAATGTGTCATGGGCACTGCTGGAACACGTGGCTTATTTCGTTGTGATGATCGTTATTGGATTGTTCTTTACAACAAGGCGCCTCAACGCACTATTTATGCGTTAAGAAGCTAACTGCAAACCTAGATAAGCCGCGGCTAACCCAAAGCCAAGTGACATTACAAGGTTGATGGTGATCTCTTTATAACGCTTTAACTCAAAGCCGAGATAAATATCGAGCATAAAAGTAGACCAAGTTGTGAATGCTCCAGCGAAACCAACCGCCAACAAATCGTAAGTGCTCTCCGTCTTTGTAAAGGTAAGCCCAATTACAAACGAGCCGATCACATTTACCAGGAAGATTCCATATGGCTTACTCGTAAATCTTCGGATGTATTGATCAATTGCAAAGCGCGCCGGAGCGCCAATTGCCGCGCCGAGAATCACATACCAAGTATTCACTTGCGCACCGGAATCAATTTGCGACTAATTGGCAAGACCATAAGAACGATTAGCAAACTTAAGAAAACATTTTGCGCCAGGAAGAGTGCGCCACCAGAAATTGGCTCTACTACCTGCACTGTTACCGCTGAGAAAGTTGTCATTCCGGCACAAAAGCCAGGTAGTAAAATATGACGGAGTTCGGTTACGCCGCGTCGTTCCATCAAAACTAGAAGCGCACTAGCGAGGGCTACACCAATTAAATTTGCAGCAAGAGTTCCGTTTCGATCATCCGGAATTACAACTGATAGTCCGAAGCGGACCAAAGTGCCTGCTACTCCGCCTACGGCAACAAGTAGCAGCGACTTCATCTTTAGCTGCGCTTCTCTCTCTTTAAGAGACCAGCAAACATACGAGCTGGATCGTATTTAATATCAACAACGCGTTCCTTCATTGGAATAATCGCATTATCGGTGATTTTGATGTGCTC
>Ga0315905_10003875_pt1 | contig 15362 bp, 14 predicted proteins | sample LakEriMetagenome_5_FD_203522 | JGI IMG/M metagenome (GOLD analysis project Ga0315905, IMG submission 203522) | Freshwater fungal communities from buoy surface, Lake Erie, Ohio, United States - Buoy 4 MA121 | ecosystem: Environmental > Aquatic > Freshwater > Lake | place: USA: Lake Erie, Ohio... | reverse complement strand
CCGTATGATTGCCTCTTCTATAGTTTGACATTGGTCTGTCATCGCTAAATTTATTGCCCTAGAAGTATCCTAGCTAAAGCCTCCCACTAAAGTGGGTAGTTTTGACTAGCGTGTTTGAGACAATAAAGGTTTATGACCCAGAAAAAAATATTCATACAATGCTAATTTCAGGGGAAATCATTCAGTTTAATCAGATCGACTGTTTATTGGTGGTAATGCGGGATATTACGGAACGTAAGCAAATAGAAAGCCAGTTAAAAATTCTCTCCCAAGCCTGTGACCAAAGCCCTGCTTCCATTGTAATCACCGATGCAACAGGCAAGATTACCTATGTCAATCCTAAGTTTGAAACCATTTCAGGCTATAGGGCCGCAGAGGTGCTGGGGAAAAATCCAAGGATCTTAAAATCTGGAGATAAGTCAGATCAAGATTACAAGGCCATGTGGCATCAATTGAGATCAGGGCAAGAATGGAAAGGAGAGTTTCATAATCGTCGTAAAGATGGGCAATTGTATTGGGAAAGGGCCTCTATTTCTCCGATTCTGAATGCGTTTGGTAAAATCACCCATTATGTTGCTGTTAAGGAAGATATTACCCAGGAAAAAAATCAAGCTGAGGTCTTATATCACCAAGCCCATTATGATAATTTGACGGGCTTACCTAATCGCCTGTTAGCCAAGGATCGACTCCAACAAGCGATTGAATCTGGTCTCCGTAATCAGCATTTGGTCGGCCTAATGTTCATTGATCTGGATAACTTTAAAATGGTCAATGATAGTCTTGGCCATGACGCAGGCGATCGCCTTTTAAAGGAAGTTGCCGAACGATTACAGCGGGCATTAAGGCAAACCGATACGGTAGCCCGATTGGGAGGGGATGAATTCTTAGTCATCATTAGTAAAATTGGCCAGACTCGCAAATTAACGGCGATCGCCCAACGATTATTAGGAGTATTGCGACAGCCGGTCACATTAAACGACCATGAAGTATTTATCTATGGCAGCATTGGTATAGCCGTCTTTCCTGACGATGGATTTCTGGCTGATACGCTGTTGAAAAATGCTGATATCGCCATGTTTGCTGCCAAAGCAGACGGGCGCAATCTGTTTCGCTTTTTTACCCCCCGCATGAACGAAGCCGCCCAACAACGAATGTTAATGGAATCGGAGTTGCGGCAGGGGTTAGCACGACGGGAATTTCAAATTTATTACCAACCTTTTATTGATCTCAATTCAGGTTACATTGTCGGAGCAGAAGCCTTGATGCGTTGGCACAATAATTGCTTAGGAGAAGTCGCACCGAATCAATTTATTCCCATTGCGGAAGATATGGGTTTGATCATTGAATTAGGGGAATGGTTGTTAGATCAAGTCTGTCAACAAGCCGCCTATTGGCAAGAGTTTGTAACCCCTGATCAGCCGCTATTTTTGATGGCCGCCAATATTTCTCCCCGCCAATTACGAGACAATTATTTTATTGATATTTTGCAATCTTTGCTTAAGCGATACCACCTAAAGCCTGAATGGTTAACCTTAGAAATTACAGAGCATTTAATGTTAGAAGATAATGCCGATCTGTTAAAGAATTTACAAGAATTAAAAAAACATAAAATTTCCTTGGCATTGGATGATTTTGGTACAGGTTACAGCTCATTGAATTATTTGCGTCAATTTAATTTTAGTATTCTCAAAATTGACCGTTGTTTTATTCAATTATTGCCCGACGATCCTGACACAGTCGATCTCATCAAGGCGATTATTGCCATGGCCCACCACCTCAGATTAAAAGTAATTGCCGAAGGCATCGAAACCCAAGCCCAACTTGATTTTCTCCGGGCGGCAGACTGTGATTATGGTCAGGGTTATTATTTTAGTCCGGCGATCGCCCCCAATGACCTAGCCCAACTCTGGCAGACCCAACCCTTTCAAGCTGGTTTCAGCGCTGACATTGACGCCCAAAATAGCGATTAGACCGACCCCCAACTAGGTTCACGCCCGGTTCAATCTCCGTTACCCTAGAAAACATAACGTTTTGTTACATTGCCAAAATTTTGATTCCGTCGAACTATGCCCCATACTATTGTTACTGAGACCTGCGAAGGCGTTGCGGATTGTGTCGAAGCTTGCCCCGTTGCCTGCATCCATCCCGGCGACGGCAAAAACACTATTGGCACTGACTGGTACTGGATTGATTTTGCGACCTGCATCGACTGTGGGATTTGTGTGCAAGTCTGTCCTGTAGAAGGGGCAATTTTGCCAGAAGAACGCCCAGATTTGCAAAAAACGCCCGCCTAAGCTGATAAAACTCCTTTTTTTGTATGTTTTCCCCTATGACTACCCTCCTCGCTGTCAAGGACGTGTTTGCTGGTTATGTCGCCGATGTCCCCATTTTGCAGGGCATTAACTTTTCGATCGCCGAGGGGGAATTGGTCACAGTGATTGGCCCCAATGGTGCGGGGAAATCCACCTTAGCCAAAGCGATTTTTGGACTATTAACCCCCAGTCAAGGGGAAATTATTTTTAAAGGGGAAAATATTGCCGGGTTAGGGTCGGATCAAATTGTCAAACGGGGTATGTGTTATGTGCCCCAAGTATCTAATGTCTTTGCCACGTTAACGGTGGCGGAAAATTTGGAAATGGGGGCTTTTTTACACAAAGGGTCAACAAAATCCCTTAAGGATCGTATTTACACCATGTTCCCCAAGTTAGCCCAACGACGCCATCAACAAGCGGGGACGTTGTCGGGGGGAGAACGGCAAATGTTAGCGATGGGACGGGCATTAATGTTAGACCCCGATTTGTTGTTATTAGATGAACCGTCAGCGGCATTATCTCCTATTTTGGTAAAAGATGTGTTTGCCCAAATTAAGGCCATTAACCAAACGGGTAAAGCGATTATTTTAGTCGAACAAAATGCTAAGCAGGCCCTAATGATGGCAGACCGGGGTTATGTGTTGGAAAATGGCAAAGATAAGTTAGAAGGGTCGGGACAAAGCTTACTCAATGATCCCACCGTGGGGGAATTGTATTTGGGGGCGGCGTACCATAAATAACAACATTTTTGCGAGTTTTTAATCAGATTTATCGACTTTATTTCACCATTCACTTTGCGTATTCTTTCTACGACTAACGAACAGGAATTATCCACAGCGGTCACTGCTAGCCAGTCGGTGGCGATCGCCTTGGGCAATTTTGATGGGGTTCATCGGGGACATCAAATAGTACTAGAACAAGTCGTTAAATTTGCCAATCAAGCTGACCCAAAACCTCAGCCTGCGGTGGTCAGTTTTAATCCCCATCCCCGCACCTTTTTTACAGGGCAACCCCAACCCTTATTAACGCCTTTGTCGGAAAAAATTGAACAACTAGAGGCCGTTGGTATTGAACAATTAGTCTTATTACCCTTTACCCAAGCATTGGCCAAACTTTCGCCCCGGCAATTTGTGGAATCCATTTTGGTCAATAAATTACAGGCAAAATTGATCAGTGTCGGGCAAGATTTTCGCTTTGGTTATCAACGCCAAGGCACTGTTAAAGATTTACACACTTTAGGCCAAGAATTTGGCATTACGGTGGCGATCACCGACTTAATCCAAACCGATACGGAGCGCATTAGTAGTTCTCGGATTCGTCAAGCGTTACTCAGCGGTAATCTGCCCAGGGCGAATCATTTACTGGGTCGTCCCTATTGCCTAATGGGAACCGTGGTTACAGGACAGAAATTGGGGCGTACCCTTGGGTTTCCTACCGCCAACTTAGCCCTCCCCGACGACAAACTTTGGCCCCAGTTTGGGGTTTATGCGGGTTGGGTCACCCTTTCCGCCGTCAACAATCCGATTCCGGCCGTGATTAACCTTGGCGATCGCCCTACGGTCAATGGACAAGCACCCAGCGCCGAAGTTCATCTGCTGAACTGGTCAGGGGATCTATATGGTCAATCCTTGCGGGTGGACTTACATTTCTATCTCCGTCCCGAACAAAAATTTGCCAACCTAAACCAACTCAAAGACCAAATTCAAGCGGATTGTGACCGTGCCCGAATCCTATTGGCTTAAAACGTGGTGAGGAGGACTCAAATTCTCACATCCCTAGATCTAGTTCATTAACTATCGCTGCATTATTCCTCAATAGAATTCAATCCATCTGGATCAACTCCCAACTCCCGCAGTTTGCTAGCTAACTTTTCAGCCCGTAGTTTTTCCTGCTCAGCCCGCTGTTCTTCCTGCTCAGCCCGTAGTTTTTCCTGCTCAGCCCGTAGTTTTTCCTGCTCAGCCCGCTGTTTTTCCTGGTCAGCTCGCTGCTTTTCCTGTTCAGTTTTTTGTCTCTCTTCGGCTAAGCGTTGCCGTTCTAGGTCTAAACTCTCTTGCCCCCAGAGCAGAAGGTTGCCATCTCGACCCCACCACCTCAGCCAGTTAGTGGTTATTTCCGCTTTTTTCCCCTGCCAAACCCCTAAAAATAGGCCTATTTCCCCTAGCCAGATGCGACCATCAGCTCCAAGCTCCTGCCGTTGATACTTACCGTCCGTGAGCCGATAGATGTCTAAGCAGGAAGTTTTGGGGTGAAAAATTACATAAATGGGGACTCGTAAAATTTGCTCGTAGAAGTACCATTTGCCATAGGGATAGTGAGGATTGATGGAATATTCTCCCCCTTCCGTTTCCGAGATAAACTCCATCACAATTAAAGGGCGATCGCCTTCGGCATTGGGGGTATAACTGCGACGGATCACACTATCTTTAAGCGGTTCAACGCTGGGGATGTAAACCCAATCGGGGGCTTTAACAACGGTTTTTTCGTCCACCGTGGCGCAAATGCCAAAGTTTGTGGCAATTAGACTGGCTTCCAAAATTAGGCCAGCCAATTCTAGGGCTTCCCGGAGGGCCGCAGCTAACAGGGGTTGTAAATTACTTTCCACGGGATCATCTGGCAATATAAAATCGTCCGGCAGTTTTTCCCAGCGGATTTTCAGGGTCTTTGCCGATGGACAGTTTTGGAGGGCTGTCATATACTCAACCGCATTCTCTGCTCTTGCTTTGTTCGAGTGTAACCTGTTTGTCTGGCGATCGCCCGTCCCCCAAATATCCAGAGATGCCAAGACCATTGCCGCCAATTATGTCCCTAACTCCGCCCGACTTCCGCCAGAATTGCCGCTAAAATTTCCCCGGCGCCCTGTTCCCGCAACCGTAAGGCTAAATCCTGTCCTAATTTTTCCGCTTCACTACGGGGCGCACTCAGTTGGTCTTTAATCAAGGTTTGACCGTCGAGGCTAGCCACCATGCCCGTGAGGGTTAAGGTCTCTCCGTTGATTTCTGTATTAACACCGATGGGCACTTGACAACCCCCTTCCAGTTGGCGCAAAAAGGCCCGCTCGGCTAGGCAGCGATCCCGACTCTCAACGTCTTCTAAAACTTCTAATACCGCCAAAATTTCCGTATCCCCGGCTCGGCATTCAATGCCTAACGCCCCTTGTCCTACGGCATGGAGGGAAATTTCAGCGGGAATCAGTTGATCGATTCGGTCTGCCATATCTAGGCGTTCCAACCCCGCAGCGGCCAAAATAATGGCATCGTATTCGTTGCTGTCTAACTTGGCTAAGCGGGTATTGACATTGCCCCGCACATCTTTAAAGGTCAAATGGGGAAAATGGTGGCGGAGTTGGGCCAAACGACGCAGGGAGGAAGTGCCAATGACGGCTCCTTCGGGGAGAGTGGCGAGGTCTTTGCCTTGGTGTTTGGCGTTTAGGACTAAAGCATCAGCGGGATTAACCCGTTGGGTGACGCAACCAAGCATTAAACCATGGGGTAAGTTGGTGGGTAAATCTTTGAGGGAATGAACGGCGAAATCGGTACGCTTGGCCAACATGCCGTCTTCGAGTTCTTGGGTAAATAGTCCTTTGTCACCGATTTTTGCTAAGGCTACGTCGAGGATTTTATCGCCCTGGGTCTCCATGGTTTCCACGTCAAATTGGCGATCGGGGAAATGCTTCTGCAATGTTTCTTGCACCCAATAGGTCTGTACAAGGGCGAGTTGGCTTTTGCGTGAACCGATCCGAATGGGGCGGGCAGAAGTCGAAACAGTCATGGAGCTTTAAAAATAGTGTTTAAAATAGACCCGATCTAGCATAGCATCAGAGGTTCTTTGCCTTGGGAGTGGCGTTTTTTGGCGGGGTAGGGCTTTACTCAATTTGATGGGCTGCTAGAAAATCTAACAAAATGGTGCGGTGGCGATCGCCAAGGGGTTTAACGGCTTGGGCCTCGGCGGAATAAAGCTTGCCTTGGTCAATGTCGGCGGGGGAAGCCAAGCCCAAATCCCAGCCCTCCTGTAAATTCAACTCAGTAAGGGGAACGGTTAAGGGATGACTAAACACATGGCGAATGGCGTATTGATCACTATAGGTCTGAAAATAAACGGGATTGCCCATTTTAAAGCCAATTTCTTCCCAAATTTCCCGCTTAACGGCTTGGAGGGGACTTTCTCCGATTTCTAAATGCCCGCCGAAAATTGCCCAACAGCCCGGATAAATAATCGTCGGAATATCATCCCGTAATTGTAGGAGGAGGAGATCGCCTTGATACAAAATCCCAAGGGCTACTTCCGGCGGCGAATGCAATTGGAAGCGGGGCTCATTTGGCGAGGCGTTTATGGGGTAAGAATTGATCATCAAGGTTGGGACGGGATTTACTCGGCGTTGGGGTCGGGGTGGAATTGGCGATCGGGCGGGGCGCTTGGGGATTGGCCACGGGCAAAGTCGGGGCTTTTGCAGGGGATGGCTTGGTTGCCGTCGCAGGTGGGGGTTGCGTTAAAGCTGCTGCGCCACTGGCGGGGACATCGGATTCGACGGGGCTGGTTTCAGGAGCGCTTTCCACCACCTCAATGGCCGTGCTTCCCGGCGTTGTCGTCTTTGTTTCGACAGTTTCCGTCACGACTGTCTCAGTGATTGGGGTTTCTGGGTTCGGCTTAGTTGCATTGATTGGCGGGGGGGTTTCATCGGGGGTAGGGGTGGCAGTAACCGTAGCGGCAGTATTAGGTTTTTTTGTATTAGTAGAAGTGGCGGTTTCGTTGGGTTGGGGAGTGGTAATTTCAATCACGTAGGATTCCCCTAATTTTTCGGGGCCAATGAAAATGGCTTCATAGGCTACTTCCCCTTTGACGCTAATCACGTCCCCTTTTTTTGGCAATGCGCCATTGGTTTTGACCCAAACTTTGCCAGTTTTGTCTTGAATTTGATAGGCTCCACCCTCTAGAAATGGGGCCACATTGACGACGATGCCCTGGAGGTTAACAGTGCGCTGATTGGCGACTTCGTTGAGTTTGTCGATGTCTAAGTAGGTTTGGGCCCAGCTAAAGGGGTTGAGGGGACTGCAACTGACCATCCACCCACTCAAAAACAGGGGAAATAACACTTTTCGACAGGTTTGGGATATTGTTAGTCGCATTTTGTCCCTCACAATCACGGCTTTTGCGCTTATCATACTAGCCTTTCAGCCCGTTCGTTCCAGGGCGATCGCCATTTTTCGCTGTGATTATGGGGTGAAACTTAGAATAATTCGAGCCAATCCCCGGCCAAAAAATGCAAGAATTTAGGGGTTAAGCTGCTTACCCAGCGTATTGGTTGTTGAGCTATGTTGGATCAAAGTCAAGTTCAGAAGATTGCCCATCTTGCCCGTTTAGAGATCACCCCCGCCGAAGAAATCCAGTTTGCCCAGCAATTGAGCAGTATTTTGGATTATTTTGAGCAGTTGAGTGAGTTGCCCACGGAAGGCGTCCTGCCAACGACCCGCGCCATTGAATTGAGCAACATTGTCCGGGAAGATAGCCGCGTTGATTGGGGCGATCGCCAGGGGATTTTTGATAATGTGCCAGAGCCAGAGGGGAATTTTTTCCGTGTCCCCCAAATTATGAATACCGACGAAGACTAGACCCCGCACTACAAATCCGAACAAAGTGTGATAACTTAGGAATGGCTCGGACTCATGCGATTACAACGCCCAAATCTTGTCAGAACCGGAAGGTAGCAGCAATACGGGATGCTTGTGATAGGCGTGAACTCCGGGCTTTCAGCATTTTAGGGTTAGTCTGGCGATCGCCACGCTGTTATTTTTGCCAATGCCATGACCGAAACCGCTGCATTTTCCCTACCCCAATCCCCCACCGGACAATTCGTTTGCCAACGGGATTTGGATTTGTATGATCAAGCCGATTGCCAGACCTTGGCCACCCAAGCTGCCAAAGGACGAAGGTTGTGTCTCACAGAAAAACAAGATGGTGAGGCGATTTTAGTCGAACAATGCGAAGACGGTTATACGGCTTGGTTGCCCCTTGCGTCATTAACAGATTTAGCACCAGCGACCAAATCCTATCAGGCGATCATAGTTGAATGGGAAGCCATTGAAGCCCGAATTTCCCAAATCATTAACTACGGTTTGCAAGCCAAAGATCAGCCCAATCATTATTTGTGGGGCGGCAATATTGGCCCTAACTTTGATTGTTCCGGATTAATACAAGCAGCATTTGCCTCCCAGGGCATTTGGTTACCGAGGGATTCCTATCAACAAGCGGCATTCTGTGAAACCGTGTTGGATGTTCGTGCTGCCATGCCATCAGCTAATTTTGAAATTGATTCCGCTTTAAAACAACTATTACCCGGAGATTTACTCTTTTTTGGTAGTCAACGCATCGATCATGTGGGATTGTATTTAGGGAACGGCAACTATATTCACAGTTCCGGCAAAAGCAAAGGACGAAATGGCATTGGCATAGATTCTTTGTCGGATTTAAGCGATCCCATCAGTCACGCCTATTTTCAAGGCTGGTGGTATGGAGGACGGGTGATGCAAAGTTTTGATCCCCAACGACATTCCTTAGCGACAACGAATATTAAAGTCAATACGGATCTGTTGAAATAAGTTGCAATAAAGCTTCATTTTTATCGAGCTAAATCCCGCTTAGAATTGAAGCAAACCTCAACTCAATGGCGAAGGATGATGAACAATTTTGATCGCCAAGTTTCCCAAACAGATTCAGAACGCTTAGCCGCACTGCAAGCTGCTTATCCCGATAAATTTATTTCCCAAGACCAGATTTTTAGTCAGATTCATCGGGGCGATCGCCTTTTTATTAGTACCGCCTGTGGGGAGCCTCAACATTTAGTCCAAGCCCTGGTGGATTACGTCCAAGATCATCCCAAAGCCCTTTTTGATGCTGAAGTTTTACAGGTTTGGACATTAGGATTAGCCCCCTATACGGATAGTAAATTCGCCAAAAATTTTCGCCACCATTCTTTCTTCGTGGGTCATCATACCCGTGCTGCCGTTAACGAAGGGTTAGCAGATTATACCCCCATCTTTTTATGTCAGGTTCCGTCCTTATTTCAGCAAGGTTTAGTCACTATTGATGTGGCGCTGATCCAAACATCCTATCCCGATCGCCACGGCTATTTAAATCTGGGCGTTAGTGTGGATATTGTCAAAGCAGCGGTGGAAAAAGCCCATTTAGTGATCGCTCAAATGAATGATCAAGTGCCTAGAATTCACGGTGACGGCTTTATTGCCATTGACAATGTCGATTATATTTTGCCCTACGATGAACCATTATTAACCTATCAAATTGATAGCGATAGTGTGATTTCAGGGCGGATTGGTAAATATGTGGCCAGCTTAGTCCAAGATGGCGATACCATTCAAGTCGGCTATGGTAGTATTCCCGATGCCATTTTGAGTCATTTAAGTGGCAAAAAACATTTAGGAGTTCACACCGAATTAATTTCCGATGGCTTAGTTAATTTATTAAAAACGGGGGCTATTGATAATAGTTTAAAAACCAAAAATCGAGGCAAAGTGGTGGCGACTTTTTGCATGGGTAACGCCGAAACCTATGCCTATCTCCACGACAATCCAGCCATTGAATTTCGTACCGTTGACTATACCAATAATCCCCTCACCATTGCCCAACATGACAATATGGTGGCGATTAATAGTGCCTTGGAAATTGATTTAACGGGGCAAGCCACAGCGGAATCCATTGGTAGTCATTTCTATAGTGGTATCGGCGGCCAAGCAGATTTTATGCGGGGGGCCGTGCTGTCCAATGGCGGACGGACGATTTTAACCTTGGAATCCACCGCTGAAAATGAGAGCATTTCTCGGATTGTGCCGTTTCTAAAAGAAGGGGTTGGTATTACCCTCAATCGGGGTGATATTCATTATGTGGTGACAGAATATGGCATTGCCTATCTCCATGGTAAAAATATCCGCGAACGGGCTATGCAATTAACGGCGATCGCCCATCCCAAATTTCGTCCTTGGCTGATTGAAGAGGCGAAAAAAAATCATTTAATTTATGCTGACCAAGCCTTTATTGCGGGGCGATCGGGGGAATATCCTGAAGCGTTAGAAACCTATCGCACCACTCGAACAGGGCTGGAATTATTATTACGTCCTGTTAAAGTAAGCGATGAACCTAACTTGAAATCTTTTTTTTATGCCCTATCCGACGAAAGTTTAATTCGCCGTTTTATGTCCGTCCGCACCGATATGCCCCACCATCGACTGCAACAATTTTCGGTGATTGACTATACCCAGGAATTGATTTTATTGGCCATTTTAAAGCACGAAAACCATGAAGAAATTGTGGGGGTCGGTCAATCTGCCCTCAATGAAGATAGCCATACGGCGGATGTGGCCTTTGTTGTGCGGGATGACTTTCATAATCAAGGCATTGGTTTAATGCTATTGCGGTATTTAACCCAATTGGCGAAAAAGCAAGGGTTGTTAGGATTTACCGCCGATGTGTTGTTTGAAAATCGCTCTATGTTGCACTTATTTGAAAAAATGAATTTTAAAATCAAACGACGAATGAGTGATGGCGTTTATGAGTTGAAAATGATTTTTTGATCACAAATTTTGGTCAGAAGGGGGAAGTCGTGATGGCGATTATTCTTGCTGTGTAGGCCTGACAGTGAGTAGGGAATTTTCGGCAAACTAGAAATCAACTAGGGGGAACTTTTAGCATTCGGTCTTCCAGTTCTTGCCAGACGGTTGGGGAAGTATTCACAGCAACTTTTTGGCAGTTGAGAATAAGGCGATTGATATAAAAATAATGACTGTCTATTTCTTTGATTTCTTCGACAGATAAATTCAGTAATTCAGGGGTTAAAGTAAAGGCTGTATTCCAAGTTTTTAATAATTGATCAACAAATTTTTGACGCTCTTTTTCATTCGCTTTATTATTAGGAATAACTTGTTTTAAATCTTCTAAATCAGCGATCAATTGAGAGATATTAACACTAAAAAAAATTCGATCCATAGCAAAAAAATTAGCTAATTTAACAAGCTCTTCGATGGCGATGATGTAGGCGATGTCTTGGCCGGTGACGTAGGCGTTGGTGTAGATGATGACGTTAGCGATGGCATTGGTGTTGGCGTTAGCGATGGCATTGGCGTTGGCGTAGATGATGGCGTAGATGTTAGCGATGTCGCTGGCGTAAGCGATGGCGTTGGCGTAAGCGATGGCGTAAGCGATGGCGTTGGCGATCGCCCTTCTTTTTATTGGTTCAATAGAGCTATCTGTAGAATCTTTCGTCATTTCATCCGCCCATTGCAAAATCGGAACTAATTTGGATTTACCAAGAGAGGTTTGAAGATAATTATTAGCTTCTTTTTCCATTGTTAACAATAAATGATCCGCTTTATATAACTGATTAATTTTGCCCCGCAGTAAACCTGAAATCAACAGAAAAACTTCATGCCAACGGGTTTCAGTCAGATAATGTTTAACAATATTTTCATAGAGATCATTCTCCACAATATAGCGAGCCGTCAGATATTCCTGAAGGGTTAAATGGGAAAAAGAATAAATATCACTCGCCTGTTCCACTAAAATCCCCTGCTCCAATTCAATGGTTTTTAAAACCTTTTCACCATCAAGCGTTTGGGGCGCATTCAGATTTTGCTGAAGATGGGCTTTAATCTGTTTAACAATTTCTCGCTTTTCCATAAACAAATGATCTTCCACAAAATTAAGATAGGCAATTTCTGAGAGTAAACCTTCTTCGAGATCAATGTTTAATCCCTCATAAACTAAATTACGATGGGAAGTTAACTGCTTTTCGGCAGACCATTCTTCCAAAAAAATGCGTAACGCTCTTTCATAGAGAGAACTGCGATTAGTCGGAAAAGAAAGGGTGCGACGATAGGTTAAACAGAGAAAGGTTAACAATAGGGGAGTATGGGCTAAATTTTTCGCCGCTTTATATTCAGATTGGGTTAATAATTCCCAGCAATTTTTAGCCGTTTCGGCTTCTTTATCTGCTTCTGAACTAAACCAATGTCCAATAAAATCTTGAATCTGTTGATCATCAAATTCAGCCACTTCAATATTGGTAAAGCGGTTTAAATTCGTAGTTTTGGCGGCGGTACGACAGGAAAGAATAAAGCGATTTTGTTTGTGTTGATCAACAAAATCTTGAATCTTTTCAATCACATTTTCACGATTTTCGGTCGGCACTTCATCCAATCCATCAAGTAAAATCAGTAATTTACCTTCAGCAAGTTTTTTGCTAACATTTTTCTGTACATCAGGAAAACCACAGATTTCAAATTCCTTTTCAATTAATGCCTGAATATTAATCTTTGATTCTTTAAACTTTTTCAATTCCAGAAATACAGGAATCAGGCGATGTTGATAATTTTCTTGATTACCTTTAAGAGCTTCTAGTCCCACTTTTCGTAAAAAAGTTGATTTGCCAATCCCTGGGCCCCCAAACACCATTAAATATTGGGCATCGTTAGCAAATGTTAAACCGTCTTTTCGTTTGTCTTTATCAAAATCATAGCGAAATCGTCGCTGATTAGTTTCTCGAAAACGCTTTTCAAGGGTGACAGAATCAATCAAATAATCCCGTGCAAAATCATCTAAACATTGAACATTAACATAAATGGATTCCAAATCCATCGGCTTAGACATTCTCAAAACACTAACTTGACCGTGCCTTTCACCATAGTTTTTAGCATATTGCTGATACAGATGATAAAGAATATCCTGAATCGATTTTCCGATATAAATTTCCTGATTTAAAAACTCATTCTTACTGATAACGTCCCAACCAAATTTAGTTAGCTGAACCCCAATTGCCGTTTCAATTCCAGTCATTGCCCAATCTCCTAACAATTTATAAATCAAGATTATTTAATTTAACAAGGAGTCCAATTTTAATTAACTAATGGTTTGGTCGCCGCGATCGCCCTTGCAACCAAAGCCGCCAAAATCAGAGAAAGTGGTTCCATTATTTTACACCTCAAACTAAAGTGCTTTTCTTAATTTTACTTTTAAGTACGAACTATTGCAATTAATTTTAGTTTTTTGGATTAGGTACGGTGATCTCACAAAAATCCGCTACGCAGCGCGCCGTTGAGAGAATTATTAGTAAGCTAGAGAAACGTTAACAATTTTGATTTTTGAGGTGGTCAAATGACGACGCTGTATGACCAAGATTATGGACGCTGGGCAGAAAAAATGGCGGATTTGTTAGCTCAGGGGCGTTTTTCTGAGTTAGATATTGAAAATTTGGTGGATGAGGTGCGGGATTTGTCAAAACGAGAGCGCGATCGCCTATTAAGTAGCCTGCGGTTAATTGTTCACCATTTATTAAAGTGGGATTATCAACCTCAACGACGTTCGCGCAGTTGGCAAGTCACCATTCAACGGGAACGCAATAACATTAGCTTTTATCTCAAGGATAGTCCTAGTCTAAAACGGTATCTGACAGATGAATGGCTTGGGCAACTCTATGAAAATGCCAAGTTAGAGGCGTTTAAGGAAACAGGGTTAGAGTTTCCGCTTAATTGTCCTTTTGGGATTGACGAAGTGTTAAATCGAGTTGTTGTATTGGAAAAATGATCGCTTGGATTTAATTATCCCTCTTCAATTAATGATTTGTATTGATCATTTGTGAGTCCACAATGATGATATAATGGCGACTTTGTTGTTGCGAAAACGGTGTTGGCTTAAAACACCAAAGATCTAAGTCAGTCAACTCTCCTGTAATCTGTCAAATTAACGCTCTGAAACACTTCCCCTATCGAACCGTTTTGCTGTGGTTAGTAGGAATGTGAACTTTATTGGAAACCCATGATTAACAAACGTCTTCCTTGGCTAAAATCTTTTGTTGCGGCGGCAACGACAACGGTTTTAAGTACTGCCCCCGTTGTGGCCAATGAACCTTATACCGCCACTAGCATTGATTATTTTCAAGGTCGTGAATCGGTTCCCATTGAAGTCGAAACCCCTAGTGATAATTTTGGAAATATTGGCTCGCCGATTTATCAGGGCAGTTGTCCTGCCAACTTTGACCCGATTGTGAACCGCATTGTCGGGGCTAAAGCTATGCCAAATTGGGGCATTTTGGTGGAAAAGTTAGGCGATCACCAAGTACTTTATAGCCATAACGAAAATAAGTTTTTTATCCCGGCGTCTAATAACAAAATTTTCACCACAGCGGCGGCCTTACAACGTTTAGGCCCCGATGCCACGGTCAAGTCCCAACCAGTGAAGAATTGGGTGATGACCGTCAATAAGCGTTCTAATAATGGTTATGCCGATTTGTTAATGCGGTCTGTCGGTGGCCCTGGTGCGGTCAAGGCGGCGATCGCCGAACTCGGAGTCAATCCCCAAAGTTTCAAAGTGGCCGATGGGTCTGGTTTGTCCCGCTCCAATTCCGCCACGCCACGCTCCTTGGTGGATACCCTCCAAGCCATGTACAACAGCAGTAATAGCAGCTTATTTGTGGCATCCCTGCCCATTGCTGGCCAAGATGGCACCCTGAGTCGTCGCATGAAAGCCACATCGGCCCAAAGTAATGTTTTTGCCAAAACGGGAACGTTAAAAGGGGTACGGGCTTTATCGGGCTATCTCAATAATCCCACCCACGGCACTTTGGTATTCAGTATTCTCGCCAATGATTGGAGTCGTTCCGGGGATGGTTTGGTGCGGGTGATCGACCAAGTGGTGGTGCAAATTAACACTATGGGCGCTTGCAATTAAGTGCCAACTCTTCTTAAGATAAAAGTATTTATTTTTCTCTTGTAATTTAGTCACCGCCATAAGCAGCTCCTTATCGCGGTGGTTGATTACATTTTATCTTTGCGAAAATAAAGATTTAGTGATTTCTAAATCTACCGTTTTATAGATTTCTACAGCAAAAAAAAGTTGATTTATAATTACGATAACGAAAAATCAACAGAAGTCTGAAAAAATGTTTATGAAAACTATATAGTTATTTCAACTAAGGGTGAAACATTAGGCAACGCAATAAGACCGAATAATCTCATCTAGAGATGTGCCGATAGGGGCATACATTCTGATTCT
>Ga0315905_10003874_pt1 | contig 15364 bp, 13 predicted proteins | sample LakEriMetagenome_5_FD_203522 | JGI IMG/M metagenome (GOLD analysis project Ga0315905, IMG submission 203522) | Freshwater fungal communities from buoy surface, Lake Erie, Ohio, United States - Buoy 4 MA121 | ecosystem: Environmental > Aquatic > Freshwater > Lake | place: USA: Lake Erie, Ohio... | reverse complement strand
CTAACCAACGAATTTGCCAATCTGATAAAGGCGTCATCGCTGTTGTCGGTGATTTCCGTGCATGAAATTTCGCAAGTCGGCCAATCGCTGATCTTCGAGACATTTGTCGTGATCGAGATCCTTGTGCAGATGGCGGTTTTGTATCTCATCATTATTGGCACAGTGGCACTGGTGTCGCGCCAATTGGAAAAGGGGCTTACTGCATGACGCTTTTGACGACGCGCAATCTGGTCAAGCGTTTTGGTAGCTTTACCGCGCTGGACGGTGTTGATCTGGATCTTGGCCGAGGTGAACGGCTGGTGATCTGTGGACCGTCGGGTTCGGGCAAGTCCACGTTCATCCGCTGCATCAATCGGTTGGAAGAGCCGGATTCTGGCACCATCACCATCGCGGGTTTGCCCGCAACCGATCTGCAAGCGCTGCGCCGTCGGGTGGGCATGGTCTTTCAGCAGTTTAACCTGTTCCCAAATCTGACCGCGCGCGAAAACGTCGCCATCGCCCCGCGCAAGCTGTTGGGCCTGTCACGGGCAGAGGCTGACGCGAAGGCCGAAGCTTTGCTTGACCGAGTACAACTGGCTGGCCATGCTGACAAGTTGCCATCCGGCCTGTCCGGGGGGCAGCAGCAACGCGTGGCAATTGCTCGCGCGCTCGCGATGGAACCGGTGTTGATGCTGTTTGACGAGCCGACTTCGGCGCTAGACCCTGAAATGATCCGCGAGGTGTTGGATGTGATGATGGAACTGGGTCAGGGCGGCATGAGCATGATTGTGGTTACCCACGAGATGGGCTTTGCCCGTCGCGCGGCAGACCGGATCGGTTTTATGGATGAGGGGAGGATAGTTGCCATGGCCCCGCCGCAGCAGTTCTTCGATGCGCCGCCACATCCGCGACTTGTGCGGTTTCTCGACAATATTCTGGGGCACTGAGATGCGCGGATTCGCAGGGCGCGTTGGGTTCCTTTTCCCCGGAGACGGGTTAAATGATGATGAATTCTGGTCCTATTTGCCCGAAGGCGTGGCTTGGCTCACCGCGCGCTACCCTGGCACTTTGCAGGATCAACCGCTGAACCACGCAACCTTTGCCGCCTCGGCCGACCTCGGCCCGATGGTTGCCGCGGCACGGATTCTTGCCGAAGCGCGCCCCGACGTGATCGTGACGGGTGATAATGCCGGATCGTTCATATTGGGGCTGGGGCATGATCTGGTGCAGGCAGAGGCGATTGCTGCGGCTAGCGGGGCACGGGCGGGCAGCACACCCTCGACCGCCATCGTGGCTGCGCTGAAATCACTGGGCCTGAACAGGGTCGCCATCACCTCGCCCTATGACGCTGACGTGACAGCGGCGGGCCGCGCGTTTCTTCAGGGCCACGGGATTTCGGTTGTAAGCGAGGCTCGCCGTAGTTTTGCCGATGAAACGGGTATCGCAGGCCAAGAGGCGACATTCTGGGAAGAGGCCGCGGAGGCCGCCAACCACCCCGATGCGCAGGCCATTGTCCTGATGGGGGGCGGATTGCGCACCGGCGGTTCGGTTGCACAGTTAGAGGCCTTGCTGGGCAAACCGGTCATCGCGGCCACGGCGGCGCTGGTCTGGCATGCCTGCGCGTTGCTGGGTGCACATAAGCCAAGGCCGCATCTGGGCAGGCTCTTCGGGTCGACCCCGGCCCGCGCGCCCCTGTCGCGGCATTTGTCATCAGGCACCAAGGCAATGTCGTTAACCTCTGATCCGCCGATCTTCGCCTGGGGCAAAGGTGCGCGGCTTTTTGATACCAAAGGTCAATCTTATCTTGATTTTGCCTGTGGGTCTGGCACCTCGGTCCTTGGCCATGCCCATCCTGCCGTTTTGCGGGCGCTGGCGGATCAGGCGGCGACAGGCGTTTTGCACCTTGGTCCGCATTTTCACACCCCGGTTCAGATCGCGTTGATGGAGCGGTTGGCGAGTGTACTCCCCCCGGCCCTGTCGGTCTTTCACCCAGCCACCAACGGCACCGAGGCTACCGAGGTCGCGATTAAGGCTGCGATCCATGCGACGGGGCGGCATCGTTTCGTGGGTTTTCAAGGCTCTTATCACGGCAGAACTTTGGGGGCCTTGTCCGTCAGTGCGGCCAAAGGATCGAACGCTGGACTGGCGGGTCCGCCCCAAGCGACACATCATATGCCGTGGCCGGAACGAGAGGCCGATCTTGCGGCGCTGGCGCCCTTGCTGGAACGCGCCCTTGACCCGGGCGATGTCGCGGCGATTATTGTTGAGCCTATGCAGGCCACCGCCGGCATGCGGGTACCACCTGCGAACCTTTTGCCTTTGCTCCGGCATGCAGCGGATCGGCATGGCGTTGTCTTGATCCTTGACGAAGTGTTTTCAGGCTATGGCAAGACCGGCAGGCTGTTTGCTTTCGAAGCAAGTGGGATCGTTCCGGACTTGTTGATCCTGGCCAAAGCGGCGGGCGGTGGCCTGCCGGGCGCATTTGTTGTGGGCACGGCTGCGATGTTGCAGGCTTGGCCTGCCGGAATGCAATCTTCAACCTTTCAGATGCACCCACTGACGGCGGCGGTCAGCCTGGCCACCCTGTCGGTTCTGCTCGATGAAAACTTGCCCAAGCGCGCGACATGGATCGAGGCTAGCCTTCGCAGCGCGCTTGCCCCCTTGGGTACTTTGGCGGGCACGGGGGCTATGCTTGGCCTAGTGATGCTCGATGCACACGGCAGGCCCGACCAACCCCGCACAAAAGCAGTTCGGTTGCGGGCGTTGGCAAAGGGCCTGATCACCTGGGAATGCGGCACCGAGGGGCATGTCATAGGTCTTGTGCCACCCCTTACCGTGTCCGAGGCCGAAATTGCCGAGGCCGCCGACATTCTGACCGAGGCCGTCAGGCAAGCGCGATAAGCGATATTTCCACCAGCGCTGCATCGCCGATATCGCTGACGGCAACCATATTGCGCGCCACAGGCCTGTCACCGAACGTGTCGCGGAACACCGCATTCACGGTCGGTTTTAGTGCTAGATCCGTCACATAGACCCAAGCCATCATCACCTTCTCCGGCCCAGATCCAGCTGCTTTGAGGATCGCAAGGCAGTGCTGCATCGACAACCGGGCCTGCTCAGCCCCGTCCGGAGGGATCATTCCGGTTGAAAACTCGCGCGGCATCTGGCCCGAGACAAAAACCATCCCGCCGCCGCGCGTGCCAAGGGCAACAGGCGATGTGGATGCGGGTACATCCGCTGTCATGACTAACTCGCGCATCAAGCACCCCATCTTTCATTGATTGTGGTCTGGAATTCCTGCAAGCCCCAGTCGCCACCCTCGCGCCCAATACCGGCGGTTCCAAACCCGCCGGTCGGCACCTCAGCCCCCTGGATCTTAGTCGTATTAATACCTAGCGAACCAAAGCGTAACGGGGCCAATTCGGCGTGGCTGACATCCCCGTATAAATAACAGACCAGCGCCTGCTCTTCTTGTGCTGCCAAGGCGAATGCGGCGGCGCGGTCTGTTATGGTGCTAAGCGATACCACTGGCCCGAAGGCTTCGGCATGGCGCAATGGCGTGTCATCATCCAGCACCACGGGGCCAAAGGCAAAGGGCGCAGGGGCCGTATAGGCCCCGAAGGATTGCGCACCCAAGGTCAGCGCCTTCAGTCTGTCAAGATCCCTACCGGACCGGACCGGCCCCATGGCCACCCCGCCATCCGAGGCCCCAAAGGTCACGGTCGAAAGCCGGTCCAGAAAACGCGCGCGAAAGGCATTGAACAGCGAGGCTACAACATAAATGCGGTTCTGCGCCGAACAGGCCTGCCCCGCTGCACGGGTCTTGCGCGCTACGGCATCGGCCGCGGCGCTGTCAAGGTCGGCACCCTCCAAGACAAAAAACGGGTTGTTGCCGCCCAGTTCCAACACCAACCGCTTGAGCCCGGCGCGGGCTGCAAGTGCAAGGCCTGTCGTTGTCGATCCGGTAAAGCTGAGCACGCGGAACCGAGGGTCAGTGACGAGCTTTTCCAGCACGCTGCGGTCGGTGTGGTTGACCATGGCGAGTGCACCAGTCGGCGCCGCATTCGCGAGGCTTTCGAACAGGGTCCGTGCGGTCAAATGGCCCAATGCCGAGGGTTTGACGACAACCGGACATCCCGCCGCAATTGCGGGCGCGAACTTCCGGACGATACCGGCCAGCGGGTCGTTGTAGGGAGTGATCGCCAAAACCGGACCGGCCGGCTCCAGACGCAACCGCCGCTCGCCCATGTTCTGCGTCGCATCCCGCACTTGGCCTAACGCATGTCGCAAAAAGCTTTGCGCATAATCAACCTCGTCGGCTGCTTCTGCCGGGGTCTTGCCCACTTCGGCGACAATCACAGCAGCCAAAGAGCCGCGCGCCCGGTCCAGCGCAAAAATCGCAGCAGAAAGGATCGCCCGCCGCGTTTCTGGCAAGGAAAGCGCGGCCATCGCGCCTGGCAAACCATCAAGCAAGGCGCCGATCCGATCGACATTGTCGGGGGTCCATTGGTCAATGACAGCCGCGGTATTCGCAGAGATAATATCTACCATTGTATCAGTCTTTGCTCAAAAGGCCCGCCGCGTCCACCCGTCGCATGATTTCAGCCATTTCTGCCTCGGGACGGCCGAAGCACAGGCGCAGTTGGTTTGCATAGGCGGCGCCAAAAATGTCTCCCGTCAGGCCGAAAAGCCCGACAGCCCGCAGTCGTGAAAGGGTATCTGCCGGATCGTACAAACGTGGGAAGTGGTAAAACGTGCCCTGGTTCGGGAGACAGGACCAGCCTGCGCGCCGGATTAAATCCACCGCAATCGCCCGGGATGCGCCGTAATTCACCACCTTGCCGTCTTGCAGTGCGGCGAGAGCAGCAGCTTGTCCCATACTTGGGGCCGACGACATCAGTGCTTGATGCACCGCAATGAAATCTTCCTGCAGCGACCCATGCAGCATGCATGCAGCTACCCGCTGGCCTTGAAGGTGGTGGTTCTTAGAGAAAGAGTTGATAACCACTAGGTTCGGATGCGCAGCAATGACTGACCCTGTCCAAGCCTGCCCGTCGGCGATTATTTCGGAAAAACTCTCATCCAGAACCAACACAGCGCCCGCCGCAGCACAGGCGGCCATCGCCCCTTCAAGTTCCGCCTTTGTGGCGATCAAGCCCGTTGGGTTGCCCGGATTAGCCAAAAGCACCGCCCGCGCGCCAGTTTCCTCCAGATGACGGGTCAGCACTGCCGGATCAAGACGGAAACCTTGATCATATCGGGTCTGATAAGCAATCGGTTGATGCCCCGAGATCCTAACGATATCGTCATAGCTGGGCCAGGCTGGTGCCGTCACAATGACGCACCCTCCAGGTTCGCCAAGAATGCGCAGGATCGCAAAGAGCGCAGCCTTTGCGCCGGCTGTGATGCACAGAGCATGGTCGGGTAGAACCCAGCGCCGAAAAAGCTTGCTTCGCGCTGCATCCCGCAGGCCTGGATCCCCTTCGGGTGCCGACAACCTTAGTCCAAGCGAAAGTGGTGCCATGGGCAAGTCGTGGTGATACTCAAAGCTCGGCGTCGACAGTGAAATAACATCCTGGCCCGCCTGCCGGGCAGCCTCCATTGCATCAACCAAGGCTAAGGTCGGCGACCGCCGAAAAGCCTGATGTGGATAGATTCCGATAGTTGGCTGCTTAGTTCGCGGTCTGTTCTTCACACAACCAACTTCCTGTCTTCCAATTGAAAACTCCTTCTTCATAACCCGAACAAATATGCAGTACCGAACTCAATTGGAGCAACTTTACGCTTGTTGACCCAAGTCCTAGACCATGTATAAATATAACTGTAGATTGTCAACAAAATCATGATCAGCTTTAATTTAAACCCGCCGTTAGGCAAAACCTAAAAAGGATCAGCGAAAATGTCCAAGACGCAAATTGCAGAAATGACCCGTCGCAAACTTCTCACGACCGCCACGGGTGCTGCTGTGGCTTTGCCGTGGCTCTGGGATCGGCCTGCCTTCGCAAAGGATAAGGTCGTGAACGTGCTTGCATTCGGTGGCTATGAAGAGCCGGGTATGCTCGACGCCTTCACAGCTGAAACAGGCATAACCGTCAATCTCAAGATCCATGACGGATCTGATGCAGAGATGGTGGCAATGGTCAAAACGTCACCCGCGGGCACCTTCGACGTGATGACGCCGACCTCGTCCTTCATTCCCAAGGCTGCTGCCGAAGGTGTTCTGATGGTGCTTAACGATGCTGACTACCCGCTTAATGATTATTTTTCAATCATCTCCAACTGGAAACCGACGATTGTTGACGGCAAACGTTATGCGATCGTAAACCGCTTCGGATATTACGGCATCACCTATAACCACAAAAAATACAGCGAGGATGACGCATCTTCCTGGGCCCTGCTTTTCGACAAGAAGGCCAAGGGCAAGGTCGCTTTGTTCGACTGGTATCTGCCGAATATGGGGTGCATTTCGAAGTATGACGGCAATCCAAAGCCCTATGATCTTGATGCTGGTGCCTTTGGAAAGCTAAAGGAAACGCTGAAAGCTTTACGCCCGCAAGTGGGTATGGTTGGTGGGACTAGTCAGGTGCAGCAAGCGCTGGCCGGCGGCTCGTTCGATCTAGCCATCGCCGGTGAATGGGTGCAGGCGGGCATGTTTGATTCTGGCCTACCATTCAAGGCTGTAGTGCCTAAAGAGGGTGGGGTGACTTGGGATCAAGCGCCATGCATCGCAGCCAACACGCCGCGTCCGGAAAATGCAGTTAAATTTCTGCAGTACATCGCGGGTCCAGTGTTTCAGTCGAAACTAGCGGTGGCAAAGACCTACTATTCAATGGTACCGAACAAGATGGCAGCCAAGGCCTTGCCAATGGACAAGCGTGAATTGCTAAACCTAGCCGACCTCGACAAGTTTGAAAAGGTTTTTATGCTAAACCTGTCGCCGCGCAAGATGCCCGATAATGATGCTGAATGGTTGGCGTCGTGGGAAAGCTTCAAGAACGCTTGAGACCTTTTTATCCTTTGGCTGCGCTCCATTCGAGCGCAGCCCATTTTTGGTTGAAAAATGCCCATCATTGACTACGCCCAGACCATCGAACCCCACTTCCATTGGAAGAGTCACTCTTTTGTCAGCCAAGACCGCAGTCGCGGTGACGAGTTTCAAGAGTTTGGCCTGAAATGGCGGGGATCTGGGTTCTCGTTCGTTTCGGCCCCCGGTTGGCGGATTAAGGGTGCTGCGCGGCTGGATGATTTTCCGTTGGACGCGGTTGCCGGTGTGGCCAGTTTGGTCGATGCCACTGGCCCACGGATCATGGCAGACGATCTGCGCTTGGCGCTTGCAAATCCAGCCCACCGCAAGCTTCTAGTGCTGCGCACCGGCCATGCCGACCGCCATCGCAATAGCCATCTGACCTATTGGCGACAGGTTCCGGTGTTCGACGCCGGCCTTGCACCGCTGATTGCCGCCGCAGGCTATGCCCACGTGGTTCTGGACGTTCCTTGTGACCCGATCACACCGCGCCGCCCGCTGTTCGACGGTGACATTCCTAACCCGAATGGCGCGTTCCGGGCTGCGCTGCACGCTCTTGGTCTTTTGGTCACCGAAAACGCGATAAACCTGTCGTCAATCCGACAGGCCGAGGTGTTCCTTCTGTCACTGCCGCTGGCCATTCCGCGCGCCACCACGTCACCCTGCCGGCCTGTGGCATTCACCGACTGGCCAAAGGACAACCCGCGGATGCTAGATGTCTCGACTCCTTTGTTCAACCACTGGCGCTGGTTCATAGATGTGAACGACAGTGATGCCCCGACCCGGTCTGACCGAGACGAGATCCATTTCACCATCCGAGGGCATGGCTTTACCCATTGCGATGCACCGCGCCACATGCGCAGCGACGGCCTAACCATCCAGCAATTGCCTAACGAAGGGCTCGACGTATTCACTGGCCGCACTAAGGTCATCGACCTGTCGGACCTTCCTTTGCCAACACCGCTTACGGCAGAGATCATCAGCGCTCGCGCCGGTGTCATTCATCCCGGAGACTTGGTGGTGCTGCGATCAGACTTGACCAACCGCATGGGCTACGAAAGCCGCACCTGGCATCTGGTGGCACCCAATCTCGAGGTGGCTGCCGCGAACTGGATCCTCGATCGGGGACCCAAAGCCATCGTGATCGACTTCCCGCAGGACCATGTTGCCCGTGAGATGCCCTATCGGCACGTCTACAACAGCGAATTCGTTACCCATCATGCCGTCTTCAACCGCAATGTGCCCTTTGTCGAAGACCTGCGCGATATCGGTGTTTGGGGTTCGGAGCGCCCCTATTTGCTGGCGATCCCCTTGCGGACCAACTGCATCGACGGGGCAATGATGCGGACCCTGCTGGTCGATTGGTGATGCCCCGCCCACCGGTCGCCAACCTTTGGCAGGGCATTCTGCCTGCTTTTGCGCTGATGGCGGGGTTTTTTCTGCTGCCTATCCTTTACACGCTTGGCCTGTCCCTAACGTCCGGCGTCACACCCGACCTTACGCTAGCCAACTACCGTACTTTTGCAGGCGAGGCAACGCTGACGGATGCTTTGCTACGCTCGCTGATGCTGGCGCTGTCGGTGGTCGTCGCAGCGACGGTTCTAGCTTGGCCATTGGCGTGGTATCTGACCTTTTGCGTCACACAACGACGGCGTGTCCTGCTGCTATTTGTGCTGGTTGCTCCGTTCTGGACCAGCTTTACCATCCGCGCATTCTCTTGGCAGATGGTGTTGGCCGACAGGGGCATTGTCTGGGCCACTCTGAGACAATTGACCGGGGCCGATGTCAGCCTTGGGTTTCTTTACAGCCTACCGGCTTCTATCTTCGGCCTCACGTTGTTCGGGATCATGCTGATTACGCTGATGGTCTATTCCAGCATGGTCACCATCGATCGCCGCTTGATCGAGGCAAATGCCGTGCTGGGCGGCAACGGCTGGACGGCGTTCCGAGAAGTTGTCCTGCCGCTTGCATTGCCTGGTTGGATCATCGGGGCCGCGTTGACGTTTATTGTGGCGGTGGGAGACTATGCGGTGCCCTCGCTTCTGGGCGGCGGGCTTCGGCCAGTTTTGGCGCAGGTGATGCTGTCGGTCTTGAAGGGAACCTATGATCTGCCGATGGCGGCAACGCTGGCCTCGGTGCTAGTGATCGCCATCGTCCTATGCGTGGCGCCGTTGTTGCTTTTGGTGCGCGGCACCCGTTTGCAATCTTAACAGGAGCAATCATGACTGGCCCGATCACGACCCGCGCGCTGGCGCTGCTTTTTTGGATCACGACAGGGGTGATCTATCTGCCGATTGGCGTGATGGCATTGTTTTCCTTCTCCTCCGCCCGATACCAGATCGTACCAATCCCCGCCTATACCACCGAATGGTACACTCGGGTCTTTACCGATGGGCAGTATTCGGCGGGGTTCGTGAACTCGATCCTGCTTGCCGCCACGGTCAGCCTTGCCGCTACGCTGATCGGCTTTGCCTGTGCCTATTCGCTGATCAATGCCCGCTTTCCCGGCAAGACTGCCTTTACCCTCTTGGTCCTTGCCCCGCTGGCGGTGCCCTTGCTTCTGGTCGGTATAGCTTTGCGCATCTGGACGACCATGCTGGGCCTACAACCATCGCTTCCGCTAGCTGGACTGGGCCAGGTGCTTTACGTCCTGCCGCTGGCCGTGCTGAACCTGCGCAACCGGATCGCACAGCTGCCCAAATCGCATGAAGAGGCCGCCTGGGCGCTAGGCGCATCGCGCCTGCGGGCCATTGTGGATGTGATTCTGCCCGCCTGCCGTGCCGCGCTGTTGGCGACCTTTATCCTGTGCTTTACATTTGCCTTTGACGAATTCGTCATCGCCTATTTCCTGACCAACTTCTCGGTCACCCTGCCCATAAAGATCTGGACCACTCTAGTCACTGGCTTTGACCCTACGATCAACGCGCTTGGAACGATGGTTTTTGCCTTTTCGCTGACGCTGGGCGTAACCGCACAATGGCTTCTAATACGGAAGGATCCTTAAATGCGTTCAAAATCTGTCACTCTGCGCGGGGTTTCGAAATCCTTTGGCGAGGTGCAGGCCGTCTACCCCCAAGACCTGGAGGTGCGTGCCGGCGAATTTCTAACCCTGCTTGGGCCCTCAGGCTGCGGCAAGACCACCATCCTGCGGATGATAGCGGGGCTAGAGGCCGTGTCTAGCGGCGCCATCTTTGTGGGCGATGAGGACGTGACCGGCCATCCGCCGAACAGTCGCGACACGTCAATTATGTTTCAGGACTACGCGCTTTTCCCGCACAAGTCGGTGCGCGACAATATCGCTTATGGGTTGAAGATGCGCGGCCAATCCGAGTCGGCGAGGTCAAAGGCAGCTGAAGGTTGGCTAGAGCGGATCGGCCTTGAGGGTTATGGCAAACGACTGCCTTCAGCCCTTTCAGGTGGACAAAGGCAGCGCGTTGCGCTCGCGCGCGCTTTGATCTTGGAGCCCGGTGTTCTTCTTCTGGATGAACCGCTTGGCGCTCTGGATGCGGGGTTGCGCCGCCACCTTCAGGTCGAACTGCGTCGCCTGCACCGCGACGTGGGCCTGACCTTCATCGCCGTGACCCATGATCAAGAAGAGGCGATGACGATGTCTGACCGCATCGCCGTGATGCGGGAAGGTCGTATCGAGCAACTGGACACGCCTGCCAACATCTACGACCACCCCCGAACCGAGTTCGTGGCGCGGTTCCTTGGTCGCTGTTCTGTGATCGATGGGTGCGTGGTTGCGGGCGTCGCGGGCGCCATGGTTCAGGTCGAGACCGAAACGTTGGGGCCAGTTCTTACCACAGGCATGGCTGCGCCGGGTGCAAATGTGCGCCTTGCACTGCGACCGGAGGCGCTGATCCTTGACCAGGCTGGCCATGCCCGAGCGCGCGTGATGGATGCGGTCTTCACCGGCAACGCTGTCCGCTTGACACTGACCGCCGCGGATGGCGCGGGACTAGAGCTTGATCTGCCGCGCGGTGCGCTAGTTCCGGCCATCGGCACCGAAGTCGGGTTGCGGCTGCCGCCCGGTGCGGCCATACTCCTGGCATCATGATGAGCCCCGACCACACCCTCCGCCTGACCCGCGCCCACGAAAGCACCGCTGCAAACACCTTTCGCCTTGTCCCGGACCCGCCAGTCTTTGTGCGCGGCGAGGGGCCGTGGTTGTTTACCGCAGAGGGCGCGCGCTATCTTGATCTGGTCTGCGGATCGGCCACTACTAGCCTTGGCCACGCCCATCCCGCCCATTTGGCTGCCCTGCAAGAAGCGCTGGCGACTGGCATTCTACATACAGGAACACGTCTGCCCTCGCCGTTTCGAGCGACCCTTTACGACCGTCTGATAGATATCCTTCCGCTCGGTCTGAACCGCATGCAGCTGGTTAATTCCGGGGCCGAGGCGATAGAGGCTGCGATCAAAGCAGCGCAGTTTGCCACGGGCCGGTCGCGGTTGGTGGCTTTTGAAGGTGGCTATCATGGGCGCACATTGGGCGCGCTGTCGCTGACCTCTGGCCAACGCATCCGCGCGCCGTTTCATCTGCTTGAGGCGAGCGTGGACATTTTGCCTTACCCTGGCCCCGCCATGACCACTGATCAGGCGCTAGCCGCCGCTGCGACGCTTTTTTCCCAAAGGGCTGCATCCCGCGATCTGCCCGCAATAGTTCTGGTGGAGGCGGTGCAGGCCGTCAGTGGCCTCTTTTCTGCGGGGACATCCTTTCTGCAGGGCCTTTACGACCTTTGCCGCGCGCATGATATCCCGCTTGCTCTGGATGAGATATGGAACGGGATAGGGCGCACTGGGCGTTGGTTTGGCTTTGACCATGCCGGGATCGTCCCAGATATTGTTGTTATGGGTAAGGCGCTGTCGGGGGGGCTGCCTCTGTCGGCTGTGGCGGCGAGCGACCGGTTTCTTGGCCATTGGCCTGCGGGCATGCACACCAGCACCTTTCAGGGCAATCCGATAGCCTGTGCTATGGCCGTCGCCACGCTAGACACGATCACCAAAGACAACCTCTTGGACCATGTAACCAATGTCATAGTCCCCGTGATGGTTGCAGCACTAAAGCCGCTGATCGGCCTGCACGGCATAGCCGATGTCCGCATTATAGGCGCACAGGCCGCGATGGAATTCCGCAACCCTGCGGGCCAACCTGATCCAGCCCGCGCCTTGGCCTTGCAGCGCAAGCTTCTTGACCACCATATCCTCGCCTACGGCGGCGGCCGTTCGGGCGAGTGCCTGATGCTGGTGCCGCCCATCACGCTTGCCTCCGAAGCGCTGTCCGAAGCGCTTTTCACGTTGACGGCGCTGGTTAAAATCACTGCGTAAATTGTGGCCTTGGGTTGATGCGCGACGCATGCTAAAGAACTGGTGTCCAAATCAGGCGAACACCGAATGACTAAACAGCACCGCGCCGATAAATCCCGACTACCAGCCTTGCCGCGAACCCTGTCGTTGCATTTGGTTGGCCTGCTACGCAGACAAATTATAACGGGTGCCTACAAGCCCGACCAGCCCCTGCGCGAACAGGATATTGAGGCGGAATTTGGATCTTCGCGCGGACCGGTACGCGAAAGCTTGCGGATGCTGTTGCAGGGTGGGCTCGTCGAATATGCCGAACGACGCGGCTTTCGGGTGCGCAGTTACACCGTTACCGATATCGAAAATCTCTACGACCTCCGCTCCAGTTTAGAGGGTATGGTGATCGGCTCATTGGTGGGCAGATCGCTGGAAACGCTAATTGCCGATTTGCTAGAGAGCAATCAACGAATGGCCATGCATTTCGACACCAATGATCTTGAGGGATACTTCGCGGAAAATCAGGTCTTCCACGACCGCCTTATCGCAGAAAGTGGAAACCGTCCGATTTCTGAAGTGATGGTCTATGTTAACGAAGTTTCTTTGCCGGTTCGCTATCGATTGCTCCGCGAAACGCTTCTGTCGCGGCGCTCGCTGGATTATCACGAGCGGATTGTAGCTCATCTGGCCATTGGAGATATCGCAGCGGCACGTTGCGAGACAGAAGAGCACATCCTATCCAACAAGGAGGATGCTGCGCGGCTTTATTCTATGTGATTGCGGGCGGTGGCTGCGCTGCAGTGTCTGCCCAAGACAACCTCGCCTAAAGTGTTCGCCGCACTGAAATGGCGTGTGCCGAGGTTGTCGCCCCTGTCTTGGGATCGGAAAGCCGTTAATTTTCCCGCAAAACTGACTCAGGTTTTCCATCGAGAACCGACCCACCTAAGGATTAGGTTCCGACGGTCATATTTGGGTCAAGGCATATTTTGCATCTATATTCTTCTTTGTTACGGTTGTTGAGTATATGGCAACGGTGGGTAAGGCGGTCGAGCAAGGGGGCAGTCATCTTTGCATCACCGAAGACGGTGGCCCATTCGCTGAAACTGAGAATTTGTCTTAGCCCACTAAAGTTGAGCCATTATTGTGGCGCGCTCGGAACCACATGAAGTGCTAACCAAGTTTAGGCCACTGAGAACCAGAATCGCCGGGGTTAAAGCTCAGGTCAGCGCTGCCGCCGATGAGCCGTTTAGTAGCGATATCGGCGGCTTATTGCCAATCGCGCTGTGTGGTCGGATCTCATTATAGTCGTTCGGTTGGGCACTAAACGCGTAACAAAAATATGAAAAATAAGATGAAAAATATTTATTTTAATATTATATAAAATATATATCAATAACTTATCGAGCCATACTGGCGGAGAGGGTGGGATTCGAACCCACGGAGCCGGATTAGGGCTCGCTCAGTTAGCAACCGAGTGCTTTCGGCCTCTCAGCCACCTCTCCACACTCCTCGTTTAGCGTGAAGCACGCCTGATTGGCAAGTGCTTCGCGCTTTCCTTTGAAACGGCAGGGCAAGTTTGTTGGGGGCAAGCGAAACCTGATCAGGAAACGAGCTGTGTGAGAAGCCATTGGCGCGCCTCGCGCTGGGCGCGGGCGATCTCGTCTGCTGTCATTTCCGCGGCGAGTTCCTGCCGCAGGCGGACGGCTTCAACATTGCCGCGCGCGGCTGCAATGTTGAACCATTTATGGGCGGTGACGCGATCGGGCGCCCCTTCCCTGCCGGCTGCGGCATCGATCCCGAGATCGGTAAACACGTCGCGCGGCCACTCTGGTGCGGACGCGGAAACATTCACTTCCATCGTCTGTTGCATGTCTTTCTCCTTGCGTGCCGCTGCTGTTCTGGCAATGGCTGATGACCCTTTGATGAAACCGCTTCCGGTTCCGGTGATGGGGGCATCAAAGCGCAAGAGGTTAAAGACGGTGCTAAGATTCAGACTGAATCGGAGGCAATAAAATACGGTCGGATTTGAGTGAAATTATAAGAATTTACTTAAAAATACTCAAAAAACAGGTATTTTTGCACAAAAATGATAAAATCATCACAATTTTGCTTCAAATCTCGCGCGCAGCAGCAAGAGATTTTTGACTCTGTCTCAAGGTCTTCACCGGGAAGAATACCACCCGCCGCAGGGAAGCGGGTGGCATCAGTGTTTGTCAGCGCGCCTTCTGGCCGAAGAGGACGGCTTGCGCGGCTTTGTCTTCCGCGAGATTGAGCGTTTCGCGCTCCTCGCCCTTTGCGGCAATGCCGGCCTGAACGGCAGGCCGCGCCATCAACGTGTCAAACCAGCGCTTGAGATGCGGGAAATCCTCCAGCTTCTGGCCAAGCCGCTCATAGCCCTTCACCCACCCGATTGACGCCATATCTGCGATTGAATAGTCGCCGGCGAGGTATTCATGATTGGCCAGTTGACGATCCATCACGCCATAGAGGCGGTTGACCTCGTTGGTGTAGCGGTTAATGCCATATTCCACTTTCTCCGGCGCATAGATGCGGAAATGATTCGCTTGGCCGGACATCGGGCCGAGGCCGCCCACCTGCCAGAACAGCCACTCTTCCACCGCGACGCGCTTGCGCTCGTCTGTCGGGTAGAATTTGCCCGTCTTGCGGCCGAGATAGTGCAAAATCGCGCCCGACTCGAAAACCGAGATCGGCGAGCCGCCCGGCCCGTCAGGGTCGACGATGGCGGGAATGCGGTTATTCGGCGAAATCGCCAGAAATTCGGGCTTGAATTGGTCGCCCTTGCCGATATTCACCGTGTGGATTTTATAGGGAAGCCCGCACTCCTCGAGCATGATGGTGATTTTCCAGCCATTTGGCGTGGGCCAGTAATAGAGATCAATCGGGCGGGACGGGGCTTGTGACATGGGCGTTCTTTCATCGGGATATGTACGGAGAATACTGGTCACGGAATTAGCACAATTATGGTCTAACGAAATTGAAAATAGAAGTTCCGGATCGAAAATTGCGGGTAGAAGCACTTCGTTTCCGGTGTATGAGAAG
>Ga0315905_10003873_pt1 | contig 15366 bp, 18 predicted proteins | sample LakEriMetagenome_5_FD_203522 | JGI IMG/M metagenome (GOLD analysis project Ga0315905, IMG submission 203522) | Freshwater fungal communities from buoy surface, Lake Erie, Ohio, United States - Buoy 4 MA121 | ecosystem: Environmental > Aquatic > Freshwater > Lake | place: USA: Lake Erie, Ohio... | reverse complement strand
TGCCAAACTCCTATCCACCTTCTCAAACCCAGAACGAAATGATTTCATCTTTGGGGTTTCAAACCGTAAGAAATCATCTGGCCTTAAGTTTTCAAATGAAGATGGCTATTTTTTTGCCCATCTATTTGCCCTCGCCCTATACACCTATGAGAACGGCCTGCCTGAAACCATTAAGAACATAAAGAGTGAACTAAAAGAGAGTGAAGGCAAGAAACCTAAGTTGGTGCTGCCGGCTATGATGAAGCAGATTAAGGGGTAATATGAAAAAGACTCGCATTTCAATATTGGGATTTACATTCTTACTTGGCTTTATCTATCAACCAATGTGGGTATATGACAACTTCTGGTTCAAAGCAGACTTCTACGATTCAATCCCTTTTACTGTTCCATACTGGAGCTTTCTACTTATGTATTCACTTATCTCAACCGCATTTGTTGAGCTAGTTATTAGATTCGTAAAGAAATACGCCTAATCTCAGGCTAGGCATAACCTTTAGGCTTTAGAACACATGTTCGATATGTGTGCTACCCTCCACCTCCCCCAAAACCACCCCTTCCTTTGGGACCCCAAATGTCAGTAGCAGTTAGTAATTTAGCAACCCGTCCGAAGCACCCCTGCCTCAAGAAAGGAAACGGTGAGTAACGAAGACAAAACCAATGAAAAAGAGTTATGGGCAACTATTCCAAACTCTAAGGGCGTAGATAGAGCTGAAAACTTAATCTCACTAAGCCATATTGCATATGACCGCGGTGATTACCGATCCGCACTAGCGCTATGTGAAAGTGCTGAAGATATTTATATATCTTTAAAAGAGGTAGTGACAACTAATACATTGATGCATGTATATGAAGGAATAACTTGGTCACTTAAGAAATTAAATCGCAACTCTGAAGCAGCAGAAGCTGCTCTTAAAGCTGCAAAGGTGTTAGCAGGTGAGGATGTCTCAGCATCACTATCTATGCTGCGAGAGGCAGGTCGTTTCTACTTTCACGCAGGGGAGTATGAGAAAGCCTTAGAGTGTCAAAGACAGGTATTTGCTGAAGCAGATCCAGAAATAACTGACTGGAATATCGCATCAGATTATTACAACTGCGGCACTGCAAATATGGAGTTAAGAAATTATGCAGATGCAATCCCAGATCTACTTAAAGCCCGAGAGTGCTTTAAGAAAGAAAAACAACCAGAGAATGTTTATATCTGTGACGAGTCCTTATCGCAGGCATATCTTGAATTAGGAAATGGCGTTGAGGCAATAAATCATGGCCAGAAAGCTTTGGATTTTGCGATTATTTCTAAAAAAGAAAATAATGAGAGCACAGCTAGATATCACTTAGGGTGCGCCAAGGTGCTTATAGCTGAGCTAGATCAGGCCCAAGAGTTATTAAATTCTGCTCTTACAATCAACGCTCACTTACCAGATCCAGATTGGGATCTAACAATTTGTGCTAATAAGCAGATTGCAAATATATTGACCATTAAGGGTAAAACTAAGGCAGCAGAAGCAATTCTAAAACGGAATAAAACTCTTGAGGAAACTATTTATGACTCCTAAAAGCAAGCTGATAATTGCAATAAGCGCAGCACTCCTATCTGCTGCACTTATTGCATTACTTATAATTCAAACTTCAGAACAACCAATGGAAGCTAGTAAGCAGGCAGTAAATGTGAAGCCAGAAGAGGTTTTAACATTTGATTGCGAAATCCCAGTGCACAAACCCGACTACATCACCCTCACCTGTGCTGATGGTGGGATGGTGGTTGAGGAGATTAAATGGCAGAGCTGGAGGACTAAAGAGGCTATTGGCACCGGCCTCTATGCAGAAAATAATTGCCAACCTGATTGCTCCAGCGCGAAATTGGTTAAAACTCCAGTAGCAATCTCAATCACCAGCCTAACTGAGTATAAATCAAAGTTTTATCTAAAAGATCTAGTAATTACCCCCACAAGTGGGAAGGATTTCCCTGCCGGAAACAAAGTGATTCGTTGGAACTTACTAGAGTTTGCAGAGGCTATGGAAAGTGAAGGTTAGATTATGCCTAAGGCAGAAGACGGTGCACCAAAGCTGCAATTTTTACTAACCGAAAATCAGCTTACGGATATTTATAGTTCAATTAATCACGCTATTGGGCCAGCCACCCTCAGAACGCAAATATTACTTTCCAAGCCTGAAAAGGAATTTATAACTGCAGAAGTTGTGTATGAGGACTGCTACATCTTAATATTAAGTAGGGAAGAGACAGGCGAATTAATTGGAACGATATCAAGTAATAGTGATGCCGGTATGGGCCGGATAGCATCTTTAGTTCAAAGATCCCTGCAGCAAGGTTTAATGCAACGAGAAAGCAAATAGTTTCAGTGGCGGAAAGTAGGTTCTAGTTATGGAAATAAAATATACGCGGCATGGCCTTGCACAGATATCGGATTCAAATAAAGTACCACCAGAGGACGTAGTTGCAATCCCATCTTCAGTTAAGAGAACTCTGGCAGAATTTTTAAGAGAATTTCAACCTAAAGAGCCAAATCCATTAAATTCAGAGTTATTTGAAATTGCTCGCTATGTTGGAGAGATTGACCCATTGGGCATAGTTGATTCGGAACAACAGAAAGATTCTGAGTATTTATTGGAAGCTCAATCCGTAACTTGGCTGTTTGATAATCAAATGTTCAGCATTGAAAGTTTTTGGGCGATTTGGATCTACTACTTTAGTGAGGAAATTTCGCCATTCAAATCACAGAACGATGAGCTGCTAATAGCGATGTTCGGAGAGATATCAATAATTTTTGAATCACGATTGACTAAAGCAGAGCGTGACGAGCTCAAACTCAATGCCGAAACTCCATGGATGGGTGCAGGTATTGCAGCCACAAAATATCAAAACTCATCGGAGGCTTTGATTTCAAAAAAGCGCAAGAAACTTCGGGAATAGTTATTTCTTGATTGTTATCCCGGAAGGTTTGACTTTGGAAGGACTAAAACCATGATGAAGGTTGAACTAAAGAATTGTTTCTTGGAAGAAGATCATGAACACGCTATTCCTTACCTGGAAACTTATGAATGGGAAGATGGCACAAGCACACAACTACCGGCTTGCTGTATAAATGGAGATCTTGGTATCGACGAATTTCCTGAGACTATTAAAAGATTGATAGAAATTAAGTTAACAAATGAGCTTACGCAAATGGTCTCTGGGATCTACTCATCAGAGCTGATGGAGATTGATAAAGGTATGTTTTTTATATCTTTTTATGATGTAGATGAAACTCCGGCATATTGCTACTTCATTAAGGGAACTATTGAGAATGCTCTATTTGAATATCTCAAATACACTCGTCACCTTGAAATGCCTTTTATGAATATATTCTATGCAGCAAATAAAAAACTACTTGGCGATAGGCTAGGGCTTAGTTGGATTTCGGCTGGAATGTTTAGTTCAAATCCAGATCTAAAAGGCCTGCAGATAAAGGTAAAAACGACAGGACTAAACTCTGAGCTCGATGAGCTTATCAATAATGTTGGATTGGATAAGGCCAGGGCATATTTATGGCAGAGCCGGATTTATAAGGATCATAAATGACAATTCCAAGATCTGAACGCTTACGCATTACCCAAGAGGTTTATAAGCAATGGCAAGAAATTTATGGTGATAGGGAAGATGCCGAAGCTGAGTCCGCAAATTGGGATATGTTAAATAAAGCAATGGCTGAAGCAGAGGAGAAGTACAAGGATCGGCCAGCAAACTCTTAAACCCACCCTTTCCAAGTCCCAATATGTTTCTCCCACTTCATTTGTAAATCTTTAGTGCCGCCATAACTTCTAAAGTTAATGATTTCAACCACATAACCGCACTTACAGTGCGCCATACAAATCATCACGCCATCAACCTCTGGATAGTTAAGTGAGAACTGATGTTTTCCATGTGATATTCCGGTCAGGATTATTGTTCCCATAATTTAATTTCCATCTATTACTGCTATACCAAACACAACCATCTGATGGATGTGCAGGGCTCTCAGTAGGTCTACTTCTTCAATAAAGGAAACATTTGAGAACCAACCACAGTTGCAAAGGGCTTGGAAATAAACCCCTTCGGCTTCAAGTAGTGCACTTTTATGTTTGTTAGACATGGCAATTAGCCCTAACTGGGCTCTTTAAAATAAAAGAGACCCGCCACTTCCAGCGGTGGCTTTCATCGCTGGCAGGTTTTCCTTTAGGGCCACCGGACGCGGGTCGTGCATTGCGCGGAGGGCACTAAGCAAGCTAAAGGGCTTAACGCTTAGTTCTTAACCTGTTCAAAGTATAGGCCTTGTAACTGTCAGTGGGCTGCTAGAGGATTCAGGGATGGATGAAGAAGATATGAGGTACCGAGTAAGCGCTGTAGTTACAAGCACTCTACAAATAGTAGTTCAGGCTAGAAGTGTTGAAGAGGCTGAGGCCTTTTCAGATGCAATTGATTTTAATAAGTGGTCCCTTGTCAGTTCTGAGTATGTAACAGTTGATGTTGCAAAAGACTACTTCCTAAGAAAAGTTAAGGTTGATCAAGATTTAGAAACACTACCTGATATAGATGGACCTACCTTAAAGATAGTGAATTAGATGAGAATTAATTACATAAGAATCTTAAAGTACTTAGCTAGAACCTTTGCTGTCTTTATTTTGTTTATGGCATTTCTACAAATCCAAGATGGCTACAGTGCTTATGGTGCGATATCTGTAGCGCTAGGAGTTGTTTCACTTTATTTAAGTAGAAATAAATAAATGGCAGGAGAAACTACCGGGCTAGTTATCTTTTCTATACGTTCTGTTTTCGAGGAGATTCATGGCCCTGCTTACTCCCGCTTATGGCGACCTGGCTATTTGGCAGCACTGGTAGAAAAGCACGTTCCGCTTTGGGTTATTACTCCAATTGCTCATGCAGCAAAGGGCAATCCAGCACATGAAATAATTATTTGTAACCCTGATTTAAGTGGGCCCTTAGAGATTAATCTTATGCCATTCATGGCTTCATTATTTTCTCAAAATAATCTGGAACTAAAGATGAAGGCAGAGAGTGAAGGACTAAAAAAAAATGAAAATGGGATTTGGTGGATAAATGGAAAATCACTCAGCTATGGAGTATCTGAAGAATTTGACAGCAATGGCGAAGTGACAGACAGAATTGAAGACATCGATTTCATTTACCCCTCGAATAAGATTTATGAAATGAGCATTCCATTAGTGGCAAATAATTGTCGCGTAACAAGCGTTAGGTATCCTGGTTCTGCTTTACTGTCTTCAGATGGTGTTACTTGGATGCGCTCTCAAGGAATAGATGTGGACGAATTTGCTTATAAATCTGCAGGGATTGCAGACTAGAAGATTTCGGTATATTCATTTATTGAAAGTTCAGCATCAAGAATCTTCCCCCACTCTCCTTGAATACTTTGAACATTCATTTTGAAATACTCTAGTAAAAAGTTACTCAAGCCTATGCATGACTTATGAACCAGTTTTGCATCAAACAGACTTGCTTTTCCCCGATGCTGAAGATTGCTCCTAACCTGATACCACGCAAACAATGCTTGGTCGGGATTAGAGCTTGAAAGAGAGTCTTCCACTGCTCTGCTGTCCGAAACCTTAACTATTGGATTGTATTTTTCATTACTTATCTCACGAAAGGCGTTTGAAAATCCTTTACTTTGTTGAAGTTTTCTAATTCGAACCATTGGTTCTTGTTTTTTTGAACCACCAAACTTAACAACAGTCAAATGCTCCAGAATGCTAACTAGGAGCAGGTATTGAGAAAGTAACCCATTCATTTGCTTCCAATACCCAATAGGGTCATGCTCTGCGTCAGTAAATTTTAATTTATTAGAAGCAATGTCTCGATGTAGTAGTGGGAATGATTGACTGAATATTGGGTCAAGTTTAGAGGACCAAGGCGAGTAAAGTCTTTCTGGGTTACCTTTGCCCATTTTGCGACCAACAAATGCTCCCACAAGCAACTCTTTTCCCTCTGCAATAACGGGCAACGAATCTTCGAACTTGTAGTTTGTTGTTCCCTCATATTCGTTAACCACCGTCCAAAATTCATCTTCCATTCCATTATTAATATTTAGCAGAACTCCGCTAACGCTTTCGCCAGGTGCTGGTTTGCTAATTACCGGAAGCCCATCTCTAATATAAAGGGCAAAACCGTCTAACTTTGCATCACTGTAATTGCCGACTAAGTGCTTTACTTGCTCAAAGCCAAGTTCACCTGGCTTAAGTGATCCGTATACAAATAGTTTCGAAGGATGCTCTGACATGGTTCGAGAATAGCGAAGAACTTGCAAAGCTAGAAGGTAATCTGCATTCCACTGTCTGGAGTGCTGTCATATTTGAGTAAAAGTGTCTACAGGTGAATGATTTCTAAGTCCCATATCTGAGCCAACTCCTCAGCCAAAAGCCTTCGGTGGCATTTTTCTGCGGTCTCCTCACTACAGAGGAGGCATGCGTCATAAAAATCACTTTTATTCAATCCAAAAATCGCTTTAGAATCTTTAATTTGTTTTTTATATCTTTTCTCGAATTCCTCCCAAGTAATTTCCTTGGACCTATAACTTTTCAATAGCTCTTTTGTTGGCGCCAGTTCACTGTGAGACAAGTATCCAATTCCACCAGTTGCTTTCAACAAATACGGTAGGTCTGATCCTTTAGCGAATGCAGCTAATTGTGAAGTTTTGTTAATCCTTATGTCTATTACCCGCTTTACTCCGGAGGACTTGAGTTTTTCAAAGAATTCTTCCGAGGTATGTTTGGTAAATCCGATGGTGTAGAGGTTCATAGTTAATTCTCTCATCCTTCAGACATTAACTCGTCAGAATAAGCAATCTTCTTCTCTTGCTTTAAAATAGCCTCCCTAAGGCGATCTGTTTCTGCACCAAATAAATCAGGTGAATCAAGATTATAGTTGCGCAGTAATCGGTTTAAAACTTCGGATTGTGATTCAATTTTTCCATCAGCATGGATGTGGGCAACTTGCGCACCAAGGTCACACAATGACTGTGATACAAGAAGGGTTCTATGACAATCCAGAGGTTCTTTTTCAGAGCACATTAATGCAATTTTAAATTTCGCGCTACCATCTAACACTCTTTTAATAGTTGCCCGGTACTCATCTTTAGCAGCAAGTCGCGAATAAACAACTTGCCCATTTTCATAGTCAGATCTATTTCTCGATCTTCCACCGATTAGATCTCCAAAGAATAGATATCCAATTTGGTTATCTATAAGAACGGTTTCCAAAGTTTCCCGATTAAAGTGTGGATACATTTTACTAAATGGTGCGGAACGAACATCAACGATCATGTCTATTTTCACAACTTTTAATAGAGTGATGAAGTTTTCAATTTGATGATTCGAGTGACCAATTGTGTAAATTCTTAAATTATTCATTAAAGTCCTCCATCAGGTATCTCAATTACTCCAGCAATCAACTTATAGAAACCCGCGGAATGGTTGTAGCGGGGTCTAAATATTTTTTCTGTAAGACTAATTGTAAGCAGTACATTTTGAATTTTGTAAACTCCATCACTTTTAGCTAGATATTTAGCTTCAACTACCGGATCAGTTATTTTCAAATTGTATTCAGCTCCATAGTGGGTAAATTCTCCTCGAACCTGTCTTGTTAAACGCTCATTGTACTCATCAGTAAGGACGTGAATAGAAATAGAAATTGGATTTATTAAGAAAAGTGAATCCGTAACTTCAGGAATTCGATTTTCGGGTACAAAATCATTCTTGCCTCGCTTTGATGAACTTCCCACAATCCATAAGTTGATTGGCTTGTCTATCGTAAGCATTAAATCTTTTGGTGGAATAGTTCCTACTTTTTGCATTCTCACTCCAGGATTTATTATCCAGTTTTCTGATTGGTGGTGAGTTGGTTTTGCTGCGATGATAGAGAATTCCAAGATATCTAACAACGCTGGTTCTGTTTTAGGACCTATATGTCTTTCAAATTCAGAGAGCTCTTCACCTTCTCGTGCACTAATTGGACGGAACCATTTTCCAAACTTTCCTTGAAAATATAATTTTCCGGCAATACATCGACCTTCTGGCTTTCGAGAGTTCGCCAGGCAGATAATTCGACGTCGGCTTTGATCAACACTAGCCATGGTGGTTTCCAACGATCATGTGTTAACGGTAGCCACGGTGGCCGACAGAGGAAAGTCCTACCTTCGCTTAATCCGTTAGACCCATCAATCAATCCCAAACAAATCCAGCTTAGAACTACTACTATCCCTATTTCACGCTCAGATTAGCGCCAAAGCCCCTATTCCGAGTGTCCAGTAATTACCGTTACTACACCCCCAATGGTTTTTGATACAGGATTTGTACAGAAACGAACTTACGAATAACAGACTTGAACCGTAACCTTAGGCATGTCCCAGTATGGGCGATACTTATAAGAATCGGATGAGGGGATGCTGTGGCGTTTAACGAAAATACCCGCGTCAAAATCCCTGCATTGATTCACCTCGAGCGACTTGGCTACAAGTACCTCTCGCTTAAAACTTCTACCTGGGATCAAGACACAAACATCTTCACAGGGATCTTAGACCAAAGTCTGTCTAGGCTGAATCCAGAAGCGACGACTGATGAGCTAGAGATTTTCAAAAATAAGTCACTTGCAAGCCTTGATAACGATGATCTTGGCAAAGTTTTCTACTCTAATCTTATTTCGCAAAGTGGATTGAAATTAATCGACTTTGAAAATTTTGAGAATAACACTTTCAACTGTGTAACCGAATTGGAATTCGAAAATGGTTTAGATTCCTTCCGACCGGACATTACATTACTTATAAATGGCCTCCCATTAGTGTTTATTGAAGTGAAAAAGCCAAACAACAAAGAAGGAATAATCGCCGAACGCAATCGAATTAATACTAGATTGGCGAATAAGAACTTCAAAAAGATTATTAATCTGACTCAATTTATGATCTTTTCAAATAATATGGAATACGACACGGAAAACCTAACTCCCATACAGGGAGCATTTTATGCTACTACTTCTTATAAAAATGCATCCTTTAATTGCTTTAGAGAAGAAATAATTGATTTCAAGGATACGGAACTTCTTTCCGGTGATGTTAATGAAGATTTCATACTTACTGATACAAACCTTTTAACGATTAAGGATTCACCGGAATTTAATACTAATAAAAGTCCAGAGACTCCTACGAATAAGATTTTATCTTCAATGGCATCAATGGAGCGTCTTGCTTTCATTTTTCAATACGGCATTACTTATGCGCAAACTTTCGAGGGAATTGAAAAACATATCATGCGCTACCCCCAGGTTTTTGCTTCTCTTGCCATACGGCAAAAAATTTCAGGTGGCCAGAAGAAGGGAATCATCTGGCATACTCAAGGAAGTGGTAAAACTGCATTAGCTTTCTATAACACAAGGTTTTTGAGTGATTACTTTCAAGAACAAGGGAAAATTGCCAAATTCTACTTCATTGTTGATCGGCTGGATTTATTAACGCAAGCAAAAATGGAATTTACTGCAAGGGGCCTCAAAGTAAATACTGTTAACTCCAAGGCTGAATTCTTAAGTGATTTTACTAGGAATCAAGCAATAACAAATCAGCATGGTGAAATCGAAATAACAGTAGTAAACATTCATAAATTCTCGGAAGATCCCTCTGAGCACTTTAATCATAGTTACGATCTAAATATACAAAGAATTTATTTTATAGATGAAGCGCACCGGAGTTATAAATCAGATGGTAGCTTCTTAGCAAACTTGATGACCTCTGACAGAGATGCTATATTAATTTGTCTTACCGGCACGCCAATTATTGGCGATTTCGCTTCCAAGAAAATCTTTGGAGATTATTTTCACAAGTACTATTACAATGCATCAATTGCAGACGGTTATACTTTAAGACTCATACGTGAAGAGATAGAAACTTCATACAAATCTAGTCTCTCGGACGTATTGGCACAGTTCGAAATTCAAAAGGGTGAATTAGATAAGAGCACAGTTTTGGCTCATAAGAATTTCGTTATTCCCATGCTTGACTATATTTTAGTTGATTTACAGAGAAGTCGAATGCTTCATAATGATCAGACCATTGGCGCAATGGTTGTTTGTGATTCATCAGATCAAGCGAGAGAAATGCAGTCGCAGTTCGAGGAAAGATTCTCAGGCTCTCAAGAAATGTCTTCCTCACTAATTCTTTTTGATGCAGGCACAAAGGACGACCGCAAAGATAGTGTTGAAGAATTTAAAGAGGGTAAAAAAGATATACTTTTTGTATACAACATGCTACTAACAGGATTCGATGCTCCTCGTCTCAAGAAACTCTATATGGGACGTGTGGTTAGGGATCACAATTTGCTTCAGGCCTTAACAAGAGTGAATCGACCATACAAAGACTTTAAATTTGGCTACATAGTAGATTTTGCTGATATTCGCAAGGAATTCGATGTTACTAATGCTGCCTATTTCGATGAACTTAATGATGAGCTGGGTGAGGAAATTACCAATTATTCCAATCTTTTTATGACAAAGGAGGAGATCGAAGTGGCTGTTGACAAAATGCGATCTGACCTATTTGCTTATAATCTCGATAATGCAGAAGAGTTCTCAAAACAAATAAGTGCGATTCAAGATAAAAAAGTAATGCGATCAATTGTTTCATCACTTGATACTGGACGTAATTTATATAGCATCATTAGATTAATGAACTTCGAAGATCTAATTAGAATAATGGACTTCAAGAAGATTAATGTTCTGTTGAATGAAGCCACTAATCATCTAAGTCTCCTACACCTACGGGATAAAGTAGAAAATGCCGATTCAACTAGAATGCTTCTTAATTCAGCACTTGAAGATGTAGTTTTTATGTTCAGAAAAGATGGCGAAGAAGAGCTTAAGATTGGGGAAATGCGAGGTCGTACTAAACAAGTTCGAGAAGCATTAGAACGCAATCTGGATAAACGGGATCCGGAGTTTCTATTATTATTCGAAGAGTTGCGAAGAATCCTTAACAAGAGCAACATTATTGAAAATTCAACAATTGAGATTGATGCAGGCATTATTGATTTAGAGACTCTTCTTGAAAAGGTTAAAGCACTTAATCTTCAAAATGAACTCCTGGCATCAAAATATAGCGGGGATTCAAAGTTTGTCAGGATACATAAAGGCCTGAAGGCTGAAAATAACCCTATGAAAGATATTCAAATATTCGAGTTATTAGATAAAACTAGAAATATTTTGAATGAAATAGTTAAATCAAACGAAAATATCTTGAGGAATCGTGGATACTTCGAAGCTTCAATTGAAAGAGCATTAGCAATAATATTTGACGAAAATGCAATTTATGAACAGTACCTAAATATGGAAAATATCAAAGTAACGATTGCCGGTGAATACTTTGATGAATACGAAGGGGTGGTTGCTTAATGGTTACAGACTTTACACAGAAAACCAAAGATCTTATTGATAATTTGAAGGGCACGTGTGCGAGTTATGGATTAGGGAATGATGGGAATGAATCCAAAATTATTACGCAGGTTTTTCTATATAAATTCATGAATGACAAATTTGGGTTTGAGCTTAGGCAAATAGATGAAAGATTCACAAGAGTAACTTCTTGGGAAAGAGTAGTTTCTGAACTTTCGGATGAAAACTTTAGGAAGATTTCTTTGAAACTGAGTCCAAATACGGCGAAGCTTAAAAAAGAACATCTGCTGTCCCATCTCTACAACAATCAAAACACAAAGAATTTTTCTAAATTATTCGACGCTACGCTCATTGACATTTCTATTTCTAATGCGAGTATTTTTTCTGTTAGTACTGCAAGTAATTCGAAAATTGTTCTTTTTGATGAGCTAAGTCAATTCGTGTCGGACCAAGCGCAACGGGATGATTTTTGCAGAGCCATAATTAATCAGCTTGTTAATTTTAGTTTTGAAGAGATTTTTACACAAAAATTTGATTTCTTTTCAACAATTTTCGAATATTTGATAAAAGATTATAACAAAGATGGTGGTGGAAAATATGCAGAGTATTACACCCCTCATGCTGTATCTAAAATAATGGCAAAAATATTAGTAGATTCTCCACAACAGAATGTGACGGTTTATGATCCGTCTGCCGGATCCGGTACATTGCTGATGAATGTGGCTCACGAAATTGGCGAAACTAAATGCACTATCTATTCTCAGGATATCTCACAGAAGTCATCGGGAATGCTCCGCTTAAACCTAATCCTAAATAATCTTGTTCATTCAATACCGAATGTCTATCAAGGCAACACACTTAAGGATCCTGCCCATAGAGACGGAAAGAATCTTAAAAAGTTTGACTTTATCGTTTCTAATCCACCATTCAAGTTAGATTTTTCGGAATTTAGAGATGACTTAGATGTACCATCTAATGGCGAACGCTTCTTCGCAGGTATACCTTCTATACCTAAATTGAAAAAAGACTCCATGTCTATTTTCCTATTGTTTATTCAACATATTGTTTTTTCATTAAGTGATAATGGGAAAGCTGCGATTGTTGTTCCCACAGGTTTTCTATCGGCTAAGGATGCAATTTCTATCAAAATTAGGAGCACTCTAGTTAATTCCAAGACTTTAAGAGGAATAGTTACAATGCCGAGCAATATTTTTGCAACCACAGGCACTTCTGTTTCAATCATTTTTATTGATAAATCAAAAAAAAGAACTGAAGCGCTTTTTGTAGATGCGTCAAATTTAGGAAGTACCGTAAAGGAAGGAAGGAATCAGAAGACCGTGCTAGACATTTCTGAAGAAGATCTAATCATCGAGACCTTCAATGACTCAACACAAATTTCAAAATTTTCAGTTTTAGTATCTTACAAAGAAATAGAAGAATATGGGTTTTCTTTCAATCCTGGCCAATTTTTTGAAATGACTACGGATGATATTCAGTTAACCCCCGAAGAATTTAGACTCACAACAACTAAAATGAAAAATGAATTATCGTTGTTATTGAAAGATAAATTGAATCTCGAGAAAGATTTAGTGGAGAGTATTGATAAGTTAATTTTAAAAAATGAAAGTAAGCAACTTAAAAAATGAAGAAAGTCAAAATTTGCGATCTTGGCGACGTTATTACTGGTACAACTCCACCAAGTAAGTTCACCAATAATTGGGGTGTGGCAGCCGGTTTTCTCACCCCATCAGATATAGAGGGCTTTGATTATTTTGTTTTGACTGATAAGAGAATCTCTGAAGACGTATTACAGCAATACAAAACTCGTATAGTTCCACCCGGTTCCTTAAGCGTTGTTTGCATAGGAGCAACAATTGGTAAATTGGCGCATACCGTTGAGGCTACTCTAACAAATCAACAAATTAATAGTATTGTCCCGAGAAAAGATGTTGTCGATTCTGATTATTTGTTTTATAGATTCCAATTGCTTTCGCCCAATTTAAAGAGTATTGCCGGGGGTTCTGCAACTCCATTATTAGTTAAATCCGATTTTGAAAAAATTGAAATTGAGATTCATGACATTGCAGAACAAAGGATAATTGGAGCCTTTTTTGTAAAAATTGATAATTTAATTCATCGTAATCAACAGATATTAAATGCATTAAAAGAACAACTCAAAATTACATATGCTCATTGGTTTGTATCTTTCGAGTTTCCCAATAAAGTAGGAAATCCATTTAGATCAAATGGGGGAGAAATGGTTTATTCTGAGAAACTGCAAAGGGAGATTCCCTATAATTGGACCTCAGAGAGAATCGAAAACCACTTCGAATTTGTTAAAGGTTGTGAACCTGGTGCAAATTCTTATCATGAAAAGGTTGCGGATGGTTCAGTTCCGTTTTTCAGAGTAAGTGATATCCCAAAATCTAATCCTGTTTTCGTCTCTAGCTCGCTCAAGAGCTTGCAGATGTTTAATAGTTCTGATGTATTAGTCACTTTCGACGGAACCGTTGGAAAAATTCTTTTTGGTAAACAAGGGGCATATTCTTCAGCCTTGCGTAAGGTTGCCAGCAAAGGCAATCTTCACAGCAACGGTTTTGTTTATTCTGTAATGAGTAGTCTCCACGTACAACAATCCATACATCGTTACAGTACTGGTTCAGTATTGCTTCACGCAGGGGAATCAATCAAGCATCTATATATGCCATTTAATCGAGAGGTAGTTAGAGAATTCGATTCCGTAGCTAACCCACTTTTTTCGCGAATGGTTGAAATATCTAGAGAAATTGAAAGTCTTGAGAAATTTAGAAATATTTTATTGCCCCAGATAATGAACAATTGGGCAAGAATCTAGGTATAGCCAATTACCCATTACTGCTCATGCAAGCGGGCAACTAAGTACTTCAATCTCCCACTAAAATTTCTACCTTCCTGCCTAACCTAACTCAAAGATTTAGAGACAGTCTTATTTTTGATTTTATGCACGCTCCTTGAATAAACAACACTTTTCCAAAAATTAATATCTTAGAAATGGCCTACGCTTAATTTCAGGCTAGTTGATAGTAACTAAATCACTTCCTTGCCCAACCCTATCTACCACCAACACACTCCCATTCGGAATCTCTTCCCACCCATCTTGGTTCCAGCCAGAGGATGCCACCACAACCTCACCCTTGGCTTTGGTGTATTTAAGGTGGTAGTAATCAGTATCTTCTTTAAACTTTTGCGGGATTTTATCTTGGTTATAGATGCAAGCTGCCATAAAGCTTTGATCATTAATAATCATCATATTGATGGATGAGAATGTGCAGTTTGATTTGATGTAGGAAAGACCCTGCTTAACACCTTCAATAAAGCCATGTTTTTCTATTTGGGCTAGCAGATAGAGAAAGTAACGCTCTGAATCTGTACTTCCTTTTGCAAGATCTAAGTACTTCTTATCTATTAAAGGATCTAGGCAATCAAAGGGGGAGATAGAGCCGTTGTGAATAAAGGTTATGTCTTGGTAGGCAAAAGGATGGGTGTTGTTCTCATTTACCGGCATTCCCTCTGTTGCCCAACGCAGGTGAAGGAGCGCCGCATTTGATTTATGGCTAGCTAACGCTTCTTTAAAGTGCGCACTCTTAGTCGCTGCTACCGGCTCTTTGTAGAGATCAGCTTTGTGGTTAGAGGTGGTAGCAATACCCCAACCATCACAGTGATCATTGGCAAGGTTTACAAACTCATTGAAGTTTTCGCCAACCACATCATTAAAGGTGGTGGGGTTTGAGGCGGTGTAACCAAGTAGGCGGCACATAGTTATTTAATCCTAATCTATTTAGGCAAATAATTAAGGGGCCAGCATCGCTGGCCCCTTAACCTACTTTTTCTTACTGCTTACTTATGACCTGCGATCGCTGCTTGCTCCTCTGGGGAGAGAACTAGCTTTT
>Ga0315905_10003872_pt1 | contig 15368 bp, 15 predicted proteins | sample LakEriMetagenome_5_FD_203522 | JGI IMG/M metagenome (GOLD analysis project Ga0315905, IMG submission 203522) | Freshwater fungal communities from buoy surface, Lake Erie, Ohio, United States - Buoy 4 MA121 | ecosystem: Environmental > Aquatic > Freshwater > Lake | place: USA: Lake Erie, Ohio... | reverse complement strand
CCGACGTTGGAGTACGTTTTGGCCTCATATGACCCAGCAACGAGCGAAAAAACGCACAATGACCCCACCGCGTGCGTAGTTTTGGGTGTTTTTGATCGAGAAGACGCTGGAACGTGCTGTATTTTGCTAGATTCTTGGGATGATCACCTGTCTTACCCCGAATTACGCCGAAAAGTACGCGATGATTACCGCGAAGTGGTGTATGGCGCCGATAATACGTTCGCAAAAGGCAAAAAAGCCGATTTAATTTTGATGGAAGACAAGTCGGCGGGTATTTCGTTGATCCAAGAGCTGCAAGGTGCTGGTTTACCAGTCAGAAGTTACAACCCAGGGCGTGCTGACAAGGTGCAGCGTATGAATATTGTGGCGCCGTTGATTGCCAAGGGTAGGGTGTTCGTACCAGAAGACCCTAACGCACCTGGAGAGGTGGCACCGTGGGCCAAGCGGTTCATTCGTCAGGTGTGTTCGTTCCCAGAAGCCAAAGGACACGACGACTACGTGGACGCACTGTCTCAAGCGTTGCGTGTGTTGCGTGACTCGGGGTGGCTGCAACTGGATCCGTTACCGGATCGAGACCACGACCACTCAGACGACATTGCAAAGCGTAAGGTGTACAACCCCTACGCCGCGTAAGGGGCGAAAACGCAAGTAAAAGTGGGTACTTAGCTATAGAGAATAACAAAAACCCCACCTCGGAACCTCTATATGAATCCAATTAAAACCCCGCAACAAATGCTTATGGAACAGGCAGGCCTACCTCATTATGTTGGTGGCGGTAAAGTGGTCATGGAACTTGGAAAAGATTTAATGCAACAATTTTCAGGTCGCATCCAAGAAGCCATTCGTAAATATGTTCGAGCAACCGGCAAGATGCCAACAAAAGAAGAAGTTGCGCAACTTGAAGATCACATCAGATCGTTAACCAAACCGGCACCATCAACTGGACCCGCACCAACCCGAGCACGCGTTGCTGCTGAGACGCCGTTCCCAAATAAATTGGTTGACGCAAATGGTCGCCCGTATTCTGCTGTCCCTGATCCCGTAACTGGTAAGTTGCGTACCCCAGAAGAGATGGGTGGGTTTAGTGTCAAAGATAAATTTGGCATGGGTCGTGGAAACATGGCTGCACGTAAAAATTTATACGAGGCACCACACGTGAATGCGTTTGGTGAAGATCCATTTTTATCGGTGGCCAACACTGGCCGTACACCAGAACGTACTTGGATGAAGTCATTCACACCATCGACAGAAGAACTGGCGCAACGTGAGTTGCAGGCTGCGGAAACGGGTGTTGATGATGCGATGGGTGGTCTGTCTCAAGTACGAATGACTGAGGGCGACATCCCAACAATTCAACCGTCACAGATTGCTGAAACTGCGAGCTCCTTAGAGGCGCCTGCAATGGATAAGATCAGCACTGAGATTTTGTTGGGTGAGCATAAAGATTTAGTGCGTCAAGTTGAGCAAGACTTTAGAGCGCGCGGAATTATTCCGGATCAAGAAGATATCATCAACGCGGTGACTGCGATGATTAATCCGATGCGCCACAACTACACGGGCATGAACCCGATTGGCCTGCGTCCTACGCCGCCTCGTGGTCGCTTGACAAGAGAGGCTGAAGTTGAAATGAACAACTGGCGCGACTTAGCGCGTGCGTCAGGTTTAAATGAAAAAACAATATCTGAACGCCCAGTTAATTGGAGCATGAAAAACAAGCAAGACTATTTGCTTGATACAGAACCTGGTAAGCGTGGGTCGTTTGCAAAAGATTGGGAGATGGGTGAGTATGCGTCGGGTGGCATGATACCTTCCAGCAACCCAAACGATTCAAACTTTTCTGATGGCGGCTACTCAGGGCAAATGACTAACCAGTCGCGTATCACTGGTGCCGCACCGCAGATGAACCCGACAAACAATCCGTTCCCACACGCGCCACAAAATTTGAGCAATCAAATGACGCAGGCCAATATGTTCCACTCTAGCGGCCCAACCCAAGGTATGTCACCCGCTGATATGCAAGCGCAGATGTTGGTTCGTGGTTATGCTGACGGCAAGATCGTAAAAAAACGGCCACCTGTCGATTATGGTATGGGCCGTTCTTTTTTAAAAGGTGCGTCACTTAATTGGAGTGAAGAAGCAGAAGCGGCAGCTAAAGCAGCAATGGGAGAAGGAACGTATGAAGAGAATTTGGCTGCCATTCAAGAAGGGCAACAAAAGTTTCAAAAACAATTTCCAGCCTTAGCAACAGGCACTGAACTTGCAGGCGGTTTGGCTTCAATGTTTTTACCAGGCAAAGCACTTATGATGGCGTCAAAATATGCGCCTAAATTAGCCCCTGTTGGAAAAGCCATATACGGCACTGGTTGGAAAAATTTAGTGGGACAAGGTGCAATTATGGGCGCCGGTGAAGCTGAAGAAGGCAGTCGATTAGAAGGCATGTTGCCAGGAGCAGCACAGAACCTTGTAATAGGTAAAGGCATGGAGTACATGGGGAAAGGCGTCAATGCTGCGTATCAAGCGGCAAGACGACGAATGATGAACCCCGAGGCCAGACTTGCAGAGGAGGTATCTGGCCGCCCTTTTGATTTTCGCTCAGGGATGAAGGCGACCTCTTCCCCTGAGCGTCAAGAGTGGATTGGTCGATCACACGAAGCTGGTGTCAAGGCGTTCATGGAAAATGATCCGGCATACAAGGCAGCGGTGTACGCGTCATGGTTGGAAAGACGTCCTGAAATAATTAAGCAGTCGGGTGCTCAGAATTATGACCAGCTGATGAAGGCAGTTTATGATCAGGCAGCAAAAGAAACAGGCCAACAGTTTAAAGCGATACCAAACAAGGTGCGCATGTATGGCCCTGATGAAGCAGCACAAAGCGACTACTTAACTCGTGCAGCTCGTTTAGGTAAACGGCCTGCGGAGTTCATGCGCGAACGATTGGCTGAGGGTAAGCCGTTTAATGTTTTTAAAGATGTGGACAATCCTCACCCGTACCTTGCTGAAAGAGACCCACAAACTGGGATGAATCAAAACGAACAATTTAGGGCCGTTCATGATTACTTTGGACACTTGGGCACAAAGAGGCCTAACACATTTGGCCCGAAGGGCGAAGAGAATGCTTGGCTTGCGCATCGTCAGATGTACTCGTCACTGGCTGAACCTGCTGTAACATCTGAGACGCGCGGAGCTAATAGCTTTGTGAATTACGTTGACCCAAAGAATTTGGCTTTACGTAAACAAGGAATGCCCACAACCGAATACGCTGAAAACAAACCTGTACTACTTCCTGCAGAAGCATCTGACCCCGCATACATGGGCGGTATGCCCGAATACCTAAAACGGATTATTAAATAATGGCACAAATTCCAGTCCTACCTATTCAAGCGGGTGGTAACCTGTCTGCTCTTTCGTTTGTCAAAGATCCGGATTCGGATGAACCAAACAAAGAAAAAGAGATTGAGAATATAGCAGACGCGCTTGATCTTGACATGGATGACGTAGAGCAAGAGATCATCGAAATGGAAGATGGCTCTGTTGTTATCAACATGCAGCAAGTGCAAAAGCCATCAGAGAATCCTGAGTTCTATGCCAACTTGGCTGAAATGATTGATGAAGCCACACTTGACTCGTTGGCTGACGAATACTTAGACCTTATTGAAGTTGACCGCGAGTCTCGTAAAAAGCGTGACGAGCAATACGAAGAAGGAATTCGTCGCACTGGTATGGGTAACGATGCCCCAGGTGGCGCAAACTTCCAAGGTGCGTCAAAGGTTGTGCACCCTATCATGGCGGAGGCCTGCGTTGACTTTGCTGCAAACGCATCGCGCGAGTTGTTGCCATCGGATGGATTGGTGAAGGGCAACATCGAAGGCGTATCGGATATGAAGAAACTTGACTCTGCTATGCGCAAGGTCAACTTCATGAACTGGCAGCTAACAAATCAGATTGAAGAGTACCGCGATGAGATGGAACAGCTGTTCACTCAGTTGCCGTTGGGTGGCTCTCAGTATTTGAAATGGCGTTTTGATCGAGACATGTGTCGTCCGGTTCCTGAGTGGATCCCGATTGATAATATTCTGTTGCCGTTTGCATCGACAAACTTCTACTCGTCACAGCGTATAACTGAGCAACAAGACATCACACAGGACACGTTTGAGCAGCATGTTGCAACGGGTGAGTATCGTGACATTGAAATATACAAAGCTGACTTAGACATAGACAAACAAACTAAGGCAGAAAAAGCAAACGATAAAATTGAAGGCCGCGAAGAACCAATTAAGAATGTTGATGGTTTGCGTCGTGTGTATGAGATCACCTGCTATTTAAAAATAGAAGACGATAACATTACTGAGGGTGATCGTGCCCCGTATATGTTAACGATTGATGAGTTGTCGGGTAAAGTTTTGTCGTTGTATCGTAACTGGGAAGCCGGCGACATCAAGATGAAAAAGCTCGACTGGATCGTTGAGTACAAGTTTATCCCATGGCGTGGCGCATACGGCATCGGTATGCCGCATTTGATCGGTGGCTTGGCTGCCGCATTGACGGGCTCGTTACGTGCGCTGATGGATACGGCACACGTCAACAACTCGATCACGATGCTGAAGTTAAAGGGTGGTCGTATTGGCGGTCAGACAGACCGGATCGAGCCAACACAGGTTGTTGAGATCGAGGGATCCCCTGGAGTTGACGACGTGCGTAAGTTGGCCATGCCCATGCCGTTTAATCCGCCGTCAACTGTTCTGTTCCAACTGCTAGGTTGGTTAACTGATGCGGCTAAGGGCGTGGTTAAGACCAGCGAAGGCCGTATTGCAGAGATGAACGCAAACACGCCTGTGGGCACAACGCAGGCGATGATTGAGCAGGGGTCTAAGGTATTCTCCAGCATTCACGCACGACTACACCGCTCACAAGCGAAGAGCTTGCAGATCCTGTCGCGCTTGAACTACTGGTATTTGGAGGATATGGATAACCAGTCAGGTGCGCAAATTGAGGTCGCTGACTTTGAAAACAGTAGTGATGTAACGCCGGTATCTGATCCTAATATTTTTAGTGAGACTCAGCGTCTAACACAAGCTCAGGCCACACTGCAGTTGGCTGAGAAGTTCCCCGATCTATATGACAAGCGTGAAGCTAACCTGCGCATCTTGCGTTTGATGAAGGTGCCGGATATCGATAAGATATTGCCAGATCCAAAGGGATCGCAAGAAAGCAACCCCGCGTTAGAGAATGTGCAGATGACTATGGGTGGCATGGCTGCGGCGTTCCCTGATCAAGAGCACATCGAGCACTTGAAGGTGCACTTGGCGTATATGATGGATCCAGCGTATGGCGGCAGTCCATTAATATCGTCGAAGTTAACGCCAATCATGTTGGAGCACATCAAGCAGCACCTGACGTTGCACTACCTTGCATCAATGCGCAACTACGTGAAGTATGCAACGGGTGGCGAGGATACGTTCAAGCTAAACGAAGAGCGTCAACTGGATGGCGCGGCGCAAGAGGCACTGGCCGTTGCCGCACAACTGGTAAACCAAGACTCGCAGCAAGTGTTCCAAGGCATTACGCCAATCGTTCAAAAACTGGTTGAACAGCAACAGCAGGCGGCGCAGAATCAGATGCAGCAGGCGGCTATGGCAGATCCTACGGCGCAGGCGTTGGTTCAGACACAGGTTGCAGAGACCAAGCGTAAGGCAGAAGAGGCGCAGGCTAGGTTCCAGCTTGAGCGCGAGAAGATGCAGGCTGAGATGGCTGACAAGGTACGTGACTTGGAGGCCAAACTTGCAGAGCTTCAAGCCAAGATGAGTCTGGAACAGCAACTGACTGATCAAGATAACGCGGCCAAGATTGCGATTGCAGACATCAACAACGCATCGAAGGAGCGTGTGGCGACCATTGCAGCGGGTCAGCAAATGAATCAAATGCAACAGCAACAGGCACACGAGCAAGGGATGCTTGCAATGGAAGCACAACAGCAGGCGTATAAAGACATGCAACAGCACGACATGCAGCAACTGCGAGAAGAACAGCAGCGCGCGCACGAAGAAACGCTACAAGCACAACAGCAATTTTTACAACAACAGCAGCAACTTCAACAACCCCCACAACCCCCACAGGAGTAAGATATGGAAAAAGAATTAGGCTTTCGTAAGGCGTACAAAATGACTGGCACACCAGGCTACGCAGGCGGCCCTTGCCAACCAGTAGAAAAAGGTCCATCGGGCTCAAAGCGCGCTGACAACGCTAAGGTTGCACTGGCTCAGGTACCAGAAGTCAATAGCAGGGGTTTAAAAACTAAATAGGGCGGAATTTCAAAAGTAAGTGGGTACTTACTTATGAAGGAGGGTTTTTGATGAAAGACCCGTTTTACGCCACGATGTTCAAAATTCAGGCCGAACTGAAGATACTTTCAGAGGCCTGTTTGAACGGAGTAGAAAGCTGGGACAAATACAACCAGCTTATAGGAAGAGCCAGAGGTCTGCAAGAGACCCTGGATATTATGAATGAAGTCTTGAGAGAAGACGAGGAAGACGATGAACACAGAAAGTAAATACCAGGTTGATGGTCGGAGTGAGACTGACTGCTTTCCGGAAGTAGATCCAGGAATAGACCTGAAGGGCAACAGAATCGTAGTCCAGCTTCGTAAGGCTAAGGACGTCAGCAAGGGGGGCATTATCCTTGTTGGTGATACCAAGGCAACGGAGAAGTGGAACGAGGTAATCGCTAAAGTCATTTCAGTAGGCCCCTTGGCCTACAAAGATGTCAACACACTTGAGTCATGGCCGGAAGGCGCATGGGCAGAACCAGGCGACTTGGTTCGCGTTATCAAGTACGGCGGTGATCGTTGGGCTGTACCACACGGCGACGGTGAAGTTGTATTTATTGTTTTGCAGGATCGAGAAGTGATCTGCAAAATTAAAAACTTTGAGGTGGCAAGGACAATGTTCCCCGCCTTTGTAGAGTAAGGATTTCGTATGAAAACCAGTGAGCGGCCCGAAGAGGGCGTGCCCGTCAAAGAACGTGACGACGGCACAGCATTAGCGTCAATTGATGATAACCTTGATCCGTTTGAAGATGAAGAGGATAACAAAGGTGAGATTGATGGTTTTGCCGAGGGTGGTCGAGCAGACCAAGAAGATGGTGATGAATCAGAAGAAGACCGTGAGGCTATTCGAGCCGCACGAAGAGAAGAGCGTAAGCTAAAGAAAGAGCTTTCAAAGCAGCGCGAGGTAAGTGCCAAGCACAAGATCAGCGCGCTAGAACGCCGTAATGAAGATCTGGCTAGGCGACTGGCACAAGTAGAGAACACTGCAACAAGTTTTCAGTTTGCTCAAATGGATCGTTTCATTGAAGATGAAGCGACACGCGTTGAGTACATGAAAATGAAGATGACCCAAGCAGCAGAGCAAGGGGACGTTGCGGGTCAGATGGAACTACTTGATCATTATCATGACGCGAAGAATAAGTTGGCTCAGGCTCAGTACCTGAAACAACAACAACTGGAAGCGGCACGGAACCCACGCAACAATGTTCCAACGCCCAACAGTGAGTCAGTGCAGCAGAATGCTACGTCTTGGATGAAAGACAATCGTTGGTACGATCCAAGTGGCAAAGATACAGACAGTCGAATTGCAAAAGTAATTGACAATGATTTAGCAAGTGAAGGTTGGGACCCAGCGGATCCAGAGTATTGGGACGAGCTGGACAATAGATTGAAAGAACGCCTACCTCATAGGTATTCGGGAAAATCTGGTGGCGATAGAAATCGTCGAAGCGGAACCTCTAGCGGTCGCTCAGATACAAGTGGAAGCCCAGCGATGGGTAAAAACACTTTTACTTTGAGCCGTGAAAGAGTACAAGCCTTAAAAGACGCTGGCATGTGGGATGACCCAGATAAGCGTGCGAAGGCAATCCGTAACTATGCAGACTTTGACCGTAAGAATCGTAGAGGCTAAAAATGGCAAACAATCGTATATCCCGTGACTTAGATGATCGCCTTCAAGGGCGAGTAGAAGAAATCAAAGATCGGAAGGCTACGGCCTCCGTTACTCCTGATGAAGCAGTGAAGCGTGAAAGGCTGGAGGCCTTTCGGGACAAATGGGCCAACAACGCACTGCCGGACATTCCAGAAGGCTTAGTCCCTGGAATGCACCTCTGCTGGTTATCAACAACTAACCAGTATGATTCAATCGACAAACGTATGGCGTTGGGCTATGAGCCAGTGAAAGCCGCCGCTTTAGGCAAAGGTTTTGACCACTTAGGCAAGATGAGTTCAGGCAGGTTTGAAGGTTGTATATCTTGTAATGAGATGATCCTCTTTATGATTCCAGATGACATCTTCCAAGAAGTAGCGCGAATGTTGCACCACGACGATCCGCTGGAACACCAGCGAAATATCACCGCACAGGTGCGTTCAGCAGCAGATCCAGGTAAAGGTGGACGCTCAATTTTGGAAGGCGGTCTTTTGGAAATGGAAAAAGAGTCGAATAGAGCCGCACACAATATGCGGTTTTAACCCTAAAACTATAAGGAACCAAAAAGATGAGCGCAACTTATGCTCCATTCGGGCTCAAGCCCGTCTACCACCCAAGTGGTCTGGTCCGCAGTTTAAATTACACCGGTGCCTATGACACCGCTGCAATTTTTTACTCCGGCACTCCAGTCGCTTTGGACGAAGCAACAACCGCAGGCACATCAACTCTTGTTGTTGCCAGCAACACCCCTACAGCCAACATGCGCCTCGCTGGTGTATTTGGCGGTGTGGAATACACTGACGCTTCTGGCCGTCGCACTGTTAGCAAATGGTTTGGTCCAGCTTTGGGCACAGCTACTGACATCGTAATGTGGATTTTCATGGACCCAGAAATTGTTTATGAAGTTCAAGCTAACGGCTCATTGACTAACATCGTAGTTGGCCAAGAGTTTAACTTTACTGCAGTCTCGTCAGGTCAAATTATCGGCAACGGTGGTTTGGGTACTTCAACAGCAGCGTTAAGCACTACCGCAGTTGCCGCAGGCACACAAGCTCAAATGCAAGTAGTCAATTTGGGTCGTGCAATCGACAACGCATGGGGTGATGCCTACACTGTTGTTCAAGTCAAACTTGCTAACGATACTTTCGTTGCTCCTAACGTAGAATAATTAAAGAAAGGAAGTAGCTATGGCAACCCCAATGCGTAGTACGGACTTTCGTGCGGTAGTTGAACCTATCCTTAACGAAGTCTTTGATGGTGTCTATCAACAACGTGATGATGAGTGGAAGGGTTTCGTAGACCAGATCACTGGTATCCCACGTAACTATCACGAAGAGGTAATGCTCTTCGGTATGAATACTGCTCCTGAAATGCCAGACGGCACACCCGTCTCGTATGACCAGGGTGGTACTCTGTTTATCACTCGCTTTATTTACAAGATCTATGGCTTGGCATACGCCCTGACCAAAGTTCTGATGGAAGATGGCGATCACATCCGTATCGGCTCCACATTCTCGAAGCACCTCGCTCAGTCAATGATCGAAACTAAAGAGACACTGTGCGCCAACTTGCTGAACTTTGCGTTTACTGCCGGCTACGTCGGCGGTGACGGCGTGACACTGATCAACAGTGCTCATCCGATCTCCCAAGGTCGTACATTCAGCAACCAGCTGTCAACTGCAGCAGCTATGTCTCAGACTTCGGTCGAACAGATGCTGATTCAGATCCGTTCCGCTGTGGACAACAACGGCAAGCGTATCCGTCTGAAAGCAGAACAGTTGATCGTTCCTCCTGCCTTGGAATTCCAAGCTGAGGTAATCCTGAAGTCGGTACTGCGTTCAGGCAGTGCTGACAATGACCTGAACCCAATCAAGTCAACTGGTATGCTCCCTAACGGTGCTCACGTTGTGACCCGTTTGAGCTCCAGCAAGGCTTGGTGGATCCAGACCAATGCAGAGAACGGCCTGATGCTAGTCATGCGTCGTCCTCTGGAGCGCAGCTCAGAAGGCGACTTCGAGACTGACTCAATGCGTTACAAGGCCTCCGAGCGTTATGCGACCGGCTGGCACGATCCACGTAACGTGTACGGCACAATCGGTCTGTAAAGAAAGACTGAGGCCCTTCGGGGTCGTCCCTAGATGCCCCGCCTACAAAGCGGGGCATTTTTTCTTGCATTAATGGGTACTTATAAGTAGAGCTTCAAATGACGCCGATTACCGAATAGCTCACGGTTTACTTCCAGGAGACGGCGCCGTTAATCTTCCCTAGGAGAAGTCATGTCAAGCACATTTACTAGTCCAATTCGGATTTTCAAGCGCAACAACCCAACAAACGACGGCACCATCGCCCCAGACAACACTGGCGTAGCATTGGTAGGACAGCAGCAGTTTTTTGCTCCAATTACAGCGGCTCGTACAGCTGGCGCAATCCCAACATTTAAAGTTGGCAGCACAACAGCCACTGCTCTTACGATTCCAGCTGGATCAATGGTTACCCACGTTTTTTTCTACCAAACTTCAGCACCATCGGCGTTGACAGGCGGTGTGATTACTGTGGCTATTGATGGCACAGACGTAGGTACGCTTACCCCAAACACCACTGGCGGCAGAAGCCAAGTTTCATTTACCGCTACCGCAGCAGTTGCTACACTGTTGAACAACGTCGGCACTTCTGACGTAACGGTCACCTTTACTGCTACTGCTATTACTGCCATCACTGGCACATTGGCAGGTACTTTTGATGTTGAGTACATACCGCGTAATGTAGACGGTTCTATCACAGCATACGGCTCAGGCTACACAAATAGCTAAGGAGATACCATGCGCCAAATCACTGTAGGTACCGATGTATTGGTGCCGATTGATCAGTACATCGCACCAGTCAACGTATCTTACGTTGCAACTGGTGGCGGTACTGTGCAAATCTCGTACACGGACCCATTTCCATTAGATGCACAGGGGTACCCTGTACCCACTGCGCCGACAATGACTTGGGTAACAGCGCCTGCCAGCCCGATTGCGAATCAGCCCTTTAGGGCTATTCGAGTCAATGGCGGAACAAACTCCACGCTTACTGTAATTCAAGCCGGAGTACGTTAATGGGTAACGCCTATTACGGCGGAATCTATTGCGATACGCGCGGGGAGGCTGTCCTCTCCGTCGCGATTTGCGACAGGTGTAGCAGGAAAGTTCCTTACACCTTATTGCGTCCGGACCCAAACTCACCGGGCTTAATGGTATGCCCAGCCGACTTGGATCAATACGATCCATGGCGTCTGGCTGCACGCCAAACAGAAACAATCACACTGCGTCATGCGCGACCTGACGTATCTATTGCCATTCCAGGTAAAGGCAAACCCATCCCCAACGCACCTAACGTGGCGACCATTAATGAGGGTCCGAACATGATTGGTACGGGCGCGGGTGATCCATTTACACCCGCAGAGTACGGCAATGAGAGCACGACGCCTACCCCTGGCAATATCAAGAAGACCTGATCATGGCCGACATAAGCATACTTCAACTACCACCAACGTCATACGTTAACGCGAATGATGTGACGGTAGTTGTTCAAGACGGCATCACAAAGAAAGTATCTGCCAACGTATTTCAAGGCGGCATCATTGGCCCTATTGGGCCTATTGGCCCAGCTGGTCCCACAGGCCCCGCTGGCCCCACTGGCCCCACTGGTCCTCAAGGCCCTCAAGGCACACCAGGACAACAAGGACCTACGGGCCCCGCTGGTGCCGCCGGTACTGCAGGCGCTACAGGAGCCACAGGTGCAACAGGCCCCACTGGCCCCACTGGCGCGACAGGACCATCGGGAACAGGCCCTACAGGCCCTACAGGCCCTACAGGTGCCGCTGGCACAGCAGGCCCCACTGGCCCTACGGGCGCAACAGGACCATCGGGCACAGGCCCTACAGGGCCTACAGGGCCTACAGGTGATATAGGTCCAACAGGTGCAACAGGACCATCGGGCACAGGCCCTACAGGGCCTACAGGGCCTACAGGTGATATAGGTCCAACAGGTGCAACCGGCCCATCAGGCACAGGCCCAACTGGCCCCACAGGCCCTACAGGTGCAGCCGGCACGGCAGGCGCAACTGGCCCTACAGGCCCTACAGGTGCAGCCGGCACGGCAGGCGCAACTGGCCCTACAGGCCCTACAGGGGCAACTGGCCCTACAGGCCCAACAGGTGCAGCGGGTACAGCAGGCGCAACTGGCCCTACAGGCCCTACAGGTGCAGCCGGTACGGCAGGGGCAACTGGCCCTACAGGCCCTACAGGCCCTACAGGCCCTACAGGCCCCACTGGCAGTGGTGACGTAGTTGGTCCAGCTTCTTCGGTTGACTCTGAAATAGCATTGTTTAACGGCACTACGGGCAAACTAATTAAACGTGCAACGCTAACCGGTCTTGTTAAAGCAACAACTGGCGTAGCAAGTGCCGCAACAGCCGGCACTGATTACGTTACTCCCACTGGCACTGAGACACTAACGAACAAACGTATTAATCCTCGCGTCGTTACTGCGGCATCGACTGCGACATTAGCACCAGATATTTCAGCGGGTGATCAATATAATTTAACCGCTCAAGCAGCAGCATTAACTGTTTCTGCTCCTATTGGAACACCTGTAGACGGCAATAAATTAATATTTAGAATATTAGATAATGGTACAGCTAGAGCGATAACGTGGAATGCAACATATACAGCTATCGGTGTGACGCTACCGACTACAACAACAGTAAGTAAAACCACGTATGTTGGTTGCATATACAACGCAAACAACACCCGTTGGGATGTTATTGCTGTAACTACACAAGCGTAAAATTATGCCTACTGTAATCGTTCTAACTTCAGGTTCTGGTAAATTTTTAATACCCGCTGACTTTCCATCGGGTGGCACTTTGCAAGTCGAATGTGTTGGCGCTGGAGGATTAGCCAACGCAGGTGGTGGAGCGTATTCTAAAACAAATGCAATTACAGGAATTAGCCCTCTACAAACTGTTTATTTTCAGGCAGGCGGCACCGGTACTGATTCATGGTTTAACAAAACATCAAACGCGGCACCAACTTCTACTGCTGATGGTTGTTTAGCTAAGGCAGGAACCCCCGATAGCACAACAGACCTTGCCCCCGGAGGACAGGCATCAGCTGGTATTGGTAATGTTAAATACTCAGGTGGTAATGGAGGCACATACGACTCAGAAGATAATAGAGTTTATGGTGGTGGTGGTGGAGCTGCGGGGCCAAATGGTAATGGCGCTAATGCGGGGGGTGTTCCTAATCGTGGTGGTGGTGGCGCAAATGGTGGTAGTACGGGCAGTGGAACTACAGGCGGCAATGGTCGCGGAGGTTCTGGCGGGGGCACAACTGGTAATGGTTCAAATGGTGGCGGTGGCGCAGGTCGTCAGACAGGGGTTTCTACTTCGCCGGGCAGTGGTGGTGTAGATTTGATATGGACTGATTTCGCTGGTGTGCAATGGGGTGTATGTGGTGGCGGTGGTGGGCCTGATGCTGACGGATTGGGTGGTACTGCTTACGGCGGCGGTGCGTGTAGAGCATCTGATATAACTAGTAGTGGTGGTGTTTTTGCTAATCCAAATACGGCTAGAGGGATAGTTGTACTTACTTATGAACCTGTAAGCGCAACGGCTAGTTTTACTGATGTAGTAATTGGTCAACTTGAATCAAATACTGCACAAAACCCATATCAGTATTTAGGTTATTGGTACGTGCCTTTAGGCGTTAGCAGTGTAGACGTTGCAGCGGTTGGTGGATCAGCAACAGCATTAAGTAGTTTTGGTGGCGGTGCGTATGCGTTTAGAACTATCAGCGCTACTGCAGGTGGTCCTTTATATCTTTTTGCTGGGTCGGGGCATCAAACCGCAAATGTAGATACTTGGGTAAATACGTCTAATGCAAAACCTTCCTCTGACTCAAGCAGTGTTGTACTAGCAAAGGGTGCAGTGAGCAACACTGGAGGCACATCAGCTGCCTCATACGGCTCTACTAAATTTTCAGGCGGTAACGCTGGAGCAGCCAATATTCGCGCTGGAAATGGTGGTTCAGCTGGCCCAAGTGGCACAGGCAAGAATGGTGGTACTGGAATCACTTCAGGAACAAATGGACTTGGTGGCGGCGGCGGGGGAGCCAATGGAGGTAGTTCGACCGCAGGCAGCAATTCAGGAACATATGCCTCTAGAACTGGGGGAGCTGGTGGAAATAATCGACTAGGATCAGGTGGGGGAACTGGCGCGACTAGCACCGTTAATGCAACCAATGGTTCCAATGGAGGTGGTGGAGGTGGTGGTTCTTTAAACTCAGGTGCAACTGCAGGTTTATTAGCGGGATATGGCAGCATTGAAAGTATTTGGACTTCATCTACAGGGGATGTTTACGGAGTAAATGGCGGTAACGGCGGACAGTCTGTAAGATCAAATAATGCTCAAGGTTTTGTTACACCTCCTAGCACTACTGTAATTGGTTCAGGATCAGCGGATAAAGGTTTGATTGTTTTTACCTTTACGTATGTTCCTCCAGTGGTTACTAACAAAGGCAACTTTTTTATGTTCTTCTAAACTATGATAACTTTCACTTGGTCAGTCACAAAAATAAATTGTATTTCTAACCAAAATGGAAATGCAAACGTGGTTAAGGACGTACACGTAGCCTGTACCGGTGTTGACGGTGAGCACACATTTTCAATCACAGGCTGTTACGGATTAGAGTATAATGAGGATAGTTTTATCCCATATAACGAATTAACCGAGGAGCAGGTTTTAGGGTGGGTGTGGGGTTCTGGTTGCATAAATCAAGAAGCAATTGAGTCTGCCATTGATCAAAAAATCCAAGAAATTATTGATCCGCCTATCGTCAGTTTGCCTTTGCCTTGGTAAAAAAGGAAACTAGTTAAATGAAGATAGCAGTTTACGCGATATCTAAAAATGAAGAGGCCTTTGTAAAAAGGTTTTGTGATTCCGCAAAAGATGCGGATCTCATTCTTATAGCGGACACAGGCTCGACTGACAAAACAGTAGAACTAGCCAAAGAGTGTGGTGCTGTGGTGTATAACATCAGCGTCAAACCATGGCGTTTTGATGTGGCGCGTGAGGCCTCATTGACGTTAGTGCCTGCCGATTATGACGTGTGTATTTGCTTAGACTTAGATGAAGTGATGGAGCCAGGTTGGCGAGAAGAAGTCGAAAGACTTTGGAAGGACGACACAACACGATTGAAGTATAAATTTGACTGGGGCAGCGGTGTCGTATTTCATTCTGATAAAATTCATTCACGTTCTGGTTATCGTTGGAAGCATCCCTGCCACGAAATTCTTGTACCGACCACTGGCTTTACAGAAAGCTATGAGTGGACTGACAAACAACTAGTCACACAT
>Ga0315905_10003870_pt1 | contig 15370 bp, 20 predicted proteins | sample LakEriMetagenome_5_FD_203522 | JGI IMG/M metagenome (GOLD analysis project Ga0315905, IMG submission 203522) | Freshwater fungal communities from buoy surface, Lake Erie, Ohio, United States - Buoy 4 MA121 | ecosystem: Environmental > Aquatic > Freshwater > Lake | place: USA: Lake Erie, Ohio... | reverse complement strand
CTTTCTCATCCGACAACTCTACATCGTCCCTTAACTCCAGTGACTTGACTTGGCACACCACCACCTCCACTCCTGACCCCCTACCATTGCCGCCGTCCTTATGGCCGTCGTTTGCATCCCATTCTCGGTCCCCTGAAAGTTCATTACCGTATAATATATTATCTTTTTGATACGTTTTGAATACCGTGCAGGTGCCCATGGAGTTTTCGGTACAGTCACTCGAGTGGGCAAGTAACGGGAGAGTTCTGCTGCTGCGTGACCGAAGCTCGCATTGCGTCGCTTATCTCACCGCACCATGACTCGTCCTCCTTTTCTACCGCATACATCAACACAGCTGAGGCATGTCTGCAGGCGTGTGTACACGCGGATGCGCTAAGCATATGTGGCCGTAGTGTGTCGGGGAAGGCAAGGGGCAGAAAATCGTATCGCTGAAACATTGACGCACTGGCACGTTAGCAATTATTTCCGAAAGTCTTTCAAGGGTATTCAACTTCGGTCTAAGTAATCTTACTATCTCGCACCCTCGCGCTTTCTTCCTTGCCCTTACACGTCTCTCGCGACGGCTGGTCCTTGATTGCAATTCCCTTACGTAGGAGTGTACAGGAAGTCGCTGGGACATGGGATAGTACTGCCATGGTAGGGTTTTCCCGCCTTCCGAGGTCCTCTCCGATTCTTGCATTGTGGGAATATTTCAAATCAACGAGCTAACGAAATACATCTTGATTTACTGGTTGATGCGTAATACATTGATACATCTTGATTTACTGGTTGATGCGGCCCGTGTAAAGGCTGCCAAGGGTCATTCAACAGAGCAGACTACAGAATGTACGTCCTGAGGAGTCCGCCTACCGCATCCAAGGAATGAAAGAGGCCAGTGTACTGAACGTGCCATAATCATCCTCAACACGAGTGTTGAGGTCTTTCACGCCCTTCATTATCAAGTTTCGCACTCCAATCTTCGCAACACCAACTGTCAAGAGACATTGGTTAGAGGGGGGAGAGTCTGGAGGGCATTGCGAAAGAGGCGGAGGGTGGAGGGCATTGCGAAAGAGGCGTATGCCAGCGTGCACGTGCACTGGTCGCTCGTGAGGGGGTATACATGGGAGGGACTAACTTTCAACAAGGCGCTTGTCAGTAAGCTTGTGAAGATCGTCATAACCGATATTGTTGGCTCGAAGAATCTTGGTGTACTGAATGGCATCCCGGACTCCTTGCGCCTTTAACCAGTCTGTACGGCCAACAGCAGCGTACGCCCGGCCAAACACACATATTCGACGCAAGTGCTAATAATGTCAATCGTGCAGAAGAGAGTGCGTCTTCGGACACGTTTTCCACCGAAACCATTGAATTTCAGTCAACATGCGGCATGCAAAAGTGAGCGCGTGAGTGAGAAGGGACCTTAGGAATCCAGAAATGCTCTCCTCAAGGCAATGCACCACACCTGCACGCCTGGCGCTCTCACGCAATCTAAAGTGGTAGTCATACCGGTCGCGAGTCGATTGTCGTCTTCGAATTCCAATTGCACGAGCCTGTTGGCAATCAAAGCACATCAGGGTATTCCGTGCACGATCGCCGTGGCTTAATTCTCCCCACAACGACACGGAACACGAAACGAATAAGGGAAAGACCTGTCTTCGAATAATGCTTGCGAATTTGAAAGTGGCGGGCGGTGTTTGATGGACATGCTCGTGAATTTTTGCTGGATTCAGTGGCAATGCGCAGAGGGAACAAAGTCACGTGTCGAGTGCAATCAAACGAACGCTAAGAATAGCGTGACTTATTTGAGGAGATGCCATTGAAATACTTCCGGTCCGGATGCAAAATCACCAGAGGTTCAGGGTTTAGTGGCATAGCCCTGCACCATAAAAACGTACCTTTCGCATTTCGGTCGAAAATTGTGATTGGATGAACTCTTTGATTTTTACATGTAATGCGTCGTCACGAATGTCTTCCGATTTCTGCGGGTGCAAGCAAAATCACACACTTCGCTTGGACCACACTGTGCCATTGAGACACCGGGTTATCATCTATACATAGAACAACACGCAAGAGCATATGCGTGAACACCTTTGTTCAAGTATTGATAAGAGCGAAAACTTTGTGGGTTGATATGTGTGGCGTGCTGTGTTGTATCCACCTTCTGCACAACAATGTCCCTCGCAGTTTTGCCAGATATATTACGCAGGAGGACGCTTATATGATGGTGCTCGACAAGATGTTGGATGACATCGAAATTGGCTCCTGCTGTCGTTGCGTGGTGCAGCAGCGTGTTTCGTCTGCAGAAAAGGAGACAGGAATGGTAAAAGGGATCGCACACGCATACACAGACACACAATCTACACATCGCGCGCACACACACCCTCCTGTCTTTCGCTCTCTGCTCTCTCTCGCTCTCTCACTCTCTCTTGCTCTCTTCGGCACAGGCAATTTGTTTGTCTAATATACTCACCCCTTGTCCAGAATATTGCCAAGGTTCCCAGGCGGGTACTGTTCGGAAAGTAGTTTGTACAAAGAAAAATCTGGCTGTTGCACCGCCACTTGTATTGCAAGAACTCCTTCTGCGTCTGGAACTGCATGATGAACGGAGGCAAGAAAGGCAGGGTGGGCAAGAGAATGAGAAGGGGGAGGAACGGGACCAGGAGAAAGAAGTAAGCGAGAATCAAAACGCACTCTCTTGCCACCACAAAGCAACCTTGGGTCTTGCACATGTCTGCATGTACGCGTGAGGGAGTGAGCTCACTGGTCACATCACACTTGGCGTCGATCAGAGTGCTGGCAGACTGGAGGCGGCCGCAGCGAATAGCAACATGGAGCGGCATTCCCTTGGATCCAAGTGGCGCATTCACCAAGTATCTAATGGTTCCGCAGAGTCATTGACTGAATGATATTGTTCTATCGGCACACACGTGTCATCATTTCGATCTATCGGCACGCACATTGCATGGTTCTGCGTGCGCAGAGCACCATCAATTTCGGTAGGTGCTAGCATGTCGTTAAAATAGTCTTGACAACAGGCTCATTCTCTTATCAAAGAGGACAGAGTATTAGTCCACGAACAGGAGACATTAAGTGGATACAAAGATTACGATAGCCAAAATTCATACATACCCGTGTGCTAGGATCGACAACATTTGCTCTACATCTCCGAGCGCAACTGCCTTCGCAAATTCAATCCCAGCTCCAACATCAGCCTCCAAGAACATGTAAGTATCCCCGGTGCCTTTCTTCCTGTGAGGACTCTTCGGCCTCCCATTTGGCCCCATGGAGCGTTGCAGCGGATCCGATCCGGACGCGTCGCGACTTAGACGCGTCGCGACCGAGTACCAACCGCGAGCAGTTGGTACTCGGGTGCCCAAAGGACCATGTTGTGTTTCGTCAAAAGATTTTAAGATTTCAAGCATCTCCCTGTCTGCGCGCTCGGCCGCTGTTTCTTGGTGCGCAATCACATTTGTGTCTGGAAGACCTGTCATGCACGGGCTGATGAGCCTAGAAGACACTCTGTGTATGCACACACATGAAGACAGCTATGCATATCCTTACATCAATGCACACCGACTCACCAAACTCAGACATTTTTTGTGAAGCCAAGTCCACGTATTTGTCGATACTTGCCAGCCCCTCAAACCGTTCATGAGCTGATGCACCATTCCAGTCATCGTAGCGCACCTTGCGGTCTCTTTGCTTGTGATTTGAATCTGTCTGCAAAAAAAAACTCTTCACACAAATGACCTAAACGAAACTCTCTTCCTCTCTGTATGTCGGTCGGTCTCTCTGCCTGTCTGTCTGTCCGTGTCCGTCGCTCAATCTATCTCTTTTACCCCTCTCTCTTGCGAGCGAGTGTGTCTGCGCGCGCGCCCGCGAGTGTGCTCTCTCTCTCTCACACACACGTCCTCCGCCCTGTCTCTCCCTCCCTCCCTCCTTCCCTCCTTTCCTCCCCCCCCCTCCCTCCCTCCCCTCGTCAATCTCTCCTTTTCTCTATTTGTCTGTCGCCTGCGTGCGTCTCTCTCCCACACCTCCAAGATTGACAAAGAGTGTTGTGACCATCCCTCAGATTCGAAGAAGGTGCACTTCCCCGGCAGGGGTATGCGCGCAGTCAACTTCCATACGTACTCGTCTGTTTAAAAGTGAGATCAGCGACTACATGACGCGTATGAACAAATCGCTGGTGAAAGGAGTACACGGAAGCTTGCGAAGAATCGCACTATCCCGTGGATTTGCAGCAAATTCAGGACTAGATTCATGCAGATACACACAAACACACACACCTTGGACGCGCTTATCGAGTGTTGAATCTTGACGAACAGCAGCAATGCGATCTTTGATCGGACACGAAGGGTCGCGCCAATCAGGAAGTAATCGAATAAAAATTAGACCGGATGCATAATGACCTGTTGACATTTTCAATGAGCATGCCTTACTGCTGGCAAAGCTCCCGCCACCCCCTCCTCCAAAGCCATTCCGACCACATCTCAAGCCCCCAGCGCCCCCGCCAGAATATCCCCCACCCCCACCCCCTGCAAACTTCCCGCCGCCACCACCCCCGAAGCCCCCACCATATACCCCGTGGCCGCCCCCAACAAAGCTTATCGACCCGGGTCTGTCAGCATGCCACGCGGCACTGCCGTAAAAGCCCGCTCCGCCGTGCGCAGCATATCTTGCGTCGTTCGTGCTTGATTCGCCGGCCTCACCTTGCTGGCCACCTTTGCAAATCACATCTCCCCCTTGGCCATCACCACCGTATTCGGCTAACTGGCCATCCTGACCCGCACTACACTGCCCCGCCCCGCCCCCCCCACCCGCTACGAGCAGCGGACTCCATTTGCGAAAAAAGCACGTGTCCTTGGGGAGTTTGTAGCGAAAGGTCACGCCTTGCATTAGATGTACCGGCACTGGTACGGCCACGCTTGCTTCTCGCGTTCCCCATGGTACCCGAACATGCGCGACGTGCCTGGCGCCAACCGCCCTCTGGTCCTCATCAGGCACCGTTACTTTGCAAGTCTTCGGTCGCGGCAACTTGACATCCCATCCTGGAGTTTCAGCTTTTCGATATGCCACAAACGTCCCCCCGCCACCACAGCCCTGAGATTCTCCAGACGAACCAGGGAGGAAACGAAGCACGTGGTTTTTCGTGAGATTAAACTCTGCTTCCAAGCAGGCCCCGCCTCCGCCGGGGTAGCTGTCCCACTCTGATGTCTGACCCGGCAGGTCGATCGAAGGCTGCCAACACAAAATTCACATGCACGGGGGCACATCAACGCCACAACTGACCAGAAACTCTGCGCTGCAATTGAAATGTTTAGTACTAAAATAGCTGCGCCGTGCAAAATGTGCACCTGGTCGCGGCCCACACCCATGGCGCCTCGACACAAGATGAGGTATTTCCCGTCTACAGGCAACCGAATCTCGGACACCGCTGCGGAAGTGTAATAAATATAGACCCCTGCAGGATTTCCGATCCGGATCGAGTAAATGGGGCGCGGGGAAGGGGATGGGCGGGGCGAAAGCGGCACCAAGATGGCAACACAAAGCATGTGAGAGCTATGCTGTGGCCGGCACAGCCGGCGAGGCTCCATACTCTGGAGCGCGCCACTGTTCGATGCCTGCCTACCTTTGCGAAAGTCTTGCTCGCGAGTCTTGTGCACGTTAGGGTCGTTGGGCTGCAACGCACAAGTCCTCATAGTCAGTCCTCTGGCGTCCGCGCTGCCTTGGCACCGGACCCGCGCTTCGAAGCACAACCGGGCGGTTCGCAGGCATCCACGTGTGCGCGCAGGGCAGTGCGCCGGCGGAAGCGCGCGCAAGCCCTGTGCGGACCTGCGGCTCATCCAGGTCCTCTTGCTCGGCCGACTGCCCGAGGCTGGAAGCGCCCGAGCCCATGTGCTGCTGTTCAAGACAGCCTGTCTTTAACCACCCGTGCCCAAACGTGTGGCTTCGCCGCGAGCGGTGATCACAAGGTGGTGGCCTAGGTCCGCGCCCAGCACATCTTAGAGAATTTGTAGGACCAGGTTGATCGGGAAAACCACTCGTTTGCAGGGGGTTATCTTTAGTATTTGCAGTAGACTAAAAAGAGTCGGAGCAAGAGCTCGGAGAAACTGAACGGTAAAAAGTGCGATCTGCGCACTGTTTTACACGTTTTACGTGGGGGCGACTGTGGTCGTAGCAACTTGTAGGGATGTGCTGGGCGCGGGGTCTGTGCTAGGCCACCATTCGTGACGGTCACTTTTGTGGCGCCCCTCGTGTGGGCACGGGTGGTTAATAATCCAGAAGACATACCCGGTGATGGAGGCAAGCAGTGGTTTGAGGACTTCGCGGAACTCGGCGGGCGTTTACAAAATTCTCGATGGGCTGTACATCAGCGGCATCGAGGGCGCGAAGGAGGTCACGACGCTCCGGCAGCAGGGGGTCACGCACATCATCAACATGGTCGGGCCCGGGGTTTACGACCATCCGCTCGCAGGCGGGCGCGAACAGTCCTACTTTCCGCATCTTTTCAAGTGCATCCCTCCCCCGCCCCCGCCTGTAGTTGTGGTGCGGTGCAGTCGCATGTGCGTGTCGCCCTTGTCCGCATGGCCCGCAGTGTCCAGTGGAGCTCGATACCCGCGTTTTCCCGCGCGCCTGTGCCTTCGCCGTTCCCTGCGGGTGATCCAAGGCCGCTCTTCTTGCGTTTGCTGGGAAAAAACGAAGGTACAAGATCATCACGGCGGATGACAGCCCGGACCAAGATCTCATGCGTTATTTTCCCGAGGTCGCCGTGCGCGCCCGAGTTTTGAGTGGGCCTTGCGTATGTGGTTCCTCATGACATTTTTTGTCTGCCTGGGTCTATGAGCACATGCCTGTGACTTCTTGCGATAGACAATACACTCACCTGTCCCTTTTTTCGCTATGCCGGTCCGTCTGAGGTCGTCTTCGTGTACCGCTGCTGTTTTTCCTGTGCAGACGTCGCGTTTTATTCATGAAGGACGCACATCAGGAGGCGGATGCCTCGTGCATTGCTTCGCTGGCGTGTCTCGCAGCGCATCAATCATCATGGCCTATTTGATCGATACCCTGGTGGGCGTCCGCGTGTGGCCTTTCTTATTTTGCTGCTGACCCCGGCGCTACTTGGCTTGGCTGCAGTCTCTTCCGCTCAGCGCATCCCCACATAGTTTACGTTGCAATGTAGCTGAGGCCGATGCTGCTGCACAGGGTATGGATGCAGCAACAGCATTCGATGTGATCAAGCGTGGACGACCTCAGGTGGCCGTTATGTCTTGCTCCACTTGCGCACAGTGCATACTTGCTGACAAGACAAAGACGCCCATCGCGTACACACAGGCGTACCCGAATCAAGGCTTCCAGGAGCAAATCAAACTCTACGATGCATATTGTCGTGGCGGGGGGGCTCAAGGCATGCTTGGCGCGATGGGCGCGGTGCGAATATGCTTTTTGCCGCATTGTTTGTCCGACATTTTTGGCAACAATCACATGCAATGCTGACTTGAGTCTTTCAACTTCCTGAGAGTCTTTAAAGACTTAACTGCGACTGATTGTTATTTGGCTGGGTCTTGAATGTAGATGGGATCGGAAGGCCAACCCATGATAAACCCGCTGTCTGAAAAACTTCAGACGGGAGGTAAACACCGCTTTCGTATTTCGTGGGTTGCATGACTGGTTTTCAATGAAGTTTTTGCAGTTTCTTCCATACTGTTTCGCTTCCAATAGATTATTGATTGGCTCTTGTCTCGTTGTTCTCTGCTCTCTTCCGCATCCGTGTCCCTTTCTGTCCAACTCGCTCCCTTGCGCTCTCCCGTTTCTCTCTGGCTCCTCTTCAACCTGGTAAAGCAGGAATACCAGGCATGAGCCTGGGCAACCCCGGCAGCCCTGGGGCAGCTGCTGGAATGCCAGGCATGGGCGGTGGAATGGTAGGCATTGGCAGTGGGATACCGGGAGCGATGGGTGCAGGCGGCGCGGGGTTTGCGGCAGGCATGGGAAGTGCAGGCATGGGGAGTGGAATGCCAGGCATGGGAAGTGCAGGCATGGGGAGTGGAATGCCGGGAGCGATGGGGCTGTCTGGGGTCAACGGATTCATTCAACACACACAATTCCCAGACATGCCAGGTTCCCGAGGCATTGCGACGTCTCCGGGCATGGGGAGTTTAGGAGCGGGCATGGGTTTCCCCAACCAGATGTCTCTTCTCAAAGGTCTCATTTTCTTATCGACGTTTCGGCTTGAAGTAGTGCAAGTACCTTGCGCTTCCTGCATTCTAACTCAGAACCCTTTTGCTCTCTGTGTGGTCTCTCCTGCCCGCCCATTCTTAACTATCTGTGGCTCTTTCTTTCTGTTTATTCACAGACCTTCGAGGCAGTATGAGGATGGGCTTAGAGCAATTCGGATCAGATGAAATAGGAATGGGCTCAATGCAGGCATCAATGCTGGGGATGCCTGGAGTTGGCATGGTGGGAGGGATGATGGGCAATGGCAAGGCGGGAGGGATGATGGGTAACGGCATGGCTGGCGGCGGCATGGGTTCAGCCAATATGGGCGGGATGGGTGGAATGGTGGGCGCGATGAATGGCGGTGTGGGGGGCATGAACATGAATGCCATGATGCCTGGAGGTGGCATGGCGGGAGGGATGATGGGTAACGGCATGGCTGGTAGCCTGGGTGGTGGCATGGGTGTTGGCATGGGTTCAGCCAATATGGGCGGGGTGGGTGGAATGATGGGCGCGATGAATGGCGGTGTGGGGGGCATGAACATGAACGCAACCAACATGGGCGGGATGGGTGGAATGATGGGCGCGATGAATGGCGGTATGGGGGGCATGAACATGAATGCCGGGATATCAGGAGGTGGCATGGCTGGTGGCATGGGTGGTGGCATGGGTTCAGCCAATATGGGCGGGATGGGTGGAATGGTGGGCGCGATGAATGGCAGTATGGGGGGCATGAACATGAACGCCATGAAGAGAATATCAGAAGTTGGCATAGCGGGAGGGATGATAGGCAATGGCATGGCAGGAGGGATGATGGGTAACGGCATGGCTGGCGGCGGCATGGGCATGGGTGGCAGGTGATGTGGTACGAGAAGATGGATGCTTCCGTTCAGAAAGTGGAATGATTGCCCGGGGAGCTATGGGATCTGAAGGGATCTCAGGTTGGCGTATTGAGCTGAGTAGATTGGTCGGCTCTTCGTAGAATTTTAACACTGTAGATTTGCCTTTTGCTAGGACTTAACGTGGCCAGAAGGTGATGATCTAGTCTTCAAAAACGTGAAGCCTCCTTCTAATGGCGGTAGAGTATATTGAGTCTTTTCAAAAAACGTCATCGGCCGGGCCCTGTCACGGTCGTTGGGGGAAGACGTTCTTTGCTAGGGTTGCAGGGTCACGCACAACTTGTCGGGAGGTCCGTGACCATTTTGGCGCACGGTGGAGGAGTTCTGTACGGTACGGAACTCGGCTCGGTGACCTTAAAGAGAGTTGGTTTATTTTGTTTTCCAATTAAACACTCAACACACACCCTGGTACTCTGGCCCTTGCTCTCCAGTCAGCGTGCCCCTTGCGCATGACCTTTCACCTCAGTCTGAATCCGAGAACCTGCATACAGCAAGGGGACACAGAGGGATAAACTTACACACAGCCACAACGGCACAATCTGACATAAAACCAGGCATCCAGAACCGGTACAATTTATCCACTAGACACATCATTCTACTTTTACCTATCCGTGTACTTTCATGATGCAACGTTTAGTGCTACTGCCAATCATATCAGTTATGATCACCTCATGGCAGCTGAACGAAGACCCTGCAGGTCCTGTCCAAAGCTCGCCGGCTGCTTGGGCTTGGCTGCAGATCCAGCTTTCGTCAGCAAACTTGGGGATGAAATCAACCTGTTCATTTGCACATGCGCGCATAAACACACGCAAACATATACGCATGCACACACACGCACAATATAAGCTCTCGTCTCATACTAGATGACATGCCAAGTTCAGGAGGGTACGCAAGCATGCACGCACAACATAGCACAATCTGTTCACCCTAAGTCCCGTGGCGGCGCCAAGAAACGGGGTCGCGGAGGGCCGTTGGAATGTAGTCCATGGGGCAGCGCACTAAAACGACTGTGAGGGCTCTTGACACGCGTCGGTGGCGATCTTTCGTTTTTCCACAGAAAACTCTCCACGGACCGATCCCGCACCCACCGAAGCATAACTTTGATGCACAATCGTTGCCACTTGAGAGTGACTGGCTTCCTTGCAGGATCCAAAATAACGTCGCGCTCCCTTGATGACGTGCCCGTAGCAGGAATGAACGCAAGGGGAGCCGGCAAGGACCCCGCCTCTTTCTGCCATCTCCGAAAGCAATGATACCATACCCTGCGCCTGCACCATTGAAAGTCAAGTACGTTGCTTTGCTCAATGCTTGACTTTTCCTACTGGCGTCCAGCTTATGGCACCCAGCTCCAGTGGTTTTCCACACCTTCCAGACTAGACTTCTAGCCTATATACCAGAAAGTCGATCTGACGTTGAAACATACGCAGACACGAATCTATGCCCTCAAACGCCAGAGAAATCACGGGATGTGTGCGCACGCTCAAGCAAGCAAAACTACCTGTGAAGACGAGCGTGAGCAAGGGAGCACACTCGGAAACGCCAGCCGTCCATATGTGCCGCGAGCCAAACGCGTATCACACGTGTACAAATCCTTTACATGCATACAATACGTCAAATAGCATACATGCGCATTATCAACCAGTTTCTCGATCAAGCATTGAATGCTTCCATGTCCTTTACATATGTTGAATCCCTCGCAACTTCATACACGAATTCTCGCCCTCACTCACACGCCACGCGCACAAGCATGACAGAAGCACACTCCGCAAAATGCACTCACTAACACAATTCTGCGATGAGGGGGGGCAGAGAAACCTGGTTGTGAAAGATCGCAGGGCAAACCCCCAAAGGAATGTACCAAATCTCGTGCGGTGCTGCAACGTTGCTTGATTTCATTCAGCATTTGAAAGTGCACTTTGAGTCGGAAGAAATAGAAGGGGGAACAAAGTGGGAGGAAGAAGGGTGCTGAAGAAGAAAGTATAGGCATGCGAAAGAGCAGTGCAATAGATGGGACGACATGCTGACCTTCTTTTGCTGTGCCATGAAGTTCCAATTTTGCATTATGCTTGAGGCAACAATTCTGTTGCGAGGGTGCGCATGTGTGTGTGCGCGCGCAAGCTTTCGTGCGTGAGGGTTTACGCCCAGTATTCGATCCATGGATACTGTCCTACAAGACTGAAAATTCAAAATATAGACAAAGCATAAATGCATTGAGCACATTGGACATAGAACTTTATATGCGAGCGCGCACATGTGGACGGAATGAAGATAGTGACCTTGCTTGATGCAGACGCCCGCGCGGGTTCGCGGCCAGATGCGTCAGGGTTCTCCACTGCACTTTACTCCGTACAGACGACACCCACCTGACAGGCGCACATGCATACATGCGTACTTGATGGCACGAAGCGCACACATTACACAGTTTTTGCACGCATACATGCATTTGGCCTGCGTGCGACCGAGCACAGGTGCGTGTGAATGTGTGTGCGTAGGCCCTCACAAGTTCCATGCAGAAGTGCGCACGAAGCGGCAACGACGCTGGTTGCTGGCACGGCAAATACCCTCGACCATGATTCGGTGAAGGTCAGCCATGGCAACAGTCTGTTGGTTGCATCGCCCCTGCAGCACTGACATCTCTTCCACAGATCGATCTACATGCGCACACGCACCAACAGACACAAGCACATATGCGCACGCATACACAATCACGATCATTGAAAACCCACAAGCGTCTCTTGCATGCAGAATTCTTGCATGTCAACACAAAGACGCACATGAAAATGTATACAAGCACCTAATTCGCGCTCGGCTATGTCCAAATCCTCACAACTCTGCAGAAGACGCTGTTCCATAAATTCTGAAACCGACTGCAATGCCGCTTCATCTCTGTGTATATGTACAAGTTCCTGCGCAATCTCTCTCATTTCCGCCTGAAGCTCCTGTACTCCCCGTGCCACAGCCTGGCAAAACACACGGCATGCATGCGCATTAAAAAAACAAGCATCCTGTCCAGCCATGAACTCGGACTGACAGACACGCAGACCAAGGGAGACGACAATAGAATTCGACATTTTTTTTGTTTCACCTGCGCTGTTTGCACCCTTGCAGCGGCATTCTCGATAGACCCTGCTCTTGTGGAGTCGAGGTCCTGTTCAAGCACTTTGAGAGTGTCGCGGTACTTATTGGCTATCATCAAGCTTTCTTGTGCCTTTCGCTGGTGCTCTTCGATCTGTGATCATGCCACGATGCTGGTTAGATTTTGGGAGAACTCGCGCAAGCGATAGAGAAATGCGTTCACACCTCGAGACGAGAGCGCACGCACAAAGCGCAGAGCGAGGTGTAGACAGCCCGAGTCTGGGTCGAGATTCGAGATAATAAGTGCTCCGTCTTGAGTACCTTAGAACTCATTTCCTGCTCGATCCTGTACACGAGTACAAACACATGTGAAAAGCAAAAATGCACGTACATGCGTATATTTGTGGGCCAACAGTGTGTGCGCGCACGCGTGCACGTGCTTGCGTCAATGCACATGTTTGACTATGAGGGGGGGGGGTGGTCTGGATATGTAGGTGAGATGACTGTATTCGCATTTGTGTATGCGTGCGCGTATGTGTGTGTCTGTGCCTGCGCGTGGAGGAAGTCAGATTGTGTCTATACCTATCAAGCTCGTGAATGTGCCCGGAGACATTTTTTACGTAGGTAGCAGTAAAGCGCATCCTTTCGCGCTGTTCGGCGCGGCACTCAGCCTGCGCCTGCTCTAGGCGCTGCACCAATTGGCGCTTAAGGTCGACATGCTGCTGCAGATGATGCTGAAGCCGTAGATTTGTCCTGCGCTCTTTAGCCACCTCGTCTTGGGCCCACTCCCTCACCTTCGTAACTTCGGCCAGCAGTTCCTCCTTTACATGAGCAATCACCTTCGATTCCGTCCCGCCTGCGCTCAACGACGGCGAAGTTTGCCGTGGCGAAGTTTGCCGGGGCGAAAAAATTGGTGGATTTTGAGTGGACGCTGCGGCAGGATGATACGCTGCTGGGTGCGATGACCACAAGCGCTGCGGCGACGATGTTGCCTCCTGCATTGTGCTCCTTGAAGATCCCGGTTCTCCCCTTGGCTCAAAGAGGCGCTCCATGACAGGGACGATGCGAAAAATGTGTCTGGAATGAAAGCCCATCCTTAACAAGCTTTGCGGCTCGTGCATCTGCTCCATTAGTGATCGAACAACGTACACGCCAGGTATTGTAGGCCCCCGTCCGCCCAACCCCCCTTCGCACCACGTGACACCTTTAGGCACGTGGATTTCCACAACAACGTTTGTGGCGGAGTGGCTTTCTTCGGGCCGCACAGAAGAGTGCGGCGCCGCGTGATGGGCATCAAAGCTAGCCTCAACCCTAGAGACAACGTGACACTACGAGGCGTTATTCAGCGTCTCAGCCCCTAGCGAACGCACACACAGAGAGCTGCGTGCATGTCATGCATGCTTTCCATGCAATGCATACACAAGGGTGCATGCACGCAGTCATACAGACTTGCAGTAGAATCACCTGAACACCTTGAGGTCATCCGCATGCACATTTGCCGCCAGTGCAACTTCCTCCAAAAACTCCCTTTCAAACTGGGGCATGCCAGTGATCTCACTCATCTGCATATTCAAGTACACCAGCATCCCTCGCGTCGGTGCCTGCATGTTCCACGTGGGTATCGCAGAATGAGCTTCAGGAAGGAAAGAGTCGCCGACATCGCCCCACCCTACGCGTGGCGACAAGACACGAGTGTCTTCAAACTGCGAGAGCGATCCCTTCGGTTGTGAAGACGAGTGGTACTTGCTGAACTCAGGGTGCGCCTTGGTCTGTGTCCTCACTTCATGCACGCCCCCATGCAATCCTTGAAAAAGTTGCGACAGTCGCGGGCTCCGCATATCAACTGCGGGGGATGTTGACGCCCCGCCATTTGCCACTCCAAGGGCTCCACTGGCAAGATTTGCATCGATCGAATCCTCGAGCTCTAAAATTTGCTCGAGTAGACGGGTCGCAAGTGTCATGATATCTCCTGTTTTGGAGCTATGGACGCGCTGCATCTGCTCTTTCTGTTTCTGAAGCGATGACAGCTGGCGCCGGGCCTTCTGAAGCTCTAACTCCGCATTCACCTGCAAATGTTCCTCCTCACAGTCACAGCCTGACTTCATATTTACTTGAACCAGCAAAAACGCATCGCGCGCTTGCCAAGCACCTTGCGCACGCACATTTCACGATCTTGGGAATGTAGCAAGCGAGCAAACCTGCTTCGATGCCAAACTCTGGCACTTAAGCTCGCTCTCGCGCCAGCCCGCGTTGGAATCATCCAACATGCCGACGAGTTCATAAACCTAGTTTGCAGCATTTTTTTGGTAAAGACCGGAAAAAACCGTATCGCGCATGCGCACCATTTTGCCCAAGCAGACAACTACCTTTTGCAGGAGGATCGCACGGTCCATATCCGTCTGCTTCACAGATCCATGCAGCGGCTGAGGAGTCAGCCCCGTCGCCACCTGATCCCCGTCTGCATCGTCTCGCAAGGCCGATTCTCTTGCATGACGGTCAGACGGGGACGCCGTGCTACTTTTTCTTGCACTGCCATGCCCGCAGCCGACACATCACGTTTTCAAGTCAGTGCTGCATGCGCCGTGCAGATCGATTGAACCGTTAAGATCAAATTACAACTCGGATATCAGCAGACCTCGTGAGCTCAAAATTCAAGAGGTCAGCCTTCCGCTGTGCCAAGTCCCTGTCATGGTGTAGGCGGTTGACGGTGTCGTGCAACTCTTCCTTCTCACGTTCCAGATCGGTTATGCGCCTCACGAGATCCCCTGCCCAACGCTCGCGTGTTACTTTCTGTGTGCGTGTGGTTGATGGAACGGGAGTTTAGCAACTAGATGCGAGCGGAAACGTACAGCAGTCATGGTCCGCGTTCAAGAGGCGTTTTTCGTTTTCCACCGCCTCCCTGAGCACGTGCCCCGCCAAGGCCGACGCGCCGCTGAGCTGATCGACGAGATCACACATCTGGACCTGCATCAGCTGCATGGCGCTCTCCAAGGGCAGGGTTCGCGCCAGCGCCGCGTCGCGGTCCGCCTCGGCCTCCACCGATTCCCGGGTGCGCGTCTGCAGCTCGGAGCGTACACGATCGACCTCCCGTTGGAGCAGATGCTGGACGCTTGCATCAACGGGAGAACGGAAGGAGGTCAGCTGCCGCTCACGATGCTGGAGCACCTGCTGCAGTGGCGCGAGTCGGCCCTGGCCCCTCCCCACGC
>Ga0315905_10003869_pt1 | contig 15370 bp, 16 predicted proteins | sample LakEriMetagenome_5_FD_203522 | JGI IMG/M metagenome (GOLD analysis project Ga0315905, IMG submission 203522) | Freshwater fungal communities from buoy surface, Lake Erie, Ohio, United States - Buoy 4 MA121 | ecosystem: Environmental > Aquatic > Freshwater > Lake | place: USA: Lake Erie, Ohio... | reverse complement strand
TCTCCAAATCCGATCAAACTATTCCTTTCGGCTATCTTAAAAACTCATCCAGAGTTAACTTCGAAAGACCTGAACGCCCTCAGTGGCTGTTACTCGCTTAATCAGCGAGTCTCAGGTTTTTTCTACATACCTTAAATTCCCCTGAGAGCTTTTCTGCACAGCTTAGGCACAGCCGTGTAGTTTTGCTTACAACCTTCGGGTTTGTTGCTCGCTGATTTCCGTTGGATTTTTTTACCATTGGAGATTAGTTATGAATTGTGTTTTTAAAAAAATGCGGGTTTTTCAGGCAATTCCCTATGCGATTGTTTTGAATTGCCTCATTGCCGGCGCTCAAGCGCAAACCACTGAACCACCGAGGATTGTCTCAACTTTGGCAGAAGTGTTCAATGTTGCTTGGCTTAGGCAACCCGAAGCTCGAGCATCAAGTTTGCGCAGAGAAGCATCGGTTGCTCAAATCAATGCAGCCAATATGTTGACTTCGGAATCACCATCGTTCGAAATAAGTCAGCGTAGCGATAGGATGAACGGCAATCAAGGCAGTCGAGAGATTGAAATTGGATTTGCCGTGCCCTTGTGGCTTCCCGGTCAGCGAAGCGCTAGTCAACAATTAGCGGAGGTTGAAAGCAGTTTTGTAGACCACAAAATCCATGCGACCAAACTTCGCCTTGCCTCAACTGTACGAGAAGCTTGGTGGAATTGGCATCGTGCGACATTGGATCGCCAGGTCGCTCTTGATCATTTAAGCAATGCTCAAAAAATCTTTAGTGATGTTACTAAACGAAAAGCAGCAGGCGATCTTGCCAAGTCTGATCAATACCAGGCAGAAGGTGCTGTTGCAGCTGCCGAGGTTCTTGTTGCACAAGCTCAAGCTGAAGTGACTGCAGCAGCTGCAGCTTTGGCGGCACTTTCTGGAATCAGTGTGCAAGTCAAATCCACTGTCAATTTAGTTTCAGAAACGCTACCAAGTTCTACTCAGTCAAAAATACATCCAACCGTTGCGGAGTTGGAGGGTCGACTTGAGGTTTTGAAAAAAACTGCTGATTTAGTCAGCACGCAAAAAAGAGCAGCACCTGAACTCACTATCGCAACTTCTCGAGAGCGAGGAGCTTTCGGTGAACGGTACGGACAAACAGTCATGTTTGGTGTCCGAATTCCATTAGGGGATGGTGCGCGCTTTGATGCTCGTTATTCTTCTGCAAGGGCAGAAGTTGTAGAAGCGGAATCACAGCTCAATATTGAGAGAGAAAAGCTCAAATCAGAACAGTCAGTAGCAGAATTTCGTGTTCAAGCAGCGCGGACACAACTCAGGGCAATTGAAAGACGCTCATATTTAGCAAAAGAGTCTCGTCAATTTTTCGACAAGTCTTTTAGGCTCGGTGAAACTGATTTGCCAACAAGGTTGCGAGTGGAGTCAGAGGCTTTAGAGGCTGAGCGACAACTTGCCAATAGTCAAATCAATCTTGCAGCTGCCATTTCATCTTGGCGTCAGTCGTTAGGCTTACTGCCTGAATGATGCAATTATTTAAATACTTTAGGAAAAATAATGAAGTTCATTAAATCAATTTTGGTTTCGCTTCTATCTGTGATGCTTACATTGTTGAGCATTTCAAGCGTTGCAGGACCTGGACATGATCATGGTGATTCAGCACCGCAAACCCTGGGTTCCTCATCTCCTAGATTCGTCGCTGAATCTGAAGATTTGGAGTTAGTAGGAATCGTCAATGGAAAAAAAATTACGCTTTACTTAGATCGATTTCAAAGTAATACCCCAGTTAAGGATGCAGTAATCGAAATAGATATTGCAAGCGTCAAATACAAAGCCAATCAAATTAGTGACGGTGAATTTGAAATCACCCTCAAAGATTCTTTGATGCCGGGTGTCATAGCAATCACTGCAACAGTCCAAGTCGGCGATTTGACTGATCTTTTAGTCGGGGAACTCGATTTGCATACTGATGAAGAAGCTTCAAAAAGTGAGCGTTCGTGGAAGTCACTAATCCAATGGATCGTCATTGGATTACTCGCATTGATTGCAATCGGACTATTTGTTCGTTCACGTCAAAAAATTAGCCTTGCATAAGGAATCACAAAATGAAATTTAAAATTATTTTTGCAAAATTTAAAGTGCTTGCGCTCGTATCAGCTTTGGGTATGGCAAGTTACGTTTCGTTGGCAACAGCTGGAGAGGGTCATGATCACGGTGGATCTGCAGTAGCTCCAAACGCTAATGGTCCGCAACGCATGGCAGACGGAAGCGTTTTTTTGCCTAAGCCAGCACAACGTCAATTAAACGTTCGAACAACAGTCGTAGACAGTTCTGACCTGCCACGATCCTATGAGCTAAACGGACGTGTCTTGATGGATCCAAATGCAGGTGGTATGGTTCAACCAATGAATGCGGGTAGAGTTGAACCCGGTCCTAATGGATTACCAAGTCTAGGTCAAGTTGTTAAAAAAGGTCAGGTTTTGGCTTACGTTGTGCCAGCTGTTTCTTCAGTAGACCAATCTAGCCAACTTGCACAATTTGCAGAAATTCGAGCAGCAAAATCACTTGCCGAAAAAAAGCTCGCTCGGTTAGTCGAGCTGACCGACACAGTGCCTCGCAAAGAAATTGAGGCTGCTGAAAGTGAATTGGTTAGTTTGACTGAAAGATTGAATGCAATTAACGGAGGCTTACGAGGCAAAGAAGCTCTTGTTGCACCTGTTAGTGGTGTGATAGCTTCAGCAAATGTTGTTACTGGTCAAGTCGTTGATGCGCGCGAATTAATTTTTGAAGTCACTGACCCCAAATACATAAGACTTGAGGCATTGACTTTCGATAGCTCACTAGCATCAAACATAGGTGGCGCTACTCTTGCGCTTGGTGAAAAGCGTATTCCTCTCCAGTTTATTGGAGCTGCAAGAAGTTTGAGAGAGCTGGCTTTGCCCTTAAACTTTTTATCTAAAAGTCCTGAATTATTGGATCTAGCGATTGGTCAATCAGTCAAGATTTACGTCCAATCAAAGCAAAAGATTCAGGGTATTGCAGTGCCGCAATCAGCTTTGATGAAAAACGCTGCAAACCAAAGTGTTGTGTGGATCAAAACTTCAGCTGAGAAATTTGAGCCTAGAACTGTCACCTTTGAGCCTTTAGATGGCACAAGAGTCACAGTTACTTCAGGTATCAAGTCCAGTGATCGTGTGGCAACGCAAGGCGCCACCCTTATCAACCAAGTTCGCTGAAGGAGCCTCTATATGTTTAAGTGGCTACTTGATAACAGCTTAGCTAACCGATTGCTGGTAATTATTGCTGGTGTCGTGTTAATGGCTTATGGCGCGTTCACACTAACCAAAACACCAGTTGATGTTTTTCCCGATCTCAATAAGCCAACCGTAACTATCATGACTGAAGCAGGAGGTATGGCTGCTGAAGAAGTTGAGCAGTTAATTACTTTTCCGCTTGAAACTACCATGAATGGCTTACCCGGTGTTGAGTCAATTAGATCAACTTCGTCTGCAGGACTTTCTTTTTTGTACGTGACCTTCAGCTGGGAAACTGAGATTTTTCGAGCTCGTCAGTTAGTTTCAGAGCGACTGTCCTCAATGGAGGAGGGCTTGGCTGCTGGAGTTCTTCCTCGAATGGGTCCCGTCAGTTCAATTATGGGTGAAATCATGCAAATTGCTATTCCAGTTGATTCTGAAAAGATCAGCGCAATGGCTGTTCGTGAATATGCAGATTGGGTTCTTCGCCCCCGATTGCTTTCGGTACCAGGTGTGGCTCAAGTCATACCAATTGGCGGAGAAGTACGTCAGTTTCAAGTTCAGCCTGATACTGCTCGTATGGCTACCCTCGGCATAACGCACGAGCAGATTGAGAGCGCATTGAAAGGTTTTTCTGCCAATACTTCAGGAGGATTTCTTGAATTAAATGGTCGTGAATATTTAATTCGAAACATTGGACGAACTTCTTTATTGGATGATCTCAAGAATTTAGCAATCACTGCAAAGAATGGTCAGCCTATTCTTATGCGACAAATTGCTGAAGTTACATTTGCAGCTGCTCTCAAGAGAGGTGATGCAGGATTCGAAGGCAAGCCTGCAGTTATCTTGGGAATTCAGAAGCAGCCAACTGCAGACACAATAGCATTAACCAAATCAATTGAGGATGCTTTAGTTGGACTTAAAGCTTCTCTACCTGTAGGTATGGAGGAGCCTAGAGTTACTTTCCGTCAGGCTAGTTTCATTGAAGCTTCAATTACAACTTTACAAGGTAAGTTAATTGGTGCATCTATTTTCGTTGCACTTATTTTGTTTTTCTTTTTGGGAACGTTAAGACCTACAGTCATTGCTCTTACTGCTATTCCTGTTTCAATCTTTATTACTGCATTGGTCTTTAAATATTTTGGACTGTCTATCAACACGATGACACTTGGTGGTCTTGCAATTGCAATCGGTGGATTGGTAGACGATGCTGTAGTGGGTGTAGAAAATGTTTTAAGAAGATTGAAGGCTGACAGATCAAGCTCTAATCACACTCTTAAAAGTTCTCTTGAGATTGTGGCGACTGCAACGATGGAAGTGCGTTCCGCGATACTGTATGCAACAGTAATTATCGTTCTTGTTTTTATTCCACTATTTGCACTACCTGGACTCGAAGGTAAATTATTTGTGCCCTTGGGTATTGCATTCATTGTTTCAACGCTGGCTTCTTTGATAGTTTCAGTCACAGTGACACCGGTGCTTAGCTTCTACTTGCTTCCGCAAATGAAGAATCTTGATCACGGTGACACCAAAGTGTTGGCTTGGTTGAAGGTGCGTTACAAGTCGAGTTTGCAGAGTGTTTTAGATCGACCCAAGGTGGCATTAACGTCAGCACTTACTGCAGTTCTATTTTCAGCAATCGCAGTACCGTTTTTTCCTACGACGTTTTTGCCTCCTTTTAATGAGGGTACTTTGCTGATTGGTCTGCGATTAAACCCAGGCGTAACGTTGACAGAGTCATCCGCTTTAGCGCGTCAAGCTGAGGTGCTTGTAAAACAAGTTCCGGAGGTAACTCACGTCGGTCGACGAAGCGGGCGAGCTGAGCTTGATGAGCATGCAGAAGGCGTTCACGTTAGCGAATTAGATGTAGGACTGAAGCCAACTTCGGAACTTACACGAAGCATGGATGAAATCAAGTCAGACATTCGTTCACGTTTGGTTAATTTGCCTGCTGCATTAGAAATTGGTCAACCGATTTCTCATCGAATAGATCACATGCTTTCAGGCGTTCGTTCCCAAATTGCAATCAAAATTTTCGGGGAGGATCTGGATACTTTAAGAGGTCAGGCTGACGAGTTGAGGTCAAAGCTTGGTGCCATACCCGGAATTGCTGATTTACAAATTGAAAAGCAAGTACTAGCACCACAGATCAAAGTACGAGTTGACTATGCAGCAGCTGCACAATACGGTGTACCTGTTCCACAGGTTCTAAATGCACTACAAGCGATGGTTGAGGGTGAGAAAGTCACTCAAATAGTAGAAGGTAGTCGACGATTTGCGTTGGTCGTTAAGTTGCCGGAGTCTGCAAGAACTATTGAAGGGCTTGGGCAGATTTTGATAGAGACGCCAAATGGTCGAATTCCATTATCAAAGATTGCAAGCATTGAGGACGGTGACGGACCCAATCAGATTAGTCGCGATGATGGCAAAAGACGAATCGTTTTGTCTGCAAACGCATCTGGACGTGCGTTATCAGAAATTGTGGCTGATATCCGTAGTGTGGTTAATGAAACAAAACTTCCTGAAGGTTATTTCATAACCTTGGGTGGACAGTTTCAAGCACAAGAAGAGGCTTCTCGATTGGTCGGGCTTCTTTCTATCGTTTCATTGACATTGATGTTCGTAGTACTTTATAGCCGTTATAAGTCGTCAGTCTTATCAGCGTTGATCATGGTTAACATTCCACTTGCACTAGTAGGCGCAGTGATTGGACTTTGGATCTCTGGACAGCCCTTATCGGTTGCAGCGTTAGTGGGTTTCATTACGCTTGCTGGTATTTCTGTGCGAAATGGAATCTTGAAAGTTAGTCACTACATTAACTTAATGCGTTTTGAAGGCGAAGGTTTCGATCAAAAAATGATTCTTCGCGGCTCACTCGAACGTTTAAGTCCTGTACTGATGACTGCCTTGGTGACAGCTTTCGCGCTCGCACCGCTATTGTTTGAGGCTGAACAACCTGGAACTGAAGTTTTGCACCCTGTTGCTGTTGTGATCTTTTCAGGGCTAATTAGCTCAACTTTGTTGGATACATTTCTTACGCCACTCATGTTCTGGTTGTATGGGCGTAAGTCTGTAGAGGCTTTGTTGCAAGATAAAGATGCAGAAGCTTTTTAATTGTTTTTTATTTTTTAAAAGGAAAATCTCATGAAACTGAAAACGTTAATTATTTGTTCAACTTTGCTTTTTACAAATATCGCATTCGCCGGTCCGGATCATGGTGAACATAAGCCTATGAAAGGTGGAGTTTTGGCAACTGTCAAAGACGTTGATTACGAGTTAGTTGCAAATGCCACATCAATTAGTCTCTATGTTCGTGATCATGGTAAGTCAGTTGACTTGTCAAAGGCGAGTGCAAAAATTACTTTACTCACCGGCAGTGATAAACAAGAGGTTGATCTTCAGCCAACGGCTGAAAAGTTGGAATCAAAAGGAAACTTTAAGGTTAGTGCGGGTACAAAGGTAGTTGCGATTATTAATTTGCAAGGCAAATCTGCAACCACTGCTCGTTTTGTATTGAAATAATTAAAGGTCTTATATGAAAATTACTACATTAGTCTGCGCCTTAGGCGCGTTGTTTTTGACTGCATGTTCTTCTGTTGGAGGGCTTAAGTTATCTAGTACCGAAAATGTTGAGGCAATAGTTACTCGGCAGTTGTTTGCTACCGATCAAGTTGAAATTAAATTCAATGACAAGGTATACAGGGGCGACTGGAATGCAGTGTCTGCTTCTGATGAGCAAAAATCTAAAGTTTCATTTGAGCATCGAAAGCATCTCCATTCAGTTAAGACTTTATTGAAAGCTGCTGATGGTTCTGAGATGAATTGCCTATGGATTGGGCATTCTTATTCTGCTGACGGAAAATGCTCTGTAGGTGGACGAGAATTTTCAATATCAGTTAAAAGAGGTTAAATTTTTGATGTGATTGAGCGGAAGGAGAGAATAATTCTCTCCTTCCAGCTTTATGGTTAAGTAGAGGAAAATTTAAGATTCTAGTTATCAAAACTAACAACTGATCGTCTAGTAACGGGACGATAGAGAACAAAGCTACTAAAAGCACCTTTGTTCAATTCGGAACAATTACTGACCAAACCCCTCCCTGAGCTTGTTAGCGGCGGCTTCAATCTGTGTGTCCAACTCTCCGTTTAGAACAGCAGTCTTAATTAGTTCCAGTGTGGGTACCAAATCTTTTTCAGTTCCAACTTCTACTGCCAATTTACCTTTGGCTAGTTCCAGCACCTTAGTTCCATAACGCACTGACAAAGCAAGTTTTCCTGCATCCGTGACAAACCACCAAGGCTTAACTCGCTTGGGTATTTCTACTTGCCGGCGTATGCCAGTGTCCTGCTCCACGACACTACGGAATTTGACGGGGGCAAAAGTAGTGCCAGCAACTTGAGCTCGGGCAAGTTCAGATTGTTCCCATATGCGAAGAACTAACTTGTTGCGGCGAAGTTGGACTGCAGGCACGCTGGTTGGTTTAACAGCTGCGCTGAGTTTGAGTGTTGACAATGTAGCCATGTGCTTTTCCTTTCAAATGTTGATAAAGCACAGGTAATTGTGTTGTCGAGTGGGTTGGAAGAGCAACCTGAGTCCGTTCAAAATGGTTGGTTTATGTTGCCTTAGTGAGAATTGAAGTTATAGAGCCCAAAAATTAACTAGCAACTTAATTGGATTGAAGTTTGACAAATGATTTCTGTATGTCAGCTAATCTCTTTTGCTGCTTTGTAACTTTTAATCTATCGGCTGCTTTATCGGCACGTTGTTTAAGAGCATCTGCTTGCAAGTCTTCTGGTGACTTTGGTTTGATGGTTTGAATTTCATTTAGTCGCATTGCTTGAACTCAACAAATCACAATTGGTGGCGCAGAGAAGTCGTGCTCGCTGTTCATGTAGGCTCTAGCTATGGACTTCATCACTAGTTTGCGTACTGCAATATTCTGTGTTTCCAATTTCTGCATTCGACGTGCCACTTCTTGAGCAATCATCGATTGAAGGTCAGTGATGCGCTTGTTTGGGTTATTGGAGCTTTTTTGTTCAAGTAATTCAGATAGGAAAAGTAAGCTGTTTGTTGATATGTCCAAGTTCTGTGCAGTGATACTTCCGTAATAACCTTCGCTTTTCCCTAGATACCTGCTGAATGTTCTGGCTGTGACATCGGGTAAAGCCATTGATGTCATTTCGAATAGTTGTTTTGTAAAGCTCATATTTTGTCTCCTGTATAAAGTATTTATATCGCTAGCTAAAGCTAGCAGCGAAACAGATTTGTCTTCGAGCAAATCCGTATCGCATTTATTTCTTTCGAACTGAAATAGTCGATTTGAATTAAAAATATTGGAAGTGAAATAACAATTAGATGTCATTCACTAGGAACCATATGCCACGCCTTGCGGCGCGACGACATTCACTGAGGTTTCTCATACTGTATATACACAACTTGATTGAACAAGAAAGGCAGGTTTTGCGATCTCCTTTTATGTGCGTGTCCTTACGCAAGCTACAGACTGTCTATACGGCAACTTTGTCTGCGCTTTGTGGGGTGCTATTTCTAGCGTGGCGTCCCACTCACTTTTTGAATTAGCCTAATGTGGCTCTTTCACAACTGTTAAGTCATTGCAAACGTTACTCTCATTGAAAGTCGTTTCAAGCAGCCCTTGCGGGGTAGTGCAATGAATCAGCGCAACAAGCTACGCCTTCTTTACCGTCTCACATCAGAACGGATTTAGCAGCTCAATTTAATCGGCGAGCAACCTTCATCTTGTTCGTATAAAGTATTTATACCTATATTCAGTTTTAAAGCGTCTTATCTGCATTTTTTTCAGGATTCCGAATGGCTGAGTAGCGTGATTGGTGAAAAAACGCTTGTAGAGCTTTTGATGCTCATGAGTAAATTCACGCACCAAAGAAAATCGCACAATTCTTTACCGCCATTGATTTCATTGAAGAAATTACGCCTCCAAATTCGGTTGCTCTTTCCGACAAAAGAAAACAAACTTGTGCATCACTTTTTATTTGTTGGGGGAAGTTTCACAAATGGCACAGGCAAAAACTTTTACAGCTGAAGAATTTGATGCGCTACTGGACTTTGTTTCCAAGCGCAGCTACGCGATGCGGAATCGAATGATGATTTTGATCAGCTTTTGGTCAGGAATGCGAGTTGGCGAAATCGCCAGCCTGCGAGTTGAGGATGTAGTTGATACCGCTGGAAAAGTTAGGCGTGAAATTCGCTTGGATGCCGCACAGACAAAAGGTAAGTACGCTAGAACTGTATTTTTTCCAGAAAAGTTACGTGAAGAACTTCAGGGTTATGTGGATGCTCGTGCAATTAAAGATCGAAAGCAGCCGTTCTTTATGACTGCAGGTGGAAAAGCTTTCACTGCTAATGTTATGACGCAACACTTCTTCTGGCTTTATCGAAAAGCTGGGTTTGAAACCAGTAGCCATAGTGGTAGGCGCAGCTTTATTACAAATCTCGCTTCAAAGGGCGTTGGTGTTCGCGTATTAGCAAGCCTTTCTGGTCACCGGAACATTCAAGTGACCATGCGTTATATAGATGCAAGCGACGATATGAAGCGAAATGCTGTTGAACTTATATAAACAAAAAAGCCCTGCATTTAATTGCAGGGCTGAACGTCCAGTAGCTGGACGATGGATTAAACAACTCGTAATAATTTTGGATTGCTAGTCCATGGCGGCAAAGGCAAATTATTGTGTGAAAGATATATGAGTTGGTCAGCCACACCTAAGTACTTGCGCAAATTAAAAAAATGTTCTACATCTTTTAAGTAGTGCAATACCTGTGCATCAGGCAAACTGATACCTTCCATGCCAAGGCAGTACTGTACTCTTTGCAATGCCGCAGTAGCGGATACGCCAGGCATTTCAATCATGTCGCACCTTGAGCGAATGCTCGGATGTACATCCATTGGCTGATTAGTTGTGATGATAGCCATAACGCCATCGCCGCAAGCATCAAGAGCCGTCCAGAACTTATGGATATTCTTTTTTGAATAATCAAATTCATTAAGAATTAGAAAATACTTTTCGCTTGTTGTCATTGCTGCAAAGCCTGAAGCATGTAGCAGGTACTTTTTAAGATCTGGTATGGCCAACAATTCGTCACTATCTTTAAGCTCAACGTCTGGCTGATTATTACCAATTTCCTTTGCAAGCAAATTAGCTAATGTTGTCTTGCCAGTGCCATTTGAACCATGAAGAATGATGTGCCCTTCAAGCTGTTTACTAGCGTATCCTTTGATCCGTCGCTCAACCCTTGAACTTGGATAGACCACTTCATCTAAGTCATTTGGTGCATATTTAATTTCGCATTTCATTTAGTTCTCCTTTTTTTTAAATTGCAGGGGCAATGCCCCTGCAGTTTGAGTTAGCCATTTGCAACGTTAAGTTGCTTCTCATCGTTTGCTGCTAATAAGTCGTTTTTCTCATTTGTAATTTGAGTTACGAGTTCTTTGTAAGCAGCATCTTTAGCAACTTGCTCTTTTGCCATGCGTAGAATTAGAGTGTTGACAAGTGAGTCAGTAGCATCTGAAAGTGAACCAACTATGTCTACACCACCATTGACATTTGGCTTTACTAAAAGTAGTGCATAAGTTCCAGTCAATCCTTGGATGTCTACATGCGCCAGTGGCTGTAATGCATTCAATTCCAAAGAGCCTTTGACAGCAGCTTTCGCTTCCAAGACTGCTGCTTGTTTAATTTGCGACTTCTCGCTTTTAACCATCAGTCGCTTAACTTCTTCAATTCCGCCTTGTTTTACAACCCAATCAGAAAAATCACAGGCTTGGACGGAGTGTGAAACAGCAGCAGCCAATACATAGCCATAGCCCTGTGCCCGCTTGCGATCAGAGTTGAAAACAAAGCGTGCCAGCATAGTCAGCGTCGTAGATGTTTTTACAACACGGACGCCATCGGCTTGCAAGCGCTGAATCAAGCTGATTCGCAACGCTTTTTTGTCATCTTCAGTTCCCGATACAAAGCGTTCATTAAATACTCCAAGGCATTCGCCAAGAAGGGCGTACAAGCCGTCGTTGGCTTTTTTGTAATCAGTCGCTTCCCACTCCTTTCTGCGTACTGATAAAACGTCCAGTTGCTGGACGATGGTGTTAGCGAAAGCCATGTTGGCTGCGGACAAAGTGTTTACTTTCTTGCTCATGAGGTTCTCCTTTAGTAGAGCTGTATCGGCTTAGCTATCAGGCAACTCGCTTTGTGTTTGCTCTGCCGATAACGAATAGTCTCATCGTTAACAGTTATCACGCCTTTACATGATTTAACTGTTAACGGTAAAATAGATCTATGAATGAAAACAATGAAGAACTGATCTTTAAAGGTATGCGTCATCTGCGCTACAAGCGCCAAGACGACATGCTTAAAGACGCTTTACGAAGCCCTTACTACTGGTGGTGGGCTTTTTTACGTCTCAGTAAGGACTATTGGTGGGCTTGCTATCGCCGAGGCGCTGTTGGGGACTCAAGGCTGAAGGCTATGTATCGTGATTTTGGGAATGTCTATGAAGTGACATTCGAGGAGTGGTTTTTGAGGCGAGGAAAGAATCTTTTGCGCGAAGAGCTTGCGCTGCCAGAAGTACGAAAGTTATCACCCGCTAACTTAGAACTAAGTCAGCCGTTGGGACGGCATCTAATTCTTGAAATTCCATTAAACATGACAGAGAAAAGCATCATCAGTCAGGTTCGTCGTCAACTTCGCATACATCCAGAGCGCGAAGTCGAGCGAATTAGCACTGCTAAGCGGAAATTGGCAAAACTTATAGGTATCAGGCAAGATGTCATTGAGTCAGCGTATGCCGTATGGAAACTTCATCACGAATCTCGCGATGGAAGAGTCGTTGAAAAAATTGGACAGGCGCATGGTTCCAAAAGCCTTTATCAAATTGGCAAGGAGTTGCGGCTTGTTCGAAGCTGCATGCCTGTCTCTACAGATAACCAAGAAAGAGCCGCCAAGCGTATTAATGGAATGAAGGTTGCTGTTTCACGAATGTTAAGTAGAGCAAACAACATAATTGAAAGCGCTGCGATCGGAGTTTTTCCATCAATCAAAGCATTGAAAGAACCCATTGATTATTCACCGGTGCAGAAACAACGTATGACTGAAGCATTAGCTTCTGGGTTGTGGCGTCCCTTATTTGATCCACATGACAAACTCATCGTCCATCAACTAGACGATGTAAATCCAAAGATTGTTAAATTCGATAAAGAGAATCTAACTTGAATTGAATTAGAACTTGAGAACAGTACGCCGCTGTTATCTCGTGTAAGTCTATATTTTTATAAACGCCCATTAATTTAGTATTATTCAAAAAATCATTTTAATAAGTGAGGTGACTTGTGGGAACTGCTTACTGTGGACATTTAGAGATATACGGCAATGCAGAGGTTGGTATGGTTATGGATGAAGCCTTAGTGAGACTTAACGTCGCCAAAAATGGAGTCGGAAACTTCGAACTTAAAGAAATAAAAGAAGTTTTTTTCGGCTCAATAGAAGCGAATACAGATGGAAAGATTGGATGTAGAGATTTACAACTTGAAAAGTTTCAAAAGTGCTCAGGAAAGCAACAGCTTCAATATCTAATCTTCTTTAGTACTGACAGTGGTTACCCTGATTACTTTTCAAAGTATCTTGTTGATCACTTAAAAATCGTAGACCCCAAAGTAAAAATTAATTTAAATTGTGTCGGTGATGGAATCTACAAAGTAAAAGAAGTAATCACGCCAAGTATTTAAGTTCAGGCCAATTGCTCTGCAGCCATAGTAGCTGTCAATTTTGAGTAGTGCTTCTCCAGCATGGTCACTGAAGTGCCCATCTGCCGCGCCAGTGTGTGTATGTCAGTGCCAGCCAATAGTTCCTGAGTGGCGTAGGTATGGCGCAAGCTATACAGCGTTCTGTCTGTTCCTGCCTGTCCCTTTACCAAGTCGAATTCTTCGAGCAGACGCCTAAATATCTTGTTCATCTCAAAGGGTTTGCGTCCATCTTTGAACCTGAACAATTTGACTGGCATTCTCAGCGCCAGCAAATCATCTAATTCCATATGCGCTGTGTCATCGTGCGTTGCTTGTATCCTTCGTAATACTTCCTCGCATTCGTGTTTGGCAATCAGCCACCTTGCGCCTGTCTTACCTGATACCCATATGCGTAGGTAGCGCACATCCTTTTCCACATACCATTCAATGTGCCGCCACTCCAAGTTCATTGACTCAGTGCCTTGCCTCATTCCTGTGAGATTCAGAATATCCACCAAGTCTCGCAGCATTAGTCGCATTTCACCTGTGTAGCCTTCCACGCCCACATACCAAGTCTTTAGATGCTGCTGAATCCGTGCCACTTCATCATTTGTGAAAGCAGGGCGAGCCTGTCCTTTCTCTCCACGCACATTGAGTTTGGGAACTGGCACCTTGTCGCTAATCCATCCTTGCTCCACTGCGGTTTGTGTGATGCGGGTGAATGCTGTTGCAAAAGTGAGTAGGGTAGAGACTTTGGGAGGACGTCTCAGTTGTGAATTTCTCCACACCTCAAATTCAGCGATGTGTTTGTTTGTGATGCTGGTCAAATACATCTGCCCAAAGAATGGTATCAAGTAAGTCTCTATGACAGCGATATAAGCGGTGTAGATTTTCTTTCCGGTGCCTGCTGCGATGTCTCGACGCATTTCAGCCACGCAGCACTTTGCCATTTCATCGAATCTTTTTACAAGTGGGGTAAAGCCCAAACGCTCTCTGTATCGTGCTTCGTCATATCTATCGCAGGCTATCTGCCTCGCGTCATCTATGTTTCTGCGCCTTGTGCTAAAGCGTATCCACTTGCCTGTGTAGATGCGAAACCTTGCTTGCCAGTAATTGCTGCGAGCTACTTTGAAAAGAACAACTTCGCTGTCTCTTAAGTGGACGAGCCTGCCTTCAGTACTGTTTAAATCATCGATGGAATCACGCTGTAGCAGCGTTTCTACACGCTTGTGCTGCTCAACTATGTTCGCAGTTTTAACAGCGTATTTAACGCTGTTTGATGCGTTTAAAAGCACAGTCGTGGATTGGGCGCCGTAGTAATTTTTGAATGAAAAAATCGGCAGTCCGTCACGCTGTTTCATTCAGCTACTTTATTGTCGAACTGCTGAAAGGACAACCGCAGCGATAAAGTTTTTCCAGCGTAAAAACTGTGAAAAAGTAAACACGAGTGCGCTTTAGAAAACAAAAAAGCCCAAGCTGGACTAGCGTTGGGCTTGATATGGTGATGACACGGTATTCCTACCGTCGTCACTGTTTTTTATGATTCCATCGCTCTAACCGACTGAGCTAAAGAGCCTGAGCCAAAAATTATAGCAAACGATTGGGTTCAATTGTTAGAACTTTTGAATAAAGTTTGGGACCTTGGTTTGCTTTTGCTTCCGTCGTATTCGGGTGGTGCGTAGGAATTGCTGTCTTTAATTTGAGTTCGGCGGTGCTACCGTGCTTTTTGAGGCTGCTATTTTTTGATGCTGAAGTTGCTGGTCACAATAAAAGTTCCTATCAAAACTATAAAGCCTCCTAATATGCTCTTACCTGTAATCGGCTCATTAAGAATCAAGTAGCCCCATAAAGTTCCAAATAAAGGAATTAGAAAAGTCACAGTGAGTGCTGAAGTCGCACCCATAGTTTCAATAATTTTGAAGTAAAGCATATAAGCGAAACCACTACAAATCACACCAATAGCAAGCACAGCTAAGACAACAGAAAAGTTTATCTCTCCATTCATTGGAAAGAAAGGGATGGTCGGCGCAACGAGTAAAGTAGCAAAAACCATACTGCCGAATGCATTTGCATAGGGTTCAATCTTCTTTTTGTTTTTGACATAGTTTGTTGCTATCCCATACGAAAAGGCGGCTAACAACGCCATTCCAACACCATAAACATCAAAGACAAGTGTGGAATTAGTTATGTCTATACTGAGAAATACTCCAACAAGTCCAATGAGCAAACCAAAAATTTTTAATGGATTGTAGGAAGCACTATTGAGAAAAATACCAATTAAGTAAGCCCAAGCAGGTGCTGTTGCATTGACTACTGAAAGTTGAGATGTATTTAGGCTTTTTGTTGCTTCAGCAAAAAAGAAAAAGGGTAAAGCGGAA
>Ga0315905_10003868_pt1 | contig 15373 bp, 11 predicted proteins | sample LakEriMetagenome_5_FD_203522 | JGI IMG/M metagenome (GOLD analysis project Ga0315905, IMG submission 203522) | Freshwater fungal communities from buoy surface, Lake Erie, Ohio, United States - Buoy 4 MA121 | ecosystem: Environmental > Aquatic > Freshwater > Lake | place: USA: Lake Erie, Ohio... | reverse complement strand
TCTGGCTCAGATTTGACAAGTTACGATCGGGCCATCAACCGGGCTCAAGAACCTGGCTATGTCATCAGCAGCTTTGCTGTTGCTCAGGCGCTTGAGTCGGGCTTGGTCGCAGATGGAAGCACGTTATTGGAGACGCCAAAGTCATTTTCTGTTGGCAACCGCACTTACGAGGATGACACTGTGCGAGCGGCGCAGATGTCCTTGGAGGAGGTCTTTATTGAGGGCAGCCGAGTTGGCCTGTTTCAACTTTCAAAAATGATTGGTCCCGAACAACATCTCGCTTTTCTAAATGACCTTGGGTTTTTCCAACCCCTCGAACTTGAAAATCGGGCTGCCTCTGATCTGGAGCCAGTCATTCCAACCAAAAGCGGAGAACTCATCGGCTTCACCGCAGCGCTCGGATATGGGTTCACCAGCAGTCCACTGCAGTTGGCAACCGCCTATGCGACGCTCGTCAATGGTGGCATGCAGGTTACGCCGTCCTTTGATGCATCTGCGGGCGCGCAAGAACGCGTTTTGTCGGAAGATACGTCAACCATCATGCGTCATTTGCTTCGAAAGAACGTGACGGATGGTCCTGCATGGTTGGCGGAAATTCCAGAGCATTCAATCGGGGGCAAAGCCAGTACAGTGGAGATGCGCACTCGGGGCGGAGGGTTTTCGCCTGAGCATGTTGTGAACAACTTTGTTGGCGTTTTTCCCGCTGATAAGCCTGAATATGTCATCGCAGTTCTTTTCGAGGATCCTGTTGCCATTATCGAGGGCGAAGAAAAGCGCACTCCGGGTTGGACCGTTGTGCCGGCCGCTACCGAGATCATCCGGCGGGTCAGTGGTTCATTACCCCTTGACCACTGAGAGCCAGATTGATCTGGCAATTAGCTTTTGTCCGTCTTTGACTAGAGCCCAGTGGCAGTTTGGGCAGTTCGGTGATGTGGGGTGATTAGGTGGAGGGCGAATTGTAAGGGGGCTATTTCTAGTAACCCAGAGCTGGGCGGAGCAATTCGGTGTTGTCGTCGGTTACTAGTGCACGATTAGACCGTGTGCTCAATGAGGGTTTGCGCTTAGGCGGCGCGTTGAGACAGCGACAAAGCGATGGCTTCAGAGAAATCAAAGTAGTGCTTTCTACAGTAGTATTGTAAATCGAATAATGAACTCGAAGACGAACTTATGGAGAGAAGGCGTATGTCAAAGCCAGTGTTCCAAGACCTTTTCAGATTTTCTGGGCGCCGTAACAGGAAGAGCTATCTCTTGTATGTCTTGGCGGTGCTTGGTCTGTGGTGCGTCCTGACATTCCTTCTGATCGTGCCGGCCGCTAGTGGCAGTGAGACTGGCGTCGGCCTGATGAGCGTAATTGCCGCGATCTTTTTCATTCCTACTGTGATTTCTAGCTGGGCTGTTGGAGGGCAAAGATGCCGGGATTTTGGCTGGACGGCTTGGGCCGTTCTACTAACCATAATTCCATACTTAGGGTTTGTTTTTGCAATCATAATGATGGTCATTCCCGGTAACTTGGGTGACAATCGCTATGGGCCCGATCCAATTTCCAAGGAAGGATAGACCTTGGATCAGCCAATAAGATGGCTCCTTGAAACTTCCTGGTCCTAAATGGGCTGAGCTACTCCCCGAAAATCGGACAGTGACGGAAGCCACGATCTGAGGTCTGCTGATCCCTCAGACGAGGAGATCAGAACATGTCGAAACGCAGGAACCATGACGCAGCGTTCAAGGCACGTGTGGCGTTGGAGGCGCTGAAGGGCGAGCGCACGGTGTCGGAACTGGCGGCCGCTTATGAGGTTCATCCGACGATGATTCATCAGTGGAAGAAGCCTCTGTTGGAAGGTGCCGCGGGGATTTTCGAGCGTGGCGGTCAGGCTGCGGCCACCGCTGAGATTGCCGAGGAAACGGTCCGTGATCTGCATGCCAAGATCGGAGAGCTGGCTATGGCCAACGATTTTTTGTCACGAAAGCTCAAGCCCTGGATCGGGAAGTGAGGCGGGGCAAGATCGAACGAACCCATCCCAAGCTGTCTGTCGGGGCGCAGTGCCAGTTACTTTCGATCTCGCGGTCGTCGTTTTACTACGCGCCACAGGGCGAGACCGCGATGAACCTCGATCTGATGCTAAAGGTCGACAAGCAGTTCCTGGACACGCCGTTCTATGGTGTCCGGCAGATGACATGGCACCTGCAGAACGAGGGGCATGCCGTGAACGAAAAGCGCATCCGGCAGCTGATGCGCCTTATGCGGTTGATGCCGATCTACCAGAATCCGAACACCAGCAAGCCCGCGAAGGGGCGCCAGACCTACCCCTACCTGCTGGGCGGCCTGCGGATCGACCGGCCCAATCAGGTCTGGTGCGCGGAGATCACCTACCTGCCGATGCGCAAGGGCTTCCTCTATCTTGTGGCCATCATGGACTGATTCACCCGCAAGGTTCTGGACTGGCGCATCTCCAACACACTGGAGGCCGAGTTCTGCGTCGAGGCCCTGAACGAGGCGATCCACAAGTTCGGCGCGCCTGAGATCATGAATAGCGACCAAGGCAGTCAGTTCACGTCCTTCGACTGGACCGACCGGCTGAAGCGGGCAAAGACCAAGATCTCAATGGATGGCAAAGCCCGGTATCTGGACAACATCTTCATCGAGCCCCTTTGGCGGTCCCTGAAGTATGAATGCGTGTATCTGCACGCCTGGGAAACCGGCTCGCAGGCCAGGGCTGGCGTCGGACGCTGGATCACCTTCTACAACCACCAGCGACCCCACGCAGCCCATGGCGGACAACCGCCCGCCGTGGTCTACTTCAACGCAACCCAAACCGATCAGCAGGTGCAGGCAGTAGCTTAACTCAGCCGGAAATCTGTCCAAAGGTCGGGGAGTAGCTCACTAGAGATGGTCATGTGAGTTCTGCGGGAAGCTCAAACCAGCGAAAATCCGCAGTAAGGACAGGCCGAAAAGGTCGAGAAGACATCTCCGCGACATCTTTTACACTGTGTTACGGTCGGCCCCGCTGGCGATACAGGTCGCGGTATTGGCCCTTCCAAGACTAGTGGTGTGACATTAGGAACCAACACAAGCTCTGCGGTCTGAATCGGTGTAGGGCTCGGCACTGGTACGAGTTCGAGACCTGATACCTGCGTCGCCTCAGGATCTGGCACTCGCGGTGGTTTGGGGTTTGGCCTGACTTCGGGACCAAGATCCCAACTCATTACGAAAAACCCCAAGTCCTCACCTTGCAAATTTAACAAACTGATTTTGTAGTTGTTATTGGGCTCGAAGAAACTCAGCAGATTTCTAGGAAGGCGCAAGCTATGAATTTCAGCGCCATCCCTGTGAAGAGTGGCATTAATGCAGGTATAGTTAGCTTGCCAACCGCCAGATGCAAGATATGGTCTGTCTTGGCCTGGACGCTCAATCGCCACCTCACAGATTTCTGGCAGAGCCGATGCTGTGCGGATTTCAACTTCGAAGCAGTCGTTGGCGAAGCTCGAGACAGTCCGGATCCCGATGAGGTCGATAATCATTTTAATTCACCTGCATGCTAGCAAGATCTCCAAGAAGCGAACCCAGACGCTCATTCTCCTTTATCATCTGTTCGTCACGCAGATCGATGAATGCATTTTGCTTGATCATTTCGAAGAAGCCCAGCGCCCAGCTAACTAGAAACTGTCGAGAATAATCTCTAGTGCTCTCAGATATCTCCAGCGCACGTTGTTCATCTCTGCCCACAGAGATGTTAGAGAAGATTTGCGTCTTTTTCCCAGCTGCCGTGGTTACTTCACGGGCTCGATCGCGATTAAGTACAGTGTAAATCAAGAAATCATTTAGGAGGGTGGTCAAGATGGTCGCAGATTGCCATGAGCTTTGATTGGAGTAGTGCTGACTATCAAGTGCCACAGAGATGAACCTCACCCCTCCAAGGCGCTCAAAACCAGTAACAGCTTCGTCACAGAGCACTTCCACGAAGTCAGGCGTAATGCCGAAATAGTCCAGTAGGCCTGGGTTTCTGAATTTTTCACGGATACTTCTTGCCCAATGCTCAATGAACGCTTTCACAAGGATATCACTCTGAGTGGCGCGCTGCGCGATGACTTCCTGCGGGCTGGAGAGCCCGAGTACGTCATCCAACCCTGTCAAGTCGACCTTAACCTGCGCGTTTGCCAGATTGAAGAACGGTTCCCTCAGACGCAGTTCTGAGCAAAGCTCTTCGTAACAAGCAACCCCGCGCTGCTCGTCTATCACCAAGTCAGATAGGAATTCGCCGGCACGACCCTTCGCCATCATATCCCTAGCAGAAAGAATAAAGGAATCCGCCAGCCTCCGCTTAGTCGCCTGCATGTCGTCCGTACCTGCAGCCACGTAGTGCCTACGCAATTGGCTCGCAATACTCTCGCAATTCTGCAGTATTTGGGAGTGGATCTGTCGACCTCTTAGTTCTGGGCTACACACCAATGCCAAGTTTGACACAAGGTACTGCGCACCCCCATCATTAAGCGTCAGAGCACTATTCCATGCTTCCTCCGGATTCCGAAAATGCCTTTGCACAAGTTCAGATCGCAAGTAGGAAACACGCAGCGCGTCAACGTCGGCCTTCCGTTCTTCAATTATGGCGAGCTCCGTCCTATTAGGCCCATACTTAATTAGGCCAGATTGGTCTGCACTTGGGCTGCGCCACCAATAAGTGTTTTTAAACGCTGATCTACTGTCCCAATTGTCGAGCCAACATGTGCGCGCTGATTGTTGGCCGCCGAAAGGCTTGACAAGGCTTGCTGTGACGCGGGTACTCCAGCGGCTTTCATCAAGCGATCGACCGGCATCCATGACGAACTCGTTATCAAACTTGGTAAGGACTGCGAAGAGGTTTTCCGGCTGGCCTTCACGCTGGTCAGGACGTGCCCCGACTGCGTCGACAATCCAGTCTTCAATGAGCCGGTTTAGCCCTACCACCTCTTGGTTCGAAGGACCCAAGCACAAGAGCAGCGCTGACATGCCATAATTGCTGCAATAGCGCTCGAAGAGATAGGCCACTTTGCCGCGCAAAAAGTGGTCTGTCGGCAGTTCTTCCAATTCTTCAAATCGTTGACGGTTGATTGGATGCCGCGATCGTGCGCCCGGAAAATCGAGTAAGTCTGCTTTCTCAAAGAATTCGTGTGGCGCACTCGCAATGTTGATGGTGATCTCGGATGCTAGGGCCGACAAAACTCCGATCCCGATTGAAGCTGTCGACTTGAATGAACGAACCTTGACCTGTTTTTCCTGGCCGTTACCGAGCATCTCCAGTGCGGTCACATTGATGACGCTGCTTTCGCTTCTTGACCAGACATCACCGGCAATTTCAAACAAAGCTGAAGGATCGCACATCAGGCTCGTTGCGCCAGAAAAGCGAGCAAGCTCATTGGAAAGTAGCGCAAACAGTCGTTCATAAGGAGGAGAGCTGTCCCACAGTAGACTATAGAGCCTTTGCCGGGATCGCAGATCAGAAATTGGTGCCAGCTGCTCAAGGCGCCCCCAGTAACCGGCCTGCTTCAAGGTCGAGTAATAGTTGTTGTTAGAAAAATGCTTGTCGCAATAGAAGCTTAGGTCAGCTACCTCCTCCACAGTGATTGTAGAACCACCTGCCGAGGCAAGCCCATCTAGCCTCCCCAGACCGCGCGAGGTTCGGGATGCCAAATCGCCCTCAGTATCAAGCTCAAGATCCGCATAAAATGAATTTGCAAGGATCTTTACTAGATCCATCTCACTGAGGAGGCTGATCCTGATAGGAAAGTCGGTAGATGCCGCTAATGGTTCCCGGGTGAAGCGCGTCACGAGGCCAGTTGATTCCTTGCCCCCCGATGGATTGATCTCTGTAAGGAAGTTTACTTCCTTGGTACCAATAAGCGCAGAGACACTTTCATCCACGCCCTTTGCGAGCGCCGACACAAAGTAGGATTTTCCAGCTTGGCTTGCGCCGTACACACCTATGCTCATGCGACTGCTGACAGCAGCTTCGAGTTTTGATTGTCTATAGAGGGCCAGACCAATCTGGCGCTTAAGTTGGTGGCTACCTGAAATCCCAGAATTACTAGATTGACTGACCCAGTTGCGAGCAGCTTCCAAAAATACAACGGCCTTCGCAGATGTCTCACTCACGTCTGGCAAGCTCGGTTCCTTTCTGCTCGGCAACTGCCACCCGATGTCGACGGGAGCAAACATTCATCACACCCGTAATAGCTGCCAATCGCACCTTCCACAATCGTCTCAAGTCTGCATTACAACTTAATGCCAACGTAGGAGGAAAGCTCGACTTCAAGATTTAATGGCAATTGCAGGGCTTTGCAAATTTGGCTATCCCTATCGCCCATGATTTCGGTTAGCAAAAACTGTGATCCCCAAGCCAGATGGGGACGCGTTAGAACAAGGGGCTGAGGTGAATGTCCGGTAATAAGTCGTCCAACCATATTGCACTTCTTGCACTTTTGAGCCTGATCCCGATCTTCATATACGTCATTGGGCACGGTTGGTCATCGATCCTTGCACCGTATGTGCAGCTGGGCGAGGGGCCCCTTCTAGACAAAATTGCGGTGTTCATGGCGAGCTCTGTGTTGGGCTTAGTTGCAGTCATTCTTGCTTGGGCCGTCGCAAGCGAACGCGCGCGCCTGCGCCAAGAGAAAACATCTCAGTACACCTGGATTGCTTATCTGGTGTTTTTGTTCGCTCTAAGTGCACTGGGCACCATGAACTGGTTGTTCAAAGTTTCCGCGAGCGCAGAATTCATCACGGAGACGGCGAAAGACACTGAAAAGAGATTGAGTGAGCTGGACAGCTTAGCCCGCGACATTCCGTTCCCCCTTACCGACGCTCAGCTGCAAAAGAAGGATGAGCAAAAAATCCAGCTTACTGCCCTCATCACAAAACTAGAGGGTGAGCTGGACGCTGTTGTCCGGGAGGCGACTGACGGGCAAGAGCAGGGGCGAAACAGAATCGTTGTCCTCATGGATGCATTTGAGGCCGAGATAACCAATGAACTCAGGGCAGGCTGTGGTGAAGTTGCCCAAGGATACATAAACGATATAAAGCAGCAGCTTGGCGCTGACCTTAATCTGCCTTCTGGCAACTGCAACGATGCGAAGCCCGATGTGGTTGTGAGGACTTATAGGGCTGCGATCGAAAAGGCATTAGAACGTCGTTATGGCAACACAGGTGCGGCCTGCATGGACAGTCAGCAGGTTAAGGACATTGCTGGCCAGATCGAGCAAATCATCCAGGTCCCACCCACACCTTTGGGTGAAGGGTGTCCTTCTCGCGAAGCGGTGCTTGGAGACACTGAAAGGGTCGTCAAAGAGTATATTGCTGGACTTCCCGACATCGCACCAGAAGAAGTTGGCCTAAAGAGCCTCAGAGACGAAAGCAGGAAGACGCTTGGCGCTCAGACTGAGTTGGTGAAGGGCATATACACAAATGCCGAGAACCTAAGGAAAGAGAATGCGTTACCAGTGTTACAAGATGCATGGAGCGTGTATCGAAAAGTCTATATGGACCTCAAAACGTCAGTCGACGCCAGCAAGCTCGCGGAACTTCCAGCGAGCATAGACAATCCGAATATTGAAAAGATCGGGGCAATTGCCAACACTATTGAAATATTGGCCAAGCGTTACGATCACTTCAGCACTTACCCGATCGTGCTTGCTGGAATCCTGTTTGACTTGATACTGATTGCTTTTTTCTCAAGAGTTGAAGCCTCTAGGTCCGTCAAACGTCCGCCGCCAAACGAGGAATTGATAGACAAGATCCTTGGTGAGCGGGAACGTGACAGAGCGGAAGCCTCTAGATCCGTTAAACGGCCACAACCAACTGAAGAAGAGATAGACAAGATTCTCAGTGATCGGGCGCGCGGTGGGCGGGATTATCTATGAACGGCAATACCGAGAACGACTTCCTGAGCGCATTGTCAAATCCTTCGGGGCAAGACAGTGGAAAACCGACGGACCAAGTCGCCTCGACGGGAGAGGATTCGCAAGACTTGGTGGAGGAGGAAAAGCCAACACCGAGCGTGGGTCAGCCCATCACAGGGGACATTGGGCTCGGCAAGAGCTTGCTCATGCAAAACTTTCACCCCGTGCTTATCTTTGGAACGCGTGCGACCGGGAAAACGACATTCCTAACATCAATGCTCGCCTTCTTCAGATCCATGCCCAAATTGGGTGTGACGATCACTCTGGGACAACAGCTTTCGGATTCGGAAGCGGGGGCTCTGGCTCACGAAAGCGCGGAAAAGCTTTTTCATCGGCAAGTCAACAGCTTTATCAATGGTACTGCACCGGAGTTGAACCAAGACGCTTTCCCGTTCTTCGTACCGCTTGAATTGCGAAAGTTGAAGTTGAAGTCTATCATCAAGATTGCCCTGATGGAGAGCTCGGGCGAGCTCTGGGACGTAAAGAAGCACAAAAACCAAGTGCTAAAGCTACGTGCGGAGATTATTGATATCTATAGGAACTACACAAAACCATTGTCGGTTATCATGATGGTCCCTTACGCTATGCGTGATGGTTACTCTGGCGCTGATAACAGCCTTGAGGAGAAGGCAGAGTTCCAGACAAGCGATGCCTCGCTTCTTCAAACCCTTCAGATTTACCAACAGAACCGACGTGTTGGGATAAAGGATCAATTCTATTTCGTCCTGACAAAGTGGGACATGCACACGCAAGAGATAACTACCGAAGAGTTCGTGAGGCCCAGTGAGGAACTTGTGTCTGACATGGTGGAAAAGCGGTTCCCCCAAGCTTACAACTTCTTCAGAGCAATGTCCCATGGACAAGGTGGTGCCAAATGCTTGCCCTATAGCGCAGGATTGATTGGGGGCACCACGATTCTAGAGATTCCGCAAAAACTTAGGCCCCTACTTCTTGCATTTCCTCACAGGCTTTGGCGCTGGATCTACTTTAACGCTACAGATGGCGGTGAACTCGATGGTGTTGGCGCCCGTCCCCGCGGCGGCTGCATTGCAAAGTTTTTCCGGGAACTGTTTACATGAATGCAAGAGCGCAGATCACGCCCTGCATCTTTGGAACCACCAGTGGTTTTGAGATACATACACTAACTAGGCTCCCGCTGGGTTTGGAAGATCTCGCCTTTGCTATCAAGCGCGACGAGGTGGAACTTTCTGATCGCCATTTCTGCGTAAAGGCCTTCCGACTGCGGGTGAACTCAGAAGTTTTCACTTGGATCGGCTTGTACCGAAAGGCGTTCGAGATCGGCTTCTCGCGCGAGGGCGGTTATTATGGTGCAGGTGTTTGGCTCGCCGAGATTACAGTCGATGCGCGCTTGGCGATGGATGTTCTGAAAGATCTCGCTGACCAAGTGAACGCCTTGGCCATCGAAGGAGGTAGATTCCTGAGGCCGCTCTCTGACATAATCAATAGCGTCCAGGTTCCGCAAAGCCTTGTCCCATTGAAGGAAAGCACCGCGCGCTATCAGGCAGGCGGAATGCTTCCGTATGCTACCCAGGGCGCATACATCTGCCAGCATGAGTCACTGTGGCAAATCGCTGAATTTGCGCAGGGCAACATCCTTGCAGGCAGGTTCAACTCTATCATTGCGGCTCCTGCCACTAGCTTTCCCAAGAACCCGTCAGCTCGTCTCGAGCGATATTCCGACCTTACAGAAGTTGTTCATGAGTTGGCGAGCGATCTTTCCAAGCGGATCTCTGATCTAGATTCAGCCAATATCACATTGGAGAAGCACGCAGTCGCACTCGAGCAAGAATTGCTTGCATCACAGAGTGAGACAAAAGAGCTCGCGCGAGCTGCGGATCGGCGGGTTGCTGAACTGGCCAAGGAGGCAGAGAAGTGGGAACGGCGCTACCGCAAGCTCGCTGGCCCAGAACTAGCTGTTGATGACGATAATCTCCCGTTGTGGTTAAGGTATATGCTATACTTTTTGGCGGCAATGTTGATTTTGGCTCTTCTTTTTGGCGGGGTGAAACTGGTGTTGCACTACAGTGGCCTGGCTGAAGATGAGGCTGCAGAAAGTGAAGTATTGAAGGGCTGTCTTGCTAAGCTGGACCTGGCAAATCAGGCTATACGGGATGCTTCGAATGTCGCAGTTGAAAGTTCAGCAATTTCTCAAAGTTGTGAGCAAGTTGAAGCAGTATCGTCGGATCCGGAGGATCCTAGCTCCGGCGAGATTAGTAGCGATATGCAATCATCCACAGCTTCGCAAGATGCCTCCCAACTGCAAAGCAATGATATCGCGACGGAAACCTTTCGAGATTGGTTACTTAGGTGAATACGCCCCAGCCAATCTGGACTTCTATGCGGCAGTCTCTTGGTGGACCTGTAGGTTGGCTGGTTCTTCTAAATGTCATCGTGTTTGGTTTTTTGCTCGCCCGCATCCTTGCATCACTGCTGTTTGGTCCGCCAGCTTCCGCTTTGCTCCTCAATGGTCTTAACAACCAAATCAACCGCTTGGAGGTGATTTCCACCGGTCCGTGCGACTCAACGGGTATGCAACAGTTCCAACGCGGTGAGATAGGACCCATCCCAAGCATTCTTGATAGCCAGACCCCCTTTACGATTATACCCAATAGCCAAGCGCCTGAAGAAGATCCTGGACCTGCCACAACTTCGCCGGTGCCCACTGGCCAGATGCTTAACCCAGATGGCTTGCGCTCACTCGTACAAAGATCGGTTGTCTTCGTTTCAGCTGGAGAATTCACGGGAACAGGTTTTGCGATAAGCCCAAACCTAGTCGTTACCAATCGTCACGTGATCGAGAATGTTGTTTCTGGCAATGTTACGGTCGCAAGTAATTTCCTCGGCGCTACGCCCGTGCCGGCCAAGGTCCTCTTCGCTACACCAGATTCAGAATTCGGAAATCCAGATTTCGCCGTACTTGAATTGCAGAGTGGAAGGCCACTTGAGCCATTGTCGCTGGGATCCGACCCCAAGCCTCTCGACAATGTGGTAGCAGCAGGCTTTCCGGGCCTCACAATCAGTTCGGATGTCGACACAGTTAGTCCTGACGTTGTGTTTTCACAGGGCGAAGTGAGTGTTGTTCAGCCCAGGTCCTCTGAGGTGAGCCTCGTCATTCACACCGCGAACTTTGCTCCAGGGAGTTCTGGTGGCCCGCTGATAAATCGTTGCGGAACTGTCGTCGGCGTGAACACTTTCCTACAGGCTGGCACTGAATTTGAAGGTCGGGCGCTCTACTCGCTTTCATCAGTTGCTCTCGTTAGTTTCCTTTCATCGGTTGGGGTGCCTTTCCAATACGTGCCGTCTGAATGCGTGTCTGGAGGCGGCTGATGAACAAACTTCCGATCACCACGCAGAAGAAGAACGTTGAGATCAAAGCGATCAACGGGCAGCAGGTTTTTGACCTACGCGAGCAAATCATAAACATTCTGAGCCGCGATGCGGATCCCGTCTTGGTACAGGATTTTTTCGCAGAGCCCGTGGTAAATGAGGTCAAGGGGGAGGTTTCCTGGTATACGCAGGCAGCAGGGCCCGTGCGACCGTTTCGTGATCTCAATGAGGGGGAGCGTGAACAGGTAATTCATAAGCTCCAAAAGATTGACGGACAGCTGAAAGCTTCAGCCGACAAGATATCAAAAGCCGGCAGCCAGCTGGGTTGGCTAAGTGATGCGGCTCGAGCGATGCTATCAGTGCCAGACTTGAGCAGTTCGCTCTTCTTGGTTGGCGACACGCCTGTGCTAACGCAGTGGGGCTGCATTCCCTTCGGTGCAGATCCGGCACTGCATCAGATAATCGTCTCGGACACTGCTGCACCCAAAACAATTGTAGAAGAAAACCTAGTCAAGGAAACATCGCCAGAGGAGTTACCTGCAGGTCCGAGCTTACAAACACCCCTCGGTGCAACCGCTGCCCCTCCTAAGGTGCCTAATGTTGAAGGAATTTCAGCCAAGCCCTTAGATGAGACCAACCTTCCGCGTGACGAGGTTGAAGCTGAGCCTATACAGCCAACTACACCGGTTGAGAGCAGTATCTTCAACTGGCGGGATCATATAGCAGCCCTGCTCTGTTTGTTGCTTTTGCTCCTTCTGTTTATAGGGGTCTATTTGAATTACCATTACACTGAGCCCAACCGCATGGCAGCAATTGAGACGGCAGATATACGAATAGAGCAGCTTTGGGGAACAATTGAACAGCGCGCACAGCAGTGCCAGCCACCGGTAGCAGAACCCAACCTGTCCCCAATCACTCCAGAACAAGTTCAGCGCGACCTTCAGGAAGAAGGCGTCAACATAGGGGAATACCTTAACATAAGCTTGGCTTGGAGCGCGCCAGTTGATCTAGATCTTGCCGTTCATGAACCGGGGGGTACCCTGATTAACTTTGCTCAAAAAGTAACCATGACTTCCGGCACACTCGACGTTGACGCTAACAGGTTTAATCCCGCCACCATGTTGTGCGAGGTTTATGGGGGTAGAAACCCGGTAGAAAACATCTCTTGGGATCGACAGCCGCCGCATGGAACTTATGTGATTCACGTTAGCTTGTTTAGTCTCTGCACTCTGTCGGCGCGAGGTGAACCTATTCCTTTCACATTATTCATTAGCAAAGCTGGAGAGCCACCTCTCGAGATTCCAGGTGAAGTTTCCACGTCGGCGAAAACGTTCGTTTACAACGTAAAATTGCCGTAAGGCGCACGGTATAAGGTCGCTACTTCAAAGATCAAAAAGGCCAGTGTCAAGCCAGTGACCTTCAACGTCCCATAAGGTTTTGAAGGTGATCTCAATGTCCCGCTGTGGTACCGGGGTGCCGTTAGCTGAAATGATCTCTATGATTTCCATAATTCCTTCATTGTGGAAGTTCGCATTCCCGTCTGTTTCATCAGCACCTGGACGGCGATAATTCAGCTTGAGAGAGTAGGGGAGGCCCATCTCAACGGATCTGGCGGCGGCCTCTTGTGAACTGAAAGAGAGATAGAACATCGGAGTTGTCTTCCAGCGATCTGCATTCATTTGCCTGAAGCCAAGATAGACAGGCGAGGCAAACTCGAAGGTCTCCTCCATTTCGTCTTCACGTTCTACATCAAGATTGGCACCGTTGAAGAACAAGTGCGAATTTGAAATCTGTCGATCGAGTTTCATCGGGCCAATATAATTGACCGTAGACGCCGGCCTCAGTTCACGGGCGCGGAAGTGGAAGTTAAGCATGTTGCCTTCCGACACCGCGGATAAGAGAGCGCCCACGACCCCTGTTGTTTTGGGGTCACCAATCTTGCCCTGCAAATCAAGGAAAGGATACCACTTACCAATTTTGTATTTGTTCATCGGAATGATACGATGTGGTGGGATTGGCGGGTTAGTGAAGAATACTGATTGAATGGCGGGCAAGCAGGTGGGACGGCCGGTAATCAATATGAAGTCACAGTTAAGCTGGCTGACCACCTCCATCAGATCGTTCAAATATGGAGACATGGTGGTTGTGATGGACCGCTCTACCTCTTCCCGTTGGAACCGCAAATCCGTAGCTACAATAGACCAACCCGAAGCGTCCATCGGCAAAGGCTCGAGGAAAGACGCTATGTCCGAGCTTACGTTCACCCGCGCGAAAATTTCGGATGTGTCGATGACAATCTGCTCGAGGGCAGTTCCGTTGATGGGCCTTTCCAGCGCCCCTAAAATCGCTAGTGCGATTGGCTGAAGGATCTGCTGGGTGAACTGCGCCCGCAGATTTTTTTGCCTTTGCGTTAGTCCAACCGTATTCCTGCCGAAGCGGCTCACGATGAAGTCTTGGGCATTTGATCGCCCAGAATCCTGCAGCTTTGCTATGATCTCCTTAAGAATATGCTTTTCAATGAGCAGCTTGACAATGTCATCGCCTGCAAAGTTGAAGCTCTCTCTGAACTCCTGACGTGGAGATATGATACTAGTGACATTCTGCGATTGGTTCACATAAGAGGTGACCACCATGTCAGTGGTCCCGCCGCCAATGTCGATGCTAGCCACTCGGACGCTAGGAGCCTCAGGGTCTAACGCCTGGGGCGTTCCAAAATTTGCGAAGTAGGACTTTGCATCACCTGCGAACTTAACGGCTATTTCATTGTACACGAAAACTAGCTGAGTGGCACTGGCCTCATCAAGCAGCACCTGCACTTTGGGTTTAGACTGGAATTGGTGCTGCGGCACATCCCAACCCAGTGTCTTCCACAAGGTATCAATTGCTGCATTCGCCCAGAATTCATACAAGTTACGCTCGGCAATTGTCATGGCTGGGGGAACGGTAAGGATGATCTGACGCAGCCTGCGAGGCAGGTCAGGATTTAAGCGGTCATGACGCCTATGAGGCGAGTTAATCTGAACGACGGCGTGCTGAAAAACTTCCGCCAAGAGAAACATCATAAGTGAGCTTCGCGCAAACTGGGGCGACGTGACCGGGTAGCTAGAGGACCTTTGTGAACGACCGTGAATTCGCAACGGCGGCGCATTAAGTTTGTTAAGCGGCAGCCCGTTGTCATTGATAAACGCAGCGAACCGCCCACGGTTTACTGGGTCTTCACGGCCCGTCACACCAGGCGAGAAACGCCATGCTTCGCCGTTGCTGCGCGGCTTGAGATCCCAAAGGTACCGCTTGGGGCTTGACATCGACGTGGGCCCCATGTCGCACTTCGATGCCGCTGCAAGGCTAATCGCCTCTGCTCCGACCCTTGCAAGGGTCGGCCAAGCAAATGCCGGTTTCCTCCTACCTGAAGCTCGAGAGTATCCGTCTGGATCACCAAACCGAGCTTCGGCGAAACAGACTGTTGAAGAAAATGTCTCCTGAAAGGTCTCGATTGGGTTGCTTAAATTACGGATCTCCAGTTTTGCGCCATCGTTTAGGTCTGAGCTCTCTCCGTTGCGACGCTCTATGAGCATACCAATGGAACGCGAGTTTCCGATATCCAAAACAAGATCCACATCGACAGGACTGTGCATCCGCGGATTAGTCAGCCGTAAATCGGGAATTGTCCCAGATTTGTCCAGCAACTCTAGAAGGGCAACATACTTGGCTATGTGGTTAGTATAGCGACCCTCGCTTGCACCAAGGTGTTGACCACTGAACGACTTGAGCCAGTCCCTTACCCAATGCAGCCCTAGGAACCAGGAAACATCTCTCGGATTGCTGGCCAGGGCAAACTGCCCAGCTTCATCAACGTCATGTTGCAAAAGAGAGGGAAATCCTTCCTCAGGCAAGATATCACGCTTCTCAGGTCCTACTTCAACCTTGGGATCGAATGCGATTACCCCTCGCACCACACCTGCGATCGGCTCGCCCAAATACAGTCTGCACCAATCAGTTGGTGAGTTTGGCCAAAAACGGCGCTGGTGTGAATTGATCGCCCCCTCTAGCCGTAAACACGGCAGGGGCACCCAGCGTCCCTTGAACTGTTTGATGA
>Ga0315905_10003867_pt1 | contig 15373 bp, 17 predicted proteins | sample LakEriMetagenome_5_FD_203522 | JGI IMG/M metagenome (GOLD analysis project Ga0315905, IMG submission 203522) | Freshwater fungal communities from buoy surface, Lake Erie, Ohio, United States - Buoy 4 MA121 | ecosystem: Environmental > Aquatic > Freshwater > Lake | place: USA: Lake Erie, Ohio... | reverse complement strand
ATGGGAATTTGCCTTAAATTTAACCCAAAAACACCCCTTAACTGGTTCAGGTTTACGCAGTTTTAATGAACTGTATAAAACCCAAATGCAAATTGATATAAATCATCCCCATAACCTCTTTTTAATGTTATCAGCGGAAACAGGTCTAATTACCACCTTATTATTTTGTGGGTTACTAATTTGGATATTAATTACAGCTAGTCAACTTTTATGGAACTCCCAAACCAGAGAACCAAAAAATCGCCTCATCTTTTTTAGTTATTTAATTACATTTATCGGCTGGATATTATTTAATACCGTTGATATTACCATCTTTGATATTCGGTTAAATACCCTGGCTTGGATATTTTTAGCTGCATTGTGTGGAGTTATGTACCAATATCAATCACATCATAAGTAGGTTGGCGTTAAAAATTGTCGTTATGACAAGGAAAGAGGGAACAGGGAACAGGGAACAGGGAACAGGGAACAGGGAACAGGGAACAGGGAACAGGGAACAGGGAACAGGGAACAGGGAACAGGGAAGAGGGAAGAGGGAAGAAGTAAGAGGGAAGAGGGAAGAGGGAAGAGGGAAGAAGTAAGAGGGAAGAGGTTTTAGGCCACTTTACTTTTCGTTACTTATGTTGGTTTTTTTCCGTTAACCTACTTAAATTGAGAGATAATTAACACTTACAATAGTATTCATTTATTTCATGTATTTAATTAAACCACACCCTGACTACCTTCTTCCTTCGCGCCTTTTCTACTTTGCGCCTTTGCGCGAAACAATTTCCTATAAACCGTGGTTCATTGACCTGAAAATCACTGGAATTAGTAAAATAAAAAAGTTCGTAATTAAAACCCTATGCCTAGTACAGATAATTTTTTACAATACACCCAATGGTCAGGTATTGCTACAATAGTATTTGCAGTTTTGACAATCTTAGCCTTTATACTTAAATGGGGCTTTCGCTTTCGATTAGTGGGTGCAACTGGCTTTATGCTGGTACTGACAGGGGGGTTATTTTCATTGTCCCTTGTTCCCTTGAGTCGTACAGTTATTCCGGGCGCTGTTAAATACACTCTAGTTTATGATAACGGTTCTAACCAAACGGTAATTTCCACTCTCCCGGAAATCACTCCCACAGAATTAGAAGCCACTTTACGTCAAGCAGCTAGTAACCTGTATTCCTATGGTCGCTTAGGTAGCGGCGGAAACAAGCAATTAACAGTCCGCGCCCGCACCATTATCCACCCAGAAATCGGGCTGTCTGTACCCCTCTACCTGGGTGAAGTCAAACGCACTCTAGTCAATCGTGAAGACCCGGAAATGACAATCAAAATTTATTTGGACAAATTTGCTTCACTACCAAAACCCGCTGCGTCAAGATTAGACATTTCCTAAAAACAGAATATAGAGACGTTTCAGTAAACGTCTCTAGAAGCTATAGCATTTTTTAGCTTTCAGCAGTCGGTTATATTGGGAAATAAATATTTTCCTGTATTCCCTATTTGCACATTTTTTTGCTATATACAATACAATAAAGATTATTTTTTTAAAATCTGATTAAGAAATATCAATATTTTTGGCAAAATAGAGATCATGCCTAATCAAAATTCTACCGAAACTTTGTCTACTCAAGCTGCTAGTTCATTTTTGAGCCTTTCTATTTCCCCAGGGAAAGTAATTCGCGGCGCTGGTGTGTTGTCAACAGTTGGCGCTCAAGTCGCTAATTTGGGAACTCGTCCGTTAATTGTAGCCGGAAATCATACTCTTAATCTGAGCAAAGAGCATTTAAAACCTCTTTTCCAGTCTCAACAATTACATTCTATCTTGGTTTCCTATGGCGCTGATTGTTGTGAAACTAGTCTGAAAGCCTTACGCAAAGCCGCCAAGGAACATAAGGCTGATATCATTATCGGTATTGGTGGTGGTAAAGCCTTAGATACCGCTAAATTAGTCGCTCACCAGTTAACATTACCAGTGATCACAATTCCCACCTCTGCGGCTACTTGCGCGGCCTGGACTGCCCTTTCTAATGTATATTCAACAACGGGGGCGTTTTTGTATGACGTGGCTTTATCTCGCTGTCCAGAGTTGCTAATTTTGGATTATAATTTGATCCAGACTGCACCGCAACGGACCTTAGTGGCAGGTATTGGAGATGCGATCGCTAAATGGTATGAAGCATCAGTAAGTAGTGGAAATTCACAACAAACTTTAATTATTGCTGCGGTTCAACAAGCGCGAGTTTTACGAGACATATTACTACAAAAGTCCGCTACTGCGTTACAGTCCCCAGGTACAGAAATTTGGCAAGAAGTTGTAGACGCAACCGTACTCCTAGCTGGGGTAATTGGGGGTATAGGGGGGGCGCAATGTCGCACAGTCGCTGCCCATGCGGTTCATAATGGCTTAACCCATATTTCAGGACATAATAGCATTCATGGTGAGAAAGTAGCTTATGGTATCCTGGTACAACTGCGGTTAGAAGAAATGATCCAGGGAAATCAACTAGCAGCGTCAGCAAGACAACAACTGTTGAAGTTCTACGCAGAGATTGGACTACCCCAAAAATTAGCAGATTTGGGATTAGGTAATATCACTCTGGGTGAGTTACAAACAGCAGCAGAAATTAGTTTAGAACCTAATTCTGATATCCACCGTCTACCGTTTAAAGTAGCGTTGGAACAATTAATGGCCGCAATGGTTTCTACCACTGCACCAAATCAATTAAAAATTAAAAATGGGTAATAGGTAATGGGTAATAGGTAATGGGTAATGGGTAATGGGTAATTGGTAATTGGTAATAGGTAATGGGTAATTGGTAATGGGTAATTGGAAATATCAACTGTCACCTATTCCCTGTCACCTGTCACCTGTCACCTGTTCCCTGTTCCCTGTTCCCTGTTCCCTGTTCCCTGTTCCCTGTTCCCTGTTCCCTGTCACCTGTCACCTGTTCCCTATTTCGAGGTTGAAAGAATGAATTTAAGTTGGATTACTCCCGCAGAACGGATACAAAAGTTACCTCCTTATGTTTTTGCTCGTTTAGATGAATTAAAAGCGAAAGCTAGAGAACAAGGACTGGATTTAATTGATTTGGGTATGGGAAATCCCGATGGTCCTACACCTCAACCTGTAATAGAAGCTGCCATGACGGCCTTGCAAAATCCCGCTAATCATGGTTATCCTCCATTTGAAGGGACTGCCAGTTTCCGTAAAGCTATTACTCAATGGTATCATCGTCGCTATGGTGTGGTACTTAATCCTGATAGTGAGGCTTTACCCTTACTCGGTTCTAAGGAAGGTTTGGGACATTTAGCGATCGCCTACATTAATCCTGGTGATACTGTATTAGTACCTTCACCATCTTACCCTGTACATTTCCGTGGTCCGATTATTGCTGGGGGAGTTATTCACAATTTAATTCTTAAAGAAGAAAATAACTGGTTAATTGATTTAGCGGCCATTCCTGACGAAGTAGCCAGAAAAGCCAAAATTCTCTATTTTAATTATCCTAGTAATCCTACCGCAGCCACAGCCCCCCGCGAATTTTTTGAAGAAATTGTCGCTTTTGCGCGAAAGTATGAAATCCTGTTAGTCCATGATTTATGTTATGCAGAATTAGCTTTTGATGGTTATCAACCCACTAGTTTATTAGAAATTCCGGGCGCTAAGGATATAGGGGTAGAATTTCACACCTTATCTAAAACCTATAATATGGCAGGTTGGCGCGTTGGGTTTGTCGTCGGAAATCGTCACGTGATCCAAGGTTTGCGGACACTCAAAACCAATTTAGATTATGGCATTTTTTCCGCCTTACAAACAGCAGCAGAAACCGCTTTACAACTTCCTGATTCTTATTTACATGAAGTGCAGCAACGTTACCGCACTCGTCGAGATTTTTTAATTGATGGTTTGGGTAAATTGGGGTGGAATATTCCTAAAACCGAAGCAACTATGTATTTGTGGATAAAATGTCCGGGGGGAATGAATTCTACAGATTTCGCTTTGAATGTTTTACAGCAAACAGGGGTAGTAGTCACTCCGGGAAATGCTTTTGGTGTGGGTGGTGAAGGCTATGTCAGAATTAGTTTAATTGCTGATTGCGATCGCTTGGGTGAAGCTTTACAAAGATTCAAGGAAGCGGGTATTTGCTATCAATCGCAAGTTTCTGTTTCTGCGTAATAATTAAGGTGAATACACAATCTCAAAAGCATTAAGATTATGACAATTCTGGAAAAAGTAGTAACTACGATGCAGCAGTTACCTATAGATCAACAGCAGCAAGTTCTCCGTTTTGTTGAGTTTCTAGTATTTGAATTGGGTAATCACCAACTTAATCAAGATTCTGAAAACTCAAATCTCAAAAAGCCTGAAGCTTCTCCTCATGATCTATTGAGAAAATGGGAAGGAGTTATTGAAGGTGGGGTAGACGATCTTTCTTTTAATAAGAAATACATGAAAGAATATGGGCAGAAATGAATCAGCAGATAATTCTTGATACTGGTGTTTTGGTTGCTTATTTGAGGAAATCTGATCGCTTTCATCAATGGGCTGTAACTCAACAGAGATATTATAAACGATAAAATACAATATGAATTAGAAGATGACTTAAAAGAAGAATATGATTTAAGTCATCTAAAAAACCCTATTTGGGGTAAATATTCTCAACGGTATCAAGAAAGATATAGTGTTACTATTCATCATGAAGATGGGACAACAACAGTAGAACATTTCCCTAAACAAAATGATATAATTACTCTTGATCCTGATGTGAAACAATATTTTACTAATTCAGAAAAACTTTAATGTTTACCTGAAACCGTTCTGCTAATTGTTTAATTTGATTAAAAGTTAATGCTTTTTCTTTGGTTAAAATAGCCTGTATGGTTTCGGATGAACCAATTTGAGGTAAATCTGATAAACTCAGTTTGTGTTCTTCCATTAAATAAGCTAATACATCATTTCCATGACAATTAGGAAGAGGATAATGTTCTGTTTCATAAGCCTCAATTATCGTTCCTAATGTATCTAATAAATCATAAAGAGGATGTTGTTCATTAGTACCGATTTCATCAAGTAAATCATTTAATCTTATAATTGCTTGTTCATATTCTTCTTCATTACGAATTGTTAGTAAAGGAGAAATAGCACTCCAGTGGGTATTAATATCTGGGGGAAGAGTGGTTAGTTTTTCCATTTGCGTTTTTTTATCCATATACCCAACATAGCTAGAAGAGTACATCCAATGGTAGCAATAATGCTTAAAATTAAAGATGCTAAAAAGGGATTTTTTGGTAATAAAGGTTGATTGATTTTATCTATGTGCGTAGTGATAATACCGGAAAATATAGCACCACCACCAAAACCTATACCTAATACTTGTACTGTTGTTTCTAAAGAGCGATCGCTTTTAGCTTGTTCTATTTCTACTATACCACGAATTGAGTTTACGGCTTGATCTAACAACTGTGAACCATCCCCCTCCCCGCAAGGGAGGAGGGGGCTATGATGTATATTAAGATTTAACTCGTTCCCAGACTCTGGCTGGGAATGCAGTTTTTCAGGCTCTGCCTGAAGTAAAATGATATAGTGGAGGCAGAGCCTCTGTAATTCATTCCCCGTCAGAGACAGAGAACGAGGGAACGAGAGTAACATTTTCAAAATTCATTGACTCTCAATATTAATTTGAATTATAATTGTTAGAGAAGTTGTATCTTAAATATGAATAAATTAATCTTAGAAATTCCTGATCAAGTAACTGAGGGATTACGTCTACCTCCTGATGAACGTCTGCATCGCATCCGCACTGAATTGGCAATTAGACTTTATCAAAAAAGGATTCTTTCTTTTGGTAAAGCCCGTGAATTATCCCAATTAAGTAAATGGGAATTTCATGAGTTATTAGGACAAGAAAATATTGATCGTAGTTATGATTTAGAAGAGTTAGAAACAGATTTAGAGACATTAGAAATATTATCATGAAAGCAGTTAGTAATTCATCAGTTTTAATTGCTTTAAGTAGTATTGGGCAATTAGAGTTGATTAATCAAAGATTTCCTGATGGTGTCATGATTCCGCAAGCTGTGTGGAAAGAAGTTGTGGAAACAGGTATAGGAAGATTTGGGGCAGAACAAGTAGCAAAAGCTTCATGGTTAACTATTTTACCAGTTAGTAATATTGCTTTAGTATCGTTATTAAAATTAGAGTTAGATGAAGGTGAATCAGAAGCAATAACCCTGTTTATTGAAAAACCTAATCAAGCTATTTTACTTGATGAAAAAAGTGCTAGACGAGTTGCAAAACAAATGAATTTACCAGTATTAGGTACAGTAGGAATTTTGATTTGGGCTAAACAAAATGGATTAATTCTTAATTTAAGAGAACAACTGGATGCTTTGCAATCTGTTGGTAAGTTTCGTTTAAGTAATTTAATTTACCAAGAAGCTATTAAAAAAGTTGATGAATAGTGTAGAAAATTATTGGGTTTCACTTTGTTCAACCCAACCTACATTACAGGAGAAAAATTTTTACTCCATCAGGTAGAAGAATTTTGTCTAATATTTGATCTAATAATTCTATAGTGTTACCTTTGATAATTCCTTGTATTTTCATGATTTATTCCTTCATTAAATATCTCAGTTATGATTCATTGTCACCTACAATTTCCGCTTTTTGATCCATACACCCAACATAGCTAGAAAAGTACATACTATAGTAGCAATAATGCTTAAAATTAAAGATGCTAAAAAGGGATTTTTTGGTAATAAAGGTTGATTGATTGTACCTATGTGTTGAACTATGATACCGGAAAATATAGCACCACCACCCAAACCTATACCTAATACTTGTACTGTTGTTTCTAAAGAGCGATCACTTTTAGCTTGTTCTATTTCTACTATACCACGAATTGTCTCAACAAATTGCCCAAATAATTCTTGTCCTGGGGTGAGATAGTTAATATCAGTTTGAATTTGTTCTTGCAATTTTTCACATTCTTTATCTAGGAAATCTTGCCAAAATGTGAGACTGGTTTGATTATGAGATTGATTATTTATAGCTGTGATTTTATTTAAGCAAATTCGGTAATTTTTAATATTTGTCTGAATGGATGTATTATGAATTTGTAAATCTTGTAAACATCGGGTATAATCAAAGCTTCTTTTAGGAATTTCTGATAAGAGTTTCTTTAAATCAGATATCTGTGTTTTTGGGTTAGATATCAAACTTTGAAATTCTTGAATTTTATTCTCTAAATAACTATAAATGCTTCTTGCGTCGCTGTAACTTTGACTTGCTTGGTAATTAACAAAGAGAATTTTATGATAACAGCATAATAAATCTCGTAACCAATCATAAGCATCTCCAATAAGTTGGACTGTGTTAGCTTGTTGATTATTCAGAAGGATCAAAATCTGACATTGTTTAACAGGATTATTTGGTTCATTTAGATCATTTGCTTGGTAGATAAATAATGAACTAGCAAATAATTCTCCTGAGTCTCTAAAAACAGGATTTAAGTTTGTACCAGCAACTAAAGCATTAGCAATTTGTTCAGATAGTAATTTACAATCTTCATTTGCGTCAACTTCTCCATAAATCCATAAAGTTTGTCCTAAAGACGCTTGAATTTGGGACGGTAAAAAACAACTAGGTTTAAAATGTTGGATTTGCGGTACATTAATATCAATATTTGCTGACTCTGGAAGCAAAGTTAAATCAACTGCGTAGGTATCATTAAGTAAAAATGGTTGTAAATTCCCCTTAATTTTAAATCCGTCTGTAGTTGAGAAACTTCCTAAATCTAAATCTTGGGAGTTAGTTAACCATTGGGTTTTTCTTCCTATCTCTTTTTGAGGTGTATATTGACCATTTTCATAACAAATCAAATTTGATTTTAAATCTTTTAAACTGGTAGCAGGAAAAGCTGATGCACCCATATCAGCTAAATTATCCCACAAAAGGCTGGATTCTTTGACAACTTGATCAGGTGTTTGCGCGAGAGTATGTCGCAAATGGAAAGCATAGAGGGTAATACTAAAATTTTTCACGGTTTTGGTTGGGATTTTTTATCATCAGATAAAGGTGAATTTAATTTTATAGCATTTTGAATCAGTTCTTTAGAAGATTCGCTAGGTTGGTTTTGTGATGAGTTTGATTTCGCGCCACCTGCACCCATGTTACCATATTCTGTTAAAGATAAATTCATTGATTTTAAATTTTGTTGGTATGCTTGCAACAGTAATGGATAAGATTTTAACCAATTTTCTATTTTCTCGGTTATTTCTTCATCATCTTCTGGTAATTGATTACTTAATTGATTTAATTCTTGCCAATTTTCATCAGCAATTAAATTAACTTGATTTTCAATTACTTGACTAAAAGCAATAGCGGCTTGTTTATTAATTGACATGATTAATTAAACTCCTTTACCAATACAACAAAACGCAGACCAATCAACAGGTGATGAAAAGGGTTGATAATTTTCACCATGATTTTGTTCGATTATATCAAAATATTTACTGATTGCTGATTGATAAGCAAAAGTTAATGATGATGTTTCTAACCATTGTTTAAAATCTCTGATGTTTGTATCTCTTAACCATCTTTGGGCAGTTTGTAAAGCTAAAACTAGATTATTTTCATGTTTTAATTCTTGATATTTTAATTCTTGATAAAATCTGACCATTAATAAAGCTGTAGCTCTTGTACTTACAGTCCATAAACTGCTAACTACATTGGTGCTACCAGCTAACAAGAAACCATTGGGTAAACCAATGTATTCATCACTAATATTGTAACCATCTATCATACCGCTTTCACAAGCAGCAAGGGTGACTAAACGACAATTTTCTAGTTTTAAGTGAGTGATAATATCTTCTAAGGTAAGAACTTCATCTGCTAGTTGTAAACCTGAATCTAGGGGACAATTAGAATTGAAACTACCATGACAGAAGAAAAAGAGGTTATTAGCTTGAATCAGTTTTTTATTATGGGGAATAATTGCTGATTTTTTGGCGTTTTCATTTTTCAAAACATGACTTTTATCTTTATCAAACTGTTTTTTAATTGCTGCAACTGCACCTAAATCTTCTTCATATAAGTCTTCTGTGGGAGTTTGAATCGCAAATAAAGATTGAAAATCATCCCGTTGACGCAGTTGTGTTTGTTGTAACAATTGACAACTGGGAGCATAACCAACACCTTGAGGAAATAAATCCATTAAATAGGAATCTGGAACAGGTAAAGCATGGAGAGGTAACAGGTGTAAAAATTGATGAGGAATCAAAATCAGTTTTTCACATTGTGGGGGTATTTTATCTAAAATTTCTTCAATGTGCAGAATTTCTGCTAACTTTTGCAAACTTTGTTTTAACTGATTTTCCCATTGGTCTTTTTGATTATAGTAGTCAGCTAGATATTTATTAACCCAATCTCTTAAAGCGTCTCTATCTGCTGATGAAGATTGCCAAATTCTGATTTCTTGACCTCCTGGTTGAATCACAAAAGAGAGAATTTTATCAAAAGTAATATACCATTCAATAATTGCTGTATTATTATCAACTATTTGCTCTAATGACGCGAAATTAAAACTAGCACCAATAGGTAGATATTGATCTTGTAATTGTTGGCTTTGTTGTCGTAATTGCTGGAGATGTTGCCGTAAAGTTTCGGGATTTTCAGCTTTACCAGTTTGCAGTAAATTCTGTCCACTCGCTATTTCATCTCGCAGTTGTTCTAGTTGGGTGACAATTTCAGCAGGAAAGATTGTTTTCAAGTCACGACTGAGAATTTGTTCTACTAAATTGCGGGTTTTACTGCGTTCAATATAACTGATAGCTTCCCTTTCTTTACCCAAACCTAAACAAACTTCCACCATGCGTACAAAAAGTTTATTCCATTCTTCTGCTTGTTTGCGTTTACTTTCCTCCCCAGAAATAATTTCCCCCCGCAAACCTTCAACTGTGGCAATGGCAGATTTAAAGGTATCGTAAGCTAAATCAAACTGTTGTGAATCTTGGTAAGCAATACCCAAATTGAATAAAGTTTCAGCATTTTCTACAGGAAAATCGGTGGGGGTTCTCACTTCTAAAGCTTGCTCATAAGCTGCAATGGCATTTTCCAGATTCTCCGCTTTATCTCCCCTGATTCTATCACTGTAGGCAGTCCCCAGATTATTTTGCGTCGTTGCCCATTGTACAGGAAAATCGGTGCGGGTATAAACTTCTAAAGCTTGCTCATAAGCAGCGATGGCAATTTCCAGATTATCCGCTTTATCTCCGCTGATTCTATAGGCATTCCCCAGATTATTTTGCGTCGCTGCCCATTCTACAGGAAAATCGGTGCGGGTTCTCACTTTTAAAGCATTATTATAAGCTGCGATGGCATTTTCCAGATTATCCGCTTTATCTCCCCTGATTCTATCACTGTAGGCATTCCCCAGATTATTTTGCGTCATTGCCCATTGTACAGGAAAATCGGTGCGGGTTCTCACTTCTAAAGCTTGCTCATAAGCTGCAATGGCATTTTCCAGATTATCCGCTTTATCACCCCTGATTCTATCACTGTAGGCAGTCCCCAGATTATTTTGCGTCGTTGCCCATTGTACAGGAAAATCGGTGCGGGTTCTCACTTCTAAAGCCTTATTATAAGCAGCGATGGCATTTTCCAGATTCTCCGCTTTATCTCCCCTGATTCTATCACTGTAGGCAGCCCCCAGATTATTTTGCGTCGTTGCCCATTGTACAGGAAAATCGGTGCGGGTACTCACTTCTAAAGCCTTATTAAAAGCAGCGATGGCATTTTCCAGATTCTCCGCTTTATCTCCCCTGATTCTATCACTGTAGGCAGCCCCCAGATTATTTTGCGTCGTTGCCCATTGTACAGGAAAATCGGTGCGGGTTCTCACTTCTAAAGCCGCATTATAAGCAGCGATGGCATTTTCCAGATTCTCCGCTTTATCTCCCCTGATTCTATCACTGTAGGCAGTCCCCAGATTATTTTGCGTCGTTGCCCATTGTACAGGAAAATCGGTGCGGGTATAAACTTCTAAAGCCGCATTATAAGCAGCGATGGCAATTTCCAGATTATCCGCTTTATCACCCCTGATTCTATCACTGTAGGCAGTCCCCAGATTATTTTGCGTCGTTGCCCATTGTACAGGAAAATCGGTGCGGGTTCTCACTTCTAAAGCCTTATTATAAGCAGCGATCGCATTTTCCAGATTCTCCGCTTTATCTCCCCTGATTCTATCACTGTAGGCAGTCCCCAGATTATTTTGCGTCGTTGCCCAATCTACAGGAAAATCGGTGGGGGTTCTCACTTCTAAAGCCGCATTATAAGCAGCGATGGCATTTTCCAGATTATCGGCTTTATCTCCCCTGATTCTATTACTGTAGGCATTCCCCAGATTATTTTGCGTCGCTGCCCAATCTACAGGAAAATCGGTGGGGGTTCTCACTTCTAAAGCCGCATTATAAGCAGCGATCGCTTTTTCCAGATTCTCCGCTTTATCTCCCCTGATTCTATCACGGTAGGCTATCCCCAGATTATTTTGTAAAGTTCCCCATAGTTCTGGAGAAGTTTCACGGGTGAAAACTGTAAAAGCGATTTCATAACCAGTAATAGCAATTTCCATATTATCGGCTTTGTTACCTAAAGGAAATTGCTGTATCAAATCGCTAAACTCACCTATCACTACAGCGAAAAATTGTTTTGCGTCTGGTTCTGCTTCTTCTAGTGTATTTGTTGCCAAAAGCCGTAATAATTTAACAAAGGTGAGGTTAAGTTTATCCGTATTTGCAGCCAGTAATCGGTAAACTACCTGGGGATTACCTTCACTTTCTGCGGTGGCTTGTAATACTTCTAATAAAAATTGTAAATAGGTATCAAAATCTGCTTCATTAAGCGGCGTTTCTGGTTCTGGGGTTAGGGGTATATCTAACTCTTCACTGAGTTGAGAAGCTAAAGCCAGCAACCAGTTAGCAGTATTTTCCTCTCCCTGTTGGGTAAAGATCCCTGCTACCCTTACCACCACTTGTAAAAAACCAACATCGAGTAATTCCCTGTTAGATTGTAATATAGCCGCTTCTTCACCATGGGGACAACTAAGCAGTTGTTGAATTAGCTGATAATATGCCTGTAGACGCTGTTCATCCATAAGTTAGGGTTGGGTAGGGTAGAACCTAGATCATGCTTCAATAGTATCTTGACACATTGCGGACAATATTACCCTACAAATCCCGAAAATTCTGATTCAGACAATTAATTATCCTGTAAATCCTGAAATCCTGGACATCCTGATTCTGACAATTATTCCCAAAAGTCCACATTTAACATTGCTTCAATATCACAACTAAACGGCCACGTATCAGGAAACTCACACTGTGGATAACCATTGCGGACAATTTTCAGAGCATCTGCATAAGCTTCATCAAATACTTGGCTAAAATAAGGCTTGAGACTAGGTGAATTTTTGAGTAACTTTCTGATTCCAATTCTTTGTTTAATGATTAATTCTACCCACCCACGATAACAATCAGGGATATGCACATAATTCCGCTTGAGAATGTGTTCTAAAAGTTCTGCTAACCGATTTTCAAGTTCACGTTTATCTGAGCGCCCCAAGTCCTCTATCTCTTCTATCAAATTATCAATATCTAGTCCTTCTATATCTCTATTCCGTAATTTGTGGACAATATCTTCAATCCAGAGTAAATAGTCTTGCTCATACAAAGATACTGCAATTGGTGTTTGTGTCATTGCTGTAAATCCTCTAAATGACCTAATTTCATTTTAAGTGACATCATTTGTAATCTTCGACAATCAACCTGTAAACTAGCAAAATCAAGACAATTTAAACTCTTCTAACATTTTGCTTATTCCAAGCATATTCACTGAGTATAGCATATAGTGATCAATCAAATCCTGTAAATCCTCAAATCCTGGATATCCTGATTCTGACAATTGCTAGTTTATAATTAATCTAAATAGACATCTGGGGTAATTAAATGTGCGTGGTTTGAAACCCTTGTAGAGACGTTCTTGTAGAGACGTTCTATAGAACGTCTCTACATTCGTTTTCACCAGATGTCTAATGTAACTTTTCCATTTACCAAGGAGGAATAAACAATGAAAGGATGGGAAAATTTAGATGCAATAGAAAGACAACCTGATAAAGTCAGTGGTGCATGGGTATTTCGAGGCACAAGAGTTCCGGTTACTGCATTATTTGAAAATTTGCGCGATGGTGCAACAGTAGATGAATTTTTGGAGTGGTTTCCCCCTGTACAAAGATCACAAGTTGATAAAATTTGTGCTATTATCAATACAACTAAATTGGGTGATTATCAAGAAATTTCCATAATTTAAAAATCCTGATCCTGTAAATCCTCAAATCCTGGATATCCTGATTCTGACAATTAAATTAATGATATGACAATTCTAGAAAATCTCCTGTTATCAAGTATTAGTGTTAATTTATTGGCAAAATTTCAAAAGTTAATTGATGCAGAATTACAGCAATATCAATGATATTATCTTCCCTGATTTCTTCTATCATGAGGAATTGGGGGATTGATCATCTGCTTAACTAAACTTAATATTATTAGGCGATCGCCTATCTAGTAAAATCAAATATCATCAGGACAGATACCTAATGGTCTTAAATAAACCACTAACTTCCCCTATTGCTACTCACAGTTTAATAGTATCGGGTTTTCATGCCCTCTCAGATCCCATTAGAATCAGTGTTATAGAACTTCTGCGTCAGCGTGAACTCTGTGTATGTGACTTATGTGATGCTTTAGAAATAAATCAATCAAAACTTTCTTTTCATCTCAAAACCCTCAAAGAAGCAAGTCTAGTAAATTCCCGTCAACAAGGACGCTGGATTTATTACAGCTTGAATACTTCCCAATTTCAGGTTCTAGAAACATATTTAGCAGAGTTTCATCTGAATTATGGGGTTTTAACTCCTCGTTCCTGTTGTGAGTAGCGGGGAATTAGAATCGGTACAAATTTATTCTAAGTAGGTTTTTCTCGTTCCCATACTCTGACTGGGAACGAGATGACTAGATAGAACAAATCCCTGCAATCTTGAAAGACTACAGAGATTTATTTTTTCATTTGGTGGCGGGAAGTGGATTTGAACCACTGACCTTCGGGTTATGAGCCCGACGAGCTACCAGGCTGCTCTATCCCGCGTCGCTTTTGTCGTTTTCCTCTCGACTTCTTTAATATAACGCAAAGTCAAAAGTTTGTCAACTATAAAAGCGATAATTCTCCAACTACTTCCAAACGCTTGTATTTCCCCAGGTTCATGAACTTCTCGGCCAGACTTTGGGCTATGCTGGGGGTAATCCAACCCATTTGTTGGAGGAGGTGAATAGCTACGGCGTATTTAGCGCGTTTTGAGCCATCCATTACTTTAATAGCTAATCCCATACCTTCCCCAAGTCTGCTAATACACTGCACACCTTCTGCACCGGATTTACTAACTAATTCGCTTGGAGTTAAGCGCATCAGTTCTGTGTCAAATTCTCCTTCACCAGCCACCATTGTGGGATGATGGTTCATAGCGCGAACAATACGCTCCATATCCACGCTATTGCTAGAAGCTAAGACAGCATATAAAGAGGCCATTTGACTGAGTTGCATCAGGTATGTGGGTGCGCCACAGTCATCATGGGCTGTGAGAAATTCTTCTGCTGGCATTCGCAGTAATTCTGCTACTTTGGTGATAATTAACTGTTGAACCGGGTGTTTCCGATCCAAATAGTTAGTTAACGGCCAATGGCGCTGTTGACAAACCGCTAACATTCCTGCGTGTTTACCAGAGCAGTTATATTCTAATGGACTGCTTTTACTTTGGGGAATTGGGCATTGTATAACATTTGCGTCAATATCTGCCCGCCACAAAATATTAAATACCTGTCTTACCTGTTCTATGCTGCCTTTATGGGAACTGGTGATAATGGCTAAGTCTTTGTCACTCAAACCATAGCGTTCTAATGTGCCTGTGCTAGTGACAGCCAGGGCTTGAAATGGTTTAAGAGCCGAACGGACAAATGCAGCAGTTTCAGCGTTACCGGCTACGGAAAGAACCCGTCCCCGGTCGTCGCTAACTACAGCCTGGACTAGATGCCGAGATTCAATAATACCTTCCCGCAGTAACCGGACTTCCAGGGCTGCGGCTTGAGTTCGTTTTCCCATTGTCATCTAAACCTCCAGGATACCTCCACCAAAACTGTACTCAGTTTGGTGATGGGAGGAATGGAGGGTTAATCGTGAAACGTCCCTTGAGTAATTTTGTGCGTCAGCACAAACAATGAGAGGGACAGTTGAGCAATTAACAAATCTTTTATACTGCATACGAATAACCATCCTTTG
>Ga0315905_10003865_pt1 | contig 15378 bp, 10 predicted proteins | sample LakEriMetagenome_5_FD_203522 | JGI IMG/M metagenome (GOLD analysis project Ga0315905, IMG submission 203522) | Freshwater fungal communities from buoy surface, Lake Erie, Ohio, United States - Buoy 4 MA121 | ecosystem: Environmental > Aquatic > Freshwater > Lake | place: USA: Lake Erie, Ohio... | reverse complement strand
CAATGAGGTTAAGCGTGCATTCTTATATAGTTGTGTTACAGGATTACGATGGTGTGATGTAAAGTCATTGAAATGGGAAAGTATTGACCTGAATAATAATCGTCTAAGGATTGTTCAAACCAAGACAGAGAACGAGGTTGTTATACCATTAAATGAAAAAGCTCTAGAACTTCTTGGCACACCAAAATCAGGCCTTGTTTTTACCCTGCCAAGCGCTAATGGCGCCAATAAGACCTTAAAGGCATGGGTTAAGCGTGCCAAGATCGACAAAGCCATAACATGGCATAATGCCCGTCATAGTTTTGGCACCAATTTAGTGTTCAATCAGGTAGATGTGCTTACAACCTCAAAGCTATTAGGTCATAAAAGTATGAAACACACCCAAAGGTATGTAGATGCGAGTATTGAAATGAAACAGAACGCGACAAAAGCAATCAATTTTTAAGACATGAGGAAAAAGTTCACAGAGATAGTAAGCAGGGATATTGACAATATTTACAAAGAGTTTGAAGACTCGTTCATTGAGTGTATTCACTACTCCGAATCCATTACAGCTGAATCACTAGAAGTTGAATTGAGGGAAGTGATTTCATCAATTATAGAGAAACTATGTAGGCAGCTTGATAAACTTGGTCATACAAAATTGAAAAGCTTTGTAAAAAGGCAGCAATTATACTATGCTGAATATCTTCCAAGCAAAAGAAAGGAGGTGAACTACAAGAATTATCTGTTGTGGATAGTTGCGCACGGTGATGAGAGTATTTTAGACGGAAGTTATAAGGCATCAGAAAAAGAAATTGATTATTTAAAAGATGTTTTTAATACCTACGAATCCTGTTTTTTTGATTTAAAAGCAGAATGTGAATCATACTTTCAAAACCTTACAGGCGTAACTATTACAACTAGCCCAATGTGGCAGGACCTTATCAATATTGAATTACTTCAACTTATAGAGAGAGCTGAAGGGAAAGCTAAACCTGACTTGTCAAACATCCGTTGTGCTGCATTTTGTGAGGTTTTATATGAGAAAAAGTACATTAAGCAGACTATAACAAGGGTGAAGACTATGACTCAGTTTGCTATAAGCCGTTATGGGAGAGATATTGGCAAGTCTTTACTTGCTTCAAAAAAGAAAGCAAGAAAATATTATAAAACACATACCATAGCGGGTCAAAAATCAATTGAAAGTTGTTTCTAGTACGGTACTAGTACCCTCTTTTTTTTCTACAGAAACCTTTGATAGTATTGAGTTTCATGTTTTTAAATTGCCCATACCCCTATAAATATCAGATTGACAATAGCTTGTTTTAATTGATTTTTACTCAGTTAACAGGATGACCGGTTATCCATTTTATAGAATTTAAATTTTTTAAGATGGAGCAAATTACACAAAACAGGGTATTAACATTTGAACAAGCGTGTGAGTATTTAGGGTACAAGCGTTCATACATGTACAAACTGACTAGCGCAGGGATATTGCCATATAGTAAACCCAATGGTAAAAGTATATTCTTCGATAGGGAGAAGCTAGAAGCATGGATGCTATCTAATGGCACTTTAAGCTTAGATGAGAAGCGAATTATTGCAGGAACACATATTACCACTAATCCATAAAAAACCCCAAAATATGAACACACATATAGTTGGGGTTACTGAGAATTCTCAGCTCCTCAAAGGTAACGATTTGTTCACAGAAATAGAATTACCAACTAGCGCTATTGATTTAGTATTCATCCCCAATTGGGATAATAAACCACCCGAAGTTCCACCTGTAATTTCTTTGAATAATCAAGGTGTATTAGGATTCCAAAATTTATCGGCAATTATTGCAGCACCAGGGAGTGGAAAGAGTGCAGTTTGTGAGGCAATTGCAACAGCAGTAATTAATAAAGATGCAGATTGTTTAGGGTTTAAGGTTTCAGAAGATTGCAAACATATTATTTATATAGATTTTGAAAGAACCAAAAATGATGTTTGGAATTCATTTAACCGAATGTGTAGGAGAGCAGGATTAAAATATGGAGAAATGCCTAATAATGTATTAATAGCAGGTATGCGATCGATTCCTAGACTAGAGCAAAGGAAAGAAGCTATTTCGGTCCTTCTTGAGAATAATCAATGCTCCCTTTTGATACTTGATGGCGCAGGTGATATGGTAACTGATACTAATGATTTAGAGCAGGCAATTGAATGCAGGATTTTTCTAAGGCAGCTAACCGTGGATTTCCAATTATCAATTCTGACCACTTTGCACCCAAACCCTAATTCTTTAAAACCTAGAGGGCACATTGGTAGTGAAATATTAAGAGAATCTGATGGGGTATTCGCAATTAAAAAAGGGGAAGCGGATAGTCGAATAATTACAACTGATTTTGAACATGGTAAAAATAGGAATGGCAGCCATGCTGAAAGTGCATTTATTTGGTCCGATGATCAAATGATGTTTATTGCGGTTGATGTTAACGAGATGAAATTTGAATTAATAAAGGCAAAAGAGATTAAACAAATGGATAAGGCCAAGACTTTACTAAAAACTATTTTCTCAAGTAAAATTGAACTTAGCTATTCTGATGTATGGGAAGCAATTGCAAAGCATGAAGGAACCAAAGAAAGGTCTGCAAAAGGGAAATTAGCCAATTGCCTAAAATGGGGCTTAGTATTTAAGAATCATATTGATAAGTATGAGTTGGTGCAATAGTGCAGAAATGGTGCAAATGATGTGCAAAAATGCATTCATAATAATATTGGTGCATGGTGCATGGTGCAAGTAGTGCAATCCCCTATATATAGGGATGCACTTGCACTAACAATTACACTAATAAATCATATGATTAATCAGAAAATAATTTAAACAATGAGCAATCTAAATACACAAAACTTTGCAACCTATTTGAGGACAGTAATGTTTTTGCGATCACGATTGAAGGATGTCGATATTTTAGAGCCTGTTCATGTCCCTATCAAAGAGCTAAAAGGGGTAAGAATAAATGTACTTATTGAAGCAGGAGAAATAGAAAAAATAGAAAAGAATACAAAAAACGAGCGTAAGGCATTTTTTTATAAAGCATTAAAGAAAGGTCCAATTAATCCATCATTACTAAAATCACCCAAAGGGCAAAGTTTAAACGGATTAACAAAGGCGATGCGCTCCTATCTAAAAAGGGTTTCACTAAAAGAAGGCACTGGAAGTACCGATTACTTTAATTTTTTCCTTTTTTGCAAAAATGAATATTTAAACCTGTTTTTTACCGTTGATTTATTCTCAGGTAGGGTGCATACCCCTATCAGCAGTTTCCATCGAGAATACAGGCCTAATATTCTGATTGATGGAGAAGAAACAGCAAGCTTTGATGTTGCCACAATGCAGCCGTTATTATTGGGTAAGATATTAGAATTTTATATAGGAGTTAATGAGTATTCCCAATGGATTGAAGCGGGGAAAGATATCTATATAATAATTCAAGAAAAAGAAAATCTAGATGACAGGGATAAGGCTAAAAAGCTCTTTTACAAGATACTTTTTTCTTATGCAGATGAGCGATTGGCTAAAATTTTCGGGAATGCCAATTGGATAAATTGGATAAATGATTATAAAAGTAGGCCAATGGAAGCAAACCCACACACCCAAGATAAGCAACATTCCAATTTAGCATGGTTATTACAAACCACAGAAGTTAAAATTATGAGAGAAGTATGGCAGGGTTTAGTTGATGCTAATATTGTTTTCTTATCTGTCCATGATGAAATAATTGTAAAAGTTAGTGAATCTCAAAAGGCAGAAGCGATATTTAACAATGTTCTTTCTAAGCATTTCAAGTTCTTTAAATTGAACTCAAAAGGAATGGTGTCAAGTACAAACCAAATAGAGGATGTTAAACCCAATTTCGATGTATTACAAGTACAAGCAAATGAAAGTCAAACAGCAATACTAAATATGCGAACAATAGATCAGTTTTATTCTAAAGCAATAAGGGCATTCAATAAAACTTTGAGTAAGGATAGGAATAAGTTTCTTTTTTGTTGGGCAAATGATATGAAAATGAGTTTGTTGGATGCAGGGATAACACCAAGCGAATTTGTAAGATATTGTGCGATTATTAATTAACCAATGTTGTTTTTTAAAATTTACAAATATTGATAATAAATTTATCAAACAAAGACTGAAGAACAAGGAAGTCCCTAAGAGGTTAATTTGCAGCCTAAACATTTATGCAACCATGTTTCATTATAAACAATTGATATACAACTATTTAAAGGTGAAATAAACAAAAAATAAAATATGTTATCTGATTGCCCTTATTTATATTAACTTTATCCAAGTTTCAACTTTTTTTATCAAAGAATTATTAATTCAGTTGATAATTAATTCAAAATTTGCTTTGTGTATTTATAAACTGCAAGAATGAATAAATGAAAAAGTACTTTTTAATAGCATTTTTACTCATGCAATTTGCCGCTTTATGTCAAATTGAAAAAATGGGCTATTCAAAATCACAAGTTTTGAATTCTACGAATGAGGATCCTTGCAAAAGTAATGCTTCAGAAATTTGGTATTGTGGTACTAATGGGAGTTTAATTAATTACACTTTTAAAAATGATGTCGTATCTTCTGTACTACTTATGTGGGAATTTAAAACAAAATATGAAGCAGATGCAGATGTACGAAAAGCAATTTCAATAGCAAAAAATACTTACGGTAGACCTGAAATGAAAGGTGACATAGCCTATTGGTTTAAAGGAAATTTTTTGATTACGATTTCATATGGTTACGCAAATGGAAAACATTATAGCTCTTGGCAAGTAAAAGAGATATAATTTTTACTCAAAAAATTGAAGGATTAAAAAATATCATCAGATAAAATAATAAAAAAATTGAATATCAAATTAAATTTCTTTCTATTTATATCATTAATAAATTGGTATCTAACCCCATTATATTCTCAAGATTTCTATATAAATCAAAAGTCTGAGGCTTCTAACTTGAATTATGTCATTTCTACACAATGGAAAAATTTAAACTTAAATGAAAGTTATGAGTTTTTAAATAACGCAGGTTTTACAGATATAAAAATAACTTCAAATAATAATAAAGATATAGTTACTGGTAAAATTCCCAATAAGGAATTTATCTATCTGCGACGACTTGTCTTTGAAGATAAAATCATAAAAGAATATTCTGATGTTGTTATGTTTTTTCAACCTTGTTTGCTTTATTTAGCAAATGAGATAAAAACAAGATTGAAAAATAATCCTACGATGCAGGAAATTAATGAAAATAGTTATCAATCTGCATTAAAAGAGGATATTAAATTGAAAGATATCTTCTATAAAAACCATTTGCAAAGTTTGGTTAAGGATGGGATTAATCAACAACTATTAGGAGATATTAATGATTTTAGTTTTAAATTTAGCAACTCCATTAAAACCGAAGAACTTAATATTACAAGAAATTGCAGTTTAGAATTAGATAAAGACAACATTTATAATTTTTACTCTGAAAGAAGGGTTTCAATTAATGAAAAATCATATTCAGTGGGTGACTATAATTTAAATAATGTAAATCAGTATGACTTAGACTTGATGATAGACGTTTTTTTATTAGATTGTAAAAATCATAATATTTCAATTAATAAAGGCAAAGTATTTGCTTCTTTTGAGCCCCTAGATGGACAAACTCTTGGGAGGAGTTACGGAATTAATAATGACAATAAGATTGAATTAAAAATTGATCCTGTAAAATGGCAAAACTCCTCAGTTCCTAAAAGATGGTATTTACTTTATCATGAACTCGGACATGATGTGTTGAATTTAAATCATGGAAATGGGGGTAAGATGATGTTTAACTTCGCTGATAGAGGTTATTCTTGGAATGAGTTCTGGGAAGATAGAGATTACATGTTTAATTCGTTTAAAAAAAGATAGTAAATGAAAAAGTATATTCTTATAATCTTCTTTTTTATCCCCTTATTGTGTTTCAGTCAAGCAAACAGTCACAAAATTTTCGGTATTGATTTAAATTCCGATTGGTATTCATTGACAAATAAACAAAAATTTGCATATTGGAAACAGAGCCAAGACAAAAATTCTAATTTTGTAGTATCGGATTGTGATTATATACATAATAAAATAGATGCTAAGTTTTTGAGTCTTGGATTCAAAGAGTTGCTATTGATTTTTCCCAAAGGATATGAAGGCGATCTTAATAGCTTAAGCCCTGTGATGTTTTTAGCAAGAATTAGCTATGATAATATTAATGATTATGCTAGTAAATCAATCAATGATATGACAAAAACCCTTTCATTTCTAAAAGATGAATATGGTGAAGCAAAACTGAACATGATTAGAGATAAATTTTCAGTTTATAAATGGGAGGGTGTTTATTATGAAATCATCTTAACTTGCAGAGAAGATGAGCTAACAACTACTTTGATGTATACAAAAAAATAATCTAATATTTAAATATCCCTCTAAGTATAATTAATATTTATAAAGTTTTTTTGCCTCTTATTTTATTCCTTTTTCAAATCTACGTTTAGATCTTTCGTAGGCAGTTTTCTCCCAGGTTGAATCAAATCCCTCCCAAAATATTCTAATTGTATAAGAGCCTGAAATAGTCCAAATTAATACATGCATATCATCATACTTAAAAGTTATATTGTTGTTATCGTTATTATCCTTTAAGAACTTGTAATTTTTATCTATAGCTTCTTCAATTTTCTTTAAAAATTCTAGAGAATGGGCTGCATCTAAGTTCTTAAAAGCATATCCTTGATAAAGTACTCCTGATTTGTTCCAATAATTACCAAAAAATCCTAAAATAATACCTTCTAATTCTTTAGTATCAGATTTATAAAGTAAAGTTGTGAGTTCCCCTGAATTCGCCGAAGCTAATGGGATTACCTCAAATCTATCTATTGCCTCTTTGGTGTCAAGAACATTTCTTAATAAAAAACTCTTGGCATTAAATAAGGCAATTTCTTTATTGAATTCTTTAGCTACAAAATAATTATTACTATTCGTTACAATTTGACCAAAAAGTTGATTGTTTAAAAATATGATTAAAGCTAGCCCTATTAATTTTTTCATAACGGTAATATTATTTTATGATTGTAGACCCAAAACATTAAGGAAAATGAACAAACTCACCAACTTGTTTTTTTCTAAGTTTGTAATTAACTGTTTGACTAGTTTGAAATTAAAGGATTTTAATTTCTTTTGATGTTTTTTTTATTTTTTTTAGATAGAATTCTCATGTATTGTTGGCTATGTGATACCCGATAATTGGTGTAGGTTAAGATTTTTTCACAAATGCCCTATATTCAGCTAATACCTCATTTTTAAGACAACCTAGTGGATAGGAAACCTATAATAAAAAGCATGGGTGGGGGTATGTATTTAAACTTACTAAAGGAATTTTTAGGGTTTTCTTGGAGTATCAAGAAGTTCATTAAAAAACTACCGTGTAATTATTGTAAATATTTAATATTGCTATTTTTTGTACCCCTATTGTACCTAGTTAAAGCAAAAAACCCCTACAATTCAATATTGATAGGGGTTTAAAGTTTTTGGTTTGTGCCCAGAACAGGAATCGAACCTGCACTACCTTGCGATAACTATAATATCTAAAAGTCAATATTATCAATACTTTTAATGGGTAGTGTTTTCCTTTGATTTCTTTTAATTACACCTTTATTTCTCTTTTTTTGTACCTATATTGTACCTCAGGTACAAATAATGAGCTTGTTTTCATACCTTCGAGAAACAAAAATCAAACCAAAAGAAATGAGTGTACGATTAAGGAAAAGAAAAAATGCAGATGGTTCTACTTCTTTGCGTTTAGATATTTATAATAATGGTCAACGTACAATTGAAACATTAAAGCACTTGAAATTAGTCAAGGGTTCTAGTGTAATGGACAGAGAAACTAATAAACAGAATTTACAACAAGCTGAATCTATTCGGGTTACCAGAGCAGCCGAACTTGAGGCAAATAGTTATTCAATGGTAAGTGATGCAGGAAAGAAAACAATTATAGCTGTATGGATGCAGTCCTTTGTTGATGGTTACCCCAAGAAAGACAAACGGAATATGCAGGGAGCTTTGAATCGATTCAAAGCATATCTACTTGAAATTAAAAAACAAGGTTTAGTATTTGGTTCTCTTACACCCTTACATATTGAAGATTTTATAGATTATCTAGAATCAAACAGTACCGGAGAAGGTGCAAATTCATACTTCAGCCGATTTAAGAAAATGATCAAGCAGGCATATAGGCAGCGATTGCTTAAAGAGAATGTATTGGATTTTGTTAAACGTAAGGTTAAGGGGAAAGCTAAAAAGAAAGATATTCTCACATTAATAGAGTTAAAGCAATTAAGCAGCACCCCAACAGAAAGCAATGAGGTTAAGCGTGCATTCTTATATAGTTGTGTTACAGGATTACGATGGTGTGATGTAAAGTCATTGAAATGGGAAAGTATTGACCTGAATAATAATCGTCTAAGGATTGTTCAAAGCAAGACAGAGAACGAGGTTGTTGTACCATTAAATGAAAAAGCTCTCGAACTACTTGGTACACCAAAATCAGGCCTAGTTTTTACCCTGCCAAGCGCTAATGGTGCCAATAAGACCCTGAAGGCATGGGTTAAGCGTGCCAAGATTGACAAAGCCATTACATGGCATAATGCCCGTCATAGTTTTGGCACCAATTTAGTGTTCAATCAAGTAGATGTACTTACAACCTCAAAGCTATTAGGTCATAAAAGTATGAAACACACCCAAAGGTATGTAGATGCGAGTATTGAAATGAAACAGAACGCAACAAAAGCAATAAATTTTTAAGATATGAGAAAAAAGTTCTTAGAAATAGTAAGCAGGAATATTGACAATATTTACAAAGAATTTGAAGACTCGTTCATTGAGTGTATTCACTACTCCGAATCCCTTAGAGCTGAATCACTAGAAGTTGAATTGAGGGAAGTGATTTCCTCAATTATAGAGAAACTTTGTTGGCAGGTTGATAAACTTGGGCATACAAAATTGAAAAGCTTTATAAAAAGGCAGGAATTATACTATGCTGAATATCTTCCAAGCAATAGAATGCAGGTGAACTACAACAAATATCTGTTGTGGATAGTTGCACACGGTAATGAGAGTATTTTAGACGGAAGTTATAAGGCTTCAGAAAAAGAAATTGATTATTTTAAAGGTGTTTTTAAAATCTATGAATCCTGCTTTTTTGATTTAAAAGCAGAATGTGAATCTTACTTTGAAAACCTTACAGGCGAGACTAGTACAACTAGCCCCATGTGGCAGGATCTTATCAATATTGAATTACTTCAACTTATAGAGATAGCTGAAGGGAAAGCTAAACCTAACTTGTCAAACATCCGATGCGCTGCATTTTGTGAGGTTTTGTATGAGAAAAAGTACATTAAGCATACAATAACAAGGGTGAAGACTATGACTCAGTTTGCTATGAGCCGTTATGGAAGAGATATTGGCAAGTCTTTACTTGCTTCAAAAAAGAAAATAAGAAAAAATTATAAAACACATCCCATTGCGGGGCAAAAATCAATTGAAAGTTGTTTCTAGTTCGGTACTAGTACCCTCTTTTTTTTCTACTGAAACCTTTGACAGTATTGAGTTTCGTATTTTTATATTGCCCGTACCCCTATAAATATCAGATTGACAATAGCTTGTTTTAATTGATTTTTACTCAGTTAACAGGATGACCGGTTATCCATTTTATAGTATTTAAATTTTTTAAGATGGAGCAAATTACACAAAACAGGGTATTAACATTTGAACAAGCGTGTGAGTATTTAGGGTACAAGCGTTCATACATGTACAAACTGACTAGTGCAGGGATATTGCCATTTAGTAAACCCAATGGTAAAAGTATATTCTTCGATAGGGAGAAGCTAGAAGCATGGATGCTATCTAATGGCACTTTAAGCTTAGATGAGAAGCGAATTATTGCAGGAACACATATTACCACTAATCCATAAAAAACCCCAAAATATGAACACACATATAGTTGGGGTTACTGAGAATTCTCAGCTCCTCAAAGGTAACGATTTGTTCACAGAAATAGAATTACCAACTAGCGCTATTGATTTAGTATTCATCCCCAATTGGGATAATAAACCACCCGAAGTTCCACCTGTAATTTCTTTGAATAATCAAGGTGTATTAGGATTCCAAAATTTATCGGCAATTATTGCAGCACCAGGGAGTGGAAAGAGTGCAGTTTGTGAGGCAATTGCAACAGCAGTAATTAATAAAGATGCAGATTGTTTAGGGTTTAAGGTTTCAGAAGATTGCAAACATATTATTTATATAGATTTTGAAAGAACCAAAAATGATGTTTGGAATTCATTTAACCGAATGTGTAGGAGAGCAGGATTAAAATATGGAGAAATGCCTAATAATGTATTAATAGCAGGTATGCGATCGATTCCTAGACTAGAGCAAAGGAAAGAAGCTATTTCGGTCCTTCTTGAGAATAATCAATGCTCCCTTTTGATACTTGATGGCGCAGGTGATATGGTAACTGATACTAATGATTTAGAGCAGGCAATTGAATGCAGGATTTTTCTAAGGCAGCTAACCGTGGATTTCCAATTATCAATTCTGACCACTTTGCACCCAAACCCTAATTCTTTAAAACCTAGAGGGCACATTGGTAGTGAAATATTAAGAGAATCTGATGGGGTATTCGCAATTAAAAAAGGGGAAGCGGATAGTCGAATAATTACAACTGATTTTGAACATGGTAAAAATAGGAATGGCAGCCATGCTGAAAGTGCATTTATTTGGTCCGATGATCAAATGATGTTTATTGCGGTTGATGTTAACGAGATGAAATTTGAATTAATAAAGGCAAAAGAGATTAAACAAATGGATAAGGCCAAGACTTTACTAAAAACTATTTTCTCAAGTAAAATTGAACTTAGCTATTCTGATGTATGGGAAGCAATTGCAAAGCATGAAGGAACCAAAGAAAGGTCTGCAAAAGGGAAATTAGCCAATTGCCTAAAATGGGGCTTAGTATTTAAGAATCATATTGATAAGTATGAGTTGGTGCAATAGTGCAGAAATGGTGCAAATGATGTGCAAAAATGCATTCATAATAATATTGGTGCATGGTGCATGGTGCAAGTAGTGCAATCCCCTATATATAGGGATGCACTTGCACTAACAATTACACTAATAAATCATATGATTAATCAGAAAATAATTTAAACAATGAGCAATCTAAATACACAAAACTTTGCAACCTATTTGAGGACAGTAATGTTTTTGCGATCACGATTGAAGGATGTCGATATTTTAGAGCCTGTTCATGTCCCTATCAAAGAGCTAAAAGGGGTAAGAATAAATGTACTTATTGAAGCAGGAGAAATAGAAAAAATAGAAAAGAATACAAAAAACGAGCGTAAGGCATTTTTTTATAAAGCATTAAAGAAAGGTCCAATTAATCCATCATTACTAAAATCACCCAAAGGGCAAAGTTTAAACGGATTAACAAAGGCGATGCGCTCCTATCTAAAAAGGGTTTCACTAAAAGAAGGCACTGGAAGTACCGATTACTTTAATTTTTTCCTTTTTTGCAAAAATGAATATTTAAACCTGTTTTTTACCGTTGATTTATTCTCAGGTAGGGTGCATACCCCTATCAGCAGTTTCCATCGAGAATACAGGCCTAATATTCTGATTGATGGAGAAGAAACAGCAAGCTTTGATGTTGCCACAATGCAGCCGTTATTATTGGGTAAGATATTAGAATTTTATATAGGAGTTAATGAGTATTCCCAATGGATTGAAGCGGGGAAAGATATCTATATAATAATTCAAGAAAAAGAAAATCTAGATGACAGGGATAAGGCTAAAAAGCTCTTTTACAAGATACTTTTTTCTTATGCAGATGAGCGATTGGCTAAAATTTTCGGGAATGCCAATTGGATAAATTGGATAAATGATTATAAAAGTAGGCCAATGGAAGCAAACCCACACACCCAAGATAAGCAACATTCCAATTTAGCATGGTTATTACAAACCACAGAAGTTAAAATTATGAGAGAAGTATGGCAGGGTTTAGTTGATGCTAATATTGTTTTCTTATCTGTCCATGATGAAATAATTGTAAAAGTTAGTGAATCTCAAAAGGCAGAAGCGATATTTAACAATGTTCTTTCTAAGCATTTCAAGTTCTTTAAATTGAACTCAAAAGGAATGGTGTCAAGTACAAACCAAATAGAGGATGTTAAACCCAATTTCGATGTATTACAAGTACAAGCAAATGAAAGTCAAACAGCAATACTAAATATGCGAACAATAGATCAGTTTTATTCTAAAGCAATAAGGGCATTCAATAAAACTTTGAGTAAGGATAGGAATAAGTTTCTTTTTTGTTGGGCAAATGATATGAAAATGAGTTTGTTGGATGCAGGGATAACACCAAGCGAATTTGTAAGATATTGTGCGATTATTAATTAACCAATGTTGTTTTTTAAAATTTACAAATATTGATAATAAATTTATCAAACAAAGACTGAAGAACAAGGAAGTCCCTAAGAGGTTAATTTGCAGCCTAAACATTTATGCAACCATGTTTCATTATAAACAATTGATATACAACTATTTAAAGGTGAAATAAACAAAAAATAAAATATGTTATCTGATTGCCCTTATTTATATTAACTTTATCCAAGTTTCAACTTTTTTTATCAAAGAATTATTAATTCAGTTGATAATTAATTCAAAATTTGCTTTGTGTATTTATAAACTGCAAGAATGAATAAATGAAAAAGTACTTTTTAATAGCATTTTTACTCATGCAATTTGCCGCTTTATGTCAAATTGAAAAAATGGGCTATTCAAAATCACAAGTTTTGAATTCTACGAATGAGGATCCTTGCAAAAGTAATGCTTCAGAAATTTGGTATTGTGGTACTAATGGGAGTTTAATTAATTACACTTTTAAAAATGATGTCGTATCTTCTGTACTACTTATGTGGGAATTTAAAACAAAATATGAAGCAGATGCAGATGTACGAAAAGCAATTTCAATAGCAAAAAATACTTACGGTAGACCTGAAATGAAAGGTGACATAGCCTATTGGTTTAAAGGAAATTTTTTGATTACGATTTCATATGGTTACGCAAATGGAAAACATTATAGCTCTTGGCAAGTAAAAGAGATATAATTTTTACTCAAAAAATTGAAGGATTAAAAAATATCATCAGATAAAATAATAAAAAAATTGAATATCAAATTAAATTTCTTTCTATTTATATCATTAATAAATTGGTATCTAACCCCATTATATTCTCAAGATTTCTATATAAATCAAAAGTCTGAGGCTTCTAACTTGAATTATGTCATTTCTACACAATGGAAAAATTTAAACTTAAATGAAAGTTATGAGTTTTTAAATAACGCAGGTTTTACAGATATAAAAATAACTTCAAATAATAATAAAGATATAGTTACTGGTAAAATTCCCAATAAGGAATTTATCTATCTGCGACGACTTGTCTTTGAAGATAAAATCATAAAAGAATATTCTGATGTTGTTATGTTTTTTCAACCTTGTTTGCTTTATTTAGCAAATGAGATAAAAACAAGATTGAAAAATAATCCTACGATGCAGGAAATTAATGAAAATAGTTATCAATCTGCATTAAAAGAGGATATTAAATTGAAAGATATCTTCTATAAAAACCATTTGCAAAGTTTGGTTAAGGATGGGATTAATCAACAACTATTAGGAGATATTAATGATTTTAGTTTTAAATTTAGCAACTCCATTAAAACCGAAGAACTTAATATTACAAGAAATTGCAGTTTAGAATTAGATAAAGACAACATTTATAATTTTTACTCTGAAAGAAGGGTTTCAATTAATGAAAAATCATATTCAGTGGGTGACTATAATTTAAATAATGTAAATCAGTATGACTTAGACTTGATGATAGACGTTTTTTTATTAGATTGTAAAAATCATAATATTTCAATTAATAAAGGCAAAGTATTTGCTTCTTTTGAGCCCCTAGATGGACAAACTCTTGGGAGGAGTTACGGAATTAATAATGACAATAAGATTGAATTAAAAATTGATCCTGTAAAATGGCAAAACTCCTCAGTTCCTAAAAGATGGTATTTACTTTATCATGAACTCGGACATGATGTGTTGAATTTAAATCATGGAAATGGGGGTAAGATGATGTTTAACTTCGCTGATAGAGGTTATTCTTGGAATGAGTTCTGGGAAGATAGAGATTACATGTTTAATTCGTTTAAAAAAAGATAGTAAATGAAAAAGTATATTCTTATAATCTTCTTTTTTATCCCCTTATTGTGTTTCAGTCAAGCAAACAGTCACAAAATTTTCGGTATTGATTTAAATTCCGATTGGTATTCATTGACAAATAAACAAAAATTTGCATATTGGAAACAGAGCCAAGACAAAAATTCTAATTTTGTAGTATCGGATTGTGATTATATACATAATAAAATAGATGCTAAGTTTTTGAGTCTTGGATTCAAAGAGTTGCTATTGATTTTTCCCAAAGGATATGAAGGCGATCTTAATAGCTTAAGCCCTGTGATGTTTTTAGCAAGAATTAGCTATGATAATATTAATGATTATGCTAGTAAATCAATCAATGATATGACAAAAACCCTTTCATTTCTAAAAGATGAATATGGTGAAGCAAAACTGAACATGATTAGAGATAAATTTTCAGTTTATAAATGGGAGGGTGTTTATTATGAAATCATCTTAACTTGCAGAGAAGATGAGCTAACAACTACTTTGATGTATACAAAAAAATAATCTAATATTTAAATATCCCTCTAAGTATAATTAATATTTATAAAGTTTTTTTGCCTCTTATTTTATTCCTTTTTCAAATCTACGTTTAGATCTTTCGTAGGCAGTTTTCTCCCAGGTTGAATCAAATCCCTCCCAAAATATTCTAATTGTATAAGAGCCTGAAATAGTCCAAATTAATACATGCATATCATCATACTTAAAAGTTATATTGTTGTTATCGTTATTATCCTTTAAGAACTTGTAATTTTTATCTATAGCTTCTTCAATTTTCTTTAAAAATTCTAGAGAATGGGCTGCATCTAAGTTCTTAAAAGCATATCCTTGATAAAGTACTCCTGATTTGTTCCAATAATTACCAAAAAATCCTAAAATAATACCTTCTAATTCTTTAGTGTCAGATTTATATAGCAAAGTTGTGAGTTCCCCTGAATTCGCCGAAGCTAATGGGATTACCTCAAATCTATCTATTGCCTCTTTGGTGTCAAGAACATTTCTTAATAAAAAACTCTTGGCATTAAATAAGGCAATTTCTTTA
>Ga0315905_10003864_pt1 | contig 15380 bp, 8 predicted proteins | sample LakEriMetagenome_5_FD_203522 | JGI IMG/M metagenome (GOLD analysis project Ga0315905, IMG submission 203522) | Freshwater fungal communities from buoy surface, Lake Erie, Ohio, United States - Buoy 4 MA121 | ecosystem: Environmental > Aquatic > Freshwater > Lake | place: USA: Lake Erie, Ohio... | reverse complement strand
GACGTGCACTGGTCGATGGGGGCGTTCGGCTACTTCCCGACGTACACGCTCGGCACGCTCTACGCCGCGCAGTTCTTCGAGGCGGCGTCGAAGGCGATCCCGGGCCTCGAGGCAGGCCTCGCCCGCGGCGAGTTCAAGCCGTTGCTCGACTGGCTCAACGCGAACATTCATGCGCACGGTCGGCGGTACCTGCCGGGCGAGCTGTGCGAGCGCGTGACGGGCAAGCCGCTCTCGAGCGAGCCGTACCTGGCGTACCTGAAGGGCAAGCTCTCGCCGCTCTACGGGCTCTGATTCGCCGCGCGCGTTCAGCGCGGTGGGTCGCGGCGCGGGATCGAGGCTGGGCCGGGCTGTTCCTGTGGCGGCAGTGGAGGCGCACCATCCATGCGACCTCGGCCCGGGATTCGGCCGAAGAACGCCAAGCCACCGGCGACCAGGGTCCAGAAGGGCACGATGCCCACGCCGGGCAGCGCTTCAGCGATGAAGACCGGCAGCAGCACCATGGGGCGACCAAGCACCACCCACAGCAGGACCGCCGTGACCACGTCGATCCCGATCACGATGGGTGGTGCCCAGGTGAAGATCGCGTTCACGATGTCGCTGACGATGGCGATGGCGATCGCGGCGATGCGCTGTGGCCACGAATAGGGCATCGAGAGTGGGGTCTTCGCTCCATCGTCCATTTCGGATAGCCTTGCCCGACTCGGCACTGCCGGGACAGGACCAAGACTACCAATGCCCGAAGCCTCATCCATCCGCAACGTCGCCATCATCGCCCACGTCGACCACGGCAAGACCACGCTCGTCGACTCCATGCTGCAGGCCTCGAGCGCCGCTCGAGAGGTCGATGGCGAGTGCGTCATGGATTCGAACCCGCTCGAGCGTGAGCGCGGGATCACCATCCTGGCCAAGAACTGCGCGGTCGACTACGTGATGCCGGAAGGGCCCAACAAGGGCGAGCGCATCCGCGTGAACATCATCGATACCCCGGGCCACGCCGACTTCGGTGGCGAGGTCGAGCGCGTGCTGCGCATGGCCGACGGCTGCCTGCTCCTGGTCGACTCGCTCGAGGGCCCGATGCCGCAGACGCGCTTCGTGCTGCAGAAGGCACTCGAGGTCGGCCTGAAGCCGATCGTCGTCGTGAACAAGTGCGACCGCCCCGAAGGCCGTCCCGATGCAGTCGTGAACGAGGTCTTCGACCTGCTCGTCGAACTCGGTGCCGATGACCTGGCGCTCGACTTCCCTGTGCTCTTCGCCAGCGGCCGCGACGGCTGGGCCGCGTTCGATCGCAACGACCGCGAGCGCGGCGTGAAGGATCTCTTCCAGGCGATCCACCAGCGTGTGCCGTCGCCGACGTGCGACGCGACCAAGCCGCTGCAGTTCCTCGTCACGAACCTCGACTACAACGACTACGTCGGCCGCATCGCGATCGGCCGCGTCTACCAGGGTTCGGTCAAGCCCAACCTGGCCATCGTGGCCACCAAGCAGGATGGCAGCTTGAAGCGCGGCCGCATCTCGGGTGTGAAGCGCTTCGAGGGCCTCGGCCGCCAGGCTGCCGAGCTCGTCGAGGCGGGCGATCTGTGCGCGATCGAGGGCATTCCCGACATCGAGATCGGCGACACGATCTGCCTGCATGACCAGCCGCTTCCGATGCAGCGCGTGAAGGTCGACGAACCCACGCTGCACATGGTGTTCCGCATCAACGATGGTCCGCTCGGCGGCCGCGAGGGCAAGTACGTCACCAGCCGTCAGATCTGGGATCGCCTGCAGAAGGAACTCGAGAAGAACGTGGCGCTCAAGGTGTCGATGGGCGATACCAGCGATGAGTTCCACGTCTCGGGCCGCGGCCTCCTGCACCTGGGCGTGCTCATCGAGAACATGCGCCGCGAGGGTTTCGAGCTGACCGTCGGCAAGCCGCAGGTCATCGAGAAGGAGATCGATGGCGTGACGTGCGAGCCGTTCGAGCGGCTCGTGCTCGACACCGCGCTCAGCGGGATGGGTCCATCGCTCGAGCTGCTCGGGCAGCGCGGCGCCGAGATCCTCAAGGTCGACACGCGCGGCGAGCGCATGCACGTCGAGGCCGAGATCCCCGCGCGCGGCCTCATCGGCCTGCGCACGCGCGTGCTGAACGCCACCGGCGGCGAGGCGGTCATGTACCACTCGTTCCACTGCTACAAGCCGCTCAAGGGCGGCATCGCCAAGCGCCAGAACGGCGTGATGATCAGCATGGAGTCGGGTACCGCCACTGCCTATGCGCTGCTGGGCCTCGGTGACCGCGGCTTCATGTTCATCCGCCCAAGCGAGGTCGTCTACGAGGGCATGATCGTGGGCGAGCACAACCGCGACAACGACCTCAACGTCAACGTCGTCAAGGCCAAGCAGCTCACGAACTTCCGCGAAGCCGCCAAGGAAGCGACCGTGGTGCTCAAGGCGCCGCGCATCATGTCGCTCGAGGCGGCGCTCGAGTACATCGAGGACGACGAACTCGTCGAGATCACGCCCACCCAGGTGCGTGTGCGCAAGAAGATCCTTGGCGAGGCTGAGCGCCGTCGCTACGAGCGCAGCGAGCGGAGCAAGGCCGAGAGCGTCGGGGCGTGAGTCGGCCGGTTCGGTCCGCCTCGGCCTACTGAGCCAGTCCCTGGCGCCTGCCAAGGACTGGCGGCCCGTTCGGCCCGGGGGCGCACTGGTGAGCGTTTGGGCCTGTTCAGGGCCGCAGCGCCCGGTAACATCGGCCATCCCATGGCCCGTGTCGTGATGAAGTTCGGAGGCACCTCGGTCGCGGATCCTGACCGGATTCGTCGATGCGCCACGCGCGTGGCCGACCGACGTGCCGAAGGTCACCAGGTGGCCGTCGTGGTGAGTGCGATGGGGCACACGACCGATGAACTCATCGGCCTCGCGCGGCGCCTGAGCCCCGCGCCCAACCGTCGCGAGCTCGACATGCTCATGGCGACCGGCGAACAGGTCTCGGTGGCGCTCATGGCCATCGCGCTGCAGGAGATGGGGCTCGATGCGGAGAGCTTCACCGGCGACCAGGCGGGCATCGTGACCGATGGCCACTACGGCCGCGCCAAGATCACCACCATCGACCGCACACCGCTGGAATCGAGCCTGGCCAAGGGGGCGATCCCGATCGTGGCTGGCTTCCAGGGACGCAGTCCGCGCGGTGCGATCACCACGCTCGGCCGCGGCGGCAGCGACACGACGGCGGTGGCCGTGGCCGCGGCCATCGAGGTCGGTCGTTTCGACGGCCACTGCGAGATCTTCACCGACGTGGACGGTGTCTACACGGCCGACCCACGGGTGGTGCGGAACGCACGCAAGCTCGAGCGCATCTCGTACGAGGAAATGCTCGAGCTCGCGGCGCTCGGGGCGGGCGTCATGCACGCGCGTGCCGTCGTCTTCGGCGAGCGGTACGGCGTGCCGATCCACGTGCGCCACAGCCAGAAGCCCGACTTGGGCACCGTCATTTGCAAGGAGACCCCGGACATGGAAGAGATCGCCGTCGTCGGTTGTGCGCTGAAGGAGGAGCTCGGCCGGCTCACCGTGCGCCGCGTGCCCAATGCGGTCGGGCTGCAGGCCCGGATGTTCGAGCGCGTCGCGGCGGCCGGCGTGGTGGTCGATGACATCGTGCAGACGGAGTTCGGCGACATGACCAGCGTGGCGTTTACCGTCGAGCACGACGACTTGGCCGAGACGCAGGACATCATGGCGCGCCTGCTCTCGGAACTTGGCCACGGTGAGCTCGAGATCGACGTGGGGCTGAGCAAGGTGAGTGCGGTCGGCACCGGCATGAAGAGCCATGCGGGCATCGCGAGCCGCATGTTCCAGGCGCTCGCCCGCCATGGGATCGCGATCCACAACATCTCGACCAGCGAGATCAAGGTCTCGTGCATCGTGCCGCGGCTCGATGGCCAGCGTGCGCTGCAGGTCGTCCACGACGAGTTCAGGCTCGGCACCGGCGGCGATGCGCCCATGCGCGTCGAGGGCCAGCCCGGCGTGGCGTATGCACCGTGAGCGGGCTCGGCCAGACTGAGGGGCTGCAAGGTGATGACGGCGCGCAGGCAGCGCCCGAGATCCCCGGCATCGAGATCGAGTCGAAGATCGGCGAAGGCGGTTTCGGCACCGTCTGGCTCGGTTGGCAGCATGCGCCGGCGCGCCGCCGCGTCGCGATCAAGCTCATGCGTCATGCGCTCGCCAGCGAGCTCTCGCGACACCAGTTCGAGCTCGAGCAGGCGGCCTTGGCCTCGTTGCAGCATGATTCGGTCGCCACGCTGCACCTGGCCGGGATCGATCGTCGTGGCCGCCCGTTCGTGGTGCTCGAATGGATCGATGGCGAGCCGATCACGGCCTGGTGCGATGCGCGGAAGTTGGCGCTCCGGGATCGAGCCGCGCTGCTCGTGAAGGCCTGCGATGCGGTGCAGCATGCGCACCTGCGCGGCATCGTGCATTGTGACCTGAAGCCGGCGAACATCCTGGTGACCGAGCGGGATGGAAGGCCGCTGGTGAAGGTGATCGACTTCGGCCTGACTCGGAGCGGCGAAGGTGCCTCGGCGACTGTTGGGCTCCCCGTGCTGGGCACGCCGGGCTACATGGCGCCCGAGCAGACGGTGCCCGGCCGAACGGTCGACGCTCGTGCTGACGTCTGGTCGATGGGCGTGGTGCTGGTGGAACTCATGGCGGGCAGCCGGCCGGATGAGCGGTCGACCACGCCGAGCGCGATCGTCGGCTCCCTGGCGGCGCGCGATGCAGCGGATGCCGCCCATCGCCGCGCCACGGAGGTCGGTGCGTGGACCGGCGCGTTGCGCAGCGGTCCGGACTGGATCGCGGCGCATGCCTTGGCTGCCGAGCCCGAGCGACGCTATGCCTCGATGGATGCCCTTGGGCAGGACCTGCAGCGCTGGCTTGGTGATCACCCCTTGGCGGCGGCGCCTGATCGCGCCGCCTATCGCGCACGGCTCTTCGTGCGCCGCAACCGCGTCGCCACGCTGCTGGCGACGGCGGTGCTGGTGGCCCTGGTCGCCGGTGGGATCGTGTCCGCCTTGGGATGGGTCGAGGCCAGGGCGCAGTTCAGGGCGAGCCAGCTCCAACTGGCGAGGACGACGGAGTTGCTCCGTTTCACGAAGGACACGGTGCTGGGCGTGACGCCCGAGGTGGCGCGCGAGTCCGACACGACGGTGCTGCGCTTGGTGCTGGCCGAGTCGGCGCGCCGCCTCGAGGCCGAGGCCGCGATGGATCCGCAGGTGCGCTTCGACCTGGCCAGCATGCTGGGGCAGGCATATTTCAACATCGGCGCCTGGCCCGAGGCGGAGCGGTTCGTGCGCCTGGCCAAGGAGCAGGCCGAGATCGCGTTCGGTACGGAGTCGACGCAGGTGGCTTCGGCCGATGCGGAGTTGGCCGAGATCGATCGCGTGCTGGACCGCGTCGAGCGCGCGGTTGAGGGGCTGCGCTCCGCGCACGACCGACTGTTGGCGATGAATGGCCCTGCTGATCCTGATCGGATCCGCGCGCTGGCCTCGCTGGGCTGGGCGCTCGTCGACCTGGGCAAGCTTGATGAGGGCCGTGCCGCGTTGCAGGAAGCCCTGGATCGCCGATCCGCGGCGATCGGCGCGGATGACCCCGCGGTGCTCCAGGTGCGTTCGAACCTTGCCGAGATCAATCGGCTCGCCGGGCGCATCGAGCAGGCGATCGAGGAGGGGAAGTCGCTCCTGGCGGACCGGACGCGCGTCCTCGGTGCCGATCACCCCGACACGCTCGTGAGTGCGAACAACCTCTCGGTCTGTCTCTTGGCCCTGCGCACAGCCGAGGGCAGGACGCAGGCGATCGAGGTGCTCGAGCCTGCGGTGGCCCGTTCAGGCAGGATCCTCGGCGAAGACCATCCGTACACGCTGCGCATGAAGAACAACCTGGCCAGCACGCTCCGCGAGCATGGCGAGGGGGTACGAGCCGAGGGTCTCCTGCGCGACCTGCTGACGCGATACGAACGGGTCTACGGGGCGTCACACTCATCGACCTTGATCGTGATCAACAACCTGGCACTCGCGCTCGAGGAGCAGGATCGGTTCGACGAGGCACTGGTGCTGCACCGCTCATGCCTGGACCGCAAGGCGCAGGCAGCAGGTGAGGATGCGCCGACGACGGCGATCAGCCGCCTCAACCTGGGCAAGCTGCTGCTGGAGCTGGGCAAGCCCGACGAGGGATTGCCCATGGTCGTCCGGGCCCGCGCAGTGCTGCAGGCGAAATACGGCATGGCGAGCAAGGCGACGATTGCTGCGATCGACAGCGAGGCCCGCGGCTTGGATGCGGTCGGCCGTCGGGCGGAGGCGATCGACCTGCTTCGTGCAGCCATGGCGAACGCCGAGTGGCCCAAGGTCGTGCCGGGTGTTGCCTGGCGAATCCCCGGGCGCCTGGCCAAGTTGCTTCCTGCGGACGATGCGACTCGCGAAGCCGTGCTGGCGCAGGCGCGTGAGTTGGCGTCGCGTGCAGGGGCCGTCGACGCGCTGGAGGCGATGCTGGCGTCGGCGGTGGCGCCAGCGCCCTGACCGCGGGAGGTGCGCTTCGCGCCGTCCTCTCGCGCCCTCGGGGCCTCGACTGTCGCGTGACGAAAAATCGCGGGATTGTGCATTGACAGTCCGCTGCGGCGTCGTAGCGTGCGCGAGCCTTCGCCAAGGTTGGCGGCGGCACTCGCAAAAACAACGGTTTGGCAAGGGTTTCCTGAAGGTCGCGCGGTCGTGTGCGCGGCGCTCAGGTGTGCCGACTGCCCGCCGGATGGCACGGAGGCCAGCATGACGCACCACGCCCAGGACGGGCGGTCTGGTGACGACGGGATGTCGTTGCCGGCCCAGCACTCGAGTGATTCCAGCCGAGCCCATGCGGGCGGCTCCGCGGCGGACTCCCCGCGCCATGGTGGTTCCGGGCCTCGCGATCCGAGCCACGACGCATGGTCCCGTCGCTGGACATCATGGTCACGCTGGTCGCGTACCCCCGGGGCGGGCATGTTCCTGCTTGGTGCTGCGCTCGCCTTCGGGGTCATTGCGGCCAGCGGTCAGATCTCCAGCGCGGTGCGCAGCATGCGTCAGGCGAACACGATTCGCGTGAAGGGCGTGGGCATGGCGCCGGTGAGCGCCGACCAGGCCTGGTGGACCGGCACGGTCACCGCGCGGGCAGCCACGCTGCCGGAGGCGTTCCAGAAGCTCGAGTCGAGCACCGGCGCCCTGCGGGTGTTCGTGACCGCCGGCGGCATCGCCGAGAAGGACGTGGACATCGACAGCGTCCGCACGACGGCGGAGTACGGGCGCGATGCCGAGGGCAACGTCAGCAACCAGGTCGAGGGCTACACCCTGCGCCAGTCGGTCACGGTCTGGTCCAGCGACGTGAAGCAGGTCGAGCGCCTGGCCATGCGGGCCACCGACCTGATCCGGGATGGCCACGAGGTCGGCAGCGGCAGCCCGCGGTACCTCGTGAGCACGATCGAGGCCCTGAAGCTGCAGTTGATCGAGCAAGGCACCGCGAACGCGCGGGAGCGCGCGGCGTTGCTGGTCGACGGATCCGGCGGGCGGCTGGGAGCGCTCGTCAGCGCGTCCCAGGGTGCCTTCGACATCGTCTGCGCCGGCAGCGCCGAGTTCGACGGCAATGGGTCGTACGACACCAGCTGCATCGACAAGGAGGCTCGCGTCGTGGTCACGCTCGAGTACTCCGTCGACTGAACAAGCACAGCGATCATCGCCGCGCGAAGGTGAGCGCGTGGGCGTCGTCGCACGGGGGCTGCCGGGGTCGGAGCCGGCAGCCCCTACGAACAACGGGGAGCGTGAGTTGAGGTGGACGGATGCCGGGGGGTGAGGGGGAGATCGATCGGGGGATGACGGATCCCGGGAGAGATGGAGCCGCAGGGGAGACGGATCTTTGGAGAACGATCGAGCCTGGAGTTGGTTTCTCGTGGGGTTGCTGGTGGGGTTCCTGGTGGGATGCCCGTTCGTGATTGGGCAGTGTGTGTGGTGACGCGACCGGGTCCGGCGCGGTGTGCGGAGGGGCACGCCGCGTCGGGCCAGTCGTCATCTGCACTGGAACCGAGTGAATGGTCCGCTCGGCCCGTCGCCGCTGCATCCGGTCAGGCTGCGATCACGTCGCCGCGGTCGATCATGAGCAGCGAGACCATGATGCTTGCCGGCGGCAGGCCGGTCAGCTCGGCCATGGCTGCGCGGTAGTCACCCATTTGGTTGCGGTAGTGCTCCAGCACCGCTTCGCGAGACTGCACGACCGAACCGGTCTTGAAGTCGATCACGTGGGCGTGCGTGACGCGCGATCCATCGGTGCCGAGTACCACGCGGTCCATGCGGCCGCCCAGTCGGCCGCCCTCACGGCCGGGGCGCGAACACTGGAACGGCAGTTCGCCATGGACCGACCACTGTGCATGGTCCTTGGGCTTGGCGAGGGCCGCACCCACCGCACCAGCCAACGCGCCGCGAGCGAGTTCGACTGCAGCGGCAAGTTCCGCGGCAGGGACTGGCGAACGCAGTTCGGCCTGCACGAGCTCATGGGCCCGGGCGATGGCCGCGTCATCAAGGCCTGGCGCCCGAGTGGGATCGGCAGCCTCGTCGGACCACGTGACCTGCCGCAGCAGGGCATGCACGATGGTGCCGCGTCGCATGGCGAGCGGATCGCTGCCAGCTTCAGGAAGCACGACCTGGACGGTACCGGCGGGCTTGGTCGCTTCCGCGAAGGTGACCGTGGGCAGTGCGCGTGTGGTCGCTGTCGTGCGGGCCGTTGCAGGCTCGTTCAGTGCAGCGGCGACGTCAGCCGAGCTGATGCCGTTGCCCCAGAAGGGCTTGGTGCGGTCTCCGCCATCAGCGAATGCAGCCCTGTAGGCATCGTCGAATCCGTCGATCGACACGCGCATCAACCAGAGTGGCGTGAGCTTGGGTTCGTCGGCCTTCGTCGGCTCGGTGCAGAGGAAGTGCACGCCCGACTTGGCGCGGGTCAGTGCCACGTAGAACGCCGACAGGCCATCGAAGAGCTCGATGACGCGGGCTTCGGTGTTGATGGCGGCCAGGAGCGGACTGCGCTCGGCAAGGTCCTTGCGCACGACTGGACCGATCGCGAGCGGTGCGCCGCCCGGACCATCGTTGATGGAGGCCCACGCACCGTTGGTCGCCTTGACCTCGTCAAGTGCGTCGTTCAATGCAGGTAGGACCACTTCGTCGAACTCAAGGCCCTTGCTCGCGTGGACCGTCATCACGCGGATTCGATCGCCACTGACGGTCCGCGAGCCCGTGGAGCGGACCAGGCGCACGAACCGCTCCGGTCGGCTGGCCATGTCGGCAGGTGCCGTGGTCGCGAGCGCCAGCACCTGCTTCACGCGCACGCGGTCGCGCGCACTTGAGAGCGGCGTGAGCGCTTGGGCCACGTCATCCAGCCAGGCAGCCAGGCCGCGCTCGTGCAGAGCATGGCGGATCGACGCGCCAAGGCGTTCGCAGGCGAAGGCGGATGCGTACTCAGGAATCTGCACGATCCCATCGAGCGCCGAGCGGACGGGGGACTGCGTGACCATCAGCAACGCCGCTTGGTCGAGCGGCTGCTCGGCGACGCGCAACAGCGCCATGAGCACCGCCACCACCATCGAATCCATGAGCGAGCCACGGCCCTCGTCGCTCGCACCCACACCCAGCTGGCGCAGCGCCTGCACGACATCGCCGATCTGCTGGTTCGTGTTCACGAGGATGGCGATCGTGGCGCTCGGACGCTGCTGGCTGGCAGCGAACGCCACGCGGGCTGCCGCAGCGGACCATGATTCCTCGGGCATCGTGCCTGATGCCGAGATCGACGAGGGCTTGCCCTGCAGTCGTGGAGCACTCTCATGCGGCACGAAGGTCCAGTCGGCGACGACCCGATCGATGGGAAAGCTAGCGACGGCGCTGGGCGCCTGAATTCCTGCTGCAAGCAGCGCGGCATGGTGCCGTGCGGGATCGATCGCAGCCCGATCGATCGACTGCAGGCGATCGGCCAGCGTGAGCGTGGCAGATGCACCGAAGACGGCGTTGACGAGGTCCATCACTGCCGGGTGGGAGCGCTGGCTCACCGCGAGCTGCACATCGGCATCGAGGCCACCGGAGCGCTGCGTGCGGATCCGGCCGATCAGCGATGGCGTGCCTCCACGCCACCCGTAGATCGACTGCTTGGGATCACCCACCATGATGAACCGGCGTGCGCTCTCGCTGGCGAAGATTTCGTCCATGAAGGGCGCAAGCACGCTGTACTGGTCGGGGCTCGTGTCCTGGCACTCATCGATCGCCAGATCCTGGATCGCGCAGTCGAGGCGATAGCGCATTTCTTGGAGGCCATCACTGCCGGCGTCCTGCAGCCGATGGGCTCGTGCGATGGCCGCCCCGATTTCGGCAAAGGAGTACCGCCCCTCGGCGTGACGGATGGCAGCGGCGTGCTCGTTGAAGCCGCGGGCGAGCTCGACGCAGCCGGCGATGCGCTGCTTGATGAGCTTGGTCTCGATGGCCAGCGCATGATGCATGATGCGGCGCACGCACTGGACGAGCTCGGGATCGGGGTCGACGTTGTAGTACGCACCGCCAGAAGCGATCTTGGCGGCGAAGCCGAGCTCGGGAACGTCGCGCCAATCGCCGCGCGTTGCCGCGGCGAGCAGGGTGTTGCGCCCCTTGACCCACCTGCTGTCTGGGGTGCCGGTCTTCGTCGTGGCCACCGGCGCAGCAGCAAGATCGCGCAGGGCAGCATCGAGGTCGGCAGCCGTGAGCAGCTGGGCGCCCTCGAAGAACTGGACGTGATCTGCGGTCAGGGCGTGCCAAGGGGCATCGCCCACACCATGGCGATCAGCCAGCTCGAGCAAGGCAAGGGGCGTTCGGATCGAGGTGAGCAGCGCATCGTGCAGCCGTGCCTTGGGTGCACCGTCGGTGACCATGCGCACGAGTTCCCAGACCGCGTCGGGCTTCGCCTCGAGCAGCTTTGAGAGTGCGAGCGCGCGCTGAGCGTGATCCTGATCCTCGCTGGCGATCGTCCACTCGGCCGGCAGGCCGAGCTCGGCCGCAAACGCCTTGCCCAGTCGAGAGAAGAACCCATCGATGGTGCCGATCGAAAGTCGATCGAGGTGTTCAAGCACCTGCGCAAGCACGGCCGCGTACTCGGTTTCTGTGGCGGGTCCGATCATGCCGGGCTTCTCGAATTGCTCGCGGCTGTCAGCGCTCGTCGCACCAAGGGCCAAGTGTCGGAGCACGCGATCGAGGATCTCGCCGGCAGCCTTGCGCGTGAAGGTGATGGCCAGGATTGACTCGGCGCCGCAGGAGCCGCCGCTGCGCCGGGCGGCTTCGATCATCCATCGGATGAGGCGATTGGCCAACAGGTACGTCTTGCCCGAACCTGCGTTGGCGGTGACGATCGAACGATGGCTGGCATCCGCTGTGTGCATGGCGTGTTCGTTCATGCTGCACCCCCGACGGCCGCGACATACGTGTCGGGCGCACCATCCGTTGCCGCGTCTGGCACCGACCCGCGGATACCGATGCCGTGCATGGCTTCGACGAGCGGATCATCGCTCAACGGAGGCTTGCCGCTTGGTGCAAAGTCGGCCGGGCTTCGTGCCGCCTTCACGTCGGCAACGATGGTCGACGCCACGTCGAAGGCTTCGGTGAGCTGGTCCTGTGACCAGTCTGCGAGCTGGATTCGTGCCAGGTCCGGCTGCGCGGGCAAGGCGATCAGGCCAAGCTGCAGCGTGTCGCGAGGAACATTGATCGTGGCCAGCAGTTCGCGATAGAGCGGCAATTGAAGGTTGGTCCAACCGGACTTCGTGCGGTGGTCCTTCGGATCGGATGGCTGCGAGCTGGTCTTATAGTCGAGTGCAGCCCACTGACCGGTGCGGATGTTCTGATCCACACGGTCAATGCGGCCCGTGAGGTACAGCCCACGCTCGTCGGGAAACATCGGCGCCGGGTGTTGGCGCGATTCGTCCGGTGGTGTGCCATCGTCATCCATCAGGTCAAGGTCGTCGACGGAGCTGTTCAACTCCGTCATCGCCGCGTGTCGATCGAGCCGATCGGCGCGCGGGGCATCGAAGGCGAGTTCAACGTGCTTGATGGCCCAGCCTTGCTGCGCCCACTCGGCCTGCACGCGAGCGAAGGCAGCGAGCCGCTCGCGGGCCATGCGCACCTGCACGACCACGGTGCCGTGCACGGAGGCGGGAAGCCGCTTGGCGAGAACGCCATCGAGCGCGGCATCGAGTTCCTTGGCGATCACCTTGGGATCGGTGGTTGGGGCGCTGCGGCTCAGTTCGCGGTTGCCCCACTCTTGAAGCGCGGCATGCACGAGGTTGCCGAACGCCATCGCATCGAGCTCAAGCTGGAGATCGTCACGGCGCTCGGCCTTGAGGACCCCCGTACGCAGGTATTCGTAGGGGCAGCGGATGTAGGTCGCGAACTGCGTGACCGACATGCGCGTGATGGCGGGCAGCTCAGGTACGGACGGGTGCGTGGGCAGCACGGAGACGGTCTTCGGCTCCAGCGGCCACGAAGCCAGCGTTGAGGGGCCATCGTCGCCGGTCAAGGCGAGCGTTCGGGTGGCTTGGTCGGTGGAGCCGATCAGGAACCGCGATGGCCGCAGGGGCTCGCCGTCGCCATTCGTGGCGGGAACCCCGAACCACACCGATGTCTTGCGCTTGAGCAGGCCATCCAGGATCCACGCATCGCGCGCGCGCCGAGCCCGCGCGCAGGGGAGTCCGAGTGACTGACGAAGCGAATCGGGTAGCCACGGATCGATCGCAGCGGCTTCGGGCAGCAGACCATCGTTGGCCGAGAGCACGATCACGTGCGGCGCATCGCACACACCCGCCTCGAGCCAACCCATGCACTCGATGCCTGAACGATCGGCGTTGGGTAGATCGACGCCGCGCGCGGCACTCACGACCAGGTCGACGAGGTGACCGACGGTACAGCCAGCAAGGAGTGACTCGGGGAGGTCAGCCAGTACGAGGATCGCCCGCGCGACCGCGACCGAGGCGGTGGCATCGCCCATGGGAGCATGCGAGGGCTGCAGCCGGGTCAGCACCGCGTGCAACGCGAGCAATCGTTCGCGCCCCGAGGAAGCGGCCGTGACCGTGGCGAGCAGGGCGCGCATGGCCGCGAGCACGGGCTCGACCGCCCCGTCAGTGGATGGCTTCGGCAGTTCAACGAGTGGTTCATCGAGCCGGCGGACGCCGGTCGCGGCGATGTACAGCGTGAGCTGGCGCAACGCTGCGTGCAGCCCGACCTCGTGAAGATGCTGCTCGATCCACGGGTGACGCACGAGCGTGCCCAGGTTGAAGGCGGTCGGCTCACCGAGCCACGCGCTGATTGCGCACAGGAGCAGAGCAGCAGACCCCTGATCGGCCGTACGGGTCGGCGGCAGTGCCACGGGGAGGCCCGCTGGCGACAGCGTGCGTGACACGATCGTAGGATCGGTGGGGCCGAGTGCCGCGATGGCGACCGAGTTCGCGGCCACAGGCTGCGCGAACGAATCGAGCGCGTGCAGCACCACCGCGGGCTGGTCATCGAGCCCCCCGACCCGCACGATCCGCTCAAGTGCGATTGAGGGCCGCGCCGCGCTCCAGGCGGCGTGAGACGGAAAACCACCCTCAAGATCAGGCAGATCCGCATCGTGCACGACGATGTCGACCGCAACGCCCCGTGCGGCAAGCGCCGCCAGCAATCGGCGCTCCATGGGATCAGGATCAGCGAGCAGCACGACCACGCGCGTGAGACCAGTGGTAGCGAGGCGGCCGGCATCGATGGCACGGGCAGCGATGGCGTGGGGCAGGTCCAGCCCATGCTGGGCCAGCTCGGCCATCGCACGATCCATGACGGTGGCCAGCGCTGACCAGATGGCCGACGGGAAAAACTCCCCGAGTTCACCCGCGGCGCCCCGATCGCGCAGCGCAGCGATGGTCAGCCCCGCGCGTGAGAGTTCCTGCGCCACCTGATTGATGCGTGTCGCCAGCGCAAGCAGATTGGGGTCGACTGCAGCGTTGCCAACGAGCGGCGCAACGACCTGCGGCGCGCCGACGCTGAGCGCCGTCAGGGCCCGTAGGCACGCCAGCGTGATCGCGGCATCACTTGCTGCGGTGCGATCGGGCACGATGAGCTGGGCGAGCGATCGACCCGGCGTGAGGATCGTGGGTAGGAGCACCGGACGACCTGCAAGCTCCTGCAGGTGACGGGCCAGTGCGGCCTGTGCACGCGACGCAGGCACGATGACGATGGTCTGCGTGAGATCGAGGAACGCACCGCTGGCCGCGCCCGCCATCAGATGACGGGCCAACGCGCGAGGGAGCGATGGATCGGACGGCAGGGGCGTGACCTGGAATGGCATGGAGGACCCGGGATTCTCCCGAACGAGTGTGAACCCGATCCGTGACCGGATCGTGGCACCGTACATTCAAGCCGTGCATCCGGACACCGTCAGCATCCTGTCGATCGTGATAGCCGTGATCCTGGGCGTCGGCCTGAGCGCGGCTGCGGGCTTTCGAGTCTTCGTGCCCCTGCTCGGGGCAGGGATCGCCGTGCGACTGGGATGGCTCACCCCGGGCGACTCCCTGGCGTGGGTCGGCAGTACGCCGGCACTGGTGGCCTTCGGCCTGGCGTGCGTCGTCGAATTGGCTGGTTCGCTGATTCCGGCCGTCGACCATGCGATCGATGCCCTGGCCGCGCCGATGTCGGCGGGGGCCGGCAGCATCCTGATGGCCGTCCAGATGTGCGATCAGCTCGGGCTGGGTGTCAGCGAGCAGTTGTCGGGCATCGAGGGCACGCGGGAACTCAGCCCGCTGGTCCTGTGGTCGATCGCCATCATCGTGGGTGGGGGCTTGGCGCTTGGGACCCACGCCGTGGCCGCCGCCGGTCGAGCAGGATCCACGCTCATGACCGCCGGCCTGGCAAACCCCATCTATGCCGCGGTGGAGTCGGTGACGAGCGTTGCCGCAACGATCCTTGCGATCGCCGTGCCGCCGTGCTGCCTGATCATGGTGATCCCGGCACTCCTGGTCGTGATCCTGATCGTGGTCCGCCGACGCCGCGCGAAACTCAGCGCATCCGCGAACGCAGCCGCTGCACCGTCTGCTGGCCAAGGGGCGGAGCCCCCTTCGACACCGTCTCGATGAGCGAGCCTTCGTGGCGGGCTTCCTGCATCAGGCGCACCAGATGCGCATCGAGGTTGAAGAGCCAGCGCTTGTGGAGGACCTCGAGTTCCTGGCGATTGAAGCGCGAGAGCGGGTCATCAAGACCGCTCTGGGCGACGGCCCAATCAATGAGCCGCGCAGCAGAACCATCGAAGCGATAGAGCTTGAGCGTGCGTTCGAGCCGGGTCTTGATGGTGGCGAAGGGATCGGTCGCATCGAGGGG
>Ga0315905_10003863_pt1 | contig 15381 bp, 14 predicted proteins | sample LakEriMetagenome_5_FD_203522 | JGI IMG/M metagenome (GOLD analysis project Ga0315905, IMG submission 203522) | Freshwater fungal communities from buoy surface, Lake Erie, Ohio, United States - Buoy 4 MA121 | ecosystem: Environmental > Aquatic > Freshwater > Lake | place: USA: Lake Erie, Ohio... | reverse complement strand
GTGGGTCGGCACTTCCCATACAACTTCGGTGTTCCTGCTTTCACACCGCACGCAGCAGTGCGGTGCGGTCAGCCAGTGAAGGTCGGAGCAATCGGTTCGGTCGTCGGTTCGGTCGCCGGGGGCTCTTGGACCTCGAACGCACCCACATCGGCCACACCGAACACAATGCGGGCAAACCCGACACCGCGCTGATCGAACTCGTTGCCATCAAACACTGGAACCGGGTTCGGGCCGGCATCGATGGCTGGGCTTCCTGCAAGCAACGCGTGCGTCTTCGTGACGCCACCATTGTTCGCCAACAGACCAAGCATCGGATCTGTCACACCAATCTGCGTGCCGCCGCCATCAATCAGGGTGACTCCCGACTGAATGACACCCAACACAGAATCACTTGCGTTCAAGCTCGGGAGCGATGTGCTGTACAAACCGATGTCATTGCCCAGATTACCGGCCACGATCGAACCGGTGATTGTCACTTCAGCGTTGTCTTGCAACGCAATGCCGCCGACATTTTCCCCAAGCCCATCGGTTGAGTTGTCGGTGATGGTCGACTGCACAATCTCGAGTGACACTATTTCTTCATCCATGCCAGTGAAAATCGCTCCACCGTCTTGAGCGGCATGGTTGCCGGAGATCGTTGAGTTCTCGATGAAGGTGGCGGACCCATAATCGTCAAGATCGTCAGTCTTGATGTAGAGGGCGCCGCCCCGATCGGCGGAGTTACCAGACAGAGTTGAGTTGCTTATCGTCATCAAGGTTTCGTAGAGGTAGATTCCGCCGCCCCCATCGCCGGCGGTGTTTCCGGAGATCGTGGTGTCGCTGATCGTCCCATCAACGTCATCAAGCCAGAGTCCGCCGCCGCCCCCATTGCCGAGTCCGCCGCTGCCCCCATTGCCGGCGGTGTTTCCGGAGATCGTGGACTCAACGATCGTCAACGTACCGTCTTCGAAGTAGAGTCCGCCGCCTTCATCATCGGCGGTGTTTCCGGAGATCGTGGACTCAACGATCGTCAACGAACCGTATTGGATCCTGATTCCGCCGCCTTTGTCATCGGCGGTGTTTCCGGAGATCGTGGACTCAACGATCGTCAACGTACCGTCTTCGAAGTAGAGTCCGCCGCCGTCATCACCGGCGGTGTTTCCGGAGATCTCAACGTTATTCAGAGTCAACGGACCGTCTTCGAACACGATTCCGCCGCCGTCATAAAGGGCGGAGTTTCCAGAGATCGTGGACTCAACGATCGTCAACGATCCGTCATTAGAGTAGAGTCCGCCGCCGTTCTCAGCGGCGTCGTTCCCGGTGATCTCAACATTGTTCAGGGTCAAAGAACCGCCATAGAAGTGGATTCCGCCGCCATCACCATCGGTGGTGTTCCCGTCAATGGTGGAATTAACGATCGTGAACGAACCTTCGTACAAGTAGAGTCCGCCGCCGTCACTAACGGCGGTGTTTCCGGTGATCTCGACGTTGTTCAGGGTTAGGACCAGGGCACCGTCCCCGTTTGCAGAAAGCGCCCCGCCGTCGTCGGCCGCGACGTTGTTGGAGATCACCGAGTCACGGATCGTCACCGTCCCGTCGGTCGCGTAGAGGCTCACTGCTCCGCCATCGTTGTCCGCAAAGTTGCCGGTAAGGACAACATCGGTAATCGTCAGATCGGCGTCTCCGTAGTACTTCTGGATAGCCCCGCCGCTGTTGTCCGGGTTGTTCGAACTGTTACCGCCGGTGATTGTGACTCCGGAGATCGTGGACGCTCCTTCAGAGACATCAATATCGTCGAGTACGAACAGTGCGTGACCGGCGCTGTCACCGCCCGCTGCGGTCCAACCACCATCAATGGTGATGACCGAAGCGCCCGGACCCTGTAGATCAATGCCTTCATCAAGTACAGGCAGATCGGACTGCACATCGATCGTGCCTGTCAGGCCAGCGGTAAACGTGATCGTGTCGACACCGGCAGCCGAGTTTGCATCAAGCATCGCCTGGCGCAGGCTGCCCACACCCGAATCAGCCAGTGTCGAAACAACCAACGCGGCGTTCGCCGACGCCGTCGACGACGTGAGCATCACCAACGGACCTACGCCCGCCGCCGCTAGAACTGCCGTCGAACCGAGAGCCACAACACGGCCCGAACGGTGTCGAATAACTGCCCCACCAAGAAGACTCTCCATCACCAACGCCCCATTCTCGTTTATCTTTTTAATCACAGTAATTCATTTCATTATATGAATCCGAGATAGCTTACCTTGAGATGTGAGATCCGCCCGTGTTGCCAACACATCGAGGTTTTCAATTTCGATTTCTTCGAAGGGGACGTAGGTTCGATCAGCTGTCGTCATGGCGGTGGGTCTCAGCGCTGGACGATGATTTCGTGGTGAATGGTTAGAAATTCATCGGGAGACTTTTGCTTGGGACGTTTGGTCTGGTCGCCGGCGAGATCCCCGGAAAGCTGCGGATGGTCCAGCCATAGGATGTGGAAATGGATGGCCGCAACGAGCGAAAAGTTTCAAGCCGGAACAGCATTCTTGCTGCCGCCTGGCAACTGATCGACAGTAATGGTGTCGATGGCTTTTCGATGCGAGAACTGGCCGCTATGGCGGGTGTGAGCGTGGCAACGCTGTACAACGTTTTTGAGTCGCGCGAAGCCATTGTCGATGCATGCTTCAAAAAAGCCCTCGAGGATCTCCGTCCTCGCTACGAATCGCTCAACGAGACCGAAGACCTCGGCGCACTTTGTCTCGCTCTCGCGAAAGCGGCCGATATTTTGTGCGAATCGGTTTCCGGTTCGATGTATCTGAAACTCACGCACAATGCCTCGATAGCAGGGTCAATGAGCGAACACCGTGCCACCGAGCGCGTCGTTCCTGAACTCGAGGCGGCTGTGCTTCGAGGTGAACTTTCACTGGACGTTGATATCGACGAATTGCGCGGCGTGATCGAAGCAGTGTTTTTTTCCACGGTTCGACTTGAAGCTTTTGGAGCCATCTCAGCGGAAGAACGCCGCCGTCGAATTATCTCGGGGACGCGGCTTGTGTTACTCGGCGGCGCTACCGAGTTAGGTCGGAGTTCGCTCACCGTCGGGTCGGTGCCCCGGTAGATCAGGGTTCGCTGAGTCGGCAGAGCCCAAAGGGCCCGGACCAGAGGATGCGTCCGTGTGCATCGATCGTCGGGGTTCCTCCTAACGCGTTGTAACGGGAGCTGCCCAATACATAGTGGAACTTCGATTCGCCTGTACTCCAGTCGAGCCCCTCGAGCGTCCACTGTTGATCGCGCGAACCGAACGTGTACACCACGTCATTCGGTTGACTCACTGATGGAACAGCGTTGGGAGAGGAGACCTGATTGTTCGCCCATGCGTGTTCCAGCGTTCGGGTCTCAGGATTCCACTGAAACTTATGCAGCCCCAGCGGTCGGTAGTCGGCATGGTGTCCAAGCCAGAAGACAAAGAGCCGCTTGGCTCCCGGTGGAAACCCTTCGGGTATCGACGCAGGTTCGTTGTTCACCGTCATTGCGCCGTAACCACAAACAGTGATCGATTGTTCCGTTTGGATTTCTTCGAGGTTTGGATCGCCCATGTCGGCGCGACCGTAACCAGCGATGCGTCGAGACAACGTTCCTGGTAGTTGTTTCCAGTCTTCGGGAATATCGTCGCGCCACATGAGGGTGATGTTGACGACATTGGCGCCGTCTCCGAAGACGACGAAACGGTCTTCGTCGACAAATCCCATGAGACAGGGAGTAGTGCCGCATCCATATCCATTTTCATTGATGTACGGCTCTGTCCATGCCCCATCGGACTCGTCAGTCGAGAGTCGGGATCCTGTCCAGACGACCTTATGCATGTGGTCGTTTGAGGGGACATAGATCCCGCCGTCTTCGTCAACACACAAGCTCTTTCGCATCCATGATTTTCCGCCGCGACCAAGTTCTGCGAATCGGGCATTTGTGAATTCCTGAGCGCCTTCGCTGTAACGCAATTGAAGTGCGTCGTAGGAAGAGAAATCGCGGGCGAGGGAAATCACCCAGCCGTTTTCGGTGCTGAGTATCAAATGGCCGTCGTAGGACATATTGATGCCGACGAAACTTCCCGTGACTTCTGGTGGTTGATCGAATCGACGACGAACCACAATTGGCGAATCGGGATCGCCGGGAATTGCATCGCCAAAAGCGACAACATGATCTTCGTAGCCGACGAAATAATTTCCGTCGCAATCAAGGACGTAGTACACGCCGGTGACGCCAGTGAGGTACGTCGCGCTTGCTGAAGCGGCATGCATAATCGCATCCATCCCGGTGAGCGTGTCGAGAGCATTGATTGCTTCTTCATGAGCATCGACGTCGTGTTCGGGTCCGACTTCGAGTTCAAGAGTCGACAGCAGTTCGAGCGTGTCATAGTCGAATTTCGCGATGCGCCCGCGTGGATTTGCCCACAAGACCCGTCGTCCATCGGGGTAGAGCGAACTAATGGCGACACCGAACGGCCCTGGACCAACGGGGGAGTAACTCACACGGTCGGAAACAGCGCTGGTCGGACCCACAGGGCCAACGATGCCAACAGTGTCTTGCTGGGCGGGGTCATTGTGGGCCATTGAGCTTTCGCTGTCGGCGAGAAATGGGTTCTTGGCGGGCAGCTGCATCTCTTTTGGGGCCATCGCCGGACGATAGGGGGTTCCGGCTATATCCGCAACGATGTTCCAAATAGTTGCGGTGCTGGTCCCTCAATTTTTGGAACACCGTTGCGGATTCCCATCTCTCGGCGTAGTGTGACAGATGACACTCCTTCTGGGGATGAAGGGCCGTTCTCTTCAAGAGGGCTGGCGCAGTGGGGCCTTGAGTTCCATCGAGGCGCATCGGCAGTTAATCCGAAATCCAATTCAAGGGGTGCAAATGAGACGATCTTCGACAGTGCGAATGTTGGGTGCCATCGCGTGTGCGATGTTGCTCACGGCAGGAGCCGCTGCATGCGGCTCAAGCAGTGATAGCGAATCTTCGGGCGGTGGTACTACCACCGGCGTCACTGACACCACGATCAAGATCGGTGTTGGGGTTTCCGATCTCGACGGACTTCGTGCAGCTGGTATGGCTCTTGCCCCGGCGTTGACAACCCAAAACCTTTCAAAGCGCCTCACCTCATACTTCGATGCGTGGAATGCCGCTGGCGGCATTAACGGTCGCAAGGTCGAAGGTGTTGTGTTGACATGGGATCCGGTGAAGCCTGCAACCGGTCAGAAAGTCTGTGACGACGCCACCATCAACAACGAGTTGTTCGCCTTCATCAACGCGAATGGTCTCGGCGCGAAGTACATCGAGTGCATCGTCGCTGCAGGCGTCCCGTCCTTCTTCGGAGACGTGGCACCTCAGTCCGCTCACGACACTGGGTGGTTGACCTCGACAAAGGCGCCAGTGGAAACCAACGCTGCAGCAGGCATCAAGGCAGCAATCGATTCAGGTCGAATTACCAAGACGGCGGTTGTTGGAATCTTGTCTGGAAACGGACCAGAGCACATCGCCGCGACTGCAACCGCAAAGGCCGCACTTGAGGCAAACGGCAACAAGGTCACTGTTGCTCAGGTCAATAGCCTTCAAGGTGATCCAGGAATTCAGAACACTGAATCGGCAGCTGCTGTCAATACGTTCAAGGCAGCGAATGTGACCGATGTGGTTATTGCTCTTCAGTTCACTGCTTCTGGTGGATTCTGGGACAACGTCGCTGGCAACAAGTGGAACTTTTCAATTCTCGATGTTGCTTCTTCGATGTGCTCGGCCTACGGCGGTAAGAGTCTGAAGGCAGCAGCGGTCGGGAGCGTCTGCTTCACCTCTGATGGCGACTCAACCACGTCTGACGGAAAATTGCGTCCTGAGACTGACTTCGAAAAGCAGTGTCGAGCAACCTACGACGCACTTGTCGTCAATGATTTCGCAGGAGCAAAGTCCTATCCCGGTATTCCTTCAGGTGAAACCCGAACACTTCCTGACGGTATGAAGGTCAGTTCCGACTATCCGCCGAATGAGTGCATGTTCGCAGACGTCATCAAGAAGGGTCTGGAAAAGGCAGGAAAGAACCTGACCCGCGAGAGCTTCATGAAGGCCGTTCGTGGCCTTGGTGACCTGCCCTACGCGCTGGGTTCAGACGGCAAGGGCTCTCAAGAACCGGGCAAGACATATCTGGCCCTTTACGTCCATGCTGACAAGTTGACTGCGGCTCCCACCGGTACGGCAAAGAATGCGAACGGGACCTACAACAACTGTCCGGTGGACATCCAGTGCTGGGTTCCGGTTGACGCAAAGTGGTATCCGATTTCTTGATGAATGGTTTGGACCCCTGAGAAAATGGAGGGCGTCGGCTTCGGTCGGCGCCCTCGTCAAAATTGAGAAGATTCTCTGATTCGATAATGACTCTTTCTTCACCCCGAAACGAGAGGGTGGCGGGCTGAAGAGGCACAACGGAGATTGACGCGACCGCGCGCCTTCAAGCTCGCTGATTCGGTGAGTTGTCTCGCCCGATGCTCATCAGAAGTCCGGCCGCTCATAGGATCAGGCTTCTATGGACCCCCGCCTTGAACGCTCATTTGCTTCGTTCAGCGACGCGTTGATGGAGGCGGTAATCGCCCCGAGTTGGAGCGGTCTCGGCTATTCGGCACGACGTCACCTCGAGGGATGGGATGACCAAGTCCCAGTGCCGATGGATGGCCGCGTCGTCGTCCTCACTGGGTTTACCTCCGGTATCGGTTTGGCTGCGGCGACTCGGTTCGGTGAACTCGGAGCGACGCTGCATCTCGTAGGTCGTGACCCGAGCCGGACTTCGTCCACGGCGGAACTCCTGAGTCGTCAAGGTTTCGACGTGCACACGAGCATCGCCGATATGGGTGATCTCGACGCCGTGCGTTCGATCGCCGCTGAGATCGCTAGTGCTCATGAGCATCTCGATGCGCTCATCCACAATGCGGGAGCACTCTCGGCTGAGTGCACGGTCTCGCCTCAAGGTTTTGAGATGACGGTGGCCTCGCAGGTTCTCGGGCCGTTTCTTCTTACTTCGCTGCTTCTCCCGCTGCTCGAAGCGGGGGAGTCGCGTGGCCGTGTCATCGCTGTCGCTTCTGGTGGCATGTATCCCGAGAAGCTCGACGTTGACAAACTCCTTGCTGGTCCGGACTCATACAACGGTGTGCGCGCGTACGCGCGGGCGAAGCGAGCACAGGTCGAACTGAATGTTGAATGGGCTCGGCGGTCTGGCTCGGGTGTGATTTTTCAGGCGATGCACCCGGGTTGGGTTGATACGCCTGGTGTTGTGAAGTCGCTTCCTCGTTTCCACTCAATCACCAAGCCTGTGTTGCGATCGGCTGAAGCGGGTGCCGACACAATTGTTTGGTTGGCTGATGTTGATGAAAGCGACCTTGGTGCCAACGGTGGCTTCTGGCTCGATAGGCACCGGCGGAGTATCACCAAGATCCCAGGGACGGGAGCATCGCAGAGCGACCGCGACCGCATCTGGCAGTGGTGTGAAGACAACAGTGGGTCAGGTCGACAACCCTCGTGAAGATTGTGAATGTCGGCTCCGGTATCTCCGGGCCTACATGTGCACACCTGCGTGACCCAGATTGACATCCGCAGCTGAGATGCACTCGATCCCTCGATTAGCGCTAAAGTCATCCGATCGGGATCCCAGCTTCGGAGTAGTGGCGAGAACCCCCTTGGTGACTAGGACTTAATGATGCGGAACCCTCGTAAACGCTGGATGAGCACGGCGGCTCTGGCCACAGCTGGGCTGACCTTGGTGGTGTTCGTGCCGAATGCAGCATCGGCCGCAACGGCCACTGCAACCTGCGATGGTCGGACGGCCACGATTGTGTCAGCGGCTCCAACCGTGGTGGGCACCGCTGGAGATGATGTCATCGTCGCCACTGGAACGACTGGACAGTTGATCCGCGCAGGTGGCGGCAACGACGTGATCTGCGGTTCGGCCGGACCCGATCGCATCCTCGCTGGTGACGGCAACGACACAGTGCTTTCCGGCAACGGCGATGATGTCGTTACTGCGGGAAACGGAAACGACATCGTTGACGCTGGAGTTGGTCGCGACAATGTGGCCGGCGGCGAGGGCGATGATGTCATGAGCGGTGGCCTTGGAAACGATCGCGTCGCCGGCGATGCCGGCAATGATCGTGTCAACGGAAACAATGGATCGGACCTTCTCGTCGGGGGTGCTGGCAACGACGCTCTTGACGGTGGCTCCTCCCCTGATGTCATCGACCCGGGATCGGGCTCGAACTCCTGTGGCGCAGATGCGGCTGATTCGATGCGTGGCCCGTGCGCTATTGATACGACTGGCCCGGTGATTAGCTCCATTGCAATTCCAGAAGTTGTCACCGCAGGCGCAACCGTCACGTTTACCTGGCGAGTTGCGGACAGTGGCGGTGTCGGCAACACCAATATGCGGCTCGGTGGTTACAGCGGGTGGGTCACTTCGTGGTGCGGCTTTGTCGTAATTGCGGATCTCGTGAGTGGCAGCGCCTTCGATGGTACGTACCAAGCCACTTGCGACGTGCCGGCCAATGCAGTGAATGGCAGTTACACGTTGTTCCTCATGGCGTCGGACTCGTTCGGCAACTTCAGCGGATGGGACGCCTCAAGCCAGTTCGACTTTTCCGTAACTGGCGGCTCATCCGATGATTTGCCGCCATCGGTCAGCGAACTTTCGGCGCGAGTCGACGGCGATTCCGTTGTTGTGAACTGGCGAGCGAGCGATCCGTCCGGTGTTGCCGGACAATCAGCATGGCTTGCGCACAACGTCTACTCATTCGCGAGTATCGAGGGCCCTTACTTCGTCTACAACGCTGCGGTCCTTGTCAGTGGCGATGCTCTGAACGGGCTGTACGAGCAAAGGATCGATCGACGCCAGATCGCTCCGAGCGGCACCTACACGGTGTGGCTCACTGTCATCGACGCGCTCGGCAACAAGTCATTTGACCAAACTGCAACGACCTTCGTTCTCAGAACGTGAAAGCGGCAACTGGCGAGTTCTGATCTTGCGCGAGTTGCCCATTGCTTCCAGCGACTCGATGGGCATTCACAAATGCGCCGAGGGTGTAAGGGCACGCCGTTGATGTTTGTGTGCCGTACCCATTCGCGAAGGTTTGGTACGCGCCCCGTGGCGCAGTGCCGGAACCCCAGAACACATTTTCAATGTGATTTCCGAGCGACCCAGAGTTCGGAATGTCGTCGATATCAAGAGCTCCGCCAGTTGGCGAGGTAGGACTTCCGTAAGAGATCTGGGCCCCAGACGGATCGGTGACGTGCAGATCCAGATCGCAGTCGCCCGTCCATTGCAGCGTTATCTGGACATCGCCCGTACCGAGCGTTTGACCATTTGGGCTCACAACAGGGGGTGGTCCGGGGGTATCGACCCCGGTTGCGCCACCCAGAATCGCAACGGTGAGAACGATTGCAGTGATGATCAAACCGATATGGCGTTTTTTTGCGCGGCGGCTGTGGGGGTTGACCCGACAAGCCTGGGGCCGTGGTTGGCGGCAACGGAGGCATTGGCGGAACGGGCGGCGGCGGAGGAGGCGGTGGAACGCCGACTGGTGGTGGTTGTGTCGGTTCCATCTGGGCCCTTCAAGGAAGTCGCGCTGGGAGTGTGTGGCTTGGTTCCTTTGCTCGGTCATGGCGGAGTTGGGTCCGTTGCATAGGCGAGCGAGAAGCAACTCCCATCGCTACAGCGCAAGGGTTGTGAGAAAGTTGTGAGGAGGTCTCGGTTCGGTGATCGAATACCTCACAAGTCATTTTCGCCAACGATCTGATTGATTCCACGCATGACGTCGATTGACATCCCTCTTGGTTCGCTGATGGCCCGCACGATGGTTGTCATCGTCGCGATCCCCGCGCAGGTGGAAAGAAATCAATGTATGGAGTTTCAGAGAGCCCTCTTCTCGCAGGTGGGGCTTGCCTCAAGATTTAGTTATGGCGTCGATGCGTCGGAACTCGTTGTTTCGGACAGTTCGGATCAGTTTCTTAAGACGCTGAACTGTGGAGAACTTGAGTCGATCTATGACGCAACTCGCCGTATCAACGGCGAACCAATGTCGCCGGAGACCCTTGCTTGTTCGTGGAGTCATCTTTTGGTCTACGAACAGCTACTACAAGACCCAACATACGATCAGTATTTGGTGCTTGAAAATGACGCAGAGGTTCTCTCGCCCGGCCTCCTCGCTGAGCTTCTTGAGCATCTCCCCAAAGATTTCGATCTGGCCCATCTGGGCACCAGCGAGTGGTACCTATTCGACCGAGTTACCGCCGTCAACACGCATTATTGGCGCATTCGCAAGCAGTACTTCAACAATGCACATGCCTACGTACTTTCGAAAAAGGGTGCGAGGAAACTTCTGGCTTTCGCCGGCGGAACCGTCAGCCTCCCGGCCGATGATCTGCTTTCGAATGCATTCCTGATGACCCCGGACTTCGATGTGATCGTTCCGTTGGAAAATCCGCTGCAGAGTGGGCCTCTAGGAGCGATATCAACAGTGGACGTTCAACGCTGATCAACCGGTGGCTCAGCTGGTTACTGATCCGCCGTTGAGCGAAATGGTTTGACCGGTGATCCAGGACGCCTCGTTCGATGCCAGGTACACGCATGCGTACCCGACGTCGGTGCCCGTTCCGAGTCGGCCAACAGGTACCGACTTCGCGAACTTTGCGGTCACGGTGCGCTGATCCTCGGTGATGCCGGGGTCTTTACGCTCCATGAGGCCTAACGCGAGGGTGTTTGCGGTGACGCCATCGCCGGCGTTCTCGACCGCGAGGTGGCGCATGAACGAAATTCCGGCGCCTTTGCCCGCTCCGTAGATCGAAACACCAATGTTGAGCCCTTCAGTGCCGGCTCCGGACGAGATCGTAATGATGCGGCCCCATTTGCGTTCACACATTCCATCGATCACTGCCTTGGTGCAGTTGAGAACGCCATAGAGGTTGACGTCTACATATGGACTCCATTCCTCGCGAGGAAGATCACGGAACTTCACTGCGCGCATTGAAGGTGGAATGCCAGCATTGTTCACAAGGATGTCGATTGCTTCGGCGCTGGCGATCGCAGTCTCTACCTGGTCGAAGTCGGCGACGTTGAAGGGAAGCGCCTTTGCGTTTGGTCCCAGTTCAGCAGCAGCGGCCTCGGCTCGTTCGCTCACGAGATCGTTGACGTAGACGGTCGCGCCAGCGTCGATGAGTGTGCGGGCGATACCGAGGCCAACGCCTTGGCCGGAACCAGTAACGAGCGCAGTCTTGCCAGTGAGATCGAACATGTGATGTACCCAGTCGTTCGCAATTTGGAATCAGTCGTGGCGGCTTGCCCATTGTTGCCGTGGCCCACTTTGTCACGTTGGTGGTCTCGGAGTCATTAACGTCGCGTCGTGACAGATATCCCAAGCGTTGTCTCTTCTGTTCCAAGCAAACTTGGTACCCGGCTCACTCTTGAAGACGGGCAGCTCGTTGGCCATCTTTCCTCGCCGCCGGAAATTGCGGCTCGAGGTGCTGTGTCGATGGCCGCGGTGGCATTTCTGATCGATGTGGTTGGCGGGATGACAATCGATAACGACCCAACGAACTGGGCGTTCACTTCTGATCTCGTAATTCGGCTCCCACTCACTCCCGCTCCTGTATCTGTCGATACAAGGGCCGTGATCTTGCGTAATGGTGCTCGTTCAGCAATTTGTGAGATGCCCCTCATGGTTGACGGCGAAGAGTGGGGGAGCAGTTTGATCAGCTTCGCCAAGGTGGCGCGCCGTGAAGGCGATCCGGTGAAGCCGCCTTTCGATGCCCATGCTGCGGTAACGCGCATGCCAACAGAGCCACTCAAAAAAACTCTTCGGGCTGCGGCAGGATTTGTCTCTCGGAATCGCTCGCAAGGAATTGTCGCGGCGGAACTGCGAACGGAACTTCTCAATCCTGCTGGCGCAATGCAGGGAGCGGTGGTCGCCGGTCTGATCGAAGCGGCGGCAGAGGACCTCGCCGACGAGCAACTTGGTGGTGACCGCCCCTATGTCGCGACAGAGATGGAAGTGCGCTTCCTTGCGCAAAATCGTCAGTCGCCGATCGTGAGTGCAGCGCGGTTCGTGGGGACTCCCTCGGACGGCCTCATCCGCGTTGACCTGTTCGATGACAACGGCACCGGAAGGCTTACAGCGGCGGCAGTGGTCCGGGTTGCTCCGGCGCCGTGATCATCCGCTTTGGTCTGAATCAACCCCTACGCTGAAGACTCTCGAGGAGGATCATGGGCGCCATTTGGAACGGAAACGTCAATAGCGCGAGCAAACTTCCGCTGTTGCTGTGCATGATCGCGTTCATCGTCACGTTTGTGATTACGCGGATCATCGTGCGGATGATTCGTTCGGGGCGGGGCCCGTTCAAAGACAACTCGGTAGGCGGCGTGCATATCCATCACGTCGTGCCGGGAATCATTCTGATGATCGTCGGGGGTCTCTTGGCGATTGGCGGTGTTGGTCCGGGATGGGACAACACCGCTGGTGTCATCTTTGGAATGGGGTTGGCGCTTGTATTGGATGAGTTCGCGCTGATTTTGCATCTCCAAGACGTCTACTGGGAAGAAGAAGGCCGGCTTTCTGTTGACGCGGTGTTTGTTCTGGCCGGAGTGATGATGTTGCTGCTGGTTGCGGGCTCGCCCTTTGGTATCAACGTCGATGAGGAGCAATCGCGTTTCCGGATTGGACTCCTCGTGCTGATTGCCGTCCATCTCACCATGGCTGCAATCTGCGCAGCGAAAGGGAAATTGGGAACAGCTGTGGTTGGAGTTGTCGTTCCAGCTATCGCCTACGTCGGAGCGCTTCGAATCGCTCGGCCGAGTTCTCCGTGGGCAAAACGCGCTTATGGGAAGCATCCGGAGCGGATGGAGAAATCCGAGAAGCGCGAAAAGGAATTCGATGCTCGCTGGCGAACAAAGGTTTCAAAGTTCCAAGACTTTGTCGCTGGAACATTTATTGGTGAAAATTCCTGAAGCCGCAATAGGGGAAGTCGAGAGCGGCAGCAACCGAGTCCGTGTTCGTGCTGCCCCCGGATTCATCCGTTAGACGTCGTAGTCGACGACAACGGGCGCGTGATCGCTCCAGCGTGTGTCGTAGGAAGGTGCGCGATCAACACGTGGGTTCTGCGCAAGCTTCGCGAGTTGGGGGTTCACAATCTGATAGTCGATTCGCCAGCCAGCGTCGTTGTCGAATGCTTTGCCGCGATAGGACCACCAGGAGTAGGGGCCTGCTTCTTCAGGAAACGCTGCGCGCACAACATCGACCCAACCCAGTTCGTCGAACCAGTTGTCGAAATAGGCCTGTTCCTCAGGAAGGAATCCGGCGCAACCGATATTGCCTTTCCAGTTCTTGAGGTCCGCCTCGCGGTGGGCAACGTTGAGGTCGCCGGTGAACACAACATGTCGACCGTCGTCACGAAGCTCTGTGAGTCGAGAGGTCGCAGCGTCGAACCACGCAAGTTTCTCTTTCATTTTTTCGGGAGAGGTTTCGTCGCCGGTGTGGGCGTAGGCGGAGATGACGGTGAATGGTTTGCGTTTGCCCGTTTTGATATCGGCCTCTATCCAACGACCCTTGTCAGCAAACGACACAGAGTGCTCCCCGCTTCGGGAATCGGTGATTGGAAGTCGGCTGGCAACGGCCACACCCGCCCGTCCCTTCACTGAACACTCAGCGTGCACGATGTGCCATCCATCGCCCATGAGGCCCGCCACGAGCTCGTCGGGGGCGCGGACTTCTTGGAGGGTGACGACATCGGGCTGAGTCTCGGCCAGCCACTCGTTCATGCCTTTGCGGGAAGCGGCCCGGAGGCCGTTGACGTTGACGGTTGCGATTCGGAGCACCCATCGATCGTGTCACGTTCTCGGTTCGGTTTGGTGCGTCTCGCTCGCTAGTCTCAGACCATGACTTCACGTGGAATCAAGGTGTTCATTGCCGCTCTCGCCCTGAGCGCTGCGGTGGTGGCTGGTTGTTCAAGTTCGAAAAAGGACCAGACCCCCATCACGGGCACGGTCCCGACAACGTCGGTGGCCACGACCACGCCACCTGCGGCAGCATCGGGCTCAACCACCACTGCCGTGGGCACGATGTCAGGCATGGGAAGCACCACCACCGTCGCCAGGTAGGGCGCACTCCGAGGTTCCTCGGTGGTCCTGAACGGAAGTGGCATGGGTCACGTCGATGGGGGAGAGTGTCGCCATGGCGACCCACCGAAATCCTCACGCTGGCCTTCCTTTCGCTGTTGACGACACCGCCATCGCTGCAGCGCTTGAGGACGTCTGTGTCCCAGCACTGATGTGCTCGATGGTCCATATGACGGGCGATCCGACATGGATCAGGGGCGAGATCCGCCCTCGAGTGGCGATCCTCAACAACTACGAAAGTGGATTGACGGTCGATGAACAGGCCGAGATTCGTTCTCGTGCCGTGCCCGTGATTGCGCAGTGGCGAGATGCAGGTTGCCCCGAACCGCAAGTTCCTTCGCCCGAACTTGTCAAAGAACTCATGGATTTCATGGCAGCGGCACCGGTGGATCCCGCAGTTGTACCGATGTTTGCCGACGACCTCCATTTCGATGGTGCCGATAGCGGAGCAATCACCTGGAAAGACGAGATTCCGGAGGAGGTTCGCAACGCGTTTCATGTTGTTGTCATCGGATGCGGTGAGTCCGGGCTCCTGACGGGAATTCGCCTCGATCAGGCGGGCATCCCGTACACCATTGTTGAGAAGACCGATGGCCCCGGAGGAACATGGCGCGACAACCGATATCCCGGAGCCCGCGTCGACATCGGCAGTCACTTCTACTGCTATTCGTTCGAACCATCAGATCATTGGAGCGAATACTTCTGTCGTCAGCCCGAACTTCGGGCGTACTTCGAACGAGTGATGCGTAAGTACCGAGTGGACGAAAAGTGTCGCTTCAACACTGAGGTAGTGAAAGCGACATGGAACGAAACGACGGCAACCTGGTCTGTCGAGGTGCGAACACCTGACGGCGGTACCGATGTCATCGAGGCAAATATTGTTGTGAGCGGCACTGGAGCGCTGAATGCACCGAGGATGCCCGACATTCCTGGCATGGAAGAGTTCAACGGACCTTCGTTTCATTCGGCCCGCTGGCCCGATGGTCTTGACCTTGCAGGAAAGCGCGTCGCTCAGATCGGTGCTGGCGCAAGCGGCTTCCAGATTGCTCCAACAATTGCCGACGAGGTCGCGCATCTCGACATCTATCAGCGCACCGCGCAATGGATGTTCCCGAACATGAACTACCACCGCAGCGTTCCCGAAGGTGATGTTTGGGCGATGCGTCATCTTCCGTTCTATGCGCGTTGGTTCCGCTTTCTGATGTTTTATCCAGCAT
>Ga0315905_10003860_pt1 | contig 15387 bp, 18 predicted proteins | sample LakEriMetagenome_5_FD_203522 | JGI IMG/M metagenome (GOLD analysis project Ga0315905, IMG submission 203522) | Freshwater fungal communities from buoy surface, Lake Erie, Ohio, United States - Buoy 4 MA121 | ecosystem: Environmental > Aquatic > Freshwater > Lake | place: USA: Lake Erie, Ohio... | reverse complement strand
TTATTTCAGTACCAGCTGCGGCATTAGGTTTTGTTTTTCAATATGCGATTGGGGCAACTGGAACATTCTCAATAAGTGCGGTACTAAGTGCAATGGTCGGAACACATATTCTTATCGGTATAGGCGAAGGTATCATTACAGCATTAACAGTTTCTGCGGTCTTAGCAAGTAGATCTGATTTAGTTTATGGCTGGGAAAGTAAAAATACTCCTCTAGAAATAAGGTCATAAGATGAAACTTTCCTCCAAAAAATTTTTTGCAAGTTCAATAATGATTTCTGCAATACTTGCAGGAGGTGTATCTTTTTACGCTTCATCATCTCCAGATGGATTAGAGAAAGTTGCTGAGGATATAGGTTTTATTGAAACTGCTAAAGACCATACCTTAGGTGACTCAACCCTTGCAGATTACGGTGTTGCTGGAATTGATAACGAACGGTTATCGGTTGGCTTATCCGGATTGATCGGTGTAGCAGCAACAGGCATTGTTGGGTATGGCTTGTTTATGTTGATTAAAAGAAAGCCAGAAACCAAAAATCGCTGATTCATCCAAAACAAAATTATCTGACCATCACCATGGCCATGATGTTGGTGAGCGGCTTTATATTCATAGACACTCTTTAATTCACGATATTCCTTCGCATATAAAAATTGTGGCAGGCCTACTTTTCATAATAATCGCAGTCTCAACTGATATATCTAATTGGACGGCTTTTATTGCATATTTCTTCATAATTTTTACCGTTATAAAAATAGCCCAGCTTCCACTTATTACTGTCGCTAAAAGATCATTAATTGAAATTCCCTTTATCTTTTTTGCTCTACTTATGCCATTTTTTGGCACTGGTGAAAAATTTCAAGTAGCAGGCCTTGAGTTATACCGGGAGGGCTTGCTGGCTGGTGCCAGTATTGTGACAAAAGGAACGATAGGAATTTTGGTAGCTATCAATCTTTCGGCAACTACTACGGCTCGTGAGATTCTTAGAGGATTAGAGATTTTAAAGTTGCCTACTCCTATGGTGCAGATAGCCTCATTTATGCTTCGTTATGTAAATGTGGTTAACGATGAAATGCAAAGAATGTCAGTTGCTCGCCAATCAAGAGGCTTCGAAGCAACTGGTGTTAAACATTGGCCAGTTTTAGCAACTGCTGCGGGAGCACTTTTTATTCGTTCATATGAAAGAGGGGAACGAGTTCATTTAGCGATGCTTGCCAGAGGTTTTAATGGTGAACTTCCAAAGGACTTAAAGATAACTAATGATAGAAAATATTGGATTTCTGCTTTAGTTATTCCATTACTAGCCCTAATAGTGCTTTTACTTACATTGCAGTTAGGCTCATCTAATGCATGATGAGAATTTAAGTCTTTTAATCGAAGAGTTAGCCTTTGCATATCCTGATGGAAACCAAGCACTTTTTGGAGTCAACTTAAAGGTAAGAAAAGGTGAAAGAGTTGCACTATTAGGGCCCAATGGTGCTGGAAAAACTACCTTAGTGATGCACCTAAATGGCATTTTAAATACTACGCACGGCAAAGTTTATGTAGCAGGAAAACTAGTTGACTCACAGGATAAAGAAGGCTTAAAGCAAATCAGATCAAAGGTTGGAATCGTTTTTCAGGATCCAGATGATCAACTTTTTATGCCAACAGTTGGGCAAGATGTTGCATTTGGCCCATACAACATGGGATTACGTGATATTGAATTAGATAATGTTGTTGCACAAGCACTTAACATGGTTGGAATGCTTGAGTACAAAGATCGTCCACCACACCACCTTTCATTTGGTCAAAGAAGAAGAGTGGCAGTAGCAACGGTATTAGCTATGAAACCCGAGATTTTGGTATTAGATGAACCATCTTCAAACTTAGATCCTGCTAGCAGACGTGAGTTAGCTGAAATTCTTAGATCTCTTGATATTACAATAATTATGGTTACCCACGATCTTCCATATGCATTTGAATTATGCGAGCGTGCCTTAATACTCTCAGGTGGAATTATTGCTGCCGATGGGAAAACTAAAGAAATTCTAGGAAATGAAGATCTGCTTAAAAAACATCGATTAGAGCTACCGGTTGGTTTTTCTATTTAGTCAATATATAAATCGTTGATAAATTCTTTAGTTCCCGGTACAACAGCATACTTATCTAGATCTGTAACTCCCTCAGAAGCCAACACCTCGTCATCAATAAAGAAATTGCCCGTACACTCTTTACCAGAGCGATTTAAGATTATGTAGGCGGAGTCAGAGATAATCTCTGGGGTGCGGCAAAAAGCAACATCAACGCCTGGAATCATGGCAAGTGCTGCTGTATCAATTGCTGTCCTTGGCCAAAGTGCGTTAACGCCAATACCATCGCGCTTTAGTTCTTCGGCCAATCCTAAAACACACATACTCATTCCGTACTTTGCCATCGTGTACGCAAGATGCGGTTTAAACCACTTACCCTTCATTGAAAGTGGTGGTGAAAGCATCAGAATATGAGGATTATGGCCATCTTGTGAGCTTTTCTTTAAATAAGGAAGCGCAGCTTGTGAGGTTAAGAAAGTACCCCGAGTGTTAACCCCCATCATTAAATCAAATCTCTTTGCTGGGGTTTTTTCGGTATTTGTTAGGTTAATTGCAGATGCATTATTAATCACAATATCTAGCCCACCGAACTCGGTCGCTGCCTTATCAACTGCTGCCGATATTTGATTTTCATCTCGAATATCACATTGAATTGCAAGGGCTTTACCACCAGCAGCTTCAATCTCTTTTGCTGCTGTGAAAATTGTGCCTGGAAGTTTTGGGTGTGGGTCAGCAGTCTTTGCAGCGATCGCAATTGATGCACCATCTTTTGCAGCACGCAATGCAATTGCAAGCCCAATACCTCTTGAGCCACCAGTGACAAATATCTTCTTACCTGAAAGCGACATTAATTGACTTTACTCTTTTTAGCCAAAAAGTTCATAAATGCCATCTGTGCCTCATCTGATTCAGTTGCCATCTTGAACAACTCCCCTTCAGCCAACATAACTTGATTCAACGCCTCATGAGAGGAGCTCTTCAGTAATGCTTTGGTATTAATTACCGCATTTGGTGGTTGCTCTGAAACCTCTTTTGCAAACTCCATCGCAAGATTTAACTCATCACTACCAACTTTGTTGATAACTCCCATTTGCAACGCTTCCTCTGCTGAAAAAGTTCGGCCAGTTAAAAAAATTTCACTTGCCTTTGCATGCCCTACTAATTTAGGAAATAGATAGCTAGAACCACCTTCTGCCACCAACCCAAGTGATACAAATGGCATCGAAAACTTGGTATCAGTATTGGCAGCTACATAATCAAAATGTAAAAGCATGGTTGTTCCTATACCAACCGCTCTTCCCTTTACCGCACCTATAAGTGGCTTAGGAAAATTATGAATGGCAAATAAAAAGTTAAATACGGGCGAACCTTCATTCATTTGTGGGTTATTTGCAAAATCATTTATGTCATTGCCGGCCGTAAAGGAATCACCATTAGAATCTATTACTACAGAGCGAATGGCAAAATCTCCAGCAGCCTGATTTAGCTTATCTGCCAAAGTTTGGTACATGTCTTGAGTGATGGCATTTTTCTTTTCAGGTCTATTTAAAGTTAGACGTAAAACTGCGCCATCTAGCTGATCTAAAATGGAATTCACTAGCCAATAATAGACATAATCGTCTTTTTTGCCATATGTTGAAAAAGGTGACTCTATAGGAGCACAATTAGCCTTGGAATTGGAGAATTCAATGGAGTTTAATATTTTAGTCAGAGAGCTAACTCCGTTTGAGCATTTAGTTTGTGAACACCTATGTGAAGGTATGACAAATTCGGCGATCGCAAAAGCCACTTCCCATACAGAAAAAGTTGTTGAAAATACCGTTTCTAGGGCGGCGCATGCTTTTTCAATTAAATCAACTGGTGATATTAATGTAAGAGTTTTACTTGCTCTGGCTTATAGATCTCATTTTGGCGATAAGGCCTTTGATAAGTTGGGGATTGCCTGTAAGCACTTAACTATTGGCCCTAATGGTGAGCAAATTTGTTCCCAACATATTGAGTAGAATTGCCTTGAGTTTGTGATTTATATCTAAGTGCTACCCCTAACTTTGTGTAACTTAGTGCTACCCCCTTTAAATATTGATTTTAAATCCTAAACCAGGAGTATTAATAGCAATGAGAAGTTTGTAACTTCTCAAAGCAGTAAAACTGGAGATATTAGGAGAAAAAACAATGAAACGTCGCACCTTCGATCGAATCGTCAGCTTTGTCGGTTTAGGACTTTCCGCATTCTTATTCATAGCAGCAGCACTACTTAATTGGGGAGCTAGTTTTGCCAATGAATCCGTGGCAACTCAACTTGAACAACAGAAAATTACAATGCCAGATAAAGCTAGTGCTGGTTTTAAATCGCTACCGCAGCAAGCACAAGAAGCACTTACACCATTTTCTAACATGCCACTTACCACTGGTAAGCAGGCGCAAGCCTATGCAGATTTCTATATCGGCTCACATTTAAAGGGAATTGCTGGGGGTAAAGTTTATTCAGAGGTTAGTGGTGCAGCACTTGCTGCAGCTGCAAAATCAAAGGCTGAGCCAGCAAATATTGAATTAGCAGCTGAGTCAGCTGTTCTTATGGGGCAACGTACTAGTTTGTTTATGGGTGAAACACTTCGCGGTCTTTTGCTCTACTCATTCGCATTCTGGCAAATTGGCCAAATAGCAATGTATGCCGCTTGGGCTGCTGCTATCGGCGGAGTATTGATGCTAATACTTTCCCTACTTGGCTTTGCACATATTCGTCGCGTAGAAGCTGACGCGACGATTTAACGCCCTTACTCTCCAAGAGGGCAAAAACCCCTAAGGCTTAATTACCTTAGGGGTTTTATTTTAGAAATTTTGTTAGCGCTCAATACTGCCATCAATAAATTGCTCTACTTTTTGAAATGCCTGCTCATCGGTATATTGCACAGGAGGTGATTTCATAAAGTAACTAGATGGAGAAAGAAGTGGTCCACCAATTTTCCTGTCCAAGGCAATCTTGGCACAACGAAGCGCATCAATAATTACTCCGGCAGAGTTTGGGGAGTCCCAAACCTCTAGTTTGTACTCTAGATTAAGTGGAACATCTCCAAACGCTCTTCCCTCTAGGCGCACATATGCCCACTTACGATCATCTAGCCATGGAATGTAGTCAGATGGCCCAATATGAACATTTTTAGCTCCTAGCTCATAATCTAACTGAGATGTGACTGATTGAGTTTTAGAAATTTTCTTCGACTCTAATCGATCGCGCTCTAGCATGTTTTTAAAATCCATATTTCCACCAACATTTAATTGGTAAGTCCGATCCAGGTGAACTCCTCGATCTTGAAATAACTTGGCCATAATTCGATGGGTAATTGTGGCGCCAACTTGAGACTTAATATCATCGCCAACGATTGGTAGACCAGCTTTGGTGAATTTATCAGCCCACTCTGGGTCTGAGGCAATAAATACTGGCAGTGCATTAACAAAAGCACATCCAGCATCAATAGCACATTGGGCATAAAACTTAGCTGCCTCTTCAGAGCCTACTGGTAGATAACAGATTAAAACATCGACTTTACTACTCTTTAGTTCAGCTACAACATCAACAGCAGCTGCAGTTGATTCAGTAATGGTCTCCTTGTAGTAGCGACCTAGCCCGTCTAAAGTGACTCCGCGCTTTACCGTTACGCCAGTTTTTGCAACAGTTACAAACTTAATTGTGTTGTTTTCGCTAGCCCAAATAGCATCAGCTAAATCTAAGCCAACTTTTTTTGAGTCGACATCAAGTGCCAAAACAAAATTAATATTCTTGATGTGGTAACCACCTAATACTGGATGCATTAACCCAGGGATCTCAGTGTCATTGGTGGCATCCTTGTAATACGTAATCCCCTGCACTAATGAGTTGGCACAGTTTCCAACACCAACAATGGCTACGCGGATTTCACCCTTATCTTCTACGCTCACGAGTTTTTCTTTTCGGTTTTTATCATCTTTTCCAACCAAGCGATTTCTCGCTCAGCTGATTCCAATGAGTGACGGCGCCACTCAACTAGGTAGGCATCTATTCCCTCTGGAATTTTCGCTAAGTCGTTACGGACTAATTCGGCCTTCTCTACCAACTTACGGTGGCGGCCCTCTAAAATTCTTACTCGATTAGTTTTTGGAGTTGGCCCAAAAAAAGCAAATCGAACTTCAAATCCTTCATCCTCAAATGTGTCAGGGCTAGCACTTTGCATAAGTTGAGCAAATTTGTCTTTACCTTTTTGGGTTAATTCATAAACAATCCGCGAGCGCCTAGAAAGTCCACCAGCATCTGTAAATGACTCTTTAATTAATTCAGCAACTAGCATTTTGCGTAGCTGTGGGTAGAGCACAGAAAAACTCAACGCACGAAATGGGCCATAGATGGCAATCATTCGCTTTCGTAATTCATATCCATGTAGCGGGCCTTGTGACAGCAGACCAAGGAGTGCGAACTCTAAAGACTCAGCTCTGGAGCGCATATCTTCCTATCTACTAGATATATCGAATCGATACTATCGAGTATTAAATCCTAAAAATAACTCTCAGGCAACCCATAGAATTACCGCGTGTTTACCCTAGATGCCCTGCCTAGCCGGCTCTGGGAGTACCTGATCGCCACTATTTTGATCATCTTGGCCCCTGGCCCATCTGTTTTGTTCACCATAGCCCGAGCGATTGCTTGGGGGCGAGTGGCAGCGATTGCAACCGTTATTGGTAATGCCTCTGGCATGTTTTTAGTCTCTGTATTTGTGGCAGTTGGCCTGGGTCCAATCCTGCAAAGCTCAGAATTCTTATATAACGCAATTCAATGGGCAGGTGGTGCCTACTTAATTTATTTGGGATACGCAGCAATTGCCGCTAGCAAAGTTGATGCTCAGGATATGAGAGCTAGTACGGGATCTAAGCCCACATTTTTTACATCGGTTAAAAATGGGTTTTGGGTGGGTGTGCTAAACCCAAAATCTGTGGTCTTTTTCGCAGCGATTTTGCCACAATTTATCGATCAAGAAAAAAGTAATGTGACTGCACAACTTTTACTGCTCGGTGCAATCTTTGCTCTAATAGCTTTGATTTCAGATGGTGCCTATGGCTTACTTGCTGGCACTATCCGTCAATGGCTATCTGGTGATGTTAAAAGGTTAATCTTTATGCGGCTTATTGGCGGTGTGGTGATGATTGCACTTGGCTTTTTCACCATACTTTCAGCGGTATTAGCTCGCTAAATACTTGCTTTTAACTGCCATGTCGCTGGCCTTAAATGTCAGTAGTAGCGGGCAGACTTAACCTCGTTAGGAAAACTAAATTAGGGCATATCAATGAGTATGCGCGCAGAAAAGAGTAGAAATGGCCTCATCAAATGCAGTTGGAAATGCTAGAGAGTTTATCTCCCCATCAGATTTAACCTTTTCGTGGGGAAGTTGTCATCGCTGTTTATGGCTTAACTACAACCATGGACTGCGCACTCCAGGTTTTATGCCATTGGTAGGAGATCTTGCAAATATGCAGGAAAATTACTTTGCCAAAAAAACTACTTCAGATATAGCACCAGTTTTGCCAGAGGGTAAAGTTGCCGATCTTGGTGGTTGGGTAAAGTCATCTTTTATTAATGTAAATGGTGCAGCTACAAAGTATGCAATCCGGGGAAAGTATGACCTACTAATTGAGTTTGCAGATGGCACCTTTGGCATTATTGATTGCAAATTTCAAGCAAAAGACTCTGATAAAACCGATCTCTACCAGCCTCAGCTTGAGGCGTATGCATTTGCACTTGAAAATCCGGCTACAGGTGATGCCAAAAAAGTTTCATTAATGGGACTTTTAGTTTGGTCACTACTTGAGCCAGCTGGTGATGTAAGTAAGGGATTTGGTTTAAAACTAAAGCACACTTGGCGACCAATAGAGCGAAATCCCGCAGCCCTTGCCACTAGGTTAACTGATTTCATAACTGTAGTAAGTGGTCAAATGCCAGCTGCTAAGGATAATTGCGAAATGTGTAATTATTTAACTTCGCGCAGAGAGTTTATTGGAGCTCAGTAACTTACTCTTCATCAGATTCAATTTGATCTTCATCTACTTGACTCTTTTTAATCGCATCCTTGGCCTCTGATGCATACATATTTGGCACATACTCCTGCTTTGAAAGCTCAGCAATTTTTTCCATAATTTGATTTGTGACATCTCTTAAAACATTTTGATCTGTAGCATCGCCACTAAAATACATCGGCTCACCAAATACCATCTCAACTCTTCTTACCTTTGGCACTACTTGGCCTGTTGGTTGAATCTCGGCGGTGTTAAACATAGCTACCGGGACAACTGGAGCAGCAGATTCGATTGCCATTCGTGCAATTCCAGTACGTCCTTTGTATAAGCGTCCATCTGGAGACCTTGTTCCCTCAGGGTAAATACCTAAGCATTGATTTTCTCGAAGCAGGCGCAAGCCAGTTAACAGGGCTGCCTCACTTCGCTTTCCTCCGGACCGATCCACTGGAACTTGACCTAAGGTAATAAAGGTTAACTTTTTGATAAATCCCTTTACGCCAGGTGAGGTGAAGTACTCACTTTTTGCCAAGAATGTCACTTTTCTAGAAACTACAAGTGGCATAAATATTGAATCACTAAAGGAGAGGTGATTTGAGGCGATGATTACTGGACCTGTGCTTGGAACATGACGCAACCCAGTTACCTTTGGCCTAAAAATAAACATCAAAAGTGGGATCAAAAAGGATTTCAAAATCTTGTATGGCACGGGTCTAATTTAGTGGCTCAGCCAATCTATGACACCATCTGAGCGTGAATTCAATTCCAAACTCAGCAGGATTTACCCTACCTGGGGGCAAAATTGGCGTATTAGTAATTCATGGCTTTACTGGCTCACCAGTGAGTGTAAAACCTTGGGCTGAATTTTTTAATCAACAAGGCTACACAGTTTCAACACCATGTTTGCCTGGCCATGGCACTACTTGGCAAGAATTGAATGAAACTACCTGGCAGCAATGGTATGAAAAAGTTGAGCAATCCTTTGTCGAGCTACAAAGTAAATGTGATCGAGTATTTGTAGCTGGTTTTTCAATGGGTGCAGCACTAGCACTTAAATTATCTCAAATTAGAGGAAGTGAAATAGAAGGCTTAATCCTTTTAAATGCCTCCGTGCAGGATAGGAGATTGATTCTTAAACTCACTCCCCTGCTTAAGTTTTTAATTCCTTCAATTAAAAAAGGTCCAACAGATATTGCAAAGCCAAATCCACCAAAACATAGCTATGCTCGAACGCCATTGAAGGCATTAGATTCACTTAGAAAACTTTGGGCAAGTGTAGAAAGAGATTTGTACTTAGTGGATCTGCCGTTATTAGTGGCGTATTCAAGACATGATCACGCTGTGGATCCAGAGAGTTCATTTAAAATAGTTGATAAGGTCTCCTCCGTTGATGTCAGAGAGATCGTATTTGAAAAATCCTTTCATAATGTCCCCCTTGATTACGATTTAGAAAAGTTAAATATTGAATCTAAATTATTTATAGAAGATGTTTTAGCGGGCAATTTGAGGCGAGGAATGGATTCATTTGAAGGCAATTTTATAGATACTCAGTTTGATTCAATAGTTTCAGGTTTATCATTAGATCAATCAGCACCAACTACATATTTAGATGAACTAGATAATTTTCAAACGGCAGAACGATTTATTCCACCAAATCCAAAACCAATAAAACTAGACCCTGCTCAAAGATTTTCAATTTCTTTACTTCTTGCAAGTGGTGCTTACCTGATTGCATATCTATTAAGTGACTTTGAAATATTTGGCACCTGGCCGGCAGTGTTGGGCATTTTAGGATCAATTGCGACAATTATTTGGCGAACTGCAAGATCTGAAGATAATTTTGACGATGGAACTAGCCTCTAACTAAAACTGCCGCCCCGATTAAGCCAGCGTTGTTACCAAATTTTGCCGCAATTATCTTTGGTGAAGGATGGGTATCTGCAAATGGCATGTATTTATTCATGGCATCTCTTACCGGCGTTAAAAAAATTTCACCTGCATCAATGACGCCTCCACCAATAACAATCGCCTCTGGATCCAGTAACAACGTGTAAGAAGCAATAGCACTTCCTAGCCAATCAGCACATTTTTCAAAGGCTTTTAGTGCAAGTTGGTTTCCATTTTGAGCCGCCTTGGTTAGAGCTCCGCCAGTTAATCCAGAAGCTGTCCCATCACCAAAAGCTAGTAAATCTTTGCCATCTATTGGCGACTCTAAAACTAATTCCTGCGCGTATCTCATTAACGCACTTCCAGATGCGTACTGCTCGATGCATCCCTTAGATCCGCAGCCACATAAGATTCCACCGCTTTGAATTTTCATATGTCCGAACTCAGCACCAATACCATATGCACCACGGTATAGTTTTTCATCAACTACAAATCCGCCACCCATTCCAGTCCCAATAATAAAAAACATTACTGGATTAAATCCTTTTGCAGCACCAAAACTATATTCAGCCCACATCGCCGCGTTTGCATCATTTTCAACTACAACTGGAAGTGAGAACTCGCGCTCTAATAGATCTGCAAGTTTAATATCTTTCCAATTAGATATATTTGGCGCAGAAATTACAGTTCTTCGATCAGAGGAAATAATTCCAGCGCAGCTAACACCAATGCCAGAAACCTCTGATTTACTTCTTAGTTCATTTATTACTTCACAAATCTGAAGATAAAGATCTTCGCCACCAGTTTTAGGCGTATCTCTACGTGCAGTTGCTGAAACAACTCCCGCATTATCGACAATGCCACCTAGTACCTTTGTGCCACCGATATCGATACCAATTGTTAATGCTGAGCTTGGAATTGTAATGCTCAAATTAATTTTCCAGCTTTTCCTTTAACTGCTTTAATACCAAATCGATTGTAGATTTTTCAGCTTTAGTTCTCATCATCTCAGGTACTGGCATCGAAAGTGCAACTGTCATCTCAAAGGTAACTTCGGTTTCATCGCTATTATCTTTAACAATAAAAGCACCGGCCATCTCAGTTAACAAATCGGCATCTTCAAGTGAAAAATCAACACGATCGGGATAAGCAGACCAGTCGTAATTTAATGTTGGCTTGTCCTTTAAAGCACCAGCGTCAACGCTGAGTTTTACCTGAGTAGGTCGACCCTCAGCATCTGATGCAATTACTGCTGCTGACTTAAAAGAGGTAGACCAACTTGGGTAGTTTGCGATATCAAATAGCACCGCTCTAACATCATCTGCGGTTGCTGAGATTGTAATTGTTGAGGTAGTTGGATTAGACATGGCGTAAGGCTACCGCGAAGTAACACCAACTTTTAACACGCAGAAAAAGCCGATTTAGGTCTAGCAAAAATACCCTGCCAGCAGGTAGCGTGTGCCCCATGAATCAGATAACAATTCCAGCAATGATCCCAGCAGCGGTAACCGGCAACTTAACAAACCTAATCGCAGAGCGAGCCTGGTTTGAACCAGAGCGAGTAATTGTTTCTCGCCCACTTGGTGATGGCTGGCAGCCCGTAACAGCTAAGGAGTATGAGGAGGAGATCAAGGCAGTTGCCAAAGGATTAATTGCCTCTGGAATTAAAATCGGTGATCGAGTAGCCATCATGGCTAAGACAAGATATGAGTGGACAGTTTTAGATTTTGCAATTTGGTACGCCGGAGCTGTTCCAGTTCCAATCTATGAAACATCCAGCGCTGAACAAGTGGAGTGGATTCTTACCGACTCAGCTGCTGTTGCCATAATTGTAGAAACTCCAGCACTAGTTGAATTAGTAACTCCAGTAATGCCATCTGGCTGTAAAAACATTTGGAATATCACCTATAACGCACTTGCAACACTTGCTCATGAAGGAAAGTCTGTAAGTGATGAAGAGATTGCAAAACGCAGAGAAGCGCTTAAGCCCGAGACCTTGGCAACATTGATTTATACCTCAGGTACAACTGGAAAGCCTAAGGGAGTGCAACTAACTCATGGAAATTTCTTGTCTGAGTGTGGAAATGTTGTTAATGGCGCAAACGATTTATTTTTAAAGCCAGGCGGATCAACTCTTCTATTTTTACCAGTTGCTCACGTCTTTGGTCGAATGGTTCAAATTGGTTCAATTACAGCGGGCTTACATCTTGCGCACTGCAGTGATCTGACTAAGTTGCCAGCAGATCTGGCATCATTTAAGCCAACATTCGTATTAGCAGTACCTCGTATATTTGAAAAAATCTATAATGGGGCAGAAGCAAAAGCTCAGGCAGCTGGCAAAGGAAAGATTTTCCATAAAGCTGCTGAAGTTGCAATCGCTTACAGCCAATCGTTAGACAGTAAAAAGACTTCTCCACTACTTAAATTTCAACATGGCTTATTTGATAAATTGGTTTACTCAAAAATTAGAGCTGGCCTAGGTGGCAGAGTTGAAGCAGCTATCTCTGGTGGTGCTCCACTAGGGTCACGACTTGGTCATTTCTATCGTGGTGCTGGAATTAGAGTTTTAGAAGGATACGGACTAACTGAAACAACTGCTGGAGCAACTTTAAACTTAACTCAATCACATAAAGTAGGTTCAGTTGGAAAGCCGATTCCAGGAACAACAATCAAAATTGCCGAAGATGGTGAAGTTTTAATCAAAGGCCCAATTGTTATGAACGGGTACTGGCAAAATGACGCAGCAAATGCTGAAGTTTTTACCTCTGATGGATTCTTTAAATCAGGTGACCTAGGTCAATTAGATGATGAAGGCTACTTATCAATTACTGGCCGAAAGAAAGAGTTGATCGTTACTGCAGGCGGTAAGAATGTTGCTCCAGCTGTTCTAGAAGATCGTCTTCGCTCTCATCCACTAATTAGCCAGTGCATGGTAGTTGGTGACAATAAGCCATTTATTGCAGCACTGATTACGTTAGATCCTGATTCAATTAAACCTTGGGCAGTTGCTAATAAGAAAGAAAATGCATCAATTGCAGAACTAACTAAGGACCCAACTCTTATCGCTGTGATACAAACTGCAGTTGATGAGACAAATAAAGCGGTCAGCCGGGCTGAGTCAATTAGGAAATTTACGATTCTTCCAGTGGACTTCACAATTGCTGGTGGACAGTTAACAGCAAAACTTTCAGTAAAACGACATATAGTTTCGCAGCAATTTGCTCGCGAGATTGATGAACTCTTCGCCTAATTCCGAACGATCTCGGCTTGCCCGAGAGCTTCATGATGGTTTGGCGCAAGAGTTAGCTGCAGTTGGATATCAATTAGATCAGGTTGTAGGCGATCCTTCGTTAGATAATAAAAATCGGAGAGTAATCCGAGATATTCGCTTTTCTCTAAGTGGATTAATTAATCAAGTCAGGGATGAGATTTTTGATCTGCGTCATGAAAGTAGCAAAAGTTTTGCTCAGATAATTAATGAACAAGCTGAAACAATTTTATTTAACTCATCAATTAATGTGGAGATAACTGGAGAAGTTATTCTAGATTCTTCACATAAATTTGAGGTGATTAGGGCCATCAGAGAATTACTTATTAATGCCAAGCGGCATTCAAAGTGTGACCAAATACAAATTGATCTATCTGATGAAAAAATAATTGTAAAAGATAATGGCATTGGTGGTTTAGAAACCAAAGATAATTCTTACGGAATAGTTGGAGTTAAAGAAAGATTACAACTAATAGGTGCAGAGGTGTTGCTCTCTTCAGAATTTTCAGGCACAAAAATTGAGATCTTATTGAAGCAGTGAGAATAGTTCTTGTTGATGATCATCCACTAATTCGAAGTGGACTTGCAACCACACTTTCAATGAATGGCTTTGAAGTTGTGGGTGAAGCAGCATCTATTGCTGAAGGGTTAGCCGTAATTAATTCAACTAAACCGCAAATATGTGTTGTTGATATAAATCTAGGAGCTGGTAGTGGAATTGATTTGATAAAAATATCTACTACAAAAAATACTGGTTGTAAGTTTGTTGTTTTAACTATGCACGATGATATACAAACTCTAGAGGCTGCTAAGAGTGCAGGAGCCAGTGCATATGTAACTAAGGGGGCTCCGATAGAGGCTTTAGTAGAGGTTCTCAAATCAATAATGGAGCATGACTCAAGTTTTCTTAGAGTAGGCGATATTAGAAAAGAAGTTAAGAAAAAGGATTTTCAATTAACCCAACGTGAGCTACAGGTACTCTCACTTCTACCATCAGGTGCGACAGCTTCAGCAATAGGAAGTATGCTTTTTTTAACTGAGGCAACAATCAAGTCTCACCTTGCCTCTATTTATAAAAAACTGGATGCAGCAAATAGAGCTCAAGCTGTCAGTATTGCCATATCTGAAAATTTAATTCCTGAACAGTAACTCATTAAATTTATTTGACCAGTGAGAATTTTTCCAGTTCTCAATAACCCATCCTCGACCAGCCTGACCCATTTGTTTTGCACCAATTGGATCCTTAAGTAATTTGCAGATTGCATCTGCAATTTGGCTAGTACTTGTGCCATCAATTACTAATCCAGTGACTTCAGGAAGAACTGCATCAGGTGCACCACCTGAATTACCGGCTATAACTGGTAATCCACACGCACTTGCCTCTAAATAAACTATTCCCAGGCCTTCTACCTCTAAGCCAAAAAATCTTGACCTAACAGGCATTGCAAATATTTCACCAAGGCATATGTAATCGGCTAATTCAGTATGTGAAACTTTGCCAGCAAAAGCTATATGGTTACTAACACCCAATTGCCGAGCTGAGTTCTTAAGCATAGATTTGATGGGACCATCTCCTACAAACAATATAACTGCATCGGGAAACTTTCTTAGTACTTCCGGCATTGCTTCGATTAATTGATCTTGACCTTTTCGATGTACTAGTCGTGCAACGCAAACTATTACTCTGCGTTGATCTAATCTATGTTTAAGAATCAACTCTTTATTCTTTGCACGTGGTGAAAAGTAAGTGGTATCAATACCTGGTGAGATCTGAACAAATTTATTCTGATCACCAGTATTTACCAATACACTTCGGGTGTAGTTGCCTAAATAACCTAAATAATCAACATCCTTTACTATTTTTTTCATTAAACTTCTAAGAACAAAAATTTTTGCCCACCAAAGTTCATGGCCGTGAGTTAATGCAACGATATGCTTGGCACCAGCTGATCTTAATTTGCTAGCCATAAGCGCCAGTGGCGCTGCAGCCCCAAACCAAGCACGAGTTATCTTGTACTCCCTTAAAATTGATGCTGCTCGTCTATTTATTCGAGGTGTTGGAAGAAGCACCTTTGCTCGATCTCTAATTACGACAACTCCAAATTTGTCCATTAATTGCTGATCAAA
>Ga0315905_10003859_pt1 | contig 15396 bp, 9 predicted proteins | sample LakEriMetagenome_5_FD_203522 | JGI IMG/M metagenome (GOLD analysis project Ga0315905, IMG submission 203522) | Freshwater fungal communities from buoy surface, Lake Erie, Ohio, United States - Buoy 4 MA121 | ecosystem: Environmental > Aquatic > Freshwater > Lake | place: USA: Lake Erie, Ohio... | reverse complement strand
CCGTGCCGGTGCCGATCGCGCGGTCGGAGACCGGGCCCGCAGGCCCGCGGAATGAGGCGTCGCCCACATAGGAATCGGGGGGCGCGGTGCCCGGCTTGAACCCTTCCAGAATGGAGCCCGCCCCCGTGGCGCGCATGCCCGTGCGCGGGTCGATGGAGATGAGCTTGATGCCCGGCGGCACGCGGAACGGCGCGTCCGGCTTATTCTTCAGCGCGACCTTCATGAAGTCGCGGAAGATCGGCGCGGCGTAACGCCCGGCGGTCGCCGAATTGCCCAGCGAACGCGGCCGGTCGTAACCCATGTAGACGCCCACGGCGAGATCGGGCGAGAAGCCGACGAACCACACGTCCTTGGCGTCGTTGGTCGTGCCGGTCTTGCCAGCTATGCGCTTGCCGACTTCCTTGATGACGGTGGCCGTGCCGCGCTGCACGACGCCTTCCATCATCGAGGTGATCTGATAGGCGGTGAGCGGGTCGAGCACCTGCTCGCGCTTGTCGATCAGGCGCGGCTCAGGCTGGTTGTCCCAGCGCTCCGCGTCGCAGCCCTCGCACACACGCTGGTCGTGCTTGTAGATCGTGCGGCCCCAGCGATCCTGAATGCGGTCGATCAGGGTCGAGCGGATGCGCCGCCCGCCGTTCGCCATCATGGAATAGGCCGTCGTCATGCGCAGCACTGTGGTCTCGCCCGCGCCCAGCGACATGGAGAGAAAGGGCGGCATGTCGTCATAGACGCCGAAGCGCTTCGAATATTCCGCGATCAGCGGCATGCCCACGTCGCGCGCGAGGCGCACGGTCATGAGGTTCTTCGACAGCTCGATCCCGTAGCGCAGCGTATGCGCGCCGGTCGGCCGACCGTCGTAGTTCTCCGGCCGCCACACCTCGCCATTGCCCTGATCGACTTCGATGGGCTCGTCGAGCACGATCGAGGACGGCGTGTAGCCATTGTCGAGCGCGGTCGCATAGACGAAGGGCTTGAAGGAGGAGCCGGGCTGGCGCAGCGCCTGCGTCGCGCGGTTGAACTCGGACTGGTCGAAGGAAAAGCCGCCGACCATGGCGAGCACGCGGCCCGTGTAAGGGTCCATCGCCACCATCGCGCCCGACACGTCGGGAATCTGGCGCAGGCGATATTCGTTGCCGCGACCCTCGATGGGCTCCACATAGATTACGTCGCCGGGCTGCAAAACCTGACGCGGGCGCCGCCCTGTCCAGCGCATGCCCTCGACGGTGAGCACGCCCGTCTGGCGTTCGCGCGAGACGAAGCCGCCGCCCTCACGTTCCGGCTGCAGGCCTACGCGCGCGGCGTTCTCGCCCACGTCGAGGACCACGGCGAGCCGCCAGGGCTTCACGTCGCCAAGCGCGGGAATGTCGGCGAGCGGCGGGCCCCAATCGTCGGAGACGTTGATGGAGCGCATGGCCCCGCGGAAACCCTGCGCCTCGTCGAAGCGCACGAGACCGTCCACGAGCGCCTTGCGCGCGAGCACCTGCATCTGCGGGTCGAGCGTGGTGCGCACCGAGAGGCCGCCTTCATAGACCTTCTTCTCGCCGTAACGGTCGAGAAGCTCGCGGCGCACTTCCTCGGCGAAATAGCCGGCCACGTAAGCGTTGGGCGACAGCACGCGCGGATTGACCGACAGCGGCTCGCGGCGAGCCTTCTCGCCCTCCTCCGCGGTGATGTGCCCGTCGTCGACCATGCGGCCGATGACGTAATTGCGGCGCGCGGTCGCAGCGTCCCGGTTGCGGAACGGATTGAGCGTGCTGGGCGCCTTCGGCAGGGCGGCGAGATAGGCGGCCTCAGCGATCGTCAGCTCATGCAGCGCCTTGCCGTAATAATTGAGCGCGGCGGCGGCGACGCCGTAGGAGTTCAGCCCGAGGAAGATCTGATTGAGATAAAGCTCGAGGATCTTGTCCTTCGAATAGGCGGCCTCGATGCGGAAGGAGAGCAAGGCCTCGCGGATCTTGCGCTCGAACGTCTGCTCATTGGTGAGCAGGAAGTTCTTCGCCACCTGCTGGGTGATGGTGGAGGCGCCCTGCATGCGCCGGTCGCCGCGCACGAGGATCAGCACGGCGCGCGCGATGCCTTCCGGATCGATGCCGTTATGGCTGTAGAAATTCTTGTCCTCCGCGGAGAGGAAGGCGTTCTTCACAAGCGGCGGAATGGCGGAGGCCGGCAGGAACAGGCGCCGCTCGCGCGCGTATTCGGCGAGCAGGCTGCCGTCGGCCGCATGGACGCGCGACATCACCGGCGGCTCGTAATTCCGCAATTGCGTGTAGTCGGGCAGATCCTGCTCGTAGTGCCACACCACGAGCCCCACCACCGCGGCGGCCGCGATGAAGACCATCGCGCCGGTGGCGAAAAGGAAGCCGAAGAATCTGCCGATCGAACCCATGAAGCCTCTGCTTTCGGCTGCGGGAGACTCAAGGCCCCGCGCAGCGCCTGCGCATATCACGAAAGACGCACGCGGCGCGACCATGGCCTTCGCCTTGTCCCCGGCCCCGCAACGCGCCTGAAACCACCCCCGGACGCTTCAGGAACGCCTGACGCGCCTTTGTGTCGATATGGCGGCGCGCGCTCGCCTTTTCGGCGTGCGCGCCCGCCCCCGCCCCTATCCGCCGCCCGGCTCGCGCAAGGCGAAGAACGCCTCGATGGACCGGGCCACCGCGCCCGCCGTCCGGTCCCGCCAGGCGGGCGTGTTCATCAGCTCAGCGTCTTTCTGATGCGAAATATAGCCGAGTTCAAGCAGGGCGGAAGGCACGTCCGGCGCCTGCAGCACCCGGAAGCCGGCGGAGCGGTGCGGATTCTTGTTGAGGCCGGCGGCCTCCTTCCAAACCGACACCAGCGTGCGCGCGAACACATGGCTATAGGCGCGCGTCTCCCGGCGCGTGAGATCGAACAGGATGTCGGAGACCTCCGAGGAATCCTCCATGGTCTCGAAACCAGCCACCTTGTCGGCCAGGTTCTCTTTCTCGGCGAGGCGCGCCGCATGGGCGTCGGAGGCCTTGTCGGAGACGGTGTAGACAGTAGCGCCCGACACCGTGGCCTCATTCAGCGAATCCGCGTGGATCGACAGGAACAATTGCGCGCCGGCCGCCCGCGCCACGCGCACTCGTTCGGGCAGGGAGACGAACACGTCCCCCTCGCGGGTGAGCAGCGCGGAGAACCGTCCGGTCTCTTCAAGCTTGCGGGCGAGCGCGCGGGCGAACTCCAGCACGATGTCTTTTTCGGCCGGCCTGCCCGGCGCCTGCGCGCCCACGTCCACGCCGCCATGGCCGGGGTCGATCACGATCACCGGACGCTCGCCGCGCGCCGACCTCCCCTCCAGACCATCCGCGCTGACGGGAGGCTGCGCGGAAGACGGCGACTGGGATTGGGATTGCGCCTGCGTCATCGCCTGCCTGCCGCGCCCTTCCACGGCGGCGACCGCGAAACTCACCGCATCCGTGGGCGCAAGGTCGATGACGAGACGCGAGCGCCCCTCCGGCCCGGGTTCGCTCGCCGCATGGACGATGCGCGCGGGTCCGGCGAGATCGATCACGACCCGCGCGCGCCCGGGCCCCACCGCCCCGAAACGATAGGAGGCGATGAGCCCCGTCATGCGCTGGGAGGCTGCCCCGGAAGCGCCGGACCGCCCGCCGCGCTGGCCCGCCGAAGGCGCGGGCGGCATCGAGGGCGGCAGATCGAAACGCATCTCCGGCAGGTCCACGATCACGCGCGCCGGATCCGCGAGCACGAAGGCGCGCGGCTCGACCGGCGCGCTCACTTCAAAGGAGAGCCGCGTGACGTCGCCCGACTGCAGCACCCGGGCCGCGAGCGCCACGGGCGGCGCCTCGCCCGGCTGGCTGGCGGCCTGTTTGGAACCAGCCTGCCCTCTGCCCTGCGCGCCTGCTTCGCCCGCCAGCGACCCAGCCGCCAGAGCCAACGCCAGCGCGACCGTCAGCGCGCCGCGCGGCGGGCGCAAGGCTCGAGCTTGGAAGGATCGGCGAATCATGAGCGTGGCCGGGAAAAGGTTTGGTCGGGACGGAAAACGAACAAGGCCGAACGGGCCGGACGCATGTTCTTAAGGCATAAGACGAAGAAGGTTAATGACGCGCTTAGACGCCGCGTCGGCGCATCCGCGCCGCCCAAGGGCGGGAGTTGCGGCGGCGCCACAGGTGAAAAATCTTGCAAGTCGGCGCAGTGACCTTTACAAAGTAAGCGTCCCGACCGGGTCGGAGACACGTGACAGCCGCGCCCGCGCGGCCGAAGCGGAAAGCGGTCGCCTCCTGCCTGCGGACATTCGCAACAGGTTTCGCGCCCGGTGTCCCTTCACGCAGACGGAGAGGAGACCTCCCCGTGCGCACGCGCTCCCCTCGCCCGGAACGGATCGTCGGTTCAGCGGAGTCCGGCGGCGCCCATGAGCGCAGCGATCCGCGCAGGTGACTTGTGATGAATCGTCCCGCCCCGGGGCGCGTGCGCGTGAAGCGCGACGTTTCCGGACATTCGCTCGATGCGCATAGCGCCCGTTCGACGGCCTGCCCCCAGGCGGCCGTGGTGGCGCCTGCGCCGAGCGCCGGCGTGGACCTCCAGCGTAATCCATCTTCGTCGCGTCCGGGCTTCGTCCCGCGCGACGCTGTTTCATCCCGGTCGCGCGTGAATGCGCCAGCGCTCCCGCTGGCGGCGCATGCAGCGGCCGTTCCCCTCTTCCACTCAACGCAAGAAGCCGTCACGCCGTCCCGCCGCCCATCGGCAGGTCGGGTCGTAACGATCCCGCGCGCCGAACGCGCGGCGACGACGTGGGCTTCGACACAGAAAGTTTCACGAGCTTTTCATGGCCAACAAGATGCTCATCGACGCATCGCACCCGGAAGAGACCCGGGTGGTGGTGCTCCGCGGTAACCGGATCGAGGAATTCGACTTCGAATCCGCCAGCAAGAAACCGCTGCGCGGCAACATTTACCTGGCGAAGGTGACGCGGGTCGAACCCTCGTTGCAGGCGGCCTTCATTGAATATGGCGGCAATCGCCATGGCTTCCTCGCCTTCTCGGAAATCCACCCGGATTATTATCAGATCCCGGTGGCCGATCGTCAGGCGCTCCTCGAGGAGGAGCAGCGCCAGCACGCCGCCGAGGAAGAGGAAGAGGCGCGGCCCCAGCGCCGCAGCCGTCGTCGTCGGCGCAACGGACGCGAGAAGCGCACCCGCGACGACGTGATGTCCGTCGACGCGCAGTCGCTTGAAGACGGCCACCACGGCGCCTCCGGCTTTGAGGCTGGCTCAGCCGGCGAGCAGCCCTTCGCGCTCGACGCGCCGCAGCCCGGAATCTCCTTCGCCGACGCGGACGCCCAGCCCGTCGCGCTGACGCAGACGGACGGCGCTTCCGCGCAATCCGCTTCCGCGCAAGCCTCCTCCGCGCAAGCCGGCGAGCCCGCGCCCGCCGTCGCCGCATGGACCCCGCTCGACGCTCCCGCCCCCGCGCCGGAGGCCGATCAGCCAGCCGCTTCGCAGGAAACCGTCCAAGCCGTCGCCGCGCAGGACGCCGACGGCGCCCGCCCGCGCGACGCGATGGACCATGAACGTCCCGATCACGAAGGCCCCGAAGCCGAGGCCCGCCGCTCCCCTGAGGGCGAAACGGACGAGGCTGACGAGGACGACGAGGACGAAGACGAGGACGAAGAGGAAGAGCACGTCGAGCAGATCGGCGGCGACGACGTGGAGGAAATGCCCGTCCGCGTCAGCCGTCAGCGCCGGCAGTACAAAATCCAAGAGGTCATCCGCCGCCGGCAGGTGCTTCTCGTCCAGGTCGTCAAGGAAGAGCGCGGCAACAAGGGCGCCGCGCTGACCACTTACCTGTCGCTTGCGGGCCGCTATTCCGTGCTGATGCCGAACACGGCGCGCGGCGGCGGCATTTCGCGCAAGATCACCGACAACGAGGACCGCAAGCGCCTCAAGGAAATCGCCTCCGAACTGGAAGTGCCGGACGGCATGGGCGTGATCCTGCGCACCGCCGGCGCCTCGCGCACCAAACAGGAGGTGCGCCGCGACTTCGAATATCTGCTGCGCATGTGGGAGAGCGTGCGCGAGCTCACTCTCGAATCCACCGCCCCCTCCCTCGTCTATGAGGAAGGCTCGCTCATCAAGCGGTCTATCCGCGATCTCTACGGCAAGGAGATCGACGAGGTGGTCGTCTCGGGCGATGAGGGCTTCAAGGAGGCGCGCGACTATATGGGCATGCTGATGCCCAGCCACGTGCGCAATGTGAAGCCATGGCGCGAGCCCCAGCCCCTGTTCGCCCGCATGGGCGTGGAGGCGCAGCTCGACTCCATGTTCTCCAATCAGGTGACGTTGAAGTCGGGCGGCTACATCGTCATCAACCAGACCGAGGCGCTGGTCGCCATCGACGTCAACTCGGGCCGCTCGACGCGCGAGCACAATATCGAGGACACGGCGCTGCGCACCAATCTGGAGGCCGCCGACGAAGTGGCCCGCCAGCTGCGCCTGCGCGACCTCGCGGGCCTGATCGTCGTCGACTTCATCGACATGGAGGAGCACCGCAACAACCGCGCCGTGGAGCGCCGGTTGAAGGAGGCGCTCAAGAACGACCGCGCGCGCATTCAGGTCGGCCGCATCTCGCATTTCGGCCTGCTCGAAATGTCGCGCCAGCGCATGCGCACCGGCGTGCTCGAGGGTTCGAGCGTCGTCTGCCCCCATTGTCAGGGCGCGGGCACGGTGCGCTCCACCGCCTCCATGGCGCTGCATGTCCTGCGCGTCATCGAGGATGCGCTGGTGCGCAACGCGCAATACAATCTCACCGCGCGCACCCGCACGCTGGTGGCCCTCTACATCCTCAACCAGAAGCGCTCGCATCTGCGCGAGCTTGAGGAGCGTTTCGGCGTCACCATCGTGATCGAGGCCGACGACGCGCTGATGGGCGGCGTCTATCACGCGCTCGAGCGCGGCGAGCTCGCGGTCCCGCCGCCGGCCGCGCCGAAAGCCGATTACGTGCGTCTCGACTCGATCGCGCCCATGCCGGAATACGAGGACGAGGACGACAGCTCCGAGGACGAGGACGAGGACAGCGACGAGGACGCCTCCGCCGCCGGCGACAATGGCGATGGCCAGGGCGAGAACGGCCGCCGTCGTCGTCGCCGCCGCCGTCGTCGCGGCCGCGACCGCGATCCCTCCGGCATCGATCCCAACGCGCCTCAGCCTTCCGATGACGCGCTCGCCGCCATGGCGGCGATCGGCGGCGACCTGCCCGGCCTCGGCCTTCCCGCCGTCGGCGACGGCGAGGTGGACGACGCGCAGGCCGAACAGGAAGGCGAGGACGCCCTCGCCCGCAGCGAGGAGGATGGCCGGCGCCGTCGTCGCCGTCGCGGTCGCGGCGGCCGCAACGGCGAACGCGCAGAGCGCAGCGAGGACGCGGCGGAATCGCCGGGTCGTCGAGGCCCCGGCGCATGGGTTCGCTCAAGCGATCACGCGGAGCCCGATTTCGCAGTCGAGCGCGCGCCCGCCGATCTGACACAGGATCAATCCTGGCAGAGCGCGCCGGTTGCGCAGTCGATCGAGATCCGCACGCCCGCAAGCGCGCAGGAAGAACCGGCGTCGCCGGCGCCGCAAGCGGCTGCGGTCGTGCAGGAACCTGCGCCCGCTCCGACGCCGGAGCCTGCGCCCCGCGAGCCCGACCCGCTGCCCGAGGCGCCTGCGCCCTCGCAGAAGAAGTCAGGCTGGTGGAGCCGCGCCAAGACGACGTTCACCGGCGGCTGATCGCAGTTTGCGCGCGAGGACGCGCGCACAGCTGAACGCCCCCGCTACTTCAGCCAGGCGCCCATGCGGCGAACAGCCTCCAGCACGTCGGCCTGCGAGCCGGCGAAGGACAGGCGCATCGCGCGCGCGCCGCGCTCACGGTCGAAGTCGAGGCCCGGCGTGGCGGCGACGCCCGCCTCCTCCAGCATGCGCTTGCAGAAATCGAGGCTGTCGTTAGTGAAGCGGCCGACATCCGCATAGACGTAGAACGCGCCGTCCACGGGATGGAAATCCGCGATGCCGATGCGCGGCAATTCATTGAGCAGGATTTCGCGGTTGCGAGCGTAACCAGCCTTCACCGCCTCCAGCTCCTCCGGCGCGTCGAAGGCCGCTTCGGCGGCGATCTGGCTGAGCGTGGGTACGGAGATGGCGAAACTCTGCTGCAGCCGCTCCACCGGGCGCACGAGAGCCTCGGGCAGGACGAGCCAGCCGATCCGCCAGCCGGTCATGCAATAATATTTGGAGAACGAGTTCACCACGACCGCATGGGGCGAGAAGGCGAGCGCGGTCGCCTCTTCGCCCGTATAGGAGAGGCCGTGATAGATCTCGTCCGAGACGAAGGCGATGGAAAGCCGGTCGCACGTCTCGCATATGGCGCGCAGCGCGGATGGCGACATCATCGTGCCGGTGGGATTGGCGGGGCTCATCAGCAGCGCGCCGGCGAGCGGCGCCTGCGCATGGGCGGCCTCGATCATCGTGGCGGTGACGACATGGCGATCGGCCGCCTGCGTGGGCAGCGCCACCGCCTCGAGCCCCAGCGCCTCGAGAATGTTGCGATAGGCCGGATAGCCCGGCGCGGCGATGGCGATGCGCGCGCCCGGATCGAACATGGCGAGAAAGGCGAGGATGAATCCCGCAGACGAGCCCGTGGTGACGACGACGCGTTCGGCGGGAACCTCCACGCCATAGCGCTCGCGATAAGCGCGGGCGATGCGCGCGCGCAGCGAGGGCCGGCCCAGCGCCTCCGTATAGCCGATGCGGCCAGCCTCAAGCGCGCGCATGGCGGCCTCGCGGGCCGGACGGGGCGCGGGCGCGGCGGGCTCGCCCACCTCCATGTGGATGATATGGGCGCCGCCGTCCTCCAGCTTGCGCGCGGCCGTCATGATGTCCATGGCGATGAACGGCGCCACGCGGCTGCGCAGCGAGGGGCTGGGCGGGCCCGGCGATCGGGTCATCGGGGATCATCCTTCCGGCGCGGCCACGCCGCCGCCATAATGCGGCCGTCTCTGGGCTTGGCCGGACTCATCAGGTAAATGGGATTCATGTCCTTGCACGCGCACGACGGGCCTCGCCCGCCCCAGAGCCCTAGCAGCCCGCGCGCCGCCGCGAAAGCGGGGCCGGCGCGCCGCCTGCTTGCAGCCCTCCTCGGGCTTGCGCTGGCCGGGGCGCCGGTTGCGGCCGATCCGGCTCAGGCCCAGTCCGGGCCAAAGCTCAACATCGTGCGCGACGGCGAGGTGGAGCAATTGCTGCGCGATTATTCCGCGCCGATCTTCCGCGCCGCCGGCATCAAGTCCGAAGCGACCAAGATCATCCTTGTGGGCGACCGCTCCTTCAACGCCTTCGTCGCGAACGGCCAGAAGATCTTCGTCAATGTCGGCGCGATCATGGAGGCGAAGACGCCCAACGAGATCATCGGTGTGCTGGCCCATGAGGCGGGCCATATCGCCGGCGGTCATCTCGCGCGCCTGCGCCTTCAACTCGCCAATGCGCAGATTTTCGCGGTGGCGGGCATGTTGATGAGCGCGGGCGCCATGGTGGGCGCCGCGCGCAGCCGCAACGTGGGCGCAGACAGCGCAGGCATGATGGGCGCCATGCTCGGCCCGCAGGAGATGATCCGTCGCTCGCTGCTCTCCTACCAGCGCGGCGAGGAACAGGCCGCCGACGTGGCCGCGCTCAAATATCTTTCCTCCACGGGCCAGTCGGCGCAGGGCCTGATCGCGACGCTCGAGCGGTTCCAGAACGAGTCGCTCTTCAAGACCACGTCGATGGATCCCTATCTCCTGTCGCATCCCCTGCCCTCCGACCGCATCTCCGCCCTGCAGGAGCTCGCGCGCAAGAGCCCCGCCTTCAACGCGAAGGATTCGGCCGCATTGCAGGCGCGCCACGACATGGCGCGCGCCAAGCTCGTCGCCTTCATGGGCAATGCGTCGGAGATCGGCCGTCGCTATCCGCTGCAGGACACATCGCGCGCGGCGCAATATGCGCGCGCGATCTCAGCCTATCGCTTCGGACGGCTGAATGAGGCGCTCACGCAAATCGACGCGCTCATCGCCTCGCAGCCCGGCAATCCATGGTTCCATGAGCTGAAGGGACAGGCGCTGCTGGAGGCCGGGCGCGCGGGACAGGCGATCGAGCCGCTGCGCCGCGCTGTCTCGCTGGCGCCGGGCGCCGCGCCCCTGCGCGTGATGCTGGGCCACGCCTATGTGGCGACCAACAATCCCGCCAACGCCAACGAGGCGATCAGCGTGCTCACGCGCGTGACGCAGCAGGAGCCCGAGAATTACGAGGCGTTCCAGTTCCTCGCCATGGCCTATGAGCGCAAGGGCGATCAGGGCAACGCCTTGCTCGCCGCCGCGCAGGGCATGTTCGCCCAGGGGCTCTACATCGAGGCGCGCACGCAGGCCAACCGCGCCAAGCGCGTCCTGCCGGAGAAATCGCCCGGCTGGCTGAAGGCCGACGACATCATGAACTGGCGCCCGCCGAAATTGTGAGCGCCCGGCGCGGCTATTTCGCGCCCGGCCGGTCGCGGTCGAGCCCCTTGGCGGCGAGATCGGCGAGATAAGCCTCGAAACGCGCCTGCGCGTTCTCGCCCAGCTCACGCAGCAGCGACCACGAAAAGATGCCGCTGTCGTGCATGTCGTCGAAGACGAGGCGCACCGCGTAATTGCCGACGGGCTCCACGCGAATGATCTCCACATTGCGCTTGCCGCCGACCGTCTTGCGCTCCGCCTCCGTATGGCCCTGCACTTCCGCCGACGGGCTCATGACGCGCAAAAGCTCCGCCGCGAGCTCAAACCGCGCGCCGTCGTCGAAGGCGACCGTCAGCATGCGCCGCTCGCGCGACAGGCGCAGTTCGGTGGGCCAGCTCTGGTCGCTCATCTCGCCGCCTTTTCGATGCGAAAGAACAGGGTTTCGGAATCCGCGCGCTTGTCGAGCACCCGGTCGCCGCATTCGCGCACGACATTGGGAATGTCGATGGCGGACATGGGGTCCGTGCACACGACGTCAAGCACCTCGCCGGGCGCCATGCGGCGCAGGGCCTTGCGCGTGCGCAGCGCCGGCAGCGGGCATTTGAGGCCCGACAGGTCGAGCGAGATCACGCGCCGGCCGCCCTGCGCCTCCATCAGGCGCGCCCCACCTTCGCCTGATCGAAGGTCGCCATGTCGTTGTGGCAGGCGATGGCCGCGCGCAACATGCCGGCGGCGAGCGCCGCGCCTGATCCCTCGCCCAGTTTCATGCCGAGGTCGAGCAGCGGGCGCTTACCAAGCCGCGCCAGCACGTCCGCATGGGCGCCTTCCGCCGACAGATGGCCTGCGAGGCAGTGGTCGATCGCCGTCGGATCCACGGCGTGCAGAACGGCGGCGGCTGCGGTCGCCACATAGCCGTCGAGGATCACGGGAATGCGCTCCACGCGCGCGGCGACGATGGCGCCCGCGATGGCCCAGATCTCGCGCCCGCCGAGCCGGCGCATCAATTCGAGCGGATCGGCGCAATGGTCGCGATGCAGCGCGACCGCGCGGCGCACGGCGTCAACCTTGCGCGCGAGCCCCGCGTCGTCGATCCCCGCGCCCCGCCCCACCCAATGCGACGCATCGCCGCCATAGAGCGCGTGGTAGATCGCGGCCGCGATTGTGGTGTTGGCGAGGCCCATCTCGCCCACGCACAGAAGATCGATCCCGCCCGCGATGGATTCCATGCCGAAGGCGAAGGTCGCCGCCGCCGCCTTCTCATCGAGCGCGGGCGCCTGCGTGATGTCGGCGGTCGGCAGGTCGAGCGCGAGGTCGAAGACTTTGAGGCCGAGCTCATAGGCGCCGCAAATCTGGTTGATGGCGCCGCCGCCGGCCGCGAACGTCTCCATCATCTGGCGCGTGACCGCCTGCGGCCATGCGCTCACCCCTTGCGCATGGACGCCGTGGTTGGCGGCGAAGATCGCCACCAGCGGCCGGTCCATGGAGGGCTTCGACTTGCCCTGCCAGGCGGCCATCCATTGCGCGAGCTCCTCGAGGCGCCCGAGCGCGCCGGGCGGCTTGACGAGCGCGGCGTCGCGCGCCCGGGCGATGTCGGCGCAATCGCGGGCGGGCGGCGGCAGGATCTGGAACAGCGCGCGGATGTCGTCGAACGGCTGGCCTTGGGACTGCATGCGGCTTTTCGAAGCTCCCATCGTCGAACGGGCGCAACGCGCGAAAGGCGCGCGGGCGGCGGGCCTTGGGTCTAGCGGCTCGCCCCAGCGCGGGCAATGGCTCAGGCGGGCGGCGCCGCCCAAGCATTGCGCATGGCGAAGGTCGCGCCTAAGTAAGCCGGCCGGCCGCGCCGGGGCTTTTGACGCAATCGTATCAAGGATCACGTCCATGGCTCATTCGACGCCCGACCCCCTCCTCCTGCGGCTCGCGCAAATCCACCGCAGCGAGCCCATCCGCCACCCGCAATTGCGCGCGGTGACATTCGCGCAATGGATGCATCACAGCGCGCTGGGCGCCTCGCGCCTCGCGCAGGACCATTACAATTTCGCCGACCTGCCCTGGCGGCCGGAAATGGCGCCCCACGCCACGCGCATCCTGCGCGCCACGCGCGGACGCGAGAGCGCCTTTTGCAAATTCGCGACGCTGGAGAGCTTCATCGCCGGCTATTGGGCCTTCCTCAACCGCGCGCCCTATACCGGCTGGGAGGAGCATGTGGAGGACCCGCAAGCCTTCCTGCGCTACATCGGCCCGATCTATTCGCGCGCGCCCGGCTATGTGGAGAAAGTCCTCGCGCTTCTTGAGCCCGCCCGGCGCCTGCTGGAGGCCGATCCCGCAAAGCCGCAAACTCCCGGACCTGCACCCGAGCCTGCGCCCGAGCCTGCGCCGGCGCGCGGCGCGCGGCTTGTCGATCTCGGCGCGATCGTGATCGATCCCGGCCATGGCGGCGTCGCCCCCGTCGCCTGCAGCTCGCCCAACAACGCCATCAGCGCCAGCGGCGTGAAGGAGAAGAAGCTCACCCTCGATTTCGCCCTCGTGCTGCGCGACGAAATGCGCCGGCAGGCGCGCGCGGCGGGCGAGCGCGTCAATGTGGTGCTCACCCGCGAGAGCGACGTGAACCTCGCCTGCCATCAACGCGCGGCGACCGCGAAGGCCTGCGGCGCGCGCGCCTTTCTCAGCCTGCATTTCAACGGCGCGCGGTCGAACGCCTCGGGCGTGGAGACCTATGTGCGCGCGGCGCCGGGCGGGCTTGCGGCCTCGCCCCATGCGCCCTTCGCCCGCGCGGTGCAGAATGCGATCCTCACAGGGATGCGCGCCTTCAATCCGCAGGTGCGCGACCGCGGCGTGAAGCTCGACTCCGACTCAAAGAACGGCGGCATCGGCGTGCTCAACGATCGGCATCTGGGCAATGCCGCGCGCAAGCCGCGCACAGCGGCCGCGCTCGCGGAGCTGGAGTTCATCACCCATCCGAAGGTGGACGCGCTTCTGGTGTCCGGCCCCCATGCGGTCGCCAACCGCGCCCGCCTGGCGCAGGAGCTTGCAAGCGCGCTGCGCGCCTATCTGCGTTCAGGCGAAGGCGCCGCCTGATCAGCGCACGACGAAAGCGGCGGCGGCCAGCGCCGCCGTCAGCGCGCAGGCGAGCGCCGCGCATGCGAGCGCAGGGCTGGCCCGCAGGCCGACGACAGGCTCCTCCTCAAGCCCGCCTACGCAGCCATGGCCCGCGGCCAGCGCGGCCCGGCGCAACGCGCTCACGCTTCGCCGCGTGGCCTGAGCGCGCCCGCGCGCGCCGCGCAGCTGGCCCGAATGCGTCGTGCCGATCATGCCTTCCTCCAAGCTCGGTCGCGATCTTCGCCAATACGCCTGATGAACGCGACGAAGCCGTGACGGTTCCCAAGCCGAAAGACGTGGGCGGCGCGCAAAAGGAGACGCAGGAAGGCGGAGCGTCGCGCAAACGTCATGGAGGGCAGCTAAGCCGGACGCGCAGTTCAGACATGGAGATTCCGATGAGCATGGATCAAGGTCAGCCACGCACCCGCGCCCGCGCCGCCGAGGTGGCTGAAGACATCGGCTCGAACCCCTCCACCACGCCCACCATCGGCGACGTGATCGCCACAAGACTCGGCCGGCGCGACGTCCTGCGCGGCGCCCTTGCGGTAGGCGCGCTCTCCGCCATTGCGCCCGCCGCGCTCGCGCAAGCTCAGACTCAAGCCCAGACGCAGCCGGCCGCCGGGAAGCCCGCCGCTCGCTTCGCCTTCCGTGAGACGCCCGCGAGCGTGGACGTGAAACACGCCGTGGCTGAGGGCCATGACGCCGACGTGCTGATCCGCTGGGGCGATCCGGTGCTGCCCGGCGCGCCCGCCTTCGATCCGCTGCGCCAGAGCGCGCAGACGCAACGCCTGCAATTTGGATACAACAACGATTATCTCGGCTATCTGCCCATGCCCGGCGCGGCGGACCCCTCCGCCCACGGCCTTCTCGTCGTCAATCACGAATACACCAATGAGGAGTTGATGTTCCCCGGCGTTGGCGTGCAGCAGGGCAAGGCCGCCTTCGCGAAGATGTCGCCGGAACTCGTCGCAATTGAGAAGGCGGCGCATGGCGGCAGCGTGATCGAGCTGCGCAAGGATGCTGGTAAATGGAGCGTCGTCGCAGGCTCCCGCTACGCCCGGCGCATCGATGTGGAGACGCCGATGGAGCTGACCGGCCCTGCCGCTGGCCATGAGCGCATGCGCACAAAAGACGATCCAGCCGGACGGCGCGTGCTGGGCATGCTGAACAATTGCGCAGGCGGCGTCACGCCCTGGGGCACTTGGTTGTCGTGCGAGGAAAACTTCAACGGCTATTTCACGGGCGACGTGAAAGGCCATCGTGAGGAAAAGCAGCTCAAGCGCTATGGCGCGCCGGCCTCCCAATACGCCTGGGGACGTTTCGAGGCGCGCTTTGATGTGACGCAGGAGCCCAACGAGCCCAATCGCTTCGGATGGGTGGTCGAGATCGACCCGTTCGATCCCGCCTCCACGCCCAGAAAGCGCACGGCGCTTGGCCGCTTCAAACATGAAGGCGCGGAAGGCGTCATCAACCGCGACGGCCGCTATGTCGTCTATATGGGCGATGACGAGCGCTTCGACTACGTCTACAAATTCGTCTCGGCGCGCCGCTACGACCCCGCAAACCGCGCGGCCAATATGAACCTCCTCGACGAAGGCGTGCTCTACGTCGCGCGCTACGACGCCGAGGGAACCGGCGTATGGATGCCCCTTGTCCATGGGCAGGGACCGCTCACGCAAGCCAATGGTTTCGCAAGCCAGGCGGATGTGCTGATCGACACGCGGCTCGCGGCGGACGCGCTTGGCGCGACGCCGATGGACCGGCCGGAGGATGTTGAGGCCAATCCGAAAACCGGCAAGGTCTATGTGCTGCTCACGAACAATTCGCGCCGCA
>Ga0315905_10003858_pt1 | contig 15396 bp, 8 predicted proteins | sample LakEriMetagenome_5_FD_203522 | JGI IMG/M metagenome (GOLD analysis project Ga0315905, IMG submission 203522) | Freshwater fungal communities from buoy surface, Lake Erie, Ohio, United States - Buoy 4 MA121 | ecosystem: Environmental > Aquatic > Freshwater > Lake | place: USA: Lake Erie, Ohio... | reverse complement strand
GGCGCTACCGTGTAGCCTGAACCAACATTCGTCACAAGATTTAATGCGGGAGGTCCAGCAAAACCGACAGTTGGTGCAACCGTATAGTTTAACCCTCCATTAGTAGCATAAATATTTCCAACACCAGAGGATGCCTGTGGATCGGCACTGCTTACGCTGGCCCCTTGGTCTGAATTGATACTTAACCCACCAGTAAACGTAGAAACCCCAGATTTTTGAACAAGGCTGTTCGCTGGGCCTTGTAAGTTATACAATACTACCGGTGTTGCTAATGCACCAGATCCGGTAGCACCTACCGCCCCAGCACTAAATACCAATGCAGGCGCAGTTGCGCTATTCCAACCACTTCCTGGGTTTGTAATTGTTAAACTTCTTACCGTAGAAGTTAATGCGTCAAAGTTGACACTAACTTTTGCGGCAGGACCTAAATATCTAAAATTACCAACAGTTCCTGAAACATGCGTTGGCATTGTTGTTGTGGCAGTAGCTACAACAGCTTGGTACCAATTGTCCCCATAAAAGTAAGGGGTAGCAAGGCTCAATGCCCCATTGTAAGGGACATTAGTTCCTAGGGTTCCAAGTGTTCCAATATATAATAGTGTAGGACCACTTGTTGAAAATAAGGCATTTAATGTATTTGATGTTGGTGGAGTCGCATTAAACGTACCACCGGCAGTACATAAATACACATTGTTACCAAAGAAATATCTCGTACCAACTGACCCTAATGCACCGTTTGCATAAGGAACAACAGCTACACCACAAACAACTGGTGCGGTACTGTATAGGGAGCCCATGTTGGTAACATGTACACTTGATACCTGAGTATTAATCGCTTGACCGTAACATTGCGCTGTATTATCTACAGCTAATTTGCCGTTGGTATTTAATGAACCTGCGGTGTGTGCAAGGTTCGTGGTAATTAAATCTTGTGTTGTATTAATTGTTGAGTTTCCAGTGGTAGAAAATGACAAGGCACGAATGATACCTTTCACACCATTTCCTTCAAAGATTCCGGAACCACCTAAGGTTTGATTCAAACTGCCTCCAATTTGTTGACTTCCGTTAAAGGTTAAAAATCCTGCGGTTGATGTTCCAGCGGCAAAGTTACAATACCCATTATTTGTGAAATCTCCACCTACATTTATCGTGACTCCGGTTGTTCCTCCGGCACCAGTGGTGTGTGGTAAAAATTTACCACCGTTATTTACTGTAATGTTACCTAACACATTCATTGCGTTACTCGTAGCATTCCATTGTAAGATCCCACTTACGTCTAAAGAAACAATATTGGTTACTTGATCAACAGTAACAATACTACCCGCAGGAATAATTACTGTACTCGCTGAATTCGGTACAACACCAGAAACCCAAGTGGCAGGACTTGACCAAAGACCACCATTGATTGTTGCTGTTGCGGTATTCGGTAGAATTTGTGATAGAGAGAACGTCCCTGGACATGGGCTATTTGGAGACGGCCATGTGTCGAACATTATGAAATAAGTTACTCCTGCAGTTAGTGTAACCGAAACACTTTTTAATGCAGTAGAGTTTGCAACTCCTCCAATACATGTAGAACCTCCTGTGGTTGGACAGCCTTGAAAAACAAACAAACTCGACCATGTTTGTCCACTGTAACTCACATCGTACAAACCCGATGCTGCAGGAGTAAAGCTATACAAAGCTTCCTGTCCACCATAATAGTTAACATTGTTACACCCTCCTGTAAGAATGGATGCCGCGATAGACGCTGAATTAATATCATCGGTGCCTCCACATGTTACTGCTTGCCCAACAATCGGCAAAGAGGCAGGTGAAATGACAGTGGCATTAGGACAGGTAGTTGCCCATGCCTTTGCTGACATTACAAGGATACAAGCCACAATGCTTAAGCGGGCTAATACAGGTAGTATCTTTTTCATAATTAGAACTTTAGATAAAATAATAAAAATTTGGTCTCCAAAGATAATAAAAAAATAATTCTAACAAAGTGTAGAATTAACATTAAAGCTAATCAAATGAGAATCAACTCCCAAGAATTTAATATGGACAAAGAAAAAAGGGGCTTGCGCCCCTTAAAAAAATTTTGAAATTATTTTTCTTACTGTTTAATCAGTCTAAAAATTGTTACTTCTTGGTTCGTGCTTGCTTGCAGCAAATAGGTGCCGCGTGCATATTCACTTAAATCTATGGTGATTTCCTGGGAGTTATTTGCATTACGCCAGATTAATTCGCCATTAACACTGTAAAGAACGACTTCTTGAATAATTGACCCTTTACTTGCAACGGTGAAAATTCCAGTGCTCGGATTTGGATACACAACAATCAATTCACTATCCATTTCAGAAATCCCCTGCACTTCTATTGGTTCACACGTTGTGGTGTCTGAGCCACAGGCGTTACTTACCACAGCCGCATAACTTCCACTGATCGTTGGGGTAAAGGTAGCGTTTGTTTCACCTGGGATTAAGGTATTGGTTGCGCAATCCATCCATGCAAAATTAGATGCGTTCTGTGCCGTCACCGTGAATGTACCCTGATTTAAACTTACTTGCACATTGCTAGGCGCTTGATCAATGGTTAGCACCAAGGTAGCACTGGAGTCGCAGCCATTCGCGGTCGTTCCATTGTACGTGTAAGTTCCACTTTGAGTGTATGTTTGTCCATTCCAAGTATATGGACCACAGGCATTTTGTTGTGTAGTGGGTCCCGTGATGCTATTGGTTATCGTTAAATTCAAAGTAATTATAGAATCACAACCGGCCACGGTTTGTAAGGTATCGGTGTATGTACCACTTTGCGAGTAAGTTTGTCCATTCCACAGATACGAAAGGCACGCGGTAACTTGCTGCGGTAACGCATTTACAGGGCCTTGCACGGAAACGGTCGTGGTTGCAGAACATCCATTTAAATTTGTGTATGTCAATACACTCGTTCCTGGGGAAAGTGCGGTAAATAACCCATTGTTGGACACTGACCCTGTAGCTGCTGTTCCTGAAACCCAAGGTGTGTTTACTGCTGGGGTACCGCTACCGGTTAATTGTAAGGTGCTTCCAACGCACACGCTTCCTCCTCCGGTAATGCTCGGGTTAGGATTCACCGTTACGGTTTGTTGCGCGGTAGTAGCACACTGACCAGCAGACGGTGTAAAGGTATACGTGGTGGTTTGGGTGTTGTTCACCGCCGGCGACCATGTTCCTTGAACGTTATTGGTTGATGCAACCGGTAAGGTAATACTTCCACCTGAGCAAACAGCCGAGATCGGGTTAAAGGTTGGGGCTATGGGGTTGGTTACGTTTATAGTGGTCGTTGCGGTACAGCCGTTGTTGTTGGTATAGGTAATCGTGCTGGTGCCAAAACTAACTGCCGTTACGAGTCCGGTATTTGAGATCGTTGCTATTGCTGGATTGCTTGAAGTCCATGCGTTAGAAGCGGCAGGGTTAGCATTCGCCGCTAATTGCGAGGTCGTATTCGGACAGATAACCGTATTTCCAGATAAGGTTGGGTTTGGAGAAACGGTTACGGTTACTTGATCAGTATTTGAACATCCATTGGCATTAGTTCCGGTAACAGTATAAGTAGTGGTAGCATTTGGAACAAAGGACACGCCGTTGCTTACTCCGTTATTCCAACTGTAAGAACTTCCTCCCGTTCCGTTAAGCGTTACGTTTGCTCCTTGACATACCGTTTGGTCTTGACCGGCATTGATTGTTGGCAGCGGATTAACATTAACGGTAAGTGTCGCGTTAGTTGCACATTGCCCCGCCGACGGTGTAAAGGTATACGTGGTGGTTTGTGTATTGTTCACTGCAGGAGTCCAAGTCCCCTGAATGTTATTCGTTGATGCCCCAGGTAAACTAATTACGCCACCAGCACATACAGCCGCAATCGGATTAAAGGTAGGCGTTGTTGGGTTAGTCACATTTACCGTGGCGGTTGCCAAACATCCAGTGGAAGCGGTGTACGTTATGGTCGTCGTTCCAAAGCTTACTGCAGTTACTAATCCAGTATTGGAAACCGTAGCGATTCCGGCATTAGTTGAAGACCACGCGTTGTTACCCGCAGGAACTCCTGAACCAGTAAGTTGTGAGGTGGTATTGGGACAAATCACTGTGTTTCCGGTTACGGTTGGATTGGCATTGATGGTAATCGCTTGTGTTGCAGTACATCCATTAGCGTTGGTGTAGGTGATGGTGGTGTTTCCCGCATTAACACCCGTTACCAATCCTGTATTAGATACCGTTCCATTTGCTGGTGTTCCTGAAACCCATGCATTATTAGCCGCAGCCGTTCCACTGCCGGTGAGTTGTAAGGTAGCTCCAACGCATAGTGGATTGTTTCCGGTGATGGTAGGGTTTGGATTTACAGTATACGTATACGTCTGTGGTGTTCCAGTACATCCTGCTTGTGTTGGAGTAACCGTGATCGTTCCAGTAATCGGGTTAGCCGTTGCGTTACTTGCAGTAAACACCGCAATGTTACCTGTCCCACTTGCCGCAAGCCCAATGCTTGTATTTGAATTAACCCATGAATAGGTGGCTCCTGCCGTTCCTGAGAAAGTCACTGCGGAAGCACTTGCTCCAGCACACAAGGTTTGACTATTAATCGCATTTACTGTTGGAGCAGCATTTACAGTAACTGTAACCTGGTCCGTGTTTGTACATCCATTAGCATTTGTTCCTGTCACGGTATAGGTGGTTGTTGCGTTTGCTACAAAGGCAACACCATTAGTTATTCCATTATCCCAGGTGTATGATACACCACCCGTTCCATTCAAGGTAACCGATGCTCCTGCGCATACTGTTTGATCTTGTCCGCCATTGATGCTTGGCACTGGGTTTACAGTAACCGTTCCCGAACCACTGGCTGTACCATTATTAGAGTAGGTAACAGAATAACTTGTGGTTGCATTCGGTGTTACAGTAATGGTTGGAGTAGTTGCCCCATTGCTCCATAAATAGGTTCCGCCCGCAGTGGATGGCGTAGCGGTTAAGGTAACTGATTGTCCTGCACAGATACTCGTGCTGTTAACACTCACTGTTGGAGGTAGAGGAGTAGTTAAACAAGCAGTAAACGTTCCCGGCGTATCATAAGACGCATTCGTAAACATGCGCATGCGATACGTAGTATTTGGTGTAAGACCCGTAATGACGGTAGGATTTGGTGCATTGGTATTGAAGTCGCAGTTTCCGGGCGTGCCCCCAAGACTTAGTCCCGTGGCTAAGGTTCCACAGGCACTATAAAATTCCACCCCAATGAGTGCTGCTGTTCCGAGATTTACAGTAAGGTTTAAACTTGTGTAGGCTCCTGAATTAAAGCTATACCAAACATCGTTATATACACCCGGCATGTCACATGATGGATCTGGATACGGGTCTTCAGAAGCACCTATTGTTGTTCCACTGGTTAGATTACAGTTAGCTGCAGGAGTGAGGGATGTTGCATTCGCGCACAGGTTGTTGGCAGGAACCGTTACCGCCCCCGCAACATATCGGTAGCGAATGCTTGAGTTGGTTGAATTGGTGTAGCACCCTGCTCCTAAATAATACTCGGTTAAATGGATTTGTACCGTTCCGGTGTAGGTAGCCACCCAACTCACAAACGATTGTATGCCACAAAAGTCATCATTGTATGCTAATAATTGTTGTTGATCACTTAATAGGGTAAGCTCGGAATCGTAGGCCACATTGGATCCATTAGCAGCGCACGTAGAGAATTCATAGGTATTCCCCGCGGTAACATTCACCACAGCATAATCACCAGCCCACATTAAGGTATTAATGGTAGACCAAACAGTGGTTGGGGTCATGTTTCCCAAAGGATATTGGCTAGTGCACACACATTGGGCATGACTAATGCTGAAAAAAGATACGGCAAAAAGCGCGGACAGTAGTAGTTTTTTCATAAAACGGTTGTTAGTTTAGTAGTATCAAAGATAAAATTATTTGCAGCATATTAAAATTTAATGCGCTAAGATTTTCAGAGTTTTTACTTTTGCCGTATGAATCAACAGAAAACAGCCATAGTGTGTGGCAGTACACAGGGCATTGGAAAGGCCATCGCGCATCAATTAGCTTCGGAAGGAGTTCGTGTTGTATTGGTTGGAAGAAATCTAGAACGCCTACAAGAAATACATGCTGACCTCGAGGAAGCATTTGGTACTCAACCTCAACCCATTCAAGCCGACTTTAGTCAGCCGATGGAAGTTAAATCAGCCATCGCATCATGGGTTGCGCAAGGAAATGTGGCACACATTCTCATCAATAATTCGGGTGGACCAAAATCAGGACCCATTGTAGATGCTGCTCCTGAAGAATTCCTTTCTGCCTTCAATCAACATTTGATTTGCAATCACATTATGACCCAAGCCTTAATCCCAGGAATGAAAGCCGCAGGGTTTGGGCGTATCATTAGTATTATTTCAACCTCTGTTAAACAACCATTAGCTAATCTTGGAGTATCGAATACCATTCGAGGCGCCGTTGCTAATTGGAGTAAGACCATGTCGAATGAATTGGGACAATTTGGGATCACAGTAAATAACGTGCTTCCCGGGGCAACACATACGGGTAGATTGGAAGAAATCGCAGGGGTTCGTGCACAAAAAACAGGAGAAACAATCGAGGAGATTTTTACGGATATGGGTAAGGAATCACCCATGCAACGAATTGCTCAGCCAGAAGAAGTTGCCGCTGCAGTTGCCTTTTTAGCTTCAGATAAAGCGTCTTACATCAACGGAATTAATTTACCGGTAGACGGAGGTCGAACAAAATCACTTTAACTTTTTGCTTTTTGCTTCATATGAATGCGGTAAGCAATAAGCCCAGGAAGTAAGATAATGTAACAGAAGGCCAATGCCCAACCCCACGGGGTGAGTTTAAATGATTTAATCCCCTCTAAATCTCCAGGATTTAGCCCCATGCCAACAAAATAGCTTAGACTGAGGTTGTGGTCTTTCACCGTAATGGTAGATAATCCACGTTCCATTACAATTTCTCCAGGAAATAAATTGATCGGTAAGGAAAATAAAATGATGGAAATGATCAGCGATAATCCAATAAATATAAACCAGGGGGAGATTGTTTTTTTCATGTGGGTGATTTCAGGTACAAATTTAGTTTATTTGTACTGAATGAAAATAGCATACGTTTGTTCTTCGTTGAGTCTGGGAGGGTTGGAATTGAATCATCTTCGAAATGCCTTGTGGATGCAAGCCCGTGGACATGAGGTCGCGATTTATGCCGTACCTCAAAGCCCCATGTTCCAAAAAGCAATTGATTTTAAATTACTTTGTTTTCCAATCAAGCATCAACGGAAATATTATGCGTGGAGGGCTGCGTTTTCCTTGGCCCGTCAATTAAAAAAAGATCAAGTAACCCATGTGTTTATTCGTGACAATCGCGACATGAGCTTGATTGCAACAGTAAAAGCACGCATGGGAAAATCCATTGTTGCAGCCTATTTCATGGAAATGCAATTAGGGGTAAAAAAAACAGGCATCTTTCATTCCATTCGGTTTAATTATTTAGATTACTGGTTTTGTCCCTTGCCCTTTTTAGAAAAACAGGTAATTGAATGGACACATATAAGTCCATCCAAAGTGCATTTAGTTCCTTCGGGCATCGATCGTACAGCGATTAAACGCATCAACAAGGAAGCCGCTCGAACACAATTAGAGTTACCACTGCACGGTTTTACCTTTGGTTTGGTTGGAAGATTCGATCTTCAGAAAGGACAACTCTTAGTGCTCGATGCCTTGCAGCGTTGTGCCAATACTTCTATTAATCTAGTCTTTTTGGGCGAACCAACTCGAAATGAAACCAATCATGTGATGGAAAAGATGGAAACATTTATTAAGGAACATCACTTAGTAGACCGGGTGTTTATTCGTCCGTTCATGCAAGAAGTTGGGGTCTTTTATTCCGCGTTAGATGTTTTAATTATGGCGACTAAGGCAGAAACCTTCGGGATGGTAACCCTAGAGGCCATCGCACATGGAATTCCAGTAGTGGGAAGTAATGCGGGTGGAACCCCAGATTTACTTCACCATGAAGCTTTTGGACGCTTGTTTGAACCCCTGAATGCAGTAGATCTCGCATTACGGATGAATGAAATGGTCTCCAACCCGATTAATTTTGACCAAGCGTTGTGGGAACAACATGTTGCGCGCTTTGATCACCACGAGGTTTGTAAATCAATTGAACAGGTCGTATCTTCGAACACATGAAGGGTGTGAAATCTGATATGTACTCGAGCAAGCAGCGCTGGAAGGGATTCTTGTTAATGCTTGCACTGATTATTGTTGGGGGCTCTTTGGTACTTTCTAATTATATGGTATCTAAGATAGCCGATAAAGAAACCGCTAAAGCTAAACAATGGGCCCAGGCCATTCAAAAAAAGGCCGAGTTGGTTCGTTTCTCGCAACGCACCTTCATTTCTTTACGTGCCAAGGAACGAGAACGCATGCAACTCATTGTGGCTGCACAAAAAACCTTGTTGAATCCAAGTAATTTAGGGGTAAATCAAGATGTGGCATTTGCCCTGTCAATTATTAATGGAAACAAGGACATTCCGGTGATTTTATTAGACGATCGAGGCGAGGTGTCACAGTATAAAAATATTTGGAGCGATTCTACCAAAGATTACATGGTTGAACCGAGTAAAATGGATGAACTTCTTAAGGGAATGGCATCGCATTGGAAAAAGGCGAATCGATATTTTACCTTAGAAGTATTTGAGGGATTCAACATGACCTATACCTATGATGAGTCAGCCACCTTAAAAGCATTGGAAAAACAAAGTGACTCCTTGATTCAAGCCTTCAATAAGGATTTGATTAGCGACTCGCGCTTGATGCCTGTTATTTTAGTGGATTCCACCAAAAAGCACGTCTTGGCCTCGAATGTATCTGAATCCAATGCTAAGGTAATCAAAGAACTAAAGGCGTATGGGCAACGAAATGAACCCATTAAAATAGATTTAGGGAATCAAATCCAGTGGTTGTTTTATGATCAAAGCCCGGAAGTAAAACAGTTGCGTTGGTTTCCATACATTCAGTTTGGTTTAATTGCCTTAGTGGTTTTGATTGGCTATTTGGTTTTTTCTACGTTTCGACGGGCTGAACAGAATCAAGTATGGGCAGGTATGGCCAAAGAAACAGCCCATCAGTTGGGAACGCCGTTGTCCTCCCTCTCTGCATGGGTTGATTTATTGGAAGCCCAAGAGGTAGATAAAGAACCCTTGGATGAAATGCGTAAAGATTTGATTCGCCTGGAAAAAGTTACCGATCGGTTTTCTAAAATAGGCTCTGAAACGAAGTTAGAAACTGCAGATGTAGTACTTACCGTTACGCAGGTACTCGATTATTTAAAGGTGCGCTTATCCAATAAGATTGACATTCGCTTGGAGCAACCTACCGTGTCTTACATTGTTCCCCATAATATAGCACTTATGGAATGGGTGATTGAGAATATTACTAAGAATGCCGTGGATGCCATGGAGGGTGTAGGTACCTTAACCGTTCGGTTTGAAAAAGAAGGGTCTTGGATTCACATTGAGTTAGAAGATTCAGGAAAAGGAATCTTACCAAATCAATTCAAAACGATTTTCCAACCGGGGTATAGCACCAAAAAAAGAGGATGGGGGCTTGGACTTTCCTTAGCCAAACGAATTGTTGAAAGCTACCACAAGGGCAAAATTTATGTACTCCGAAGTGAACTTGGAAAAGGCACTACCTTTCGAATAAGCTTGCCTTTATAAATTCTCTAAATCTGGAATTCGCATCGCGACAAAGGATTTCAGCACCACTTCGCCTACGCCCGGAACATCCACATGAATCAAGTAAACGCCTCCGGAAACCGGAATGTTTGCCTCATTACACAGGTTCCAATCTTGATAGGTAATCGGGCTGTCTTTCTTGAATTGCCGCAAGCGTTTGCCTTGTGCATTATATATGGTAATGGTGCAGCGCTCTGGTAAGTTTGTGATTTTTACTTTGGTATCCAACTTGGTACGTTCATAGTCGGAGTAAGCAAAGTATGGGTTAGGAACGACATTGATTAATTTTAATCCTTCCTTCAGCGCATCATGCGACCCAACTTCTGTGGCAATCTCATCCATCGACCACCCATACATGGGCTTACCACCGTTGTCACCCGTTGCTGTGAAGTTCTTGTACTCTTTGTTAATGCGTAACTTGATGGTAACATCAGTTGAAAGAAGGCTTTGACCTGGCGCCAACAGTGGGTAAGAAATCCAAGTCAAGCTTCCGTATAAATCACGCTTTCCTACGAGACTATTGGCTTCCACCTCTAAATACTTTTGATACGCTACGTTCGTTGCATTATCCTCCGCTTGGGATGGAATATACGCCGGGAAGTCAAAACTTGAGTTATACCCGTTGATTGACTTCTGATGGTAACTAAATACATAAATGGCATGCACTCCACCCATCAATGGGGTTCCAGCGTTACTCACAAAATTCGAAGTAGGATTCCAAACCATGTCGGCTCCGTTTTCACCACCAAGGAAGGAATTCTCTCCAAAGGCCATGTATAAACGCGCACCCGATTCCATATCCACGGCATACCCTGGAAACCAACCCATACCGGTGCCCGTTCCATCCGCCTCACCATTCTTATCCACACTTGGGCTTTTCCGCAGTGAGCCAGGACCAGCTCCGCTCACGGTTAAGTAGCGGCCAAGTTCTACCACCGGACAACGCGTCCACTTGCTCTTGTCGCTCGTTATGACAATATTTACACTTGGCAAGAAGGAAATCGAAGCATTTTGACGAGAAGAACCATTAAAGGTTCCATAGTAAGCTAATGGCATGTAGTCCGCCTGATAACCCGTTAAACGATGCGGTGCAATCACTCCGCCCAAAATGCCATCATAAGCTCGCTCGGAATCAACCCCTACCTCGTCGGGATATTTACACGGATCGAGATACGCTGGGCCATCGGGTAAGCCAACATATCCGTTGGAAATAGGATCACAGTCCGGCGTATTCTCACCTGAACGAATCCAGTTTGTAGGGAAATAGGCGTCGTTATCAGAAATTCCCATCAACCAACGCTTCGAGGAGTCACTAAAGGTAATAGAAGACTCGATCATGTTCGTGCTTTTCGCTGTAATGTTGCCAGACCCTGATGGGAAATAGTATTTCTCTTGATGAATTTGCACCGAGATTCCCCATGCCGGTATAATTTGCTCATTATCCGCTGCAATGGTAAGCTCCGAGCTCACTGAATCTTGAATGGTTCCACCTTTCGTATCGTAGCGATAAATCACCCAACTGGCGGTATCTGCTGCATTACCCGGTGAGGTAGCTGTATAGTTTCTGAATCGACACTCAAAATAACCACCTTTCAAGTTTAATGGGTCAACCACTTTGATGTTAACAGGACCTTGCCCATACTCATACTCTGGATCTTCCATGAACCCCGTATTCAGGATAGTATTTAAGGTAGCCTCTGTAAATTCTAGGGATCGGTTTCCGTTTCCATATCCATCTAAGCGCGTAATTCTAGGTGTAGACCCATAGCTTATTTGTTGGTACGTACCATCAGCCTCAGGCATTGGATTATGGGGAACCCCTTCCATTACCTTCACTTCACCCATGGCACTTTTTCGACTGGCGATATAAGGCATTTTTTGCCCATTCAGGCTTAAAGGGTCATTCGGATTGTATGTTTCGTAATTGTTGTAGGCATAAGAAACTGCCATGTAGTAGTATTTCTTGAAATTCACCAATTTTGATTGCCCTTGCGCGAATAAATCGTTCGTTACTTTGAAGCTGTGGCGAATCCCTTTGTTTTCTCCATTAACCCGTTCTTTCGGCACACTAAATCCGAGTTCTTCGTCAAATTCGAAGTTGATAATGCGCGAAACATTGTCTTTAATGTCGCATTGAGCCACCAACCTCGATTTGAGTGGGTTACTCAAGTCGGAGAGGGCGACCTGATTATTAACTAACTGAAAAATTTGATATCCTTGGAATCGAAATGTTTTATCTGCATTTGGATTATTTGACACAATGAAGGGGTCGTTCTCCTGATATTTCTCTTGATAATTATTCGAGTTAATGGGGTTAGATAGGTAAAGGATGAGTTCATTATTCAATTCTTGGATTTCTAAGTTGGGTGCATGCGGGGCATCCATCACCTTGAAACAATTTTCGAATAGCGCCTGAGCCTTATCGTCGGCACGGCGCAAAGATTCCACAGAGGTAAAGGGGTCTCCACCGTTTGACCGCGCCCAAACAACCCCAACCGTGATGTTGTTAACCGCTCCGGGTTTAAGCACGAAAGGTCCCGCACTTTCTACAAATCGGCGATCATTCGGCGTATTATTAGCTGTTTGTTCGGTCCAGTTTGGTTTAACTATACCGCCCGTTCCCCATCCCATGAAATCGGATGTTCCCGGAAACATAAAATCGCAGGGGGTATTTGGATCGGCCTCAGGATCCGAAATATGCCCACTTCCACCATACACAAACTTGGTTCCATCCTTCCAATATCCCCTTAAGTAATTGTAGTAATCCGAAGAAGCAATGGGGTCAGTTTGATTGATGTTTGCCCCGTTCGTTGTATTTGAATAATACAAGAATCGGCGCATTCCAAAGCGTTCGTTATCTATGATTCCGTCTCCATAACCAATGCCATTTAACGCTTCATTCAATCCAATCCCGTAAGCATTATCAATTCCGTCATCGTCTTGATAGGGTCCTTCAAAAAAGTCTACACCCACGGCTGGTGGGGAATATCCATAGCCTTTATACCCCGAGTTGTCCCCATCAAAGTTGTCCCCGTTGTAATAGTACCCCAAGCCACGCATGACATCACAACCCACATAGTCATCATACGGATCTCCTAAGGCTCCATCGGTGAAGAAACCAAAGTATGTATTATATAAGGTTTGTGTTCCTCTGTTAATCAGCACGTAGTTGTAAAAGGTCATGTTATTTACTTCATCATTCGAAGCAAACGCAAAAGCTTGAGCCCGGATTTCCATTCCAATGGGATCTGCACCCGTTTCGGTATGGATATTCCCCTTATCGTTCATAATCCACCAAAAGTTCTTATCCCCATAAAGAGATACATCTCGATCCACATTACACTGCTTATCTTGCTTTATGTCGTACCACGGGTAATCTCCATCATGCCAATCGTAATGCCCATCGTCGTTAAAATCATAAAAGGGCGCCAAGTAATAGTCTTGACCTAAGGAGACATTCCCATGTGCGGGCCATGTTTTAATAATTTCAGGCACTTGATAATTAGGAAACAACGTAGCTTGAGTGTTCGTGCCATATTGCTGATCGGCTAATCCCGCTTCGAACCATGTATTAAATTCCCGGATTTCGTCTTTTGAACTTATAAAGTGGCGGTCGTACTTATCGCATTCCTCATAACTAGTTTCTGCTAAAACTTGCGATAGGGGTCCGGTCCAATAATCTTGACCATTCCGATAGCGCAGGGCGGCGAGCTTAAGCTGGTTATTCACATCTGTTCCTCCAAGCCATAGGGCAGCAGTAAACAAGGCCATGATTCCTGAGTTCTTAGGGACTTCGTATTGTGAAAAGTTTTGCCCCGGAATTTGCCATAAATTCCCGGCCGTATGCACCATGGCGCGCACGTTGTTTAATTCTAAAAATGAAGTTGTGGTTGGCGGAGCACAGCCTGCAGCTTTAGCCGGTTTGGTATGCACTTTTTGATTGCCCTGATAGGATTGACCAAATAAGGCAAACGTTGAAATTAGATAAATAAAGGCTATGAATAGATACCGTTTCACTCGCTGAAATTACCAAAAAATATGGATTTTCTACTTGGGTTCAAGTAATTTTTCAATATCCAAGATGAGCTGATCCACCTCTGCTGCATTCGTACCGTCATAATACCCTCTTATATGCCGGTCTTGATCAACCAATACAAAATTGTTGGTATGAATAAAGTCGCTTCCAGCATCCCCGAGATTCTCTGCTTCGGCAGGTTTTAGTACAAAAAACGAAGTTCTTGCCAAGGAATAAAGGGCTTTTTTGTCTCCTGTAATAAAGTGCCATTGACCGGGTTGATATCCGTGCCCTTTGGCATAGGCCAACATTTGTTCTGGACCGTCATTTTCTGGGTCTACTGTAAAGCTTAAGATTTCAAATGTTGAATTTCCTTTGAATGCGGCTTGGACACGCTGCATTTGCTTATTCATAATTGGGCAGATGCTACCACAGGTCGTAAAGAAATATTCCGCAACACATACTTTTCCTTCAATTACTTCGTCGCTTATGGCTTTATTTTGTTCGTCAAGCAGGTTAAACGAACCAATTTTATGATTACGGCCAATGTGTTGCACGCTGGAATCAACCATTTCAGATTGCACGTCCGTAGGATTGATGAAGGGTAAAGCAGGCGTGTTGGCTTGGTTAACCATGAAGTATGCAATTGGAATCGCAATGACCAAAATTAAGGCAATAAAGACTAAGCGTTTCATACGACAAAGGTACCGAATCAACGAGTAATTAGACTTAAAATCCGAGATTTTCTTTCTTCCAATGAACCCTCTAGCATATGATAAGGCACTTGTCGAATCTTTAAGTCTTGAAGATACAGCTCGAAGAGTTCATTCCGTGCTTCAGGGTGCTCTCTCAAGGGGTCTTCTTCCCAGGGGAAATCGGGTTTACACACGAACAAGATGGTATAAGATTCAGACAAGGTTAAATCCTCAATAAGCGTTGAAATTTCTCCATATTTCACCTGATCCCAAATGCGCATAACAGTCATTTCTGTGTCACAAATGCATCGCTCATGTTCATGATTTTGGGAAAATTGACCCGCTGCGATTGCGTATAAATCTTCGCGAGAATAGCTTGGATTTTCTGCTAAATAGGTGCGTGCAAATTCCGGAACACAGGGAAGGTTGAGCTCGGTTGAAAGCCATTGCGATAGCGTGGATTTCCCACTGCATTCAGGGCCAGTAAACGCAATTCGGAAGATTGCTTGAGTTATTTTCTCCATTGATACATCCCATAAAGTGAAACACCAAAATAAACAACGGATAAGCCCGCATAGAAATATAGCTCGTTGGAGAAGGCTGTTATTGCTGTAATGCCATTAACAATAAGCCACAACAGCCAATTTTGTTGAATCATTCGAACAGTTAACAAGGTCGCAACTATGGAATAAATCAAAGCGATTTGATCTAAACGAGCAGACCAATCTAAACCAGGGAAACAGACCATAGAACCAACATAACACACTGGTAAAGCAGCCAAAAAAATAAGACGCAATTTCGGAAAGGATTTCACCGGAATCACTTGCTTATGCCATTGCATCCAACCCCATACTCCCATCACTACATTAACCAGTTGAATGATGCCTTGACTCATTAAGTCGGATTCAA
>Ga0315905_10003856_pt1 | contig 15405 bp, 2 predicted proteins | sample LakEriMetagenome_5_FD_203522 | JGI IMG/M metagenome (GOLD analysis project Ga0315905, IMG submission 203522) | Freshwater fungal communities from buoy surface, Lake Erie, Ohio, United States - Buoy 4 MA121 | ecosystem: Environmental > Aquatic > Freshwater > Lake | place: USA: Lake Erie, Ohio... | reverse complement strand
ATTCAGAGAGAGAAGTTCCATTAATGGAACTGACCGTTAGGGTTGAACCAGTCATTGTCGTGAAGTAGCCCGTTGTAGTAGAAAGGGTTGGGACTTGGATGGAGGAAAGAACAGTCAATGAGGAAGTAACTTGTGAATTATGAGAAGTTAGGAAGTTTGACTGGATGGAACTGACAGTCATTGTTGAGCCCGTTAGTGTTGTGAAATAGCCCGTTGTAGTGGAAAGGGTTGGAACTCGAATGGAGGATAGAACAGTCAAAGAAGATGTCACTTGAGCATTATGAGAAGTTAGGAAATTCGACTGGATCGAACTGGTTGTTAGACTCGATGTAGTAAGAGAAGTTCCGTTGATCGAGCTGACAGTCAAAGTGGATCCTGTCAGCGATGTGAAGTAACCAGATGTAGTGGAGAGGGTTGGAACTTGGATGGAGGAAAGGACTATCAATGAGGAAGTTACTTGTGCATCCTGAGAAGTTAGGAAATTCGACTGAATGGAACTGGTTATAATGGTAGATTCAGAAAGGGAAGTTCCGTTAATTGAACTGACGGTTAGGGTTGAACCCGTCAGTGTTGTGAAGTAACCCGTTGTGGTGGAGAGGGTTGGAACTTGGATCGATGATAGGACCGTTAGTGAGGAAGTTACTTGTGCATTTTGAGAGGTTAGGAAATTCGACTGGATAGAGCTAGTTGTTAAGGTTGATCCTGTTAGTGAAGTAAAATAGCCCGTTGTAGTGGAAAGAGTTGGGACACGAATGGATGATAAGACTGCAAGTGAGGAAGTTACTTGGGCATCCTGAGAAGTTAGGAAATTAGACTGAATGGAACTGGTTATAATGGTAGATTCAGAAAGGGAAGTTCCGTTAATTGAACTGACGGTTAGGGTCGAACCCGTCATTGTTGTGAAGTAGCCCGTTGTAGTGGAAAGAGTTGGAACTTGAATAGAAGAATTGCATTGAATGGATGATTGAGAAACGATTTGATTTGAGAAGAAACTGGTTGTTGTAATCGACGAACCCTCGAGAGTTGAAAATGCACCAGAATTCAATGAGAAAGATGAAATCGTCAACGTAGAATTAACAGTAAAAGTATCAACTACCATATTTCCACTTGAAAGTGTTGAAAATCGCCCATAATTTGATATTAATGATGATGTAGTAAAAGTAGACCCAGTCAATGAAGTGAAATATGCAGTTGTAGTTGAGAGGGTTGGGACATGAAGAGAAGAGAGGACTGTCAATGAGGATGTGACCTGTGCATCCTGAGAAGTTAGAAAATTCGACTGGATCGAACTGGTTATAATCGTCGATTCAGAGAGAGAAGTTCCATTAATTGAACTGACAGTGAGAGTTGAACCAGTAAGTGTTGTGAAGTAGCCCGTTGTTGTTGAAAAGGTTGGGACTTGGATGGAGGAAAGAACAGACAAAGAGGAAGTCACTTGTGAATTATGAGAAGTTAGGAAATTCGACTGGATCGAACTGACAGTTAGGGTTGATCCAGTAAGTGAGGTGAAGTAGCCCGTTGTCGTGGAGAGCGTTGGAACGCGAAGGGATGATAGAACAGTTAGTGAAGAAGTTACTTGTGCATCCTGAGAAGTTAGGAAATTGGATTGAATGGAACTGACTGATAGGGTTGAACCAGTAAATGAGGTGAAGTAGCCCGTTGTCGTGGATAGCGTTGGAACGCGAAGGGATGATAGAACAGTTAGTGAAGAAGTTACTTGTGCATCCTGAGAGGTTAGAAAATTCGACTGGATCGAACTGGTTATAATCGTGGATTCAGAAAGGGAAGTTCCGTTAATGGAACTTACAGTTAGGGTTGATCCAGTAAGTGTTGTGAAGTAGCCAGTTGTGGTTGACAAGGTTGGGACATGGAGAGAAGAAAGGACTGTCAATGAGGAGGTAACCTGTGCATCCTGAGAAGTTAGGAAATTCGACTGGATCGAACTGGTTATAATAGTGGATTCAGAGAGAGAAGTTCCGTTAATTGAACTTACGGTCAGAGTTGATCCAGTCAGTGTTGTGAAGTAGCCTGTTGTGGTTGAAAAGGTTGGGACTTGGATGGAGGAAAGAACAGTCAATGAGGAAGTTACTTGAGCGTCTTGAGAAGTTAGGAAATTGGATTGAATGGAACTGACTGTCAAGGTTGAGCCCGTTAGTGAAGTAAAGTAACCAGTTGTAGTGGATAGCGTTGGAACGCGAAGGGATGATAGAACGGTCAATGAGGAAGTAACTTGAGTATTATGAGAAGTTAGAAAATTCGATTGGATGGAGCTGGTTATTAGACTTGATGCAGTAAAAGAATTTACATTAATGGAACTGACCGTCAGAGTTGAACCAGTCAGTGTTGTAAAATAACCAGTTGTTGTTGAAAGTGTTGGAACTCGAATTGATGATAAGACTGCAAGTGAGGAAGTTACTTGTGCATCCTGAGAGGTTAGGAAATTCGATTGGATGGAGCTGGTTATTAGACTTGATGCAGTAAAAGAATTTCCATTAATGGAACTGACAGTTAGCGTCGAACCTGTCAGTGTTGTAAAATAGCCGGTTGTAGTCGAGAGCGTTGGAACGCGAAGGGATGATAGGACTATCAGTGAAGAGGTAACTTGAGCATCCTGAGAAGTTAGGAAATTCGATTGGATGGAGCTGACCGTCATTGTTGAACCAGTAAGTGAGGTGAAGTAGCCCGTTGTAGTAGAGAGAGTTGGAACTCGAATCGATGAGAGAACAGACAAAGATGAAGTTACTTGAGCATCCTGAGAAGTTAGAAAATTCGATTGGATGGAACTGGTTATAATCGTTGATTCAGAGAGTGAAGTTCCATTAATTGAACTGACAGTTAGGGTTGAACCTGTCATTGTTGTGAAGTAACCAGTTGTTGTTGACAAGGTTGGGACTTGGATGGAGGATAGGACGGACAAAGAGGAAGTCACTTGGGCATCCTGAGAAGTTAGGAAATTCGATTGAATGGAGCTAGTTGTTAAGGTTGACCCAGTTAGTGAAGTGAAATATCCCGTTGTAGTCGAGAGCGTTGGAACGCGAATCGAGGATAGGACTGTCAGTGAAGAGGTAACTTGTGCATCCTGAGAAGTGAGGAAATTCGACTGGATGGAACTGGTTATAATCGTGGATTCAGAGAGGGAAGTTCCATTGATAGAACTGACCGTCAGGGTTGAACCCGTCAGTGTAGTAAAATATCCCGTTGTAGTGGAGAGTGTTGGAACATGAAGAGAAGATAGAACGGACAAGGATGATTGAATAAGAACAGAAGATACATTTAGTAAATCATTAATAGTTGCAGTATTCAATGTAATCGTCGAACCCTGTAAAGTTGAAAATACACCAGAATTCAACGAAAAAGAGGAAATAATCATAGTAGAATTAACCGTAATTTCATTTACATTAATCGCATTTGTTGAAATAGAAGAAAACACACTGTAATTTCCAAAAAGTGTAGATGTTGTAATAGTAGATCCTTTGAGGGTTGAAAAGTTTCCTTGATGGGTTGAAAAAGAAGAAATAAACGCATTTTGCTGGACCTCTAAGGTGTTTGTATTCGAAGTGGATCCTAGAATCGTCGAGAAATAGACGCGCTGTGTTTGAATCGTTGAACCCTCCAACGTCGAGACGAAGATACGTTCAGTCTGAATAGTTGATCCGATAAGTGTTGAATAATTTCCCTGATGCGTTGAGAAGGATGAAATAAATGCATTCTGTTGAACTTCTAAGGTGTCAGTCTTTGAAGTTGATCCAAGAATAGTCGAGAAATAGACACGTTGTGTTTCAATGGTTGATCCTTCCAAGGTAGAGAAATAGACACGTTGGGTCTGAATGGTAGATCCCTCCATCGTGGAGAAATAGACACGTTGTGTTTCAATGGTAGATCCTTTTAGGGTTGAGTAATTTCCTTGATGAGTCGAGAAAGAAGAAATAAATGCATTCTGCTGAACCTGTAGAGTGTTCATGTTTGTAGTTGAACCTTCCAACGTGGAGAAGAAGACTTGCTGGGTCTGAATGGTAGATCCCTCCATCGTGGAGAAGAAGACACGTTGGGTCTTAATGGTTGAGCCAATAAGAGTTGAGTAATTTCCTTGATGAGTCGAGAACGATGAAATAAATGCATTCTGCTGAACTTCTAAGGTGTTTGTATTCGAAGTGGATCCTAGAATCGTCGAGAAATATACGCGTTGTGTTTCAATCGTTGATCCTTCCAGAGTAGAGAAGAAGACACGTTCAGTCTGAATGGTTGATCCGATCAAGGTTGAGTAATTTCCTTGATGAGTTGAGAAGGAAGAAATGAATGCATTCTCTTGGACTTCCAAAGTATTCGTTTTAGAAGTTGATCCCTCAATAGTGGAGAATGATAGACGCTGGACATCAATGATTGAACCAGTCATGGTTGAAAAAGAGACGCGTTGGGTCTGAATCGTAGATCCCTCCATCGTGGAGAAGAAGACCCGCTCGGTCTGAATGGTAGATCCTTTTAGAGTTGAATAGTTTCCTTGATGAGTCGAGAAAGAGGAGATGAATGCATTTTGCTGGACCTCTAGGGTATTTGTATTTGAGGTTGAACCAACGATGGTTGAAAATGAAACACGCTGTGTTTCAATAGTTGATCCCTCCAGAGTCGAAAAGAAAACACGCTGAGTCTGAATAGTAGATCCGATCAAGGTTGAATAATTTCCTTGATGTGTTGAGAAAGATGAGATAAATGCATTTTGTTGGACTTCTAAGGTGTTAGTATTGGAAGTTGAACCAAGAATCGTTGAGAAAGAGACTCGCTGGGTCTGAATCGTAGATCCTTCCAAAGTGGAGAAGAAGACTCGCTCGGTTTGAATGGTAGATCCGATAAGAGTTGAGTAATTTCCTTGATGAGTCGAAAAAGAGGAAATGAATGCATTTTCCTGAACTTGCAGAGTATTCATATTCGATGTAGACCCTTGAATGGTGGAGAAAGAGATGCGCTGCGTCTCAATGGTAGATCCAATTATGGTTGAAAAAGAGACACGTTGGGTCTGAATGGTTGATCCCTCCAAGGTAGAGAAGAAGACTCGCTCTGTTTGAATGGTAGATCCGATCAAGGTTGAGTAATTTCCTTGATGAATTGAGAAGGAAGAAATGAATGCATTCTCTTGGACTTCCAATGTGTTCGTATTGGAAGTGGATCCGAGAATCGTTGAGAAATAGACTCGCTGTGTTTCAATAGTTGATCCTTCCAGAGTAGAGAAGAAGACTCGTTCAGTCTGAATGGTAGATCCGATAAGAGTAGAATAATTTCCTTGATGAGTTGAGAACGATGAAATGAATGCATTCTCTTGAACCTCTAGGGTGTTTGTATTGGAAGTGGATCCGAGGATAGTTGAGAAAGATACACGTTGAGTCTCAATGGTAGATCCTACCATGGTTGAAAAGGAAACACGTTGGGTCTGAATCGTGGAACCCTCTAACGTGGAAAAGAAGACTCGCTCGGTTTGAATCGTGGATCCCTTAAGAGTCGAATAGTTTCCTTGATGCGTCGAGAAAGAAGAAATGAATGCATTCTGTTGAACCTCTAGGGTGTTCGTATTGGAAGTGGATCCAAGAATGGTTGAAAAGTAGACACGTTGGGTCTGAATAGTAGATCCCTCCAAAGTAGAGAAGAAGACTCGTTCGGTCTGAATGGTAGATCCTTTTAGGGTTGAATAATTTCCCTGATGAGTTGAGAAGGAGGAAATGAATGCATTCTCTTGAACCTCTAGGGTGTCCATGTTAGCGGTTGAACCAAGGATAGTTGAGAAATAGACACGCTGTGTTTCAATGGTAGATCCCTCAAGGGTGGAAAAGTTAATGCGCTGTGTCTGAATCGTTGAACCTTCTAGCGTAGAGAAGAATACTCGTTCGGTCTGAATGGTAGATCCAATAAGTGTTGAATAGTTTCCTTGATGGGTGGAGAAGGAGGAAATAAATGCATGTTGCTGGACTTGTAAAGTGTCCATGTTGGCGGTTGAACCAAGGATAGTGGAGAAATAGACACGTTGGGTCTCAATTGTTGATCCCTCCAGAGTGGAGAAGTTAATGCGTTGAGTTAGAATCGTCGAACCTTCTAGCGTTGAGAAATAGACACGTTGAGTATCGATGGTGGATCCAATGAGGGTTGAATAATTTCCTTGATGAGTTGAGAAGGAAGAAATGAACGCATTTTGTTGAACTTGAAGGGTATTCATGTTGGCGGTTGAACCAAGGATAGATGAGAAATAGACATGCTGGGTCTCAATGGTAGATCCCTCCAGAGTGGAGAAGAAGATGCGTTGTGTATCGATCGTAGATCCGATCAAGGTTGAATAATTCCCTTGATGGGTTGAGAAGGAAGAAATGAATGCATTCTGCTGGACTTGCAGGGTATTCATATTTGAAGTTGATCCAACGATGGTTGAGAAGAAGACATGTTGGGTCTCAATCGTTGATCCCTCCAAAGTGGAGAAGAAGACACGCTGTGTATCGATAGTGGATCCCTCAATGGTGGAGAAATACACGCGCTGTGTATCAATAGTGGATCCAATGAGGGTTGAATAGTTTCCTTGATGAGTTGAAAAGGAAGAAATGAATGCATTCTGCTGGACTTGCAGGGTGTTCGTATTGGAAGTGGATCCAAGGATAGTTGAGAAGAAGACATATTGGGTCTCAATCGTTGATCCCTCCAGAGTGGAAAAGAAGACACGTTGGGTCTCAATGGTAGATCCTTCCAGAGTGGAAAAGGAGACTCGCTGGGTCTGAATCGTGGATCCGATCAAGGTTGAGTAATTTCCTTGATGAGTCGAGAAGGAGGAAATGAATGCATTCTGCTGGACTTGCAGGGTATTTGTGTTCGAAGTTGAACCGAGGATCGTTGAGAAATAAACACGTTGAGTGTCGATTGTTGATCCGATCAAGGTTGAATAATTTCCTTGATGAGTTGAGAAGGAAGAAATGAATGCATTTTGCTGGACTTCTAAGGTATCCGTCTTTGATGTTGAACCAAGAATCGTGGAGAAATAGACACGCTGAGTGTCAATTGTTGATCCCTCCAGAGTGGAGAAGAAGACTCGCTCGGTCTGAATCGTAGATCCTTTTAGTGTTGAATAGTTTCCTTGATGGGTTGAAAATGAAGAAATGAATGCATTTTGCTGGACTTGTAGAGTATTCATATTCGAAGTGGATCCAAGGATAGTTGAGAAATAGACACGTTGGGTCTGAATCGTTGAACCCTCTAGCGTGGAGAAGAAGACACGTTGGGTCTGAATCGTGGAACCCTCCAGAGTAGAGAAGAAGACTCGTTGAGTGTCAATTGTTGATCCAATCATTGTTGAAAAATTGCACTGATTCGTCGATAGGGATGAAATAAAAGAGGTATCTTTTACTTCAATTGTATTCATGACAGTGGTTGTTCCTGACAAAATACTGAATGAAAGTTGGTATACATCAATCGTTGATCCAGACATAGAAGAGAATCCAGCTGTTTGCATGCTAATAGTTGAACCCTTCAGTGTAGAAAAGTTTCCTTGATGAGTTGAGAAGGAGGAAATGAATGCATTCTGCTGGACTTGCAAGGTGCTCATAGTAGCAGTTGATCCAACCGCCGTTGAAAAACTAATATATTGTGTATCAATTGTAGAACCGACCGAAGTAGAGAATGTTAGACCCTGAGTTTCGATTGTTGAGCGAACAATCAATTCATTTATGATACTGGTTGATGCAAGAAGCGTTGAGATATTCATGGTTGAGAACTGACCATTGAGAGAAAGGATCGAGGAAGTGGTGATCGTTGAGTTCACTGTTAGTTCATTCATTGTATTGGTGGATCCCAACAAGGTGGAGATATTCATGGTTGAGAACTGACCATTGAGAGAAAGAATTGAAGATACATTCAGGGTAGAGTTCACCGTTACCTCATTCAATGAAACAGTCGATCCAAGAAGCGTTGAAATGTTCATGGTTGAGAACTGACCATTCAGTGAAAGGATGGAAGATACATTCAGGGTAGAGTTCACCGTTACCTCATTCAGTGAAACAGTTGATCCTAGTAGTGTAGAGATATTCATCGTTGAAAACTGACCATTTAGTGACAGAATAGAGGAAGTTGTAATGGTCGAGTTTACTGTTAGTTCATTCATCGTGTTAGTCGATCCCAATAATGTGGAGATATTCATCGTTGAAAACTGACCGTTGAGAGACAGAATAGAGGAGGTTGTAATGGTTGAATTCACCGTTAGTTCATTCATCGTGTTAGTCGATCCCAATAATGTGGAGATATTCATCGTTGAAAACTGACCTTTGAGAGATAGAATCGAGGAGGTAGTAATCGTCGAGTTCACTATTAGTTCGTTCATTGTATTCGTGGATCCGAGAAGAGTTGAAATATTCATGGTTGAGAACTGACCATTCAGTGAAAGGATTGAGGAGGTTGTAATGGTAGAGCGAACAGTTAGTTCATTCATTGTATTGGTGGATGCAAGAAGCGTTGAGATATTCATCGTTGAAAACTGACCATTTAGTGAAAGGATAGAGGAGGTTGTAATGGTAGAGCGAACAGTTAGTTCGTTCATTGTATTGGTTGATCCCAACAAGGTGGAGATATTCATGGTTGAGAACTGACCGTTAAGAGAAAGGATAGAGGAGGTTGTAATGGTTGAGTTTACTGTTAGTTCATTCATGGTATTGGTCGAGCCCAACAAGGTGGAAATGTTCATGGTCGAGAACTGACCGTTAAGAGAAAGGATCGAGGATGTTGTAATCGTTGAATTTACTAATAGTTCGTTCATCGTGTTGGTCGATCCCAATAAGGTGGAGATGTTCATCGTTGAAAATTCACCATTCAATGAAAGGATCGAAGATACATTGAGGGTAGAGTGCACTATTACTTCATTCAGTGAAACAGTTGATCCCAACAAGGTGGAGATGTTCATGGTTGAGAACTGACCATTTAGGGAGAGGATCGAGGAAGTGGTAATGGTAGAGTTTACTAATAGTTCATTCATGGTATTCGTGGATCCCAACAAGGTGGAGATATTCATGGTTGAAAATTCACCATTTAGTGAAAGGATCGAAGATACATTGAGGGTAGAATGAATAGTTACTTCATTCAGTGAAACAGTCGATCCCAATAGTGTGGAGATATTCATGGTTGAGAACTGGCCATTTAGGGAAAGAATGGAAGAAGTTGTAATCGTTGAATTTACTAATAGTTCATTCATCGTGTTGGTCGATCCGAGAAGTGTTGAGATATTCATGGTTGAGAACTGACCATTCAGTGAAAGAATCGAGGAGGTAGTAATGGTTGAGTTAACGGTGAGATTGTTCATTGTGTTAGTGGATCCCAACAAGGTGGAAACATTCAAGGTTGAAAACTGACCGTTAAGTGAAAGGATAGAGGAGGTTGTAATGGTCGAATTCACTATTAGTTCGTTCATTGTGTTGGTCGAGCCCAACAAGGTGGAAACATTCAACGTTGAAAACTGGCCATTCAGTGAAAGAATGGAAGAAGTTGTAATGGTAGAGTTCACTGTTAATGTCGATTTAACTACAATTTCATTTGATGTTAGCAAGCCACCTGTTAGTGTATTGTAAGTGCCATCGTTAAAAGAGAAGGTGGATACCGCCAGAGGTTTGCTAACGAGAATCTCATCTGCAATAATTTTTACTGCAGTTAGAGAGGAAATGTAGCCAACCGCAGAAGAAATAACAGTAGTGCTAATACTTGAGTTGACAGCTAGCGTAGAAAATAACCCTGTAATGGATACAAGGGATGAAGTTGTCAAAGTAGAATTGACGGTGAGCTGGTTAAGAGTTGTTGTTGATCCCAACAGAGTGGATACATTTAGTGTTGTAATTTGCCCGTTCAAAGAGATTAGAGAGGAAGTTGTGATCGTGGAATTGACAGTGAGTTGATTGATAGTTGTGGTCGATCCCAAAAGAGTGGATACGTTTAGTGTGCTGATCTGCCCATTCAAAGAGATCAAGGATGAGGTGTTCAACGTGGAATTGACAGTAAGTTGATTCAGGGTCGTAGTCGATCCCAACAGAGTGGACACGTTTAGTGTTGAAACCTGACCATTCAGAGAAACCAACGACGAAGTATTAATTGTAGAGTTAACTGTCAGTTGATTCAGGGTTGTCGTCGATCCCAACAGAGTGGATACGTTTAGTGTTGTAATTTGACCGTTAAGAGAAATCAGAGAGGAAGTTGTGATGGTGGAATTAACGGTGAGTTGATTCAAAGTAGTAGTTGATCCCTGTAGTGTAGAAACTCCCAGAGTCGAGATTTGACCATTACGAGAAACAATAGAAGAAGTGTTAATTGTGGAATTAACAGTAAGTTGGTTCAGAGTTGTGGTAGATCCCAACAGAGTAGAAAACGTGCCAGACACTGTATTTGAGGAAGATCCGATGAGGGTTGAAAAATATACTTTTCCAATTGTTCCTTCATTTGCAACAACAGTGGATGCATTTAATGAGGATGTATTAATCGAAGGTCCCGTCAATTGAACATTGAATTCGATCGTATTAAATAACGCGGAATTAACATTTAGTGTTGAAAATACTCCAACACGTCCGCGAATACTGGATGTATTGATTGAAGATGCAATCATGGTGTCGGTCAAGTAAATGAAATTGGTAGACAATACGGATGTTGAAATATTTGCACTTTGGACAGTATTTGAAAGAACGGATGATACATTTGCCGTGCTAATATTTGCATTACGCACTTGAAGCGTCGATACATTTGCAAAAAGCGTGTCCGATGTGTTTGTAGAAATGGTAGAACCGGTCAAAGTAGAATAATAAATACGATTGCTCGTAATTGTGCTTCCCGTTAATGTTGAATAATTAACTAGCTGTGTTGTGATATTTGGAATTGAAGCACTAGATACAACCGCCAATGTATTTGTTGAAATGGTAGAACCAATAAGAGTAGAGAATGTTCCAGATTTAGTTACAAAAGATGAGATCGTTGCAGTAGAATTAACCTGTGCATTATTAATTGCGAATTCATTACTTTGTAGGGTTGATGTAATCACACTTGGGGTGCTTACCAGTCCAGCAATTAATGTAGTAGTGCTTATGGTTGGTGAAGCAAACATGTTCGTATTGTAAGTTACGGGAGTGCTAAGAGTTAATTTTGAGTTGGCAGCCCATGTAATATCAGGAGAGGTCCCAATAATTGATCCATAAAATTCATTCGTTCGAAACCGAATTGTGCTGTAATCCTTAATACTGATACTCTGGGTCACATCCACACCAACTGGCAAAAGAGAAGAAATCTTCAATGAATAATCCGTCAAATCCACCACGGATGTAAGATTTCCTTGGACAGTAGAAATGATGGTCGAAATGTCATACAACGCACTGTTTTTGGCATAACCAGACAAACTGACGTTGTTATAAGGAGAAACCAAGAACGGGTTGGCATTATTTGCAAGAAATGCATTCGCATTATTCTTGTATAAGTCCGACCGTTCTTTGTATTCCTCCGAATCTCCATCTTTCGGAACGATGGCTTCGCGACCACTCATGGTTTCTTCTTTCTTACGCTCTTTTCTATTTTTCCTCTTTATGTCTCACAATTCGACATTTTCATTTTCATAGATAGAAATCATCGTAACAAATTTGTAAAATATAAAGATGGATAAAGAAGAAGGAGGAATACAATGAGTCGTTTAGGACCTGTTATGAATATTCCTCAGAGTCAATATCAACCCTATCTTTCAGACGATGATGACGATGACGACGACGAGGAATCCGATATCGAATCAGAAGACGAAAAAGAAACAGAAGCCGATCGCCGGAAACAAGACCCACGATTTGCCCTCCTACGCGCGCCCACTCAACAACGTGTTGCCATTGACGACCAATTTGGTAAATGGGATCCAACCACCAATATCGATAGTATAAAAGGCCATATATATCTCGATCCACCCAAAACAACTAAAACCAGTCTTATTTGTATTAAATCGTTAAATCGTGACCGTAATGTATATCCTTCGCCTTACCGTTTTCAATTAAAACTCCCACGCGTTTATAAAAATGTGACCAAGTTTCAACTTGTTCAACTCTCTTTCCCAAACGGTAACTCTCAAAATCTTACACAAGCTGCACTACTTACCAGCACTATAGTTCGTAACTTGATTGATCGTGGTATTCCAGCTGTTTGTATCAGTGACTGTGTTTCCCTAATTGACTGTTCAAGTGGAACAAATACATCAGGATTAATTGAACAGGGACGTGTTGCACCTGGAACAAATGAGCCTCTACTGATTAGTTTGAGTGTTCCTGATGGAACATATACCGAATCTCAAATGGCAAATGAACTAACGTTTCGTGCAAATAGCACACCCCCTTTTAATATTATTAAATATGAAGAATTCCGTGATCAATTCATGGTTACTCGTGATATCAATATTCTTTTCAATGAACCCAGTGAATGCTATTATTCGGCCATTACTCATCGTAAATATGGTAGTCACACAAAACAAGATATTATGAATGCGTATTATACCCAACAACATCTGGACAGCTTTCCAGAAATAACCGAACGTATTGCATTCAATGCCTATTACTATCCCATCCTCAAAGAAATGTTAGTAACGGGTCGTGCTGAGCCCTTTTTACAAACAGATCTCATTCCATTTGAAGAAGTTGTCCAACGCGTCACTGGAATCTTTGAAGGACTTGATAGTGAATTTTATTACCAACTCGCTCAACGAAATCGTGGAGCACTCGATGTATATCGTAGACATTTTACATTTGAGTATCGTAATATCAATAAATATATGGTAACATATAATGAACAATATCGGAAATCAACTGTGGTTCATGATATGCTTCATCCCTCTCTTCAAAAAGATTTAATGCTGAGACAGAATTATTACTTGAATCAGAATATCGCTCTATCCCAATTAAATCCACACAGTTTTAGCGTTCTCAAACAAGAACAAGGGCGTAATGCTGCTATTCTGAAACATCTTGAAACGAATCTTAGTAGTGTATTGGCGAATTATCATTTGCTTCAACAATATCGATATCAAGGGGGGAATTTACATACTGGTTTGGAATCCACTATAACTGCGGAAGATCTCGATTCAGATATCCAATTTACAACCATGTTTCATTATACCAGTTCATTTGGAGGAATGTATGGTAACTATCCTGGTGCGATCATGAAGTTTGAAACCTTTAAGGACTATCATAGCACGTTGTCGAGTTATTATACCATTTTCCAAAGCACACAATGCTGCATTTCCACCATTCATGGACAGACCTATCAACAATTCCATCAATACGTTGTAAATAAATACACGGGAGTGCTACCTCAAACCATGATTGATAATCGGACCTATACCGTTCCAAATGGCGTCGCTGTCTCTTTCCTCGCTCAACGACCACTCTATATTCCAGGTGAATCCATATTAGAAGCAGACAATAGTAATGCCATTTCATATAGCATTAGCACTTGTAAATTAATATGCTGTAGCACCCTACGCGGATTAATTGGAGCATGGTATTCTGGGTTACCAACGAATTTTGTCCTTCAAACTCTGCCCTATCGTCTAGGACTCATCAATACGACTCCAAATAAATTCAACTTTCTCAGCACTGTCATGAATATAACTTCTACGGGAAATTTGAACCTTTTTATGCAAATTAATGAAGAAATGGGGTTTAACAATATTGACGTAACTATGCCAGAGAATTACAATGTTTCCAATGAGACAACGGGTCAGGTTAAATTTATGTCTGCCAAGATCTTGATGGGTGCATTGGGAGATACAGGAACATCTCAGACGGTCATTCAAAATCCAGCCCTATTCGAAAACGGTCTCGGAAAATTGGATAAATTAGATATTAAAATTTATTATGATGATCAGAATATTACTCCTGCTTGGATCTATCAACCCTATTATTTGGATATTTTGGAATGGAACGCAACCTTTCAAATAGATGAAGAAATCGGATTCGCCAACCGAGCGACCGGCTGGGGCAATAAACCCACTATTCCCATTCCCGACGATCCTGACAAAACACCCTATCTATTTGTTACTCATAAGTCTAATCCTAATAACTCATAAGTCTAATAGTATAATATAATGAAATGAATTTAATTCCATTCCATTAGTAATGAGTCAATTACAGCCTCCTTCGCCATTTGTGGGACAATATCCTTTAGAAGAGCCAACGGGCGAAATGTTTCCACCTGTTTGTTTAAAAACACACTGGGATCCAACCCAGATGATTCGACACATTTTACCACATCAACGGGTTGCCCTTCCACAAGATTTTCGTCCATTGGTTCGTGTATGCAAACAATATGTAACAAGCGCACCCGCTGAAATGGCTCCTATGCCACCATCTCATATGGTATTTCCTATGGGAGGATCAAAATATCCACCCGGACGATACTCTTCACGTATTGATACCGAATCGGAATTACGAACACTTACCCAACCACTCGATAAATGGTGCCCTACCTCACAATATATTCCATCCGATGAAAGCACCATGTATGTTTCTGGATCTACTGTCCCAGATCGCGGCCCATCTTCAAGTGCATTTATTAACGAATTATCCATGCCCCAAGCACTCCTTCGAAAGGATCAAACAACCTGTCGCTCATTAAATGATAGCCGCTATTTTGAACGCAGTCGCCGTTTATTTAACAACCCTACCAAGCAAGACCGTTATGGAGCGGATAAGTTCTATGCAGTGCCAGACAGTGATCATGGAAAGGGAGAACCTATCGCACATGGCGGTGTTCCCATGCCAAAAACAATTACCGAACAAGCCTATCGCTCACGATCCAATATTACACAACCAGGCGGCTCGGTCCCTCTTCAAGGAAATCGTATTCTTGGCACCGTCGAAAATCAATCTAGACGTCATACTTCTGCTGTAGGTGTAACCACAACTGGCTTAGCTGCTCCCGTGTGGTAGATGGAATCTCATATTCAATAACCATTCCTGTTGCCATATTCCATATAGAAATACCAGATAATACCCGATCATAACATTCTTCATAAGCATACTGTTTTAATAAAAGCAGTATCTTATCTTCCATTTTCATATCGTGTCCATTATCATGATAAATCGAATAAACCCATTTGTCTGTTAATAGATCAAATGATAGAGGATGAATTCCTTCTACTTCAAACATAAAGTGGAAAAGGGGCGTTTCTTGTTGAGCAATCCAATCTGGTAAAACGGCTTCTAATTTTTGAATGATTTCTTTGTGTTCCAAACTCTGGAGATGCTGGAGAATCGACAGGTATTGATAAAGAGGGATATTCCGTCCTTCTACTACAAAGGATAGCGCAGCCATTCTCCATATATCTCCAAGAATGTCACTTGATTTATGAACGGGATCCTTGTAACGATGCCAACTTGCAAGGACTTCGGGTCT
>Ga0315905_10003854_pt1 | contig 15408 bp, 9 predicted proteins | sample LakEriMetagenome_5_FD_203522 | JGI IMG/M metagenome (GOLD analysis project Ga0315905, IMG submission 203522) | Freshwater fungal communities from buoy surface, Lake Erie, Ohio, United States - Buoy 4 MA121 | ecosystem: Environmental > Aquatic > Freshwater > Lake | place: USA: Lake Erie, Ohio... | reverse complement strand
CAGCGACCAAGACACAGCGTTGAAGACAAGTCCTACAGGAGGCCAGGTGCGCTCAAGCCAGGCATACACCGTGAAGAAAGTACTGCTATGTTTGTTTGCTACATTTCCCCCTTTATCCATGAAGCCAACGACGGGTTGATCAGCTAGAGCAACAGCCGATGTCCCATTGCCAGGCTGCTTGACAAGGAAGAGACTTGCAGGCGCGCCAGCAGCCACGGTCATGGCCAGGCTTGCGTTGGCCAGATATTGCGCTGAAAACGTAAGCCTGAAACTTGCAGCCAAGTCAAGAGCCAAGTCCGTAAAGAGTGCTTGGCCTCCTTTCGTGGCTATTATGGTGCGTCCGTGCAGAGTTGCCCCCACGACATGTGAGGAGGAGCCGGGCGAGGTGGATAGCTGGCCGATGGCTGAAACCGTAGCAGACGCAGCAACGAGCCTTGATTGCTGCTCGTCTACCACCAGATTCCCTGCGGAATCTGACAAACTAGCGACCGGCTGCTCGGCAAACGCCGACCCACCATCTCCTGCGATGTCTTTTGAGCGCAGCGAGAGCATGGTGGGGGCTCCAGGACGAATGTCGAAGGTAACACACGATGCGTCGCTCGACTGTATACACGAGGCTGTGCGAGACGTTTCCGAGTCGGAAAAATCCAGCACATATCCGCTCCCAGCCCGAAACACAGAGAGATCCGTGAAGACAGCCTCGCCTCCGATGAGATTCATGGTCCGCGAACCAAACACGCGCACTTCCTTCTGGGCCTCTGACTGGTTGACTACAGGGCCCAGCAGTTGTGCAGGCAACAGCTTCACCGAGACAGTAGAAGTATTGTCACCTGTCAATGGTTGGATTCTGGCACCAGGGGCAATGCGAGCCACACGCATGACCCGAACGTCCCCGATGCGCCCGCTGGTGTAAATGGCCTGCTGCAGGCTCGTGATAATGAGCTCGGAGTCAGTGTAATTTGATATGCTCAAGTCGTCAACAATTGTGACAGGCAGGCCTAACGAACGGACAGTAAGTCGGAAAGGCTTTTGAGGGTCGGCCTTGATCGCTATATCCTGGAATTCAGCCTGTCCTGCAGACGCAATTCGATTGAGGTGGCCTGAAAGGAGAAGGGATACGACCCAAGTTTGGTTCATGGAGGACCATACCTCCAGTTCAAGCACCACCCTCGTCCAGAAGTCAATGTCGACAACGTTATGAAATCGGTCTCGCAATTGAACTCGCAGTGGAACTAGGAAGGGAGTTCCAATGTAAAGGCCCCGAGGACTCTGCAAAATATCCAGACGAGCCGGATCCCCAGGCAGCACTTCGATCGCATTTGCTGAGACAATATCTTCGAAAACGCCAAAAGACTCTGAGAAGGAGAGCATCATCCCAGGCGACCGCTGTGTCAGGGTCAAACTGGTAAATTGAGCGATGCCTCGGACTACCGACGCATGCAGAGATCCCGCCAGGCCCGCGGTGCCGTTTGTCACGCCTGACACCTCGATCCTCCGCCCCTGCTGCCCACCGATCACCAAGCGTCCGGCCTCATCCACTACTTGCACCTGGGGCTGAAGCAGTGCTCCAGCGGAAGAGCTGCCTGGCAGCGTCGTGGGCACAAGGCGGAGCGCAAATGCAGCTTCAAGAGAGAGCCTTGCTACACGCACATCAGACGCCCGCCATGGATAAGAAACAGGACCTCCGATGACTAAGATTTGACTTGCCGACATCGACACCAAAGTCAACACGGTGTCCGATCGCACCACGGGTGCAGGTGTTACATCTACCGCCTGGAGCCAAGAAGCATGAAGAATCGTACCTTTGTGTTGAGCATGCCCGGAATGCGTCGAATTCAAGACCTCAATGCTCATATTAGATGCGACAGTAACTTGCAGCGTAGACACCTGCAGCTCGTTGGTGGCCGAAACTCCAAGGAACAGAAGACGATCTCCCAGCCACAGGCCATCGGAGAAACGATTGCCAGAGGCTGATGACCCAGGGGATGTAGAGATGCGCACAAGACTCCATATGTCGGATGCAAGCGCATACGCAATGAGCGTCGTGTTGCTCAGAATCAAGATCGAGGAGCCTTGCGGATGCATCGCGATAATAGCATCCAAGGGGTTCACAGGCTGCAGGTCTTCCGGAGCAGACACAGTCTCCCACGTTGAGTGCTCGTGACTCACAGTGGAGAGAATATGGAGTACTATGCTGTTGCTACGGCTTCTGACGTCAAACAAAATCAAGGCCGAGGCATTTGCCAGCAACTTAGGGCCTAGCACTCTAGATGGCTGCTTCTCAATATCACTCCAATCCTCCCATATACGAGCCTCGCGTAGATACCGATACAAGCCGCCAAGTGGTACAGACGCTCCTGGCAACGAAAATCCGCCATAGACCCACATTGTACCCTTCTGCGCACAGGCGGCATGCTTGAAGCGTGCTGTCGGCAAGAGTGCTGAAGACGGCAGCACCGTGCTCACGTCATTTAGTCGAGGCACGAATTCAGCAAGACGGTTGACAGGCCCCAGGGACCCAATGCCGCCGAAGATCAGAACTCGGTCGTCTACCAACACCGCACTGGATCCTCCTAGATCCGTCAGAGTATTCCAGGCACGATCTCTCCACCACTGTCCCTGGTACACTTCAAGATCTACTGAGGCATTTGCAATCTCGGGAAAGGCTGCATGTGAAAGTGCAAAGTTGAGTTTGAGCTTGCCTGGAGTATCAATGACCAGATCAGGAATTGTGAGCACATGGTCGGAGCCTGCACTCGTGACCCTCTCGTGCCGGAAAAGCACATTGCTCATTGGAGATGACACCAGGGCACTTGCGTGCTTCAAATCGAGATCCGAGAGACGTGCTCCAGTGCAGTCGACTAACTGCAACTTCACAACGACAGGCTGGCCCGCAATGATGTTTTTGCCAGATAAAGGTTGCAAAGAAACAATTTCGACGCGGGCATTCGGCGGCGGAGCTTTGTCAAAGTGCGTGGTATTGCCTGGACGCACAAGCACAGTGCGGCTAATGGCGCTGCGTAGGAATCCTGTTTCAAAAACCAGCTGCGCTTCCACACAGGGCGTACTCATCTGAAAATCAATGGTGGCAACGCCGAATCTCTTATCCACCTCTGCACTGGACGCCCTGGCTGATGCAGAGGTAGGCTGAGGCTCGCTGGAGCTAGTATCCCCAGGAATGCGACGTGTACGCAACTCACGAACGCTGACGGAGCGGGTAGACTGAAGTTGAGCGGAGGAATCCCCGTTCAGCACCCTCACCGTTGCTGCCACTGTAGAATTTGAATAGACGGGATCCTGCGGAAGAGCAACAATCTCCAGGTGTGTGGCCTCGCGCGACATGCGTGAAACATTGCGAAATCCAAACGCCTGCAATCCAAGCACTGTCATCAGTACGTTTGGATAAAACTCAGATGTCTTTTTTTGATCACCTACACAGTTCTTTAGCCCATTTTTGTATAGCAAGTATAGCAATCAAGGCAAAGGATACATACAAACCTGAAGATCTTGGCCCCAGCTGTTTCCGGACAGCAGGATGCGCTCACTACTGATGTCGACCAACTTCAGTGCGCCCGATGCCGAGGTGCCCACGTCGAAATGACGAATCCACTTCCCGCCACCCACCCCAACCTCTGCTGAGCTTCCGTGAGAACAGTAAATTTCAGAGGACCCAGATCCCGCAACAGCACCATTTCGTAAAGCAATGATAAGGCAGAATTCTGAAATCCATGAGTTCAACAGATGGCCCCTGACCAGTGAAAGCGCGTCGGCAGGTCCAGTAGGCAACGTATGCACAGCAAGTACATCTCCGCCAGATCCCACCCGCAGAATCACTGTGTCGCCCACGCTCGACGTCACAGAGATAAACCCAAAGCCTCGGCCACCAGCGATGCCCGTGTGTTGATAGCCGTCCCTCTCGGCCACCCAGGACGCCATGTGCGTAGGAGCAGCACATGTGTACTTCACGACGACATGAAACTCTTGATGTTGCTCGTTCCACTGCATCAGGGAGACATGTCCGCCCTTTTCGTGAGCGACGGCCAGAAGAACATGATCGGAAGAGAAGGATAGATGCGTCAAGGAGCGCGCCCCGTCGCCTTCAAATTCTTGTAGCAGCTGCATCTCAGGCTCAATCCCGGGCCCACAACGATCTTCGTACTGTCGTCCAAAGAAATAGATCGCAGATGGCACCTGATGGCTGGATCCATTATAGTAATTGGAGACCGCAATCAGTGTGTGACCGTTGAGCTGAATTGCCTCTATTTGGGTAGCGCCCATCGTCATGAAGGTCTGAATTGCAGCGACATGCGATATCTTTCCCTGAGCGTTCTGCCGAAGAGCGTAGACAGCCGAAGGTGCATAGTAGCTCTTGAGTTTCTCGTCATAATGGTTTGCTACAAGCATAAACCATCGTTTACACAGCTGTACATTCTGCCACCAGACTGGCCGCGAGCTGCCGTGAATTTGCAAAATCTCTGACAATGATACGGTCGGCATATATAGCTCTCTAACAGGGCTTGACATCTCATAAAGGATTGACTTGTGAGAGGGCGCTTGCAGCAATGCTGGGTTTACCTCAATTGTGCATGTGCCATCACACGTGAGACCCGCGCATGCAACCATTAGCAGATCTTGCAAGACCGAGCCATCTTGATTGCTACTAACGTCCATCCGGAAGGACAAGAGATGCCGTACGCCAGTGCACTTTTGTTCTAGAAAGCTTCCGTTGTTAAACGTAATTGGCATGCGCTCAGCCGATGCAATTTGTGCTCTACCCTGCTCACCATGTTGACTTTCGGGTCAGATCTAGCTCAAGGCTCAAAAGACAAGCAAGCAAACGGCATGGCTCCTGGGCCTTCGTGAAGTTCAGAGCTACCTGCGACAACGTCTCAATCCGCAAGCTGGCCACCGGCGTTTGAGGCAGGATGTTTGAAAACTGGGCGCGATAGCATGCGAGAGCACCGATGCCGTCTTGAGCTGTGCCCGAGCAGGCTAGGCCTGAGTATAAAAAGTGCTCGAAGCGGCATCCATCCAGTGTCTTGGAGCCAGGATTACCGCTCGTGCAACTGCCGTTTGAGGCGCATTTGTACTGGCAGATCGCGAGGGAGCTGTTATCAGTTCCCGCGTCCACAATGCAACGCTCGATGCAAGAGCTGTTGCACCCTGCCTCACCGCAACCCAGATGCACCATTAATTCCAGAGTGTTATTTCGCGTATACAGCGGCAAAGATCGCTGTGCGTTGTAGGTGATGCCACCCGCGGCAGGACCCATTGGCGTCTCTATCATCCACCAGCCGTTCCAAATGTCCTCCTCCATCAAAAACGCGTCAGTTGAAGCCTGTCCATGCGCAAACTGTGGCTTGGGCTGAGTCTGCAGCTCTCGCACCACCACCTCTACTCCATGTTCTGCCAATGCCTCTTGAAGTGATTGCTTGGTCAAGCGCGAAAGTGTGTTCGATACGCTGTCCTGCAGCAAGCTTCCAGAAGTTGGCGTTGTGGGAGCGTTTGTGGTGTCATCTGGTTCATCCTCCTGCCTGATGAAAACCTCAAACTTGATTATTACCTCGTATTCAACAAGGGTCAGCAGGCTTCTGCGCCGAGCAGAAATCGTAGACTTAGGAATTAAGAATATTTCCAGAATGGTAATATGCTCCGGCGGCAAGCCAAGCACTTGAGCAAGTGATTCCACAAATGTAAGCCTCTCCACTCGGGAGAGACCCGTAGATTCATCCTGCAATAACCTGGTAAAGGTCACTTCCCCTTGCACATTGACGGACCCCGCAGCCGCAGTGATGTTGATGCCAGAAGCAACGGATGGATTAACCGAAACATGGCCCTCCAAGGAAAACTCCAAGCTCCAGTCGGGGCGCGCGGCGCTGATGATGAGGTCGTAAAAGTATGCCCGCCCATTGAAGGTGCTGATGTTGGCAGCGTGCCCATGCATTCGTTGGTCGGAATCAGTCGAGAATAAATCCGACGCCGGTAGCAGGCGAACGCTGACATTGTAATTGCCCAACCAGATCTGGTTTCCGCCTGCGTCTTGAAGCTGAAGCACGGGCTGCGGGCTGAGTGGCACATCCGTGCTTCCACGTGTGGCACATCGCAGGATACGCAGATGCGAGACAGGGCCGGTCAGGATGTTGATCGGAGCCGTTTCCACTGAAAGCAGCCCCGGAGCAGCAAAAATGATGGTGTACCCCGAGCCGCGCAAAGTCAAGGAGAGTTCAGTAAAGTTTGCACAGCAACCGGCACTGCTTTCACTATTCATCACCTGAACACGAGCACCTTGAAGCTTTCCGGCCACGGCACCGTTGGTGCCAATGCCTGCTGTTACCTCCAGCTCCTCGTCCATCATCAAACCCACGAAATTGCCCCCGAAGTCAGACGCAGCAACGACGGGGTTTGGGGACAGAGGTTGGCCTCCAAATGCGTGCTTGGGAGGCTCTGTATAGAGCGCTAGCCGAACTGCCGGTCCAGGAACAATGGAAAAGAGGGCGCTCTCTGCCTGAAAGACCACAGACGAGTTTGGAAGAGAAACTACGGCGCTGAACCTCAGCTGATAGCCCATAGCGGCGACTCGGACTGAAAGATCAGTATAGCTTCCAGATCCGAGGACTTTCAAATCCAGCGAACCTATCAGATTTTGGGCTTCGAGACTCACGGAGCGCCTGCCATTGCCAACCCCAACATTTGCAACGCAAAACGATGCCTCGCAACTTACGTTCCGTAAGACAGGAGCACTCAAGACACACATTGCCACCGGAGCACTCAGTGCAACTGAAAAGAGAGCGTTGGAACCATTCACAACGTTGTTACCGGCATCCGTGATTGCCACCAAGGGCTGGCGCGAAAATACCACTCCACCAGAGCTGTTCGGGGGTTGCTGCAGCAGCAATATCTTTGAAGGCTGGCCAGTAACGATAGAAATCCAATAAAATTGCGTTTCTCGAACCCCAGGCGACGAGAAGTGGAGCAGATAATAGCCAGGAGATCGCCGAATTGCGGCGTCATGAAGATGGTAGGATCCTAGCATGTTCACGAGAGCAGGTCCCACATAGTTGTCCGGTGAAGAAGGAACGGCCCAGGTCATGTGCAGGGTTATGAGTGCCGACAATACGAAGCCGTCGCATGGAAACAGGTTTACGTCGGGGGAGGTCTCCATCAAGACGTGGATGAATTGTTCCTCTTTAACTGCAGCTTGGACCTGAGACACGATACTGTACCTAGACAGGACGTTGGCGTACGAGCCACAGTTCGAAAAACATCCAGGAAAGGGTCCCGGGTTCACAGGAGACCCCACAATCTTCAAGAGGTCGAATCCTCCGACAGAAACCTTTTGCAAATGCTCTGTGGCATAGTCAAAGTCTGTGCACTTGACGGAAATCTCGAGGAATGCCTCAACGAGGACATAGGCCAGAGGAACTTGAACATTCACAAGCGCGTGGCAGGACGACTGACCCTTGCACTCAAAATTACGTGAGATTTGCCGCTGCTCCATCAGAGACACGGACACATTGAGAGGCTCGTGCACAACATTTCCACCCTTGTCCAACGCGTGTAGCTGCACAGGTAGGGCCTCTGCCCCTGAGACGCTCACATTCGCATCGTACGGCTGAATTGCTGGCCACGGCTCAATGATGGAGACAGGTGGAAACTCAACATGGGCAAGGCGAGCATTCAGAAACTCTGACGTCAAAACCCCCGCAAGCGACTCTGCTTCCCGTCTGTTTGCAGCGTGAATCAAGACTTGGACTTTAATAGACATAGAAGCATCTTGTTCCGTAATAGCTGTGGTCGATGCGTCCTCCTCCACTGAATTCAGTGTGACGGAGTAGCTGGCAGAGCCTGCAGTCGCGATGGCGTTCATGAATTTCTTCTGTACTGCGTCTGCAGGAAGAGATTGTTGAACGCTAACGGCAAGACCTTGCTCCAATTGCCGATGCGCCCCCTCGACGAACTCGCGACGTGTCATGCCCAAAACCTGCCGTGATGCATATCAATTCTATTGCTCACACGCGGCATCCAGACCAGCAATCTAGCACGCACAAAAAAAAAGAAAATTTGACCGACAGACAAAGGGGCAGGGGAACGTGAGGCTCACATGTAACGTGAGCAGGACAGAGCGAGGAAGGATTGCTGTGTCAAACTCGCCAACATCACGGTAAATGGTTGTCGACAATCGAAATGCGCTGCCCTCACTGACGTTGAACGGTAAGCTGACAATATCAGTCAAATTGGGGAATGAAAACACAAGTGTGTAACCAGAAGCTGCTGCATCCACGACAAGGTCCGTGAAAATGGCCAGAGAGTTGTTTACTCGCGCAAATATGCTCCCGTACAAGTGCGCAGGCACTGTAGTCTGCAGCGTCACTGAGACGAGTCCCGACATATTAGCGGCCAAAATCCCTCCAGTGTCCACAATTGAGACCATAGGTTGGACGGAGAGCAGCTCGCCTCCTACGCCATTGCCTGGATTTCGACTCAAGACCAAAGCGATCGCAGGACACTGAAAAGAGGACTTTCCAAGGTCTCCAGCACAGTTTCCTACACTGAAAGGATTACTTTCCAAGGCCGCCAGCACAGTTGTGTTGGACGTTATCGAGCCAGGGAGGTACGCCGTAAAGATCATGGTCTGGCTTGCTGTTCGCAAGGACAATGCTAAGTCTGAAAAAACGGCCAGACCCCTCACAACGGCCTGCTCAGTTGTGCCAAGGATGCGCTGTGCAGCAACAGACTCTTGTTTGCCGTTTGAGGCGCATTTGTACTGGCAGATCGCAAAGGAGATGTTATCAGTTCCCGCGTCCACAATGCAATGCTCGATGCAAGAGCTGTTGCACCCCGCCTCACCGCAACCCAGTTTCACCACCACTTCATACGCCCCATTGTGCTCGACAACGCGATTTCCACCCACGTCACGCAGCTCAACCACAACTTGCGGAGAGAAGGCGCGGCCTGCGACCGCGTTTGAAGGGCGAGCAAGAAATCCAATCACTGCGGGTTTGCCAACTTGAACGACAATGGGGCCACTAAAGGCGTGTTCGACACTTTCAGGAAACCACGACACGCTGATTTCGGCATAAAGGGTGCTTGCGTTCAAGCACTGCACTCCTCCCACTTTAGCTGACGTTTCCACACGCACGCGCAACTGGCCTCCCACCGACAGTCTGCCCCATGGTACGGTGATACCATCCAGTATCAGACTCATCTTAGCACAGTTGTTGTCCTCGCCGTCGAAGACAAGGAAAGGGCCTCCGAGGCGCACCAGCGGCTCGTTTCCGATCCAAACGCTGGTGACGTGTTCGTCGGAATCAGCAAAGTCAGAGTTGGCCACTCGCACCGAGACTTGCATCTCGCTCGCCCGCGAAGCTGGAACCAGCGGAATGAAAGCCTCACACGCTGGCGCTACCAAATTCTTGGACGTGCAAGGGAAGTGAACAAAATGTCTGGCAGGTCGAGCCTGCGGGATGACTGAAAACTGCATCACGTACGGCCCAGAGGCTTTGTACACCCACAGATTGGTGAAGTTGAAGCAGCTGTCAGAGAGCGCGCCACTGAAAACAGAACCAGACAACAGCCCGTGCACTGAATAACCGTCAGGAAATGTCGTTAGATTCGCTCTTAATGTGAGCCCGGAGTTAGGCACCAGATTGCCCCCTTTGTCACGCACGCAGACTCGCGGGGTGATGGGCACATCTACAAAGCAGCCTGCCAGTTGACTATTGGATATGTTGCATATGGGATGTGCAGTATCATACTCGAGGTACGATGCTTCTCCTACTGTTATAATAATCATGTTGCCCGTGACACTCGGCAGGCCGGCACTTGAAAACTCGAGCCGATAAAACCCTGTGACATCAATGACGAGATCTTCAAACATGGCAATCCCCTTGACGCTCTTCACCTGCGCTGCGCCTATCAGTGTGGCGCTTGCACGGTCAGAGCCAATGCCGTCAGCGTGGATTGTTTTCAACGAAACAAAAACATTGATCGCTGCCAACTCAACAAGGTTTCCCCCAGCGTCGAGGAGATGAATTCGCACCGAAAAAGGTTTCCCACCGCGTCCCTCAGATGGCTGTGCGGCAATGAAAATCTGCTGTTCCTTACTTGGCATTACTGGAAAAGGTTCTGACACCGCCAAAAAGCCACAGGGCGACTGAGAATGGAATATCAGCGTCGCAGAGGCAGTCACCTGGGTAATTGCAAGATCGGTGAATATAGCAACACCCACACGAGTCGAAACGTTAACAGTGCCTCGCAGCGCGCCATTTGGACCCAGTTCAGATGCATTGAGCAGCAGCGACACATTGACAGAAACCGATACATGCGCGGTATTGTTGGCAAGGTCCAAGATGATAAGTCTGGGCTGGGGCAAGAAGGGCAGCACTGCAAACGCAGCATCAGGCTGCGTCGCAATCGACATTCGAAAGCAACTGCCAGGCTTCACCGTAAAGGCCATTGTCTGGGCATGCAGCACTCCATGCCGAAACTGTAACACGTATCCCGCGCGCGCGGTGGTGATAAGGAGTGATGTAAAGTGAGCTGTGCCTGCGACAGCAACAGCTTCTGTCACGCCGAGGAGTTTGCCCAATTTTTTGAAACCGGAGGGGTGGGATGCGTCAACCTGCTCTAGGGTCGCGCTGATGGTGTAGTCAGCAGGGACGAGATTGCCGTAGGCGTCACGAACGGACACCTCCAATGGCCCTATTGGCTTCATCGACGACAGGTTGTAGTGAACGAACTGCGCGTAGAGACTCTCTGCCCTCGCCGGTCGCACTTGAAACACGCGAGATGTTGCCGACTTGAGGAAAGGCGAGCTGAAATTCAACTGATAGAATCCATCGCGCTGCACAGAGAGATTGAGATCAAAGATTGCTACCCCCAGCGACGCCAACGCTGTACTCATGCCAATAAGCTCAGCGTCTGGGAAGGACGTATTGACCGTCAGCAGCTGCACATGGATTTCGGCAGAGAAGTCGAGTACTTTATTTCCATAGGCATCCAAGGCAAACACCCGCGGAGGCTGGGCAAAAGCAGATCCAGCCACTATTTCCCGCGGCAGCTGCTCGACACTCAGCCGCACCGGAACGCCAAAAGGCACTGTGAAGACATGGACGGATGCTGTCACTGGGAGGCTAGATGCGCAGGTGCTGCAAGTGAACGTAAGGCGATACGGCTTGGAGGCGTGCGCCGGCCGCAGGTTGTGAAAGATGGCAACTCCTCTAATAGCCATCACCTCGGTCTCGCCCAACAGCAAAACTTGATTGTCCTCTAAGCCCTCCTCATAGCCGTGCGGCAACATTTCCACGCTTTCCTCTTCTGCTGTCACCTGTATTTTGATGTTGGCGGATAGGATATTGAAACCGTTATCATCGCGTGCAGCTAGAACATAGCGCTGCTCCGCTGCTGCAACAATGGGCCTTGGTGGATACTCCAACACGGTCAACAATGAAAGATTAGCAGGCGACATGCGAATTAAGCGTTGCTTCTGATGCAGGGGTCCCGGGAGCAGCCCATGCTCTTGACTGTATATATCCAAGGACAGAAGACCCTCGCACACAAATGCGTCGCAGTACAGTTGCGGTGCTACGTTGCGAGGCCATGGCGGCGATAGGCAGGACAAGTTTTGTTTCGATTGCTGTGTTGCGCGATATTCAAAGACCGCAGACGTCGTCGCGTTCCAGTTGTTCCAACGACAAAAATATGTATCGGAATCGCGAAAGCCTAGGCCCGTTACAAAAATGGAATCGCCGGCCGTTGCGGCGAAGCGCGGCGAAAACTCCAACCACGACTCCTTGAATGCCACTGACGCACTGCTTGACTGTGAGTTCCGGGTCTTGACGATCATGTTGTACTTGGCCTGTGGCATGGCCTGCACGCGAGCGGAGAGGCTAGTGTCTGAAATCCATGACGCTGCCACCGACTGAGGCCTGTTGACAAAGTCCACATAGCATTGGTACTCGCAATTAATCATGTCAGAGTACGTCACTGCCGTGATGATGCAATTCTGATTGCATGTGCTGTTGCACCACGACTCGTCGCAGGGACGCGTTGACGCCGTCAAGTTCCATTCCTGGAAACTGAGAGCAAGATGTGCCACACGGCTTTCCAGGTGCGCGGGCAGCAACTTGATCTGTTTTCCATTAGAGAGCAAGACTGTCATATACTCGTCTTCATCATCGGCCGTCACAGTTGCAACTTTGCCATTGAAGTGGAATGCGTTTTCAAACTTGAGGCTGTGGATTCGAACTTCTTCTCCCACGGCTGGGCGCCGAGTAAGAAGCAACGTCGCAGACAACGGTCGCCTCCCAAATCCTCGTCCCTCTACGTGCATATCCCCCTCACCTGCAATACCCAGCACATCGGGCACGGGGCGAACGATCTTGAGGGCCGGCGCCGGCGCTAATTCCACCACGTTCATCACATTAGCGATCGGGAATGAGACGAGATGGTGCGAGAGTAAGCCAAAGATGAGCATCTCAGCCCTACTCTGTGAGTGCCAAATGAGAAAGACGTCTTGATCAGTTGCCAATAGCCTGGGCCTACTCGTTGCTCGGAAGCTGCCGTGAAGCGCCGACAAATACATAGGCGGCACGTGCGCCGCTAGATCCACTACAGGCACCATGCTTGCATGCGACCAGTCGATCTTGACGACGCTGACAGCAGCTTGCGACACCGAGACGCCCAGAAGCTGATTGCGTCGTTCATCCCAAGACAGGTGCACAAGGTGCTGCAACTGAGGGAGAAATAAATTGTCCTCCTTCAAGGTATCCAGTGACAGCCGGATCAATTCTTTTCCCTGGCGTGTTGCAACGAGGAAGAAAAAGGACGAGTCTTGAATGGCAACCACGTCTCGAACGGATGTGCCGTTGACAGAAGCAAGCGAAGTAGTCAAACCAGTTGCCGGATCGATTTCGAGCACGCTCGTGGCAAAGGTGGATGTTGAAGAAGATGGCGCGCAGCCGATTAGAGTCCCTCGCGCATTCGAGAACGCTACGCTCCACAGATTTCGCACGGGCTCGCCCCCGATGACCGGCAAGAGATCCAAGCTAGGTAAGATTGTTGGAAAAGAGTGACCGTAGACGCACGAGCATCCCGATGACTCCATCCCAGAGCATGTGCAGTTTCCTCGAATCGCAAGTTTCGACAGGACTGCCGGCGCCCCAGGTGTGACAGCGTACAAAATATTGGTGTAGATGTCACCCTGTCATCCCGTGGACGATAGTGGATGTCAGTCATCATCATCAGAGCTGGTGGATGGTCATGGCCTCACAACAGGCAATCTATGGTTCCAGTATATTATGGGGTTTCCAGAATATTCAAGGTTGGTATACATAAAGTACCGCAAAAGAAGAAAGACAGGTCAATGGTAGCTGGGCGGCACGAATTTCAGTCTCGGCTAGCACGGTTGTTCTATTGCACACGCCGTTGCTCGCTGGCTGTGAGACCAGCTCCATGCACCCTGCTCAAGACCAAAATGTACAAGAGGCGAGCGGTTCCAACCTGAGTCTCAGTGCGCATATACATGGACAATTTGATCATTGTGTCCTCCGTGCGATTGTGGGACACTACTTACATTCATACATATTACATACGCCCTGCAAGCGATATCTCTTATACCTGAGGAATCAGCGTGAGCAGGAACCTCGCGCACTTGTATTTGTATGACAGGCCCGGCCCTTTGGAAGATGACGAACGCCGCCGCTGCAGTTGCCTCCGCACCGGAGGCCTCACTCACATCCACCGTGGCCCAGCACGCCGCGAACATAATTAAGAACAGGGCCCACATCCCCTGCGCTCGCGGTGGTCAGGGACGAAAGGTCAAGCGGTTACACGAGAGAAAAAATGGCTGAGGCGAACCTCTCAAAGTGCGTGCTCTGTCAAGACAAGCCGTGCACGGTCGCCCTGCTGCCGTGTGGTAGGTCTGCACGCGGGGAAAAGCGTGGAGTTCTCGCTGGAATATGAAACGTGTTCTTCGCGGGAGTCTGCGGGACGAGCGCCACCTGCATGCGGGACGCCACTTCACCACACTCAGTCTCTCGCTCTGACCTGTCGATCTCGGATCGCTGCTCTGTGCCTTCGCGTGCAGGACACATGGTCGTGTGCATGGAGTGCGCCGAAAGCTGTGACGCGTGTCCAATCCCGCATTGTAGCGAGAAGGTGGAGAACTGCATGAAGATTAATGAAGGCGACACCCGAGCAGCATGAAAATTAAAGAAGGCGAGACCCGAACGGTCAAGTCAGATCCGCAGGCAGGGAATGGTCATGAACTACCAGGGCCTCAGTCAAATGACACCCGTGATGATGATGTCGCTAATGGTCTTGACTCGGTCATCAGAAGATGCCTTTTGTTCTTACAGAAACAAAAAATAACCTAGACGCCGTGAAGGAAAATAAAAAGCACAAGCACAAGAAGTGGACTGGCGCACTCAACGGGTTGATGGCGCTTGCGATACAGCGCTCGATTCATTACACTGCTTCCTTGGTGTTCTCAATGCGATTTCTCAAACCAATAAACGCACCCCGCGCACTACGCTGCTCATCTCAGTATCTCAATGGCAGGCTCTCTAGACAAGTGGCGTGTATCATCTACCGGGACTGAAGATAGAGACCTGCGGGCAAGATCAAGGGCGTACTTTTTCACATCGACGGCACGCTCTTCGACTCGGACCCTGTGCACTTTGCCGTCTTTCAGGAGCTGCTCGCAAAGGAGGGCATCAACGGCGGGCGCCCCATTGACCACGCCTTCTTCAACACAGGAGATCACTCGCGCGCGCACATCGCACATGCGCGCGAGCTCTCTCTCTCTCTCCCTCTCTGTGTGTATGTGTGTGAGAGAGTGTGCGTGTGTACTGTCCAGATGACCGCTAGATGCACTATTTCCCGGCGATCACTCGCGCTCGCATGCTGCAGCATATCACAGGACAGGATTGAGAGAGTTTTATTGAACAATGATTGAATGTCGGTTACCAAGTCCCACTTAGCCACTCCCCAGGACTAACCATCATCATCTCTGATGGTTAAACTGAGTCACGATCACAGGCAAGGGTTTCACAAACGTTTGATTCTAGAGTGAGTGACTTGGCATATTAATTATACTTTGTGAGCTTCAACGCTACTGTTAAGAAAATTTGCCTTCTCCAGCGAAAACCCTCGCATTTTAATTAACCGACCTAATATCGTGGCCCTGGAACTTCTTGAGCTCTTTCCCAGAGCTCCCAGTGCCAAACATGCCACAGCCGAACGCTGTTGTCTCTTTCCATACCCTTGCCCGCTGCATGAAGCGATCATGGTGCAGTCTGGCAGAAGCACAAGCCGATGATTCTTTCACTGTGTCCTTGCACAGGGTTGGCCGTCTCGTGTTGCCATCTTCGTAAAATTCGACCGATTTCTCCTAACGGAGAGATCCTT
>Ga0315905_10003853_pt1 | contig 15412 bp, 11 predicted proteins | sample LakEriMetagenome_5_FD_203522 | JGI IMG/M metagenome (GOLD analysis project Ga0315905, IMG submission 203522) | Freshwater fungal communities from buoy surface, Lake Erie, Ohio, United States - Buoy 4 MA121 | ecosystem: Environmental > Aquatic > Freshwater > Lake | place: USA: Lake Erie, Ohio... | reverse complement strand
GGGCTCGCTGTTTTTTCATTTTTTCGGAGACTGGAGGTTCGCACTCGTTGGCGGCCCGCCGGACGTGGCCGAATGCTCCCACAGGTTCTGCTCCCCATGACAGTCCAGGAGCAGATTGTGCCCGTCGTTGGGCCGCTGAGGGAGTCCCTGTTGACCGTTTCTTTCTCACTGGAGTACACCGCCTTTGTCTCGGGAGCGGACGACCGGTTCAGGGATCAGCGATGGACCTCAAAGTGAGTCAGCCTCTTGATGAAACCCCTTGATATCACAAGATTTCGGCGCGATCAGGAGTTCTCGAAACTCCTGGTGGGTCGCCGCGATATTGACATTGTGATCGCCGCCCTCGAGTTGTCGCGGGATGCCGACCCCGATTTGTCGTTCGAACCTTCGCTGGCCTGGATTCAGCAGCGAGCGGATGAACTCACTGGGCAACTGGCGGGCTGCTCCGACGAGAAGGCCATGCTGCGGTGCATCGTGAACTGCCTGGCCAGTGAGTACGGGCTGCATGGCGACGAAAGTTGTTACGAGTGCCCAGAGAGCAGCTTTCTTGATCAGGTAATCCAGACGGGCACTGGCTTACCAATCACTCTTTCCGTCTTGTACTGCGCGGTGGCAGAGCGAGTGGGAGTTCCACTGAAATTGGTTCCGGCTCCCCAGCATGTCGTGTGTCGGCTGGTCACAGACCACGAGGCAGTCTATGTCGACCCCTTCTTCGAGGGCCGGGTGCTCTCGGAAGCGGAGTGTCTGGCCTGGCTGAGCGTGCGAACCCAACTCGATCCCCGGGATCTGCTGCCGACCCTGCGTCCGGCCAGCCCTCGAGTCGTGATCGAGCGAATGCTGCTGAATCTCAAGAATCTCTATGTGAAACAAGCCAACTGGCTGAGTCTGTGGCCGGTGCAGTATCGATTGACGGCCCTCAACCCCGGAGTTGTCGAGGCGTCTCGCGACTTGGGACTGGTCGCCGCCTACTGTGGAAAGCATGGGCAGGCGATTTCGATTCTGCGGGACTGCCTGTCGGAGGTCTCGGCACAGGACCGGGAGGTGCTGGTGAAACAGATTTCCGATTCAGAGCGGAAGCTGGCTCTCTGGAACTGAGTTCCGGCACTGTGAATCAGCCGTTGCTCTGGGACATCCACCACACGAGCAATTGGCGGAATGGAGGAGACAGGTTGTCTCCGGTGCGGGCCAGTTCCGCCTGAAGCTCGCTCCGCGAGTAAATTTCCAGGCCCGCGACCTCGCCCGTATGCGGAGCGAGCGCGGCATCGCTCATCGTCGTGTACAGCACAGTGTGTTCAAACGCAGTCGCCGGACTGGCGGGAAGCTTCACCGCGAACAGCAGGTCGACGCCCCGCAGCCCCAGCTCTTCGCCCAGTTCCCGCACCGCAGCTGTCTGGTAATCCTCGCCCGAGTCGAGATGTCCGGAGGCAGACGAGGTCAACGCCAGCGGATATTCATCCTTGCTCGCTGAGCGCCGCTGCGTGACCAGTCGACCGTCTGGCAAAAACACCCAGATATGCACGGCCCGGTGAAGCAGTTTTTGAGCATGCACATCCGCGCGGCGGGCCTGGCCGATGACCCGATCATACTCATCGCAGACGTCAAAGATTTCATCGGGCGACTGCATCGTTCTCATCCCTGAACCGGGAGTGACCACTGGTCATGACAGGCAGGTTCAAGCTGGCCACATGCACTGTCAGGCGTTCTGTGAACTCTGGAAGGTCCGATTTGAGTTTGGCAGCCAGCGACGGAGCGTGAGTAGCTGTCTTCAGGGACTGCAGGTACTCCGTTAACAGTCGCGGACCGTCTGGGTTTCCCTGCAGCAGATAATGAACCCAGGCCCACGCTTCCTGATAGTCGGCCCGCTGCATCTGGCTGATGTCTTCGATCTGTTCGAGCCGCTTGAGGTCCGGTTTCCAGCCGTTCTGGATTGCAACTGCCAGACTCTCGGCGTGATCGCGATTGAAACCAACCGGTTGATCGGGAGAGACTTCGAAGTACTCGGCCAGCCCTTCATCGATCCAGAGCGGGACAGTCTTCAGCGATGAGTGCAGCACGCCATGCGTATACTCGTGCCGCAGATCCTCTAGTGTTTTGTCGCCCCAGTAGGCATACACCATCAGCTGGCGCGGCGTCCCGATAAAGAAGGCTCGCCGAGCGGGCAGCGTCGGGTGCTTCTCTTCCATGAATTGAGCGTAGCGCGACTCGTCGCGAAACAGGTAGACTGTGACGGGTCGCGTCGCTTCGGGCAGCCGCAGCGTCGAGCGGACCTCTTTGCGCAGATGCACCAGCTCCTTCAGGAACGGGTCTTCGCGGTCGATCTCGATATCCGAGCGAATCGTCAGCTGATCGAGATCGATCTCGCAGTGCTTCGGCAGCTGGCGAGTCATCGGAACCGATGAGGCGTGACAGCCGATCAACCCGCAAATCACCAGCCCAGCTGCCAGCGCGGCGCGAATCGGGCGAAGTGAAAGTGGAGGCACGGTCGATCCCTGACGTCGGCGGACTCTTCCTCCGGGGATCGTCCCAGAATCGGGCCGATGACTCAACGGGAATTCGCAACCGGGTCGAACAGGGCACGTTACTCTCGCTCGCCGGTCGCATCTCCGCCTACAATCCCTTAACTGAAGCGGTGGGCGGAGCTGCGCTTGGAGAATCGAGCGAAACTCGGCATCGCCAAAACTGATGGGAGACGCTGACCATGGATCTGGTTCGTCGGTTTGCTTGCTGGGGTCTGGGGTTGGCCTTTTGCTCGCTGGGGGGCATAGCTCCAGCAGCGGATGGTGTCGAAGCCGAGGACACCCAGATCGAAGTTCCCGCCGTTCCTAATCCGGACGCTCGTTTCAAATTGCAGATCGGCGATGAGGAGCCGATCCCGGCCGATCCGAAGACTCCTGCTGACTCACTGCATCTGGAGCGGCGGAAGGCGATCACATGGCAGCTGACGGGTCAGCTCCATTTGTCGCGGTCGGACGCCGACCCCAAACAACTGGTCAAGGCCGAAGATTGCTTTCGCAAGGCGATCGAATCCGACCCCAAGTTCCTCCGCAGCTATCAGATGCTGGTCAGCCTGCTGATCAGCGGCGCGGTGACGGACGCCAAGATCGAAGAGGCTCGCAAAGTCACGTTCCAGGCAGCGGAGCAGTTCCCCGAAGGGTTCACGCTGGTTCGCCAGCTGGCGGGAGTACTGACCCGCCGAAAGGTCGAGGACGGAATCAACATTCTGACGACCGCTCAGCAGATCAAGACCCTGGAGCCGAACTCGATCACGTACTTTCAGATCCAGCGGGACCTGGGACTCCTGTATCGATCATCGGGCAAGATGCCGCTGGCGCAGGCTGCCTACAAGCAGGTCTATGACGCGGTCACCAAGACCGACCCGCCGCTGTTCAATGAGGAGCAACGCAAGCAAGTCATGGGGGATCCCGCCGCCCTGTTTGAAGAGATGGGAGAAGTCTTCCTGGCCAGCAAGAAGCCCGACTGGGCTCTGGCGGCCTTCGAAAAAGCCGCTGAGATCCGCGGCAGCAGTTCAGCTGCTCACAGCTACAACCTGGCCCAGGTCTTTCGCGATACCGGTCAGCCGCAGAAGGGGCTGGACGAGTTGCAGAAGTATCTCGACTCCCAGCTGCAGTCTCGCGGGCGCGGGGCCTATCAACTGCTGAAGGACCTGCTCACCGACCTCAAGCGGGATGCGGAGCTGACTGACCGTCTCGAAAAGCTGCGAGAGAAGGATCGTCAGAACGCCCCACTGCGGTATTTCCTGGCCGAGCAATATGTCGAGCAGAAGCGGTTCGATGAGGCCGAGAAGACGATCCTCAACGGACAGGACGAAGTCCGTGATCCGGTTGCGCTGGTTGGATTGATCCCGGTCTATCGGGGACTTCAGAAGCCGGAGAAGCTGCTCGATCTGGCTCTCAAGGGCAAGGTCACACTGCCCGATCCTGACGAGATGGAGCGACTGGAGACGCTGGATGCCGAGTCGAAGTCGCTCGTTGAGCGCTGGGGCCGGGAACGGGATGCTTTAGCTCACGACAAGACTGCGATGGATGGTCTGGTCGGACTGGGCCAGGAATGGTCCAAGGGCGATGAGCCCAAGCTCCAGTTCCCCCAGGCGTGGGTCCTGGGCGAGCTGTGTGGTTTCGCGGAGCGTATCGAGGACGCGAACACCTTCTACCGCTTTGCGATCGATCTTCAGAACGATCCGCCCTATCAGCTGTATGCCGAACTGGGACAGATCTACATGAATGCTGATCGCTACGCCGAGGCGGTCAAAGTCTTCCAGGAGGTCATCGATCATCCCTCCTCGGCCCTGCAGGAAAACCGCTGGCGGGCGATGTATGCACTCTCGTTCGCGCTGGAGTTCGATGGTCGAACGGAAGAAGCACTCTCCGTAGCCACAGCCGCAAAAACGCTGGCGGAACAGCTGGACATTGAAGCAGCAGTCCCGTCACTGCACGCTCAGATCGGCTGGGTCTATTACCACGCTCAAAAGCTGGATGAAGCGATCAAGGTCTACGAGGAGGTGCTGAGGAAGTATCCGACCGACGCGCGGATACAGGAAAGCGTGCGGTTCAGTCTCTCCGCGATCCATGTGCTCAAGCTGGACTACACGAGGGGCGAGGCCTTGCTGCAGGAGGTTCTCGAAAAGGATGCGGAGAACTCGCAGGCCAATAACGATCTGGGATACCTGTGGGCCGACCAGGGCAAGAATCTGGAGCAGGCTCACCAGATGATCCAGAAAGCTCTCGCCAAGGAGCCGGACAACGCCGCCTATCTTGACAGCCTCGGCTGGGTGCTGTTCAAGCTCGGTCGGGTCGAAGAGGCAGTCAAGCACCTGGAGCAGGCCGGTCAGATGAAGCGGGGTGATGACCCGACACTGCGGGACCATCTGGGAGACTGCTACGCGAAGGCCGGTCGAACCGAAGATGCGAAGAAGGCGTGGCAGGAAGGCCTGGACCTGATGGCCAAGAAGAAGTCAAAGGACGAAAAGCTCAGGAAGTCGCTGCGGGAAAAGCTGGGGTTGCCCGCTGAGTAGAGGTCTCTGATCGCAGTTTCCGTATTCGCGGCTCGGCAGGTGCCTCGCCCATTCCGCGTCCGTCCCCGAGTCGTCCATGCCGGAACCTGAAGAAAGTCTGCCGGTTCTGTACGGTCCGACCGATTCGACCCCGGCGACCGAGGCCTCATCGAATGCCCCCGGTTCGGTCCACCGGCAGGTCTTCCTGTTGGCGCTCCCGGTTCTGGCGGAGCAGCTGTTCTCGTTCCTGGTCGGGTTCTATGACACCTATCTCGCCGGCCACCTGCCGGGGAACGAGAGTAAAATTGCCACCGCAGCAGTAGGGTTCGGGGCCTACGTGAGCTGGCTGGCGAATCTGATGTTCATGCTGGCTTCCACGGGAACATTGGCGCTGGTATCGCGGGCTCGCGGTCGAGGAGATCTGGCTGAGGCCAACGTGATTACGGGGCGGGCACTGGCGGTCGGGGCAGTCATTGGGCTCGTCTTTGCCGGGTTCATGATCCCGTGTGCTCCCTACTTCGTGGCGATCACCGAGCTGAGTGCCGAGACCAAAGCAGTCGCAGTCCGGTACATCCAGGTCGATGCGATGGGGGAGGTCTTCACAGCCATCACCCTCGCCGGGGCGGCGGCCTTTCGGGGCTGCGGAACCATGCGAGTGCCGTTGTTTGTGCTGGGTGCCGTTAGCATCGTCAACATCTTTGCCAGCCGTGCGATGGTCTACGGGTTTGGGCCGATCCCCCGGTTGGGCGTCGATGGCATCGTGGGCGGAACCGTCCTGGCACGCGTCCTCGGCGGCGCGTTGATGCTCATCATGTTGCGGGCCAACATCAACGGGCTGTGCGTCCGCTGGCGGGACATTCACTTTGGTGGCGAGCATGTCGGCCGACTGGCTCGCATCGGACTGCCTGCGGCCATCGACGGGCTGATCGCCTGGTCGTCACACATTCTGTTCATTCGCGTCATCTCAGCGATTGGTGATACCGCGTTTGCTGCCCACTATGTCGGGATTCAGTTTGAGGCAGTGACTTACCTGCCAGCGACGGCGTGGGGGGCAGCCGCAGCCACTTCGATCGGCCAATCCCTGGGAGCCGGCCAGAAAGAGCGGGCCATGCAGTGTGGACACGCGGCCGCTCTGCAATGTTTGCCAGTAGGGATCCTGGGGGCACTTCTATTTGGTCTGTGTGCGACGCCGATTTATCAGCTGATGACCAATTCGTCGGAGATCCTGACCACCGGAGTCGAGGCGATGCCGATCCTGGCCTGGTGCCAGATTCCGCTCGTGATTGGGATCGTCTACATCCACGGATTGCGGGGCGCCGGTGAGACCCGACTCCCTTTAATTCTGGCAATCGTCTCCACAGCCGGGCTGCGAACTCCTATTGCACACCTGTGCGGCATCGTGTGGAATGGAGGCCTGCCGGGAGCGTGGCTGGGAATGCTGGCCGACGTCACCGTACGGTGTCTGCTCGGCGCCTGGCTCTACTCGCGAGGTCGCTGGACGCACCTGAAGATATGAAGGAATCGATGATGTCTCGATATACCGTTCGATGGGTTCTGGGGCTGCTGGTCATGGCCAGCATGGGGGTGTCGTGCAATCCTGCGCGAGCTCAGCAGGTCACCGACGAGGAGCTTCGCTCTCGCGTGAAGAACGGCATCGAAATGGCGCAGCGCTTCCTGATCAACCAGCAGGAGCGCGATGGTTCGTTTCCCTCCAATCACAAGGATCAACATCCGGTCGGATCGAACAGCCTCGTCGGGCTGGCTCTGATTTACTCCGGTGTGAAGACCGACGATCCCGCAATTCAGAATCTGCTGCGCTACATCCGCAAACAACCTGACCCGGAGCTGACTTACAGTCGCGGGCTGGGGATCATGTTCCTCTGCGCAGCTGGGGAAGCCAAAACCCGTGACCGGGGCAAGATTACCGCGTGGGCGAACGAACTGGTTCGCAGCCAGCGTGCTGACGGGAGTTGGGGCTATCAGTTCGGCGACGGGAATTCAGACAACAGCAACGCCCAGTATGCGATCCTGGGACTGCGCGATGCCGCGTTCTATGCAGGGGTCGAGATTGAGCCCCAGGTCTGGCGACGGATTCAAAAGCACTGGGTCGACGACCTGGCAGGTCCAGTTCAAGGAGCCTCGGGCTGGTCGTATGGCCGCAACATCGGGGGAGGGGCTGCGACCGGCAGTATGACGGTGGCCGGTCTGGCCTCGCTGGAGATCGCCAGTTCGTTCATCGTCAACGACAAACTGACACCCGACGGAAAACTCGACTGCTGCGGCAACGAATTGCGGCCCACCGCAGATCTGGCGCTCGATGCCGCCATTCGCTGGTTGGATGGAAGCATCCAGATCTCGAGCAACCCCGGCGCGGGAGGCAGTTGGCTGCACTACTACCTGTATGGACTGGAACGCGCGGGGAAGTTCAGTGGTCGACGCTTCTTTGGAAACACCGACTGGTACCGCGAGGGAGCCCGGTTTCTCACTGATAGCCAGTCCAAAATCGATGGTTCGATCGGAGGAGGAAACGAAGGGCCCGTAGTCGGCACCGCGATGGGCCTGTTGTTTCTCTCGAAGGGACTCAGCCCGGTCCTCATCAACAAGCTGGAGTACGGAAAGCGAAACGGCAACGGCCGGATCGTGGACAACGCCTGGAACCGACATCGCCGAGATGTCTCGAACCTCGTCGACTACATCTCGCTGCAGGACAAGTGGCCGCACTACATCAGCTGGCAGACCCTCGATCTGCAAGTGGCTGTGCAGCGCGAAGGGGTCGCCGCCCTGCAGCAGGCTCCCGTGGCCTATCTCTCCGGAGATCAGGATCTGGACTCGATGACCGAGGAAGAGGTCAACCTGCTGCGTGAGTACATCATTCAAGGGGGATTCCTGTTCGGAGTCCAGAACTGCGACAGTCCCAAGTTCGATCAGGGGTTTCGCTCACTGATCACCAAGATGTTTCCCGCGGGCGATTATCAGCTTCGCAAGCTGGAGCCCACGCACGACATCTATCGCAGCGAGGAAGTGTTCAGCTCCGATCCCCCCGAGCTGTGGGGGGTCGACTTCGGCTGCCGTACTGCGATCGTTTATGCCCCGTTTGATCACGCCTGCCGCTGGGCCAAGTGGATTCCGCATGTCCAGCGCGAGAATGCACAGATCAAGCTCCAGATCGTGAAGTCCCTGATGCTGGGGAAGAACGTGATTGCCTATGCCACGGGGCGTGAGCTACGGGACAAACTGCAGCGGCCCGAGTCATTGGCCAAGCTGGAGGACTCCAGCGGTCTGACAATTGGCCGGCTCAAACATTCGGGAGGCTGGGACACTGCCGCCAACGCGGTCAAGCACCTGCAGATTCAGCTCAGCAAAGTGGGTATCGGCACGAACCCAGAGTCACCGGTCCTGGCTGCCAACGATCCGGCGCTCTTTGATTGCCCGCTCCTGTACATGCACGGTGGCAAGAACTTCTCATTGACTCCTGATGAAACCACGAAACTGAAAGCGTACTTCGACAATGGAGGCTTCCTGATGGCGGATGCCTGTTGCGGGTCGAAGAAGTTTGACGACAGCTTCCGCAAGGCGATCAAGCAGATCTTCGGCAAGGACCTGGCTCCAATCCCGGTCGAGCATGAGCTGTTCCACATGATGTCCGGGTACGAACTTGGGAAAGTGCGTTGCCGCATTCCCGATACGGGCAAGGCCAGCGCGCTGAGCGCCGAAGAGTCCATCCGGGAGCCCGCGTTCGAAGGTATCGAAGTCAACGGGCGATACGTCGTCGTGTACAGCAAGTACGACATCAGCTGCGCTCTGGAGCGGCAGCAGACGGTGGCCTGCGCGGGGTATCTGGACGAGGACGCCGTGAAGCTGGCGACGAATATCGTGTTGTATTCGCTGTTTCAGTAGCCGCGAATACAAGGGCGCCATCCGCTCCGCAACAGAGCGCACTTTCGCGGAGCGAAAGGCGACAATTCTTACTCGGCCCGGACTTGGATCTTGCGCGGTTCGCCCTTGGGAATCCGAGGCAGCAGCAAGTCCAGCACGCCGTTCGAAATGCGGGCTGTGATCCGTTCGTGATCGACATCATCGCTCAGGATGAACGAACGCACGAAGTCGCCGACGTGGTATTCCTGATGGATGAGCGATGCTCCCGCAGGGGCCTGTTCCAGGACCCGCCCCAGCAAGGTGAGCTTGTTGTCCTGCACCTGCAGGTCCAGCGTCTCAGCAGTCACTCCCGGCAGGTCGGCCCGCAGCACCAGTCCTTCGGGGGTCTCAAAGATGTCGATGGGGGGCGTGCAGACCCAGTGCTGGCGCGGCTGGGATTCCCCCTCCGCAGTGCGGGCTGGCAACTCTCCACCGCGAGGCAGTTCTCCACTAGTCATGACCGGCCTCCTTCCGCTTCGATGGTCAACGGCAGTGCCGGTGACAGGCCATTGCTCACGGGAATCTGACGAGGCAGCGCCGAGGGGGCTTTGGGCAGGTGCAGCTTCAACACCCCGTTCACCAGCTCGGCATGCAGTTCGTGCTCGTTGACTCGTTCAGGAAGCGTGAAGCTGCGTTCCCACTGCCCCTGGGCACGCTCACTGCGGCGGAACTGATGTTCAGCCACTTCGGGAGAGGAGCTGCGCCGACCACGCAGTTTGAGGACGCCGCCGGAGACACTCAGATCGAGGTCTTCCACTCGCGTGCCCGGGAGCTCAGCGGTCAGGAGGTATTCGCCTTCCAGTTCGTAAATGTTCACTGCGGGAAACGGGCGCCCGATCCGGAGCCCTTCAAACGCCATGTTGACGCTGTGCAGGAGATGATCCATCTCCCGTTCCAGGTCACGAAAGGCGTCGAACGCGCTCCCCCATCGAAATACGGCCATGATTGGACTCCCGACCCGATGCCTCTCCGCCATGCCAAGCGACCCGGGCCGTTTCCGGCTCATGACATCAGGTACGGGAGAAGCAGCAAAGGCCGTTCCCCTTTTGATTGATCGCGCATGTCGACGCCACAAAATGATTCCTACAAATCACTTACGTTTCCCCATGCCAGCCCGGCAAGGCGCAGCCCCCCAGCCAAGCTGCCATACTGACATCTATTTGATGGAGAGCTCGCCCGAGATCTCAACAACCTGAAGCATGGGATTTGGTCAATTTGACAAAACGGCCTTCCGGTGTTGTCAAACCTGCAAAGTCGGCCTCGACTCAGTTCCAGTTCCTGGCCTAAAAGCTGGGATTGGCGTGGGAAAGCCCTGCACCGGCACGGGCCACCGCGCACCGCTTCCGCAGTACTCGATCATCGAGTCGGGAACGACATCTCGAGAACGAACATGCCCCAGGAGCTCTCAATGCCTCGCGATTCGCTGAGCAGAGACTTCCCCTTTGCACCTCGATCTGGCTGGTGCGACTCGCTCGGAGTCCGCGCGGTCCTGGGACTGGGTGCGCTGGTACTCGTCTCCGGATGTCAGTCGTCGGGAAGCCTGGCCAAGCTGTTCCCGAAGCCCACCAAGCCGAACAAGACCATTCAATCGATCGTCAAGGGGCAGGAGAAGCCGGGACTTCCGAAGGCCAGCAAGTCCACATCTGATTCCGCGAACCTGGCCAAATCCCTCGATGCGGGTCAGGCAGCGCTGGGCAAGTACTATCAGGAAACTTCGACGACCTCGCAGCAGGCCCACCTGACGGAAGCCAGCCGCAACTATCAGGAAGCTCTGGCAGCCGACGCCGGCAACCCGGAAGCCCACCACGGGTTGGCAATTGTCAGCGACCTCCGCAGCGACTTTGACACGGCGGAGCTGCACTATCGCGCCGCTCTCGAAAAGGACCCGGACAACTCGGCCATTCTGGGAGACCTCGGCTACTCGTTCCTGATGCAGGGCAAGCTGACCGACGCCGAGACGTTTCTGCGTCAGGCGACCCAGGAAGATCCCGGTAACATCCAGGCTGTCAAGAATCTGGCTGTTGTGTACGGTAAGCAAGGGCAATACAACCTCGCAGAATCGACCTTCCGCCGTGTCCTGGATGACGGGGAAGTTCAGCAGGAGATGGTCCGGCTGTTCCCCCAAGGCCGTCCTGATGTAGCTGGTAACGACCGCAAGTTGCCTTGGAATCGAGATGACTCCCCAGGAACCACCACGGATGCTCTCAAGACCCGCCTGGACGACGCCCGGCAGCAGAGCATCACCGAACTCCATGAGCGCCAGTCGACACTCCAGCAGCACACAGTTCAGCCTCTCCCTCCCGATGCCCTGAAGGACCGCATCGCCCAGCTCGAAGCCGAGCGTGATGCCGCTCTGCGAGCTATGGAAACGCAGACCGCAGCCAATACACCGCTCGTCATCGGGCCTCGGGGCTCTGTTCAGGGGGTGCAAATCCAGCCGCAGCCTCGGAACGCCCCGAACCCTTCCGAGCTGACATCCAATCCTCCGCAGTACGCTCCGCGTAAGGCCGCGAACTCGCTCTATCCGAACGGTGTTCCGAACCAGAACCCGAACAACATCCAGCAGGCCGGTGGCCAGTCCCAGCCGTATGGTCCCAACGGCCAGCGCCCGATCGAGCAGGCCCTGCACCAGACCGATCGTAAGATCGATCCGCGAACCGGACTGCCGCGGCAGGACAACATCCAGCAGACACAGGGGCAGAGCGGCGGAATGCTCGTCCCCAACACCTTCTCCCCACCGGCTGATCAGCCGGGATCAGGGATCCAGGAGATTCCGCCCTCAGCTGCGGTGGATCGGTTCGAAGAAGCCAAGCGTCGCGCGGCTCTGGTCGGCATGGGTGGTCCCGAGATGATGTTCCCCGTCGTCGAGGGGACTCAGCGACTGGCTCCGGGCACCGGCAGCACGTTCAACGGAGGGCAGTACCCGGCTCCGCAGCGCTATCTGCCCACGGATGCGGCCCCGCATGATCTCAACCAGCTCTTGAATGCCCCTTCCGGACAGTTCACCGTCCAACCCAACAGTCAGGGGCAGCTCAATGCTCCGACAGGTCAGACCTTCCAGAACCCGAACTTCGGAACTCCGCTCCAGCCTCAGATCGCAGTCGACAGCCCGATGGGCCAACCGTCGCAGTACCAGGATCAGGCCCACGCCGCTCAGTACCAGCCCCCAAGCCACGGAGCACAGAGCTACGGGGTCCAGGGGCAGGCGACTCCGTCTTACGACCCGCGAGCCAACATCAACAACGACCTGTACCGCTCGGGAACCACGCATCAGTACAACCCATCGCAGTACAACCCGAGTGCCACTTCTCAGATCGCATCTCCCTCAACGGGTGTCCCTGTCGATTATCAGGCCCCCCGCAGCAGCGACTTGATGAGTCCGTGGAACCAGCAGTCGATGACCCCGAACCTCTCGCCGCCTCCCTATGCAGGCCGGCCCGCTCAGAACGACAGTACTGCCGTGGGAGTTCCCGAGTTCCGTCCCGCTCCCTCCAGCCAGATGCAGCCTGGCCCGAGTTACTACTCAGAACCGGCCGCCATCTACGAACCGGGTGTGCAGGTTCCGCAGAGCTATCACAATCGCGGAAACTCGGGCCAGATTCGGGTTCCGACGAGTTACAGTGATGGCACCGGCCCTCGGATCACGCCGTCCCGATAGGTGGGACGGTATTTTTGAAGCTGTGAATCTTCCTCTGTCACGATTCCTCATTGTGGAACACGGGGTCGAGTCGCGGTCGTAAACTTCAGTTTCCTGCGTTTCGCCGTTAATCTGCCGCCCTCCCGTGAGTGCAATCACGGCTCGGAATCGATCGGTTTCCCCCGATCCAAACCTCGGAGCAGAGCATGGCCCCGCAGTACATCATGACGATCGAGAACCTCACGAAGATCTACGATGAGGACGTGATCCTCAAGGAGATCTGGCTGTCGTTCTATCCCGGGGCCAAGATCGGCGTGATTGGGGACAACGGGTCGGGGAAGTCGACGCTGATGCGGATCATGGCGGGCGAGGACAAGACCTTTGAAGGCACAGTCCGCCCGGCTAAGAACATCAAGATCGGGTACTTCCCGCAGGAGCCACGGCTCGACCCGGACCGGACCGTCGATGAAGAGGTCCAGGCGGGCGTGGCTGAGTCCCGCGCGATCCTCGACCGCTACAACGAGATCAACGAGAAGCTGTGCGAGCCGCTGGAGCCCGAGGAGATGGAAAAGCTCCTCGAAGAGCAGGCCACGGTGCAAGACAAGATCGACGCGGGCAACCTATGGGAACTCGACCGGATGGTCGAAGTCGCCAGTGACGCGATGCGGCTGCCGCCGGGGGACTCGAAGTGTGGAGTCCTCTCGGGGGGTGAACGTCGCCGCGTTTATCTGTGCAAGCTGCTGCTGCAGAACCCGGACATGCTGCTGCTCGACGAACCGACGAACCACCTGGACGCCGACTCTGTGGGCTGGCTGGAACGGTACCTGCACGAGTTCAAGGGGACCGTGGTGGCGATCACCCACGACCGGTACTTCCTCGACAATGTGGCTGGCTGGATCCTGGAAATGGAGCGGGGCCGCGGTCTGCCGTTCGAAGGGAACTACAGCTCCTGGCTGCAGCAGAAGCAGGCCCGCCTGCAGGTCGAAGAGAAGAAAGAATCGAAGCGTCAGCGGCTGCTCAAACGCGAACTCGAATGGGTTCGCATGAGCCCCAAAGCCCAGGCCACGAAGAACAAGGCCCGTCTGCAGCGGTTCGAGGAACTGCAATCTCAGCAGTACGATGCCCGCGACGATGCACCGGATATCCAGATCCCCGTCACGCGTCCGCTCGGCGAACTGGTGCTGCGGGCGGAAGGGCTCTCGAAGGTCTACGGCGATCGCGTGCTGTTCGAGAACGTGAACTTCGACCTGCCCCGTGGGGGGATCGTCGGCGTGATCGGCCCGAACGGGGTCGGTAAGACGACCTTGTTCCGCATCATCATGGGGCTGGAACAACCGACCAGCGGTACGATGCGAATCGGAGAGACGGTCGACCTGACCTACGTCGATCAGTCTCGCGACGCGCTCTCCAGCACGAAGACCGTCTATGAGGAAATCTCTGGCGGGTCGGACTTCATCGAGATCGGCAAGACCAAGATCCACGCGCGGGCCTACTGCAACCGGTTCAACTTCAAGGGAGCCGAACAGCAGAAGTTCGTGCGTGACCTGTCGGGAGGGGAACGCAACCGCGTTCACATGGCCAAGCTGTTGCGGACCGGCGGCAACCTGATGCTGCTGGACGAACCGACGAACGACCTCGACGTCGAAACGCTGGGGGCTCTCGAAGAAGGTCTCAACAACTACGGCGGCTGCGCGGTGGTCACCTCGCACGATCGCTGGTTCCTCGACAAGATCGCCACGCACATCCTGGCGTTCGAAGGCGACAGCCAGGTCTACTGGTTCGAGGGGAACTTCAAGCTGTACGAAGCGAACCGCCACGAACGCCTGGGGGCCGATGCGGATAATCCACACCGGGTGAAGTACCGCAAGCTGGGGTAAGTAAGGCGAGGCAGTGGGGAATGGGGAATAGGACTCCTTCTCCCTATTCCCACGAAAAATGTGAGTGAGAGAGCTCGGAATTCGGAGCTGAACTTGTCCCCTCACCCCAACCCTCTCCCCCGAATGTGGCTTTCTGCTTACGGATCGAATCGATTGCGGGGGCGAGGGAGCAGCCCGACAGCCTCCCCGATTCCGCGAATCTTCAGCCCTTCTCCGAATTGTTGGCCCCATCTTCATCAATTCTTCACACGAGCAATGTTTACTTCTTAACAATTCGTTCGTACTGTCTGGAGAGCGGACAGTTACCGCGTTCTCCCTTGGAGCGATTCACCGATGCGTCGATTTGGATGGGTTCTTCCGGCTCTGTTTGCGGCTGCATTGGCAGGCTGTGAAGTTAAGACCAACAACAATGCCACGCCTGCTGCCCCAGGAGCCGAGACCCCGGCGCCAGCTACTCCATCCACGGAAACCAAGCTCTCCGGTGACATCACCGTCGACGGCTCCAGCACGGTGGCTCCGATCACCTCGCTGATCGTCGAGGACTTCAGCGAACTCCACCCGGAAGTTCGCGTGCCGGTCGGGACCTCGGGGACCAGCGGCGGCTTCAAGAAGTTCGTCCGCGGTGAACTGGACATCTGTGATGCTTCGCGCCCGATCTCCGAAACCGAGATCGAAGAGCTCAAGAAGAACAACATCGAGTGGGTCGAGCTGCAGGTCGCGATCGACGGCCTGTCGGTCTGCGTGAACCCCAAGAACGACTGGTGCAAGGCCCTGACCGTCGCCCAGCTCAAGGCTCTATGGGAGCCCGAGAGCAAGATCACGAAGTGGAACCAGATCGACCCCAGCTGGCCGGACCGCAGCATCAAGCTGTTCGGGGCCGACACCGACTCGGGAACGTTCGAGTACTTCACGGAAGCTGTGGTCGGCAAGAAGAAGTCCAGCCGCTCCGACTATCAGCAGAACACCGAGGAC
>Ga0315905_10003852_pt1 | contig 15415 bp, 6 predicted proteins | sample LakEriMetagenome_5_FD_203522 | JGI IMG/M metagenome (GOLD analysis project Ga0315905, IMG submission 203522) | Freshwater fungal communities from buoy surface, Lake Erie, Ohio, United States - Buoy 4 MA121 | ecosystem: Environmental > Aquatic > Freshwater > Lake | place: USA: Lake Erie, Ohio... | reverse complement strand
GCTCCCGGGGGCGGGGCGCGCACGTCGGCGCTCGCTCGCGCTTCGAGATTTAGGACGGAAGCTGTTGGTTGCGCTAGTAGTGTTTGAGATGAGTCTAGATGCGATGTGTGGATGGCGCATGAGCAGGAGAGGCGCGGAAGGATATGGGGAGACGGCAAGTCACATGGCGCCCGCGGCGAAGGGTCACCGTCCGGCGAAGAGGCCGGGGGGGGGCGGCGAGAAGGGGCGAGCCGCCGATGCCGCCGCCGCCGCGCGCCGACTGAGCGGGCCTTGGCCGTGTCACCCGGACGCCGGCGCGGGCCCAGCCGGATGTCGTGGGGCTGTGGAATAGTCGACCGACGTCGAAACTCACGAATGGACAGGGCGGGATCGGGACCACGCGCGGCGTTTGGGGGCGGGCGAAGGGGGCACGTGCGACAGCAACTTGGGGCTTCCTGAACGCTTGAGCAGGGATTGGCCGCCGACGGCTTATGTTTTTGTGCAGAGAGTGAGCTCCCGAAGCAAAGGAATCGGGGTGGGTAGTAGTGTGGGGGGGCGGGGGGGGGGGGGCGGCGAGAGGCATCGGCGGACGCGCGGGGCGGGGAGGCGCTTTCTGCTGCTGAAGAGCGAGGGAAGAGGCGAGCACCTTGCGAGAGAGGCAAGCGCGCTCCCGACGCTCCAAATCAATACAACACTACCTCGAGCGTCTACAGCAGCATACGACCACCACCCGCCCCCATTCCATCAGCCAAGCAGACGGGCGCACGAGCAGCACCGCCACCGCCGCCGCCGCCGCCACGACTCGGCCGTCGCGCGGCGCCGCCGCCACCTGCCCCAACTCCGGAACCCCGCCATCGCCAGCTCCCCGATGCTCCGCCACGCCGCGCGCAGGAGACGACCAGGAGACTCGCGCGCCCAGGCGCGACCGCGCGCCCCGCGTGCGCCTCCCTGGCGCAATGCCTCGGCCGCCGCCGCCGCCGCCGCCGCCGCCGCCGCCTCGCCGACCACCCTCTCCGCCCTCCTCGCCCCGCACATCGCCCGCACCGCCCACCCCAATCCCCTGCCCGCCGCCGTCTTCTGGGACGCCGACAACGTGCGCCCGCCCGCGGGACGCCGCCGCGCCGCCGTGCGCCTCGGCCTGGCCGCCCTGGCCGCCGAACTGTCGCGCGCGGGCTGCCGCGTCGACGCGTGCGCCGCGTACGGCAACGCGGCGACGCTCGGCGGAGAGGAGGAGGAGGAGAAGGAGGAGCGTGGTGGTGAGGAGGAGGAGGAGGACGCCGCCGCGGTGGCGCCCCGCCTGGTCGTCACGAGCGCCGCCAAGCGCCAGTCGGCCGACATGGCGTTGCTGAGCGACCTGGCCGCCTTTGTGGCGGCGGCGGGCGTGGCCCCCCTGGCCCGACCGCGGCAGCAGCAGCAGCAGCAGCCGCCGCCGCCGCCGTCGTCGTCGCCGTCCCGACAGCCCGTCGTCACCTGCCTCGTCCTGCTGATCGCCGACGACGCCGGGTACGCCGCGACGTGCGCGTGGGCCGCCGCAAGCGGCGCGGCCGTCGTCGCGTGCGGCGCCTCAGCCGCGAAAAGGGCAAGGTACGCCGCGCCGGCGGCGCCCGCCGAGCCGTGGCGGTTTCATCCGGTCGGCCGGGTGCCGGGCGCGGCCGCGGTCGTCGTGCCGTGGCTCGCGCCCGAGGGCGAGGTCGAAGATGATAAAGCTGGGTGGGGCCGCCTGGACGTGGGCGCGGCGTGGACGGATCCGAAAGGGGTTTTTGGTTGTTGAGCGGCAAGACGCCACACGCCCAAACAAAAAAAACTGTCGAAAAATCACATCTCCATTGTTACCTCGCCTCCCCGACGAAGAAGCGCGTGTTCCTAAAGTCCTGCAGCAGGGGGTTGTAGCCGCTGAGCGTGCGCGTGCGCTTGGACTCGGCGAACGCCGCCATAAAGTCGGCCGTCGGCATGTGCTGGCACGCGGGGCGCGGCGGGCGGGCGTCGGACCCCTTGCCCCCCCCCTCCTCCTCCTCCTTTTCCCCGGCCGCCGCCCTCGCCGCCGCATCCACGTACAGCGCCGTCAGGGCGTCAAAGTCCGTGGGGAAAAAGATGTCGGCCGTGCCCCACGGCACGAGCACGCCCGCGTGGTCGCGCACCACGAGCTGCCGCCGCAGCCGGGCGCGGCGCCGCGCCTCGTCGTCGCCGCGCTCGTCCTCGCCGTCCTCCTGCTCCTCCTCCTCCTCCTCCTCCTCCTCCTCCTCCCCCCACCCGCGCCTGCCCGACACGATCGGCGCCCCGTGCCCCTCCACCTGCACGCCCGGGAGCGCGTCAAAGTCGCTCGCCACGAGCGTGTGCCGGCGCGGCAGCGCGCCGTGCAGCGCGTCGGCCAGCGCCAAGGCGCGCGTCGGGAGCCACACGGCCACGGGCTCGAGCTGCTCCCCCGTGGCCGCGGCCAGCAGGCGGCGCAGCCACGACGCCGGGTCCCACCCCCAGCCCGACGGCGGCCCGGGGGGCGCGGTCGAGGGGCCCGGGGGGGGAGGAGGAGGAGGAGGGGGAGATTCGGTCGGCGAGGCGAGCGCCGAGGAGGAGGAGGAGGGCAGCCGCGCGTCCGCGCGGTCCTCGCCGATGCCGACGCCGACGCCGACGCCGACGCCGGCCAGCACAGAGGGGCTCCTCGGGTCGCCGCCGGACGCCGCGGCCAGCAGCGGCAGCACGAGGCGCGCGCACCGCGCGACGAGCGGGTCGGTCAGGGGCTGCAGCACCTGCCGCCACTGCTGCTGCTGCTGCTGGCCCTGCCTCCGCTTGTCCCTCGCGCCGCCCTCCGCGGCGGCCTCATCGGCCGGCGCCCACCCGCCCGCGCTGCTGCTGCTCGGGCGGCGCGCGGCGGGCGGCGGCTTGGGCGCCACGGCCGTCTGCAGCCACGGCTGCCCGGGCGCCGCGCGCTCGATGCGGTCGTGCGGGAGGTTGTCGAGCACCTCCATCGCCAGCACGTACACGCGCGGCAGCGGGATCAGCGGGGGGGGCGGCGGCGATCGTCGGCGCTGCGGAGCATCGCCCGAGGCCCCCCCCGCGCCAGCAACACCAGTCCCGATCCCGATCCCGGGCGCCGCCCGCCCGACGCGCTCCCACGTCGCCCGCTCGGCCGCGTCGCCGACGACCGACACAAAGGCGCGCGCGTGCCCGCCGTCGACGGCCACGGCGCTGCGCTGCGCCGCGGCCAGGGGCTCGGAGACCTCGACGCACACGTAGGTCGTGCGCTCGTACAGCCCGGGGGGCCCGCTGTCGCGCACGTGGTCGAGGATCGAGAGGGCCAGGGCCCCCGTGCCCCCGCCGATCTCGACGACGTACAGCGGAGGCGGCGGCAGGGCATCGTCGGAGCGGCCGCCGCCGCTGGGCGGGGTGGGGGGAGCGGCGGGGGGCGATTGGAGGTCGGCGTCGCCGCCGCTCGTTGCTGCCGCCGCTGCTGCCTGTGTTTTTGGCGGCTCCCCTGGCAGCGGCTGGCGCTCCTCGTGCAGGCCGATCGGGTCGAGCCTCTTCTTCTTGCCCGCCGCGACGGGGCGGACGTCGTCGTTTCTGCCGCCGCCGCCGCCGTCGCCGCCGCCGCCGCCGCCGCCGCCCGCCTCTGCCGCCGCCGCTGCCTCTTGCTGCTGCCTCCGCTGCCGCTGCTCCAGCGCGTGCGCCTCGAGCACGTAGTGCGCGACCGCCGCCCCGTACCAGGGGCGAAAGATCTCCGAGGGCGTCAGCCAGTCCCCGCCGCCCAGCAGCCGCCCCGCGTCGGCCGCGCCCGCGGCGGCCGACGCGTCGCTGCCGCTGCCGCTGCCGCTGCCGCTGCCGCCCCCCTTGGCCGCCGCCGCCGCCGAGTGCGCGCGCGCCAGCACCGAGCGGTACTCGGCCTGCCCGACGAGCTTGGAGAAGTCGATGGGCTCGGGGAGTCGGCCGACGGGCGGCACCGGGCGCGAGAAGTAGCCCCGGTGCTGTGTGTCGTGTGGGTTTTTGTTGTGGGGTGGCGTCGGGGGAAGGGGCAATCGGCAGTGAGCGCGCGCCGGACGAGCAACGGCGGCGGCGCGCCACGCCGGCAGCAAGTTCTTCGCGGCGACGCCAACGTTAACACCCACCGGATCGTACAGCGACGCGCTCAGGAAGTCGCGCATGAGCATGGCGCCCTCGGGCCGCGCGTCCCCGGGCGCCGTCTCGATCTGCACGTCGGGCGCGCGCGCGACCGAGGTGATCGGTTGATGGTCGCTCGCTCGCCTCCTCACGCGCGCGAGCTGCTCGCGCAGCAGGCGCGCGCGCCGCAGCAGCAGCGACGCCGGCTGCATGGCGCGAGCTGGAGTATTAGTAGCGCTAAGGAATTGGAGAGCGATACGCGTGCCGTCGAGGCGTGCCGAGGCGGCGCGCCTTTGTGTGGCCGATCGCGCCGGGCCATGGCGCGCGCGCCGTTGTGGTGTCGCCCCTCTCGCCCGTCGCCACCCGAAGCAAAAAAAAACACCGCGCCCATTTTTTCCGACGCCGTACCTAACACACATGATGCATCTCCAGGCGACCGAGATCCAAGTCCGACCTCTCTCTCTCCCTCTCTCTCTCTACACCTACACCATGGTGTCGATCAGCGCCGCGCGCATGTCCCCCACGATCGCCTGCGGCCCGGCCGCCCCGCGCAGCGCAAACACGCTCTCGACCACCGACAGCTCGGTCGCCGTCGTGTCGGCGCCGCAAAAGGCCGCCCAGTCGTTGACGACGAGCCCCGCGCCGATGACGTCGCTCCCGCGGTTGACGGTCCCCGCCACGAGCGGCACCTGCAGCAGCGAGCTGAGCTCGTCCAGGTCCTCGACCGTCGTCTTCGGGTGCACGATGCCGCCGCGGTTGCTGAGCGCGGCGTACGAGCCGACGAGCACGTTGCCCGCGACGGCCTGGCGAAACACCTCGACGCCGAGCACGTCGGCGATGATCTCCTCCGTCTCGCGGTCGAGGTCCGGGTGCACCAGGGCCACGTAGTCGTTGCACGCGACCACGTTGCCCAGGGCGGACAGGCGCTCGTCCACGCGCTGCACCACGACCTCGTCGGGCAGCGCGTTGCGCACGTGCGCCAGCTCCTGGTCGGTCGTCGTGTTGGGCATGAGCAGGCCGCTCTTGTTGCCCGCGCACAGGCGCCCGACGAGGCGCGTGCCGGCGACGGAGGCCTTGACCACGGGGATGTGCTCGGACAGCTCGGCCTCGAAGACGGCGTAAAAGTTCTCGGCGCCCCCGGGCGCGACGAGGCAGTAGGCGTTGGTGAGCTTGCAAAAGACGCCGACGTCCGACGACGACTCAAACTGGCAGCGGGTCGCCATGGTTGTTGTTGTTTTTTGGGGTCAGTCTCGGTTTTGTTGTTGTTGTTGTTGTTGGGGCTGCTTAGGGCCTATCTTTCTCTCTCTCTGTGTGTATATGTGGGTGTGTGGGCCGGGGAGGGCGGGCGTGAGGGTGTGAGCGCGGAGGGGGGGGGGGGGGGGGGCCCGAGGGCGCGCGCGCGCGCGCGAGCGCGGCCGAGCGAGCGGCGGGGGCGAGAGACCGGCAGCGGCGGCGGCGGCGCCTCGCGTCGGGTCAAACCACGCGCGCCTTGAGCGGGCACGCCCCGAGCGTCCGCAGTACCTGGACCTCACGCACCTTGCAAGCCCCGCGGTAGTACGGCAGTCGCGTTGCCCGTCAGCCGAGAGCGAAACAGTCGGCGCGTGCGTGCGCGCGGGCCGGCGCAAGAGCCCAAGCTGCTCCCGCCGCCTCTGCCTCTCCGTTCCGAGAGCACGCGCCAAAGACCGACGCGCCGCCCTGTTGGGCTGGCTGGCCTGAGCAGAAGAACGATGCGCAGCAGGCGGCACTGTCCTAGTACCGATCGATCGATCGAGCGGCGGCCCTTTTGGTCAAAGGGGCGGGCGCGAAAAGAGGGCGCGTTTGCGTGCGGGTCGTTTTGCGGCCGTGCGTTCGTCGAACGAGGAGCGTCTGGGTCGGTCGTGCAAAATGTGTGAGAGCGAGCGAGGCGGAACAGTGTTTGTAATGGCGTGCTTGCGTCGTCTGTGGAGAGACGGGCTGCATGAGCGGCACGGCCCTTGGCCAGCGACGGCGGCGCCTCGAGCCCGTCCGTCGTCGCGCCTGCCGCCTCGGGGCGGGCGCTCGATTGCGTCGCGAGGCGGCCGCCGCCGCTCATCCAATCGCCGTCGCTCCCGGCTCTCGCCACCAATGCAAATGCACCACCGATGCCGGCAACCAGCGCCATCACCAGCTCCTCCCTGACTGGCGCTCTGACCACCTGACAATCGCGCGCGCGCACTCACCCGACGAAGACGAAAAGTCGCCGCGCATCATCCCGAGACACGGGCCCCCGCTCTCGCGCGCGCCTCTCTCCTTCTCAGCAGCCCCTCTCGCAATCGCAAAACCGCGCGACTACCCTGATTGACTCCCGAGGCTATCCATCAGCGCCTCGAACCGCAGCCCGAACCATGCGGTGCGGCGCCTCGGCCCGCGCGCGGCCGGCACCTGTCGTCGGGGAGGCTGCCGCTTCCGCTCGACCCGCGGCGACGCGCGGCGACCGCCTCGTCGCGCGCGCCAAAATCAAGACGCGCCGCGGTGGTGGCGAGCAGCAGCAGGACCGCCGCCGCAGCAGCAGCCAGGACGGCGAGCGCCCCGCCTCGAGGAGCAAGGAGCCGTCGGCGCCCGCCAAGCGCGGCGGCGGCTTTGCGCGCGCCGCCCCCGCCCCCGCCGCCTCGGCGCCGACCCCCCCCTCGGCCGGCAAGCTCCAGCAGCAGCGCGCGGCGCAGGCCGCGGCCGCGGCCGAGGCCGAGGAGGACGCCGCCCTGCTCGGCGACGACTCGCTGCCCATCTACCGCGCTTACCTGCGCCGCACCTTCAAGGCGCCGCGCTTCGTGTCGCCGTCGCTGCGCGTCGACGCGCTGGCGCCCGGCGCGCGCGCGGCAGAGGCGCGGGCGGCGGCGGCGGTGGACGCGGCCGTCGGCGCGGGCGGCGTCGACGCGGCCGCCCCGCCTCCCTTCGCCCCCTCCCCCTTGGTCCGCGTCGTCGCGCGCGCGGCGCTCATGCCCGGCGAGCTCCTCGCCTCGGCGCCCGTCCCCTTGCTCTACGTCGAGGGGGACTTTTTGCCCCGAGAGGACGACGACGGCGACGCCCCGCCGCCGCCGCCGCCGCCGACCGCGCGGGGAGACCTGACCGACGCGGCGCTCGAGGCGTTCGCCGCGGGCCCTCCCGGCGCCCCGGGCGCCATGGGCGCAGGGGCGCGGTGCGCCCTGGCCGTGCTCGATAGGGCGCTCTGCGGCGGGGCGGACGGCGCAGCCAACGACGGCGACAACAGCGCAACCCCCCCGCTGACGCTCCCGTCTGTCGCGCCGCCCGCCGCGCTCTCCGCCGCCGCCGCCGCTGCAGACGCCGAGCTGTCCGAGGAGATGGCCGTCGCCGTGGACGCCGACCCGGCCACGCACCCGGTCACGTTCGGCGCGCTCGACCCGCGCCGCTGGAACTCGGCCCTGGCCGCGCGCGCCCGCCTCGCGAGCAGCGGGCGCGTGGCGCCCGCCGACCTGCTGTCTGGCGGCGGCGCCGCCGGCGCCTTTCTCCCGCCGCCGCCGCCCCGCCGCCGCCTCGCCGCGCTCGTGGCGCGCGCGTCCTTCTGCGACGACTTTCACGACCCGGGCGCGAGCCAGCTGCGCCGCGAGGCGCCCGGGCCCTTCGCGGGCCTGTGGCCCGAGCTCGCCCTGCTGCGCCACTCGTGCGCGCCCAACGTCTCGGCCCTGCCGCTGCGCGGCGGGCGGCTCCTCCTGCACGCCGCGCGCACGGTCGACGCGGGCGGCGAGGTGACGTTCGGCGGCCGCCTGGGCCGCGACGTGGGCGCGCCCTTGGCGGTGCGCGCGCGGCGCTCGCGCGAGCTGTTCGGCGGGGGGCGGCCGTGCGGGTGCGCGCGGTGCGCGGCCGAGGCGGCGCTCCCGGAGGCGCTGCGCGCGCGCATCGAGGCGCTGCACTGGGCGGCGGACGCCAGCGGCGGGGGCGGCGGCGGCGGCGGGGGCGGCGGCGGGGGCGGGGGCGTCGAGGCCTGCGAGGCCGAGGCAGCAGAAGCGCACGGCCTGTCCTGGCCCGCCCCTTCCCCGGGCGAGTGGGCCGCGCGCAACGACGCCGCGCTCGCCGCGGGGGACGCGGACGCCCTGCGCGAGCTCGCGGACGAGGTGGACGCGGCGCTCGAGGAGCTCGAGGACGCGCTGACGGGCGTGCTCGGGGGCGGCGGCGGCGGCGGCGAGGAGGAGGCGGCGGCGAACGACCAAGCCCCGGCCGCCGCCGCCGCCGCCGCCGCCGCCTCGGCCGCCGCCCGCGCCACGGGCGTCCCGGCCCTCGACCTCCTCGCCGCGGGCGCCTTCGACGCCTACGACCTCTCCTGGCGCCTCGAGGACCTCCTCTCCGCCGCCGAGGCCGCGCAGGACCCGGCCTCGCGCGCGGGCGACCGCGGGGACGAGGCGGACGCCGACGCCGCGCGCAAGCTCGGGCGCGCCGTCGACCTGGCGGCGGCGCTGGCCCCGGGGGGCGAGGCGCACGTGGCCCTGGCCGCCCGCCTGGACGAGATGGGCGAGGCGAGCGCGTCGCGCGTGCTGGCCGAGGCCGCGGCCCTGGCGGCGCGGTCGAGGGGGGGGGCGGGGGTCGGGCGCAAGGGCGGCGGCCGGCTGAGCGTCGGCGGTGGCGCGGCGGCGAGCGGCGTGCTGGACCGGCGCGCGGCGCGGCGCGCCGACGCCGCGCGCGAGCGCGCCGAGGAGGCCGCGCTCGCGTGGTACGGCGCGGCCTTTTCGCGGTACGGCGTGGTGTCCGCGGAGAGCATGCTGCCGGCCCTGCGCCGGGGCCAGGCGCTCTTTTACGAGGGCCTCGCGCGCATGGCGGCTGAGGAGGAGGAGGAGGAGGAGGAGGAGGAGGAGGGGGCGTTGGCGGCGGCGGCGGCGGCGGCCGCTTCGGGGCTCGAGACCTTTTCGCTCGGCGACGTGCAGGAGGGGGGTGAAAGCGGCGGCACCGAGGAGGGAGAGATGGTGGAGCTCACCCTCCCCGTCGCCGCGCCGCCGCCACCTGAGGGCCGGTCCATCGGCGAGGTCCGCGGCATCCCTGTGCTCGTCGTCGATTCGGTGCGCGGGGCCGGCGGCAGGAAGGCGGGCGGTGGCGGTGGCGGCGCGCGCCTGGCGGACGGGCGCGGGCTGCGCGTTGAGGCGGTGCAGGTGGCTGCTGCTGCCACTGCTGCGGCGGCGGTGGACGACGACGGGGACCTGGAGCTGCTCGAGGATGACGACGACGACGACGACGAGTGATTGTGGAATGTAAGTCTTTTTTTCTTTGAGCGTCGTCGACGCTCCGCCGCGGCGCGCGCGCGCGCGGCCGCCTCTCGCCGCGGCGCCAATACGCGCGCGGGCAATACCAGCCGCCCAATGGCCAGATTTGGCGCTGCATCGTCCACTCACACATCCATCAGTCGACCTTTCGCCTTCATTATCGAACCAGCCCTGATCTCGCTCGATTGGTCGTTCTCGCGCGCGCGCGCGCGCGCACTTTCTGCTGCTCGGTCGTCTTTGCAGTGCGACCTCGTCCCGCGCGCGCACACCACCAATGCACGGCCGCGGCGCCGCGCCGCTTCGATCGATCACGGGCACACGTGTCGACACCACGCACGCCGCCCGTAGCAGCATCATCAGCCGTCGCAGCACGACGAGGAGCAGGATGGCCGCGACCGCGACCACGGCGCCGACGCCGCTGCCCGCGCTCGGGGGCAAGCCGGTCGCCGCCGGAGGAGCAGCCACCAACCCGCTGCCGGCCTTTTTGCGCCTGATCGCCGCCGTCAACAAGGGCGTCGGCGCCGTCGAGCGCGAGGGCCTCGTCCCCCTGACCCTGAAGCAGAGCGACGACGCCGCCCCGACGATCATCGGCCACGTGCGCCCGTCCTTCGTGCCGACGCTGCTCGAGGCGGACGCGCCCTCCGGCGGCGGCGGCGGCGCGCTCCTGCCGCCCGGCGGCGCGTCCCCTCCCCCCCAGCTCCAGGTCGACCCGCGCCTCGCCGCCCCCGCCGACCGCACCGCCTCCTTCGCCAAGACCGCCGCGGCCCTGCGCGACCGCGGAGTCGTGACGGGCTGGCGCGACGAGCCGTACCCGATCTTTGGCGACGGCGCCGCGTGGACGCCCGCGCCCGGCGGCGCGCTGTTCGAGGTCGAGCGCGCGGTCGTGCCCTGGCTGGGCGCCCGCGCCTTTGGCGTGCACATCAACGGGTACGTGAGCTCTCCAGGTCGGGGGGGTGGAGCAGCCGACGGAGGCAGCAGCAGCAGCAGCAGCAGCAGCCGCCGCCGCCCTGCTGCCGGCCCCGCCGCCCTGTGGGTCGCGCGCCGCAGCCGGTCCAAGCCGACGTGGCCCGGGATGCTCGACCACCTGGCCGCGGGCGGGCAGCCCGCGGGCATGGGCGCGACGGCCAACGCCGTCAAAGAGGCGTGGGAGGAGGCCGGGGTGCCCGAGGCGCTGTGCCGCGGGGGCGGCGGCGAAAAGGGCCAGGCCGCGGGCGGCCTGAGGCCCGTCGGCACCGTGACCTACCGCGGCCTGTCTTCCGAGGGCCTGAAGCCCGACACGCTGTTCGTGTACGACCTGGAGCTGCCTGCGGACTTCACCCCCGAGCCTCAGGACGGCGAGGTCGAGGCCTTTGAGCTGTGGAGCGTCGAGCGCGTGGTCGAGGCGCTCGCGGAGGCCGGGAGGGCGGCGACGACGGGGGCGTCCCCCCCTGCCGCCGCCCCTCGTTACCCGGCCTTCAAGCCAAACGTGGCCGTCGTGATGATCGACTTCCTCGTGCGGCACGGGTTCGTGGGGCCAGACACGGGCCCCGAGTACGCCGAGGTCGTCGCGAGGCTGAGGCAGTAGAGAGTTACTCGTGTGACACCCCAAAACTAAAAACAAAAGCTGCATCGTCCGAAAAAAAACAAAAGACGCCTGCGAGCCGGGGGGAAAAAAAAAACGAAACTCAACTCGACAAAAAAAAGGAAAAAAACGATGCCCAATCCTCTCTACTTCTCAGCAGCCGCCCCAAAGCCACCGACCAAGGCCGCCGCCGCCTGACGCGCGTCCTCCTCGCGCGCCGCGTCGCGCAGGTCGAGCGCGCGCAGGAACGCCGGCGACAGCTCGGGCGTCGGCGGCGCGGCAGCGGCGGCGGCGGCGGCGGCGGCGGCGGCCTGCGGCGGCGACAGTGGCGGCGCCTCGCTCTCGGCCGCGATCGCCAGCATCGACGGCTGGCGCGTGGGCGGCGGCGACGGCGGCGTGTCCTCGGCGCTAGGAACCGGCCCAGGCGCGTTGGCCGCCACCTCCGCCTGCGCCCGCAGCCGCTCCGCCGCGCGCTCGGCCGCATCGATCGCCGCCACGGCCGCCCGACCAATCTCGGCCGGCGTCCGCCGCTCCTGCTCCTGCTCCTGCGCTTGCTCCTGCTCCTGGGCCTGCTCCTGCTCGTGCTCGTCGGCGGACCCCTCCTCCACCGGCAGCGGGTCGAGGCACGCCGGCAGCACCTCCCACGCCTCGAGCCGCGCGACGCGCACGGGCGCGCCCGAGGCAAAGACCTCGACGCCGCACGGGCACGGCCACGGCGCCGCGGGCCCCTTTTTCGGCGGCGGCGGGGACGAGGGCGGGGAGCAGGCAGCGGGAGCGGCGGCAGCGGCCGCCTCGCCGTCGCTGCTGTCGCCGCCGCCGCGCGCCCCCGCCCCGCCCCCCTGCTCGCTCCCGGCGCTCGGCGTCGCCGGCGCCAGCACCACCACCGCGTCGGCCGCGCCCTCCGCGCCGGGCCCCTGCAGCGCGGCGGGCGGCGGCGGCTCCCCGCGGTACACCCGCGTGCTCAGCACCTCCCCGCCGCCCGTGAACACCTCGACCGCCGAGCCGTCGACCAGCACGCGCAGCCGCAGCGGCTCCCCCCTTTTTGGCGGGAAGCGCAGGCGGCCCCCCACGCGCCGGCGCTGGGCGGCGACGTCCTCCGCGGGGGCAAAGGGGCGCGGGTCGTACGCCGTGGGCTGCGGGTCGTCGAAGGAAAAGGCGAGCTCCCCGGAGCGCCAGTCGTACGAGAGCACGCCCGCGCCGCGCGCGTCGGGGCGCCAGGAGCGCAGGGCGATCGCGACGATTGGCGGGGGGGCGGACGAGGGCGACGACGGGGGCAGCTCGGCTGGCGCGAAAAACTCGGCCTCGAGGTCGAGGTGCGTGCCCTGGAGCAGGACGGCGGGCGCGTTCTTCAGGGGGCTGATGTTGCTGTTGCTGTTGTCGCCGTTTGCGGCGGCCGCCGCCGCCGCGCCCGCCTCGACGCCGACGCGCAGCGGGGCGGCCCCCGGGGCGAGCAGCAGGCCGGGGGGCGCGGCCCAGCGCGCCGTGGGCGAGCGCAGCCGGGCGAGCTCCGGCAGGGGCTCCTGGAAGATGCGGAAGCGGCGCGGGTCGAGCGCCGGCGGAGGGGGGGAGGACGAGGGGCGGGGCGGGAGCACGGCCGCGTCCTCGGCCGCCGCCGCGCCGTTCGCGCCGTTGCCGCCCTCGGGCCCCGCCGCTCCCCCCTCGGCCCCCCCGTCGTCGTCCAGCGGCACGAGCGTCAGCACGCGCGGCACCGAGAGGCACCCGGCGTGCTCAAACTCGTCCGACATGGCGGGCGGCGGGGGCACCTCGGCGCGGTGCTCCTGCAGCCACCCCCACAGCAGCGTGCGCCCCGCGCCGCCCCCGCCCCCGCCCTCGCCGCCGCCGCCGCCGCCGCCGCCGCCGCCGGGAAAGCCGCCCGCCCGCGGGTCCCCCCCGGCCTGCTCCCACGCGTTGGCGGCGTAAAACGTGCGCCCGAGGTCGAGCGGCCAGGGGCCCGCGGCGCGCCGCAGGTCGAAGCGCGCGCGGGGGGGCGCGGCCTCCCACGCGCCCAGCGCGTACACGGGCGCCCGGTCGCACGCGTCGGGCGACATGACGAGCGCGTGGAGGCCGGCGGCGGCGGCGCGCTGCCGTTGTTGGGGGCGGAGGTCGTCGTCGTCGCCTCGGCCGCCGCCGCCGCCGCCGCCGCCGCCCCCGCCAGCAGCGCCCCGCGGCGGCTCGCGCAGAGGGATCCACGCGACGCGCGGCATCTCCCAGTCGAGGCCCGGGAGCGTGCACCCCAGCCCTTTCTTTTTTGCGTCCTTGTCGTCTTGGCCGCCGCCGCCCTCGTCCTCCTCCTCCTCCCCCTCGTCCTCCGCCTCGGCAGCCAGGCCCACGCAGCGCCACGGGCGGCTCAGGCCGTCGGGCGCCACAAACGCCAGCACGGCGCCCCCCCTGGGCTCGTCGGTCGCGGCGTCGACGGTGCCCGAGCACAGCAGGAGCGTGGGCGGCGGGGGGCTGTCGTCGCTGCTGCCCCCCCGCTCCTTCTTCTCCTCGAGCGACGGCCGCGCCTTGCCGCCGCCCACCCCCCCGACCGCGCCGCACACGAGCCACGGGTCGCGCCAGCACGCCAGCTTGCGCCCTCGCGCTCTCAGCCCGGCCTCCTCGGGCGACGGCGGCCAGCGCACGACGGGCTCGGGCAGCTTGGACCAGCGCACGAGCAGCGGGTCGTCGTCGAGGCGCGAGGCGTCGGCGCCGGCGCCGGCGTCGGCGTCGGCGTCGGCGTCGGCGCCGGCGCCGTCGAGCGCCCCCCGCGGCATCTGCAGCATCGCCTCGGGCACCGCCGCCAGCTGCGACTCGACGAAGCGCGTGCGCGGCGCAAAGCCGTGCGGCGGGACGACGCCGTGCTTCTTCGCCGCCGCCTCGTTGCTCTTGAGGAAGACGCCCGTGTACAGCAGCGTCGGCCGCCCTGTCGCCGGGTCGACGCTCGCGGTGCCGCTGAAGCAGCCGTCCGCGTCGAGCGCGTCGGCGCGGGGGCCCGGCTCGAGCGCGGGCGGCAGGCGCACCCAGCGCACGAGGTCGCGCGACGCGGCGTGCGCCCAGCCCAGGCCCCAGTGCCACTGGCACGTCTGCGGGCGGTGCTGGAAGAAGAGGTGGTACCAGCCGCGCCAGTAGACGGGCCCGGCCGGGTCGCTGCAGAAGCCCCCGGGGGCGGAGACGTGGAAGGCCGGGCGGCGCGCGTGCGTGCGCGACGGAGGGGCGGGCGGGGGCGGCGTCGTCGCCGGGGGCGGCAGGGCCTCGGCGCCGTACGGGGCGTCGTGTTGGGGCGGCAGGGTCGCGGCCCCGGGGCCTGTCGTCGGCCCTGCTGCTGCTGGCCCCGCCTCGTCGAGCTGGAGCATCGGTCGATCGGGGGTTGGGGCGCGGGGGGGAACAGAGAGGCGCGCGCGCGCGAGAGAGAGAACGAGGCGGTTTTTTTTTGGTGTGTGTGTTCTCGAGAATTCAGCAATTCGCTTTCGATGCGCGCGCGACTCGTCGCGCGTGGTCGTAAAAATCGATGCTGCTGCGGCCAGGACTGTTCGCGGGGGATCAGTGTTAGCTTCTAGGATTGATGCTGGTGTTGTGATGGTCGAGACGGCGAGGAGAGGCGCGCGGATTCGAGCGAGCGATGCGAGGCGTCATCGACGTCTCTCCGGAAGCCCCGGCGGCGGCGGCGCGCGCGGCGCTGGAGGGACGCGCCTGCAGCCACGGAGGTCCCCCGTGGCTGCGGGCGCGCGCGCTTCACCCCAACCCTGCGCGACACGTCACCTGCATCCCACACGCCCAGCCGCGTCTGCTCGACCCCAACAAAAAAACACGCGCGCGCGCGCCTGCAAGTCTTGTCCCTCTGACAGCCCACAACACCCCGTCCCCGCCCTACTGCCGCCCCCCGCCTCGCCGCCCTCCCGCCGCCGCCGCCGCCGCTGTCCCCAAAGCCGCGCGCCCTGCCCGCACGTCCTCCGCCTCTCCCTCCTTCCACACGCACACATCCCCCCCGTCACGAGCTTTATCGTGTAGTCCCCCTTATCCCGGTCAAGTGGCTGGCGGCTTCACCGTCGCGTCCCACAGACCCCCCTCTCTCTCTCTCCTCGTTCATCCTCCAAAATGGCGCCCAAGACCGCGGCCAAGGCCAAGAAGATCGTCTTCACGATCGACTGGTGCGTTTGATGTCGGCGATGATTGACACGCGCGACGTCGTTGGGAGCGCGCGCGCGCGTTGCCGAGAGCGGGGACGAGCGGGCAAGAGCGGGGCCGCCGCGCTGCTGCTCGTTTTTCGGCTGCAGCAGCCAGACCCGCCGCCCCCGCTCCGCGAGCGCAGGGGGCCAGGCGTGGCCTCGAGCGCGTCTACTATCGGCGATCACAGCCACCCAGCCCATTGCCGTGCACCACCGCAGCCCGCCGACGCGATCCTCGCGCGCGCGGCGGCGGGGCGCGCAGAGAGGCGCCGCCGCCGCCGCCGCCGCCCGCCGCCCGCCGAGCGCGCGCCGCCGCGCGCCCCGGGGGGGGGGGGGGGGGGGGGGGGGGGGGGGGGGGGGGGGGGGGGGGGGGGGGGGGGGGGGGGGGGGGGGGGGGGGGGGGGGGGGGCGGCGGG